>ENA-ORBV01002476-ORBV01002476.1-microbial-mat-metagenome-genome-assembly--contig:-NODE-2476-length-38799-cov-6.451139_pt1 | contig 38799 bp, 63 predicted proteins | sample MGYA00237777_ERZ505514 | MGnify/ENA primary metagenome ERZ505514 (study PRJEB26160, sample SAMN06269048) | microbial mat metagenome | isolation source: Oligotrophic lake microbial mat | place... | reverse complement strand
AATGATACGGCGACCACCGAGATCTACACCTCTCTATTCGTCGGCAGCGTCAGATGTGTATAAGAGACAGATTATTAAGCGTAACGCGAAGTTCGTATATGCTACCAGTTCCCGCAAAGTGTCTAATAACGCAAGCGCGCTTCTGAACTGTTAAGAATTTGTTAAGGTCGTGTGGGTCGTCGAATCTAAGTTTTACAGATAAATCGGCGTCGCCTAAAGTTCTAACTAATTCTACTGGGTCAAATGAACCACTGCGCTTTGCGCCTTCGTTTTCTTCTAAGTTGTGTTGTAGTGTCCATGCACTACCTGACTGTAACGGTGTATGTGTTGCTGATAATGCCGCGCTGTCGTCTGCACCGAATCTAAATTCTGTTCTACTCCATAGAAACGGTGTAAGAAGTGAAAAGCTGGGGGTTGCTGGTCGAAGTGTAACGCTGTCGCCGTCGGCCGCGCCAGTTGGCGTAGCTGTAAATGTTACTGTAGTCGCGCTATCGACTGTTAATACTGTTAGGTCTAGGGTTGTACCAGCGGCAAGATGTAAGCGCATAAGGTCGCCGACAACTAGGCCAGTGGTAGGGCTTGCGTCGTAGTTTGTCTTAAAGGTAATAGTATTACTTGCTAAACTTGCAACTTCCCTAGATATAAACGATTTTCTAGCGGCAAGCGATAAGTTAAGAAGCATTTTATTTTCGTCGAACTCATGGCCCACCTCGTAGCATTCTACGCCGATAAATCTATAGACTACTTGCCCTTTACATATATCGACTGTATAGGCTTTTGGGTCTGTGGTGTTAAGTGCGAATGCGTGTGTATAAGGGTTAGAACCAGAAGAAGCCGTCTTATTTAATAACATATCGAAGAAGTAAGCGGTTGTAGTTGGTTCGGCTAAAATTTGTACGTCGCCCATGTGATGTCGTACACCCTGTATATGCTGGAATCTAGCGGCCTTATTACCAGCTATGGGGCTGTCGGCGTCAAGATTAACCATTGTGTTAAATGATTCGCTGTAAAGCGGTACGTACTTATCGGGAATAACGGCGATGTCTTTATCGCTTTGTACCTTAATTGCTAAGTAACCTAAATTTGCTAGTCGTGTTGCCATATATTTATATTATTTACTATTTACCTTCAAGTTGCTAGTACTTTTTTTCTGTTCGACTGGTGCTTCTACATTTACCATACGCCCAGCGTCTACCAGCTTAAAGTTAGGATTGTATACGGGTTCGTCGCTTTCGATAGTTTTACCAGCGGCGACTTTACCTACTCCTATTAAGACTTGTTCGCTTTCGCTTGTGTTTTGGTACTTAAATTTCTTTTTATCAGACATAGGCTTACTATTTATTGTATGTATTTATTCTATAATAGTCAATTCAGTCTATCACGTTCTATTATTTACTGCTTGTAGTTCGTGTACCTCTATATTTATGCTGGCTTCGGCTGTTAGCTGGTCTTCTGGCCGTACGACTAATTCTTTACGTACGATTGCTTCGGTCTGAATTGTCATATTATCCAGGGTAAAATTAGTTCTAAGAACCCCCATTATGCTATCTGTGCTGTATTCGTTAGTAGAAGGGTCGCGGCCATATACGTAATTATCTATAATTGTATCTAGCGTGTTGCCTTCCACTGGTCGCCCCATTTCGTCTTTTTTGTTAAAAACTAGTTGAATTATTATACTGTGCTTTAATCCGTCGTAGCCTGTGGCGTCTTGCAATACTTGTAGCTGGGTTTCAGTGACAAAAATAGCGGGTAATTCACTAAGTCCAGGTATAATAGGGTCGCCGACACGGTAAAGCCTAAAGGAATCGCCAAATGCGTCCTTAAAAAGGTTTACTAGCTTTTCTGCTACTGTAATTTTGTATACTACTTCGTTTGCCATATTATGCGCTGTTTATTGCCTTCTGTATCTTAATTAAAGCACCCTTCTTAAAAATATCTACTATTTGCGACTTTCGCTGTTCGTCTACCCGCATTACTAACCGAATCGGTAGCCTTCCGCGGCCTTCGTGGTGTAGGCTAGCTTTCGGGTCGTCATTTATTAACTCTAACAGATTCGGGTATACCTTCTTCTGATAACTTTTTCTAAGTGCGCCCGACGCTTCAAGTATCCCAGCACCAGGGTATTTTACTGCTTTTCTTATTGCATACGCCGCGCTAAGTGCTTGCCACCTAGCCCCGAATATACCACCTTCGGTAACGAACGTAGGCCCAGAAAAAAACGATTTTAGAAATTCGCCCGTTTCGGTTAGTTCTGGCGTCCAGTTTTCGAACGCACTAAGCATTTTTCTAAGCTGTGCTATTGCCTTCTTGTCGCCCTTAATTTCTACACGTACTTTTAACATGGCTTAAAATTTATCTGTAGTCTTAAAAAACCTGTCTTCGCTAGGCGTATTATCGGCGGCGGCGTCGAGGGGGTAGCCATTTATGCTATTTTCAATGTCGCCCGCTAGGTCTGCGCCTGCGTCGTCGGTAAGACTTTCGCTTTTTTCTTCTATTTTTTTAAGTAATAATCGGCCTTGCTCTAGTTTTTGGTTGCCGTCTTTATTCGTTCCTGTATGTTCTGGGCCATAGTCTTTTAGAAGTACGTAGCCAGCGGCAATAAGAAGGGTGGCATTTTTTACTATTTTCGGTATTGTGGTAATCGGTAGGGTATAACCAGCTACACGAAGACTAGCGTTTACTTCGCTTTGCGCCATTTGTAATTTTTCCTGGTAAATCGTTTCGGGTATCCATTTATTATTAGATAGTCCCGCTTCTTCGCGTACTTCTTCCCATGTGGCGTATGCGCCGTAATTACCGCCGCGTATTGCTGGCGAACCAACTAATAGCGTTTCAGAAGTTGATATAGAATTATAGTAAGTCTTTTTGTACCAGTAATCAGAACCGCCCGAACTGTCGGTAACTTCGGTAAATTGCTGGTCTACTTCTATGTCTGATGTGGCTATTAGTGAAAAGTCGGCGTCTAGTGGTGCTGTACCGTCTACGTTTGTGGCTCGATAAATTCGAATCTTATTACCGAATAATTTAGTTATTGCGTCGCCTTTTCTGTGGGTCTGGCCGTAGTTCGCTTCGGCTGTTAGCGCGTTTACGCTTTTGCTGTCTAGTTGTGATAATTCGGCCAATTCTGCGCCCAGATTACCAATAACGTAAAAGTCGTCGGCTACTATACCTTGTGCATTAACTACATTAGCCACCTTTTGACCGCTAGCCGCGTCGCTTGCTAACTCGGTTCGTTCGAGTATGTTAATACTATCAAAGTTTGAGGGTCTAAGTACTTCGGCCATATATTTATTATAGTCTAATTCGTTATAAAATTGTAGGCGTCCTACTCGGTATTGTTGTTCGACTTTGCCTATTAACTAGGATAGTAGCACCCGTAACACCTGGTAGTACAGTCGGTCGCCCTCGGTCTAATTTACCCGTTACTACTGCGCCACGGCTAGAATTAGTAATATCGAACCCAGTAATAAAAGCCGCCCTGAAAGAAAAGCTAGTATCTTTACCCCATAAGTTCGCCATTATTTCGCTTACGACTTGTTCTATACCGTGTATTTTAGCTGGTCTTGAATCGCTAACTAAGACATTACCCGTTAGAATTGCGCCCCTACTATCATTTATTGAATCTTTACCAGTAACCACCGCGCCCCTTGTGTCATTTGCGGCCGCAATACCCGTTAATAATGCACCCCGACTACTTACACTTGTATCTTTTCCTGTAATATGTGCGCCACGTGTCGTATTTGTTGTATCTTTACCTAAAAGTGTTGCGCCTCTTGAATCATTAGCACCAGTAGCACCCGTTAAAATTACCCCCCTATTGGCTTCGCTAATATCTTTACCAGTAACTACCGCACCACGACTAGAAAACGTAGCGTCTATACCCGTTATAAGGGCGTTTCTGTTGTCGTTTGCGCCTTCGATACCTGTAATTATTGCTGGGCGTGAACTGTTAGTCGTATCTTTACCTGTGATTACTGCGCCACGTGTCGCATTTGCCGAATCTGCACCCGTGAGTAATGCACCACGGCTAGCGTTACTTGTGTCTTTACCTGTGATTACTGCGCCACGGGTAGCGTTTGTCGTATCTTTTCCTGTAGTTACTGCGCCCCTAGAATCGCTTGTAGCGGTCTTACCAGTAGTAAGCGCACCCCTAGAAGCGTTCGCCGTGTCTTTACCCGTTATGACTGCACCCCTAGAACTATTCGTATTTGTACTACTTGAACCTGGGTTAATAGCTACGACCATTTGCGCGTACGGATTACCACCAGACATATCATAACTATGTGCCTGTGCGCCAGCCGTCCCGCCAGCTTCACTAGAAGCGTTGCTATTTTCGTAACTCTGGTCGTCGTAATTACCGTCTTCTGTCTGACCTGTGCCATAGCCTGTAATTTCGGCTTCTGAACATATACCACCAATTAAAAAACAACTATCTACGTCTGTGGTAATACTCATGGCTGGGGCGAACCCGTTACCAGTGTCGCCGTCTTCGCCGTTAATCAAGTCTGCGGCGTCTGCACCAGACAATCTATATACTGTTAAAGTCGATTCGTTGATACCACTAGCAAAGTCTGCTATTACGCTTGCGGTGGTTGCCGTTGGGTTAGTTAAGTACCATATTTCTATACGACACGGTTGACCAGTACCACCCGAACCACCATAACCGCTACCCTGTTTTGTAAAGCTCTCTGTTGTGTTAAATTTTACGCTTGTTACGGTTATATTGTTGGTATTACTATCTTGTGCGGTACAGACCGCTACTAACACGTCGCCGCTAGCCACGGCAATACTGGCGGCTGTCCTATCGCCACCGCTACCACGTTGCCCGACTACTTGTGCTTTTGCTATCGCCATAATTCTACTTTAATACATTATCGCAATCGTTGTTATCACAATGTAAATGACCGCATATGTGGCTACTCATGTGGTCGCCGCATTTACTACATACTTCGGGGTCGAAGTAATGCACCGACCATGCAATAAAAGCCACTAATAGGCATACACCAGCACCGATAAATAAAATTATTTGCATATTATTTCCTTTTGTAAACTGTCCAGCTATGTTTTATATTAAGTTCATTGACCCAGATTTCTATGCTAAAGTCTTTATAAATTGCTTCGGCGATTGTGTAAAATTCTGCTACGGCGTTATCGGTTATTGTGGTCTTTTTTTTGTTAATACCTACGTTCATTTCTTGCGCGATAAATCGTTTTACTTCGAAGTCTAGGGGGCGTTCTTCTGGAGTAAGTTCTGTAAACGCCTTAAAACGTGGTTTGCCACTAATAGGCGGGAATGTAAAAGTTGCGCCACCTGGCGTACATAGCGATAGAGAAATTATAGTAGCCTTTTTTTCGGCCGAATATCTTACTAAACGATTCCAGGGCGATTTTATGCCTGGTTTCCATGAGTAGTCGCCCCTACCTTCTATAATGGTTTCGCCGTTAGAAAGTGAGGAAATAAAAAATATCTGGGGGTCTGGTAGTGGTGGTAATTGTAATTCTAGTCTATCCATATAGTTTTAAGTGTCCGAATAAACGGCCACGTCTATTATTGAACCAGTCCGAATAAACGGCCTAGTTATTTCGACTTAACTTTAGTACGGGGTTTTACTTCCGCTTCTTCGATTATAGCTTCTGCGTCTACTTGACCCTGTGCAATCTCGATAGCTTTTTCGAAGTTAGATATTTCTTCTTCGTTAGTTGGTTCGTATGTAAAATTATTTTCGCGAATGTTTTTAGCAAGTTGTTTAACTTTTTGTAGTTCTACTGATTTCTGGGTTACTTCTTTACCTTTTTTTTCGATTGCGGCTTTAGCTACGTCTGTAATAACTTTAATGTCTGTATTATTTTCTGCGTTTCCCTTACTTAATTCTAAGTCGTATATGTCGCCGCCGACGATTACTTCAACTACTTTAGTATCTGGGGTAATAAAAATAAGGTGGTCTGGTGTGTTAATCCCAGCGATACCACCAATACGAACGCGCATAGTTCCGATAATAGATTCTGCGTTTTCTACTCCGCATTCTTGTAGTACTTCTAGTGCTGTTAATTTTGTATTTGCTGTAATCATATTATTAAGTATATGTTAATTCGCTTCTTAATCTAAATGCTGTTTTTTCACCTACACTAGTAGGGCTTGCACTAACCGCTATGTAATAATCGTGCGAAGTAGCGGTCGTGTCGTCTGTAATTGTAACCCCTGCGGCTGACCCCTCGGCTTCCGTCCAGTTGGTGTCGCCCTGTTCTGCGGCTCTAAAGTCTACCCCCGTAGGTACTGCGGTGGTAGTAGTTCCGTCGTCTGCATAGAATTTATGGCTTGTTGTCGTAACGCTTGAACCATGCGAAAAGTTAATCTTTAAGCTACATTCTGCGGTAGTAATCTGGTCTAGGTCTTCTGTGCCGTCGCCCCAGTTTGCTTGACTATCGCCACCCGTCCCGCCTGCTTGCGAAATGAACTTATTATTTTCTGGTGTATTACCCGAAGAATCGTTAGCCGCCGCGTTGCTTTCGACGTGTATTGTGTCGTTATAAGAACCGACGGTAATAGCCGAATCGAAAGTAGCCGCCGCAAACTGTACTAAGTCTGTAGCTTCTATTGTTGTAGGCGTTACGCCCTGTAATGTCCATGTATAAGTTGCCATATTTTTATTTTAGTTTAATTAGTTACCCCTGTCTATCAATAATACAACTGGTATCGGCGCGGCTACGCTTGTCTGGGCGTTGCTTGCCGTTACTGTAATGTTTAAGATTCCGTCTATTGGAAGCTGTAAGGGGTGGTTATTTGCGTCGATATAAGCCCCGAAGCCTGCGCCCTCGGCTATAGAAGCCTTAGTATAAATGGTTACGCCGTTTTCGTCTTTAATGGTAATCGTAAGGGTGGTAGTGCCGACAAGTGCTGGTACAACTGATTTTATAGCTACTAATTTGCCATAAAGGGTGCGGGTAGTGTCTGCGTTTGCTGTAGTACCGTCTGCGGCGATTGTAACGGTCTGGCTGTAGCGTTGAATGTTATATTTTGGCATAAGTTAAGTTGTTCGCATTTATCGCGGGCGTATCAAAAAAGCCCTCATATAACTATATTAAAGAATTAACGGGAATTAAGCAAGTCTTATTTAGTAGCTTCTGTAAGGGTTTCGGCTGGGGTTACGGCGTCTGTGCCTTCTGGTGCTTCTACTATCTTTTCGACCGTGTTACTAACTACAATATTGTTTTTTTCGCGGTATTCTTTAATCATGTTATAGACTTCTGAACCTGTGGTAGTTTTTTCTACTTGTAAGCCATTAGCGCGGGCAATACCGATTAAAACGGTTTTTCTCATTCCGACGGCTTTAATAGGTAAGTTAGCTACTTCGTCTGTGTTTTTGTTAATTGCGTTTACGTCGTCTGGGGTGTTAATACTGCGGTCTGGTGCTTCTTCTTGTGTAGTTGGCTTCAATCCTTTAACAGATTCTATAACTCCTGCGGCCAATAAGTCGGCGGCTTGTTTTTCGTTTACTTCTAGTGTTTGGCCTTTAGCGAAAGTTACGCCGTTGTGTAGAATGTTAGATTTTGCGGTTACGTTCATAAGAATAATTTACACCAATATAACCCACCGTGTCAAGGGGTATTTTATGCGGTCGTTTGCTTTTTACTTGTAAGTTCAGTAGCTATATACACTACTGCAAGGTCTACCGTGGCGTCTAGTGCGGTGTTTGGGTCGACTGTATTTTTAGAAACGTCGGTAACATGAAAAGTAACTGTAGGTAAAGTGGTTTCGATTGTACCGCCCATAGTTGCGCGTAATACTTCGTTAGCTGACATACACCTATCTAGTCCTAATGCGTCAATAACGCCCACGTCGTAAGTTGCGGCCGCGCCGTCTTGAACTGGGAATGTGATAGAAGTAACTGTCTTAAATGCTTTTAGAGTAGAACCGACTGCGGTAGCGTTAGCGGCGAAAGTAATTACGTCTGTAATAGCTTCGTCGCGAATGTTTGTACCTACGATTGTAACGTCGCCCGCTGGTACGTCTGCGGTTGTACCACCTGGGGTAATGCTAACTTTTCTTGCGAAGTCTGGTTGTGCTAAATATGAAGTAACGACCGTAACAACTGAACTACTTGTAGCCTGGTCGTTTAATATTCTATCTGCGTCTACCGCTATAGCGTTAGTCCATGCTTGGCGTCTAAGATAGCCGAATGCGCTTTGCACTTCGCCCGAAATAGTTTTAAGAAATTTTTGTCCTGGTTGTCTTATTGCTTGTCCCATATATTTTAGCCTCTATATAATCGCTAAACACTGATTAAGCTACTGCATTCTTAATGAGGTATCCAGCTTCGACCGCTACGACTTTAGGTTCATAGTAGTCGTTTGCGCGTACAAATTCCGCTTTAACTGCTGGTTCGTCCCAGCGGTCTACATATCTTGCGCCTTCGACTTGAAGGGTGTATCCTAGCGAAATTTTCTTAATTGCTGGTCTTGCTGATACATAAGCTAGTAAAGCGTGTTTTCCCCAGACATAACCCATTACTACGGTCTGGCCTTCGTCTGCTGTGTTGTAAACTGCGTCGCCGATTAAGACTTTTTCTACTCCGATAAGTGCGGCTAACATTTCACTAGTAAGAACTCTAACACTTGCTACAGACATACGACCTAGTAAATCTGGGTGATGTCGAAGTTTAGCCCATACTTGGTAGCCTAGCTCTAGGGTGTTAGGTGTAACACCAGAAGCGGCTTTAACTGTGTCGATACCAGTTTGAAATACTGCGAATGGGTCGCTACCTGCGTAGTCGCTAAATTGGTCTGTACCTGAAAGTGTAATATTTTGCGTAACTACTGCTGTGTCTGTAAGTTTAGTAGCGATTTCTTGCTCTAAGCCTAAGTCTAATGCTTCTGTTACGTCTTCGGTTGCGTCTACTCTAGCGTCGTGTGAACTTGGGTAGGTTTCGCGTACTTCGTATTCTATAGGTTCTTCTAATGAATGTTCGGCAAGTGGGCCGAATGCTGTTTTACTCATTCCAGAAGCGATACGGTTAGCGCGACTTACGCCAGTTCTTCGAGAATCGTTAATAGTAAATCTTGACTTGTCGAAAGTGTAGTAAAAACCTACGCGGCCTTGTACTTCAACTCTTGGCATAAGTTGAGTGCCGATAAGTTGCCCGTTAGCATAAGCTACAGACATTTGCGTTAGTGTTGCGTCTACTTGGTAATCAATTATATTAGGCATATATTTATTTTATTTTGTTAATCCTTTTTAGTCAACTATGTCAAAACCTGGTGTATATTCGATAACGTCGCCGTCTACTCCGTCCCAAAGTGCAAGGCCGAATACGTAGTCGTCGCTAGTTGTTGTTACGATTGCTTTACCTGCTGAATCGGTAGTAAGCTGGTCGCCCGCTGATACCGTACCACCTAATTTAACTTTAGAAGTAGCCCCGCCATGTGGTAAAGATACTTCTACGTTTGCGCTTGCGGCGGCCTGTGGTTTATTTTGAATTGTACCCATGATGTTTTCACCTGGTACGTCGGCGTCGTCTGCAAGTGTAGCGATTCCGTTAGCTACCCATACGATATAGTTTTGTTTTGCGCTATAATCTGCGGCTGTCTTAAAAGTTCTTGAATGTCCGATTGTTTTTGTTGCCATATATTTATTATTATTTATTTATTATATAAATGCAAGGGGTTTTTTACGATTCCCTTACTTTTATTTATTTTCTGCTAAATATGCCTTGTAAATGTCTGCGTTTGCTTTCCTTACTTGCTTGTTTGCTTCGGCTGGGCTTGCGCCTTTTTCCATAGCCTCTTTAATAAGATTATTGTATTGCTCTGTTGCTGTCAAGCCCTCTTTATTGTCTTCGCCTTCGACCTTAGTAATGTTCTGGTCTAAAGTTGCTTTAAGAACACTTGCCAATAGTTCGCGCTGTGAATCGTTAAGCGTTTGTGAAAGTTTAATAAGTGCTTCTTTTCCAGCGGGCAATACCTTACCACCTTCGCTACTAGCGATAAATAATTTTGCGAAAGTTTCCGCGCCCCTCAATGATTCGGCGGCCTTAAAGTCTGCTTCGATTTTTTGAAGTCTAACAAGTTCGCCAGCTTTAATAGTCTGGTCTTTATTAGCGGCTTCCTTAGCGGCGTCTGCTTCTGCTTTTTCTTTTTCGACTTCTTCTACTGTCTTGCCTTCTGCTTCTGCGTCGGTTTTTGCCTTAGCGTCTTCTTCTTCTTTAAGTTTTGCATTAGCGGCGTCTAGGTCTGCTTGTGCCTTAGCTTCGTCTGTGGCGTCTGTGGTTTCTTGTTCTAGCTGTTCTTTTTGCTCGACGGTTAAATCGGCCTCGTTCTCTTGCAAGAATTTTAGGTCTTCTTCGTTTCTGTCTGCAATTGGTTTAGCTAGTATTTCTGTTAAAGTTGGCATAATTTTATTGTCTACTTTTGTATATTCATTTAATAATATCACAATTCCGTTAGTATTTGTCAAGTTTTTATTGCTAGCCGTAATCGTAGGCATACTTTGCATTAGTGGCCTATTTGTTAAAGTGGCCGCTACAAGTACTGCGCCGTGATGTGTAGACTTCTGGGGGTCGACATAATCAAATGACCATTCGGCACTTATCATTTTATACTCTTTATTCTCAACCAGTCCAGCACCGAACGGGGTATAGTCGACTTCGGCCCATAAGCCGTCGTCTTCATTTGACAACTTTTTAAGCCAGCCAGCGGCGCGGGTATTTTCCCATGCGTGGTCGACGTCAAGCGGTACGGCTCTGCGTACATTACCGTTAAAATTACCTATCATTTGTTCGAATACGTTGTTATCTAGCACCATGTTACCGTACGGCAAGGTCATATATTCGCCTTTAGGTAGAATCGGTATACGTATAGGTAGTTTTTCTTCTTTTGTAGCGGCGCGTAAAGTGTCCAGGTCGATTACTGTAGTAAAAGTACCCTTCATGCGGTTTTTATTGTCTAATTTTTTAAGTGTTGGTTTTGGCATATTATTAAAGGTTCTTTAACGATTGAGTATAAGATATTAGTAGCATAGCAATTCTATAGACTGCAAACAAGAAAATAATAAAGCCTATTATTTGTACTATTCCTGCTGGTACTAAAAAGAATGCGGCCGCCCATTGAGTCAATAAGAATACTAATACGCCTACTAGCGCAATTACGCCGATATTAAAAAGTAGACTTAGAAGGTTTTTAATAAAAGATGTCATATACATATATTAAACACTATTTACAAAAAAAGCTATACGTTTTCTTCGGGCATAAAGATTTCGATACCGCACCTACAGTTAGGGTGACCAGGTGGCTTGTCTACTTTTCCGCCCTGGTCGGTTAAATATCTGTAAGTTAGTGGCACTACCCCCAGCCCTTCGAATGTTAAACAGAAGTCGATAGCCCCAGCGGTTCGCCACCTTTTACGGTCTGCGCCTATTTGCTTTGCTACAAACATTCTACCCTCTGAAAATGCCCGTACTGATTCGGTTTGTGCGATAGTAGTAGCGCGTTTAGGGTCTTTAACTACGTCGTTAATACGTGTACTTACCCGTTCGCGGTCTTCGTGATTTTCCAGCCCTTCTTTAATTACACTATATATACGCTTCTGCGACACTTCGGTAAGTCCTTTTGCTAAACTAGCCGAATATTTATTTAAGAAGTCTATAGCTTCGTGTCCATTTCTTGACCATTCGACGTCGACGCCTAAATCTTCTTCACTATAAAGCCCGCCCGCCTCTAGTGCGTCCATTAACGTACCAGTAAGCGCGATTTTAAGTACTAGCGTTTCGTTTTCCCAGAATGCTTTAACTAAGTAGTCGAGTATTCCAGCTTTATAAACTGCGCCAGGTGTCGCACTTGCGATACGTTGTTCGTATTCGTTCCAGTCCATAAGTGCGATTGCTCGGTCGGCTAACCCCCTAAAATATTTGCGTAATCCTTTATCGGTTGATATTTCAGATTTTACTAACTGCTTAAATAACTTAGAGTATTTACGGTAAAGCGGGGCGTAGTCTTCCGCACCACGTTTAATAGTATCGGCTATATACGCGTCTATGATTTCGTCTTGAAGTGCTGTAAGTCGCTGGTGTTTTTCTACTTTGTTCATATTAAGCGGTAATGGTTTCTAATTCCTTAGTAACCGCTTCGAACATATCCAGTAAAGAATCTGGCGTAGCTGATTCGCTGGCCTTAGCCTTTTCTTTAGCTGGTGCGGCGGTTGCTTTTGCCTGTTCTCTTATGGTTTCTATTTCGTCTTGAACCTTGCGTATTTTTTCGCTTATTTCTTCTTTACGGTTAAATATGTCTAGTTGTTTTTTTGCGCCGTCTTCTGGCGATAACTTAATACCCCTAGCTTTTGCTTCGAGTAATTCCCGTCTAACCTGGCCGTTAAATTGTCTGGCTTCTTCGCGTAACGCCTTTACTTCTTTTTGTTTTTTAGCTAGTGCTGGGTTTGCCGCCTTCTTACCCTTACCCTTGCCTTTTTTTTCTGTGGCTGGGTTGTCATTTCTAAACTTTTTAAGTGCGTCGCTTATTTTCTTTTTCGTTTCTTCTGATAGTGGTACACCTTTAGCACCAGCGATAAGCATATAAACTTCTGCGCCATGTGTCGCAATAAATGTTTTTTTATTCATTTTCTTATAACTTGCTTCTGCTGGGTCTACTTCTGCTTCGCTTTCGTCTTCTGGCGTGTTAGGGTCGTCTACTGGTGCTTCGTCGTCTAGTGCGGTCTGCATACTTAATACGTCTGCGTCTAGTTCCGCTAAAATATCGTCGGCTAATTCTGGGTCTACTAGTAATTCGCCTGTAAATTCTGGCAAGTCCATAGCGTCGCGTACGTATGCTTCTAACTCTGGGTCTACTGTTAGTACGCCCGTCTGTATTGCCCGCTGTAATGCCGTTGTTAGTTGCGCTACGTCTACTGTACCTATTTTATCGTACGTTAAATGCGGGTAGATTTTGTTTTCAAAGTTAAAGTCTACTAAGTCTTTAATTAAATACTTGTCGATAGTCTGGCATATATGCTTTGCGACATATTCCAGCGACATTAAAAAGAATGTATTACTACCCTTAAATAGCGCGAAGCTACCTACTGCGCCGCTACCCATTTGCATAAATGTACCTAGCACGTTTAACATAATCGCCCATTCGCACCGTTTAATAAAGTCGTTCGGGTTCTTAATGCTGTTAGCTTTCATATCCAGCATACCTACTTCGAAGTCTTGCGGGAATCGTATAAACCCTTCGGCGTTTGCTCTAAAGTTACGTAGTATTTCGTCTAACTTAGTTTCTTCTTCTGCGGTTGCACCTACGCCAGTCTTGCCGTACGGTACACCTAGCCCGTGGCGTTCCATAGCCATAATTTCGATAAGTTCGGCTTTATCCTTAAATAGCCAATGCTTCCAGGCTGGGCGTAATATGCTTTTTCCTTCCCAGTTATCGCCTTCTTTTTCATTTACAAAAATAATCATTTTTTCCATAGGTATAGAGTAAACCCCATTCGTGGTCGTTTGCTCTATCCCATTTACCCCGTTTTTAAGTTCCCAGCGACTAATAGTTCTAGGGTGTCGTAGTGCTATCTTGTGTAAACCTATTCGGCCGTCTTCTAAAAATTTGTATACTTTTTCGAATGGCATAACGCCGTAGTCTAGGTGTTGAAGAATGTTAGTTAAGTTTTCTTGCCATGTTCTAGTAGGCCCATTAAAAAGCTGTTCTTTTACGAAGTCTGCTATTTTCTGCGCTTCGCGTCCTGGTGCGCCTGGTTCTATGTCCCAGTTTGCCGATAATAACGGTAGTTTAACAACTTTTAACGAAGCGGCTACGTGTGCGTCGCCTAATCTCATTTCGTCGTATTGCTGTATTCTGGCTGTACCTTTTAGCTTCGGGTTATATTCCTGACCTGCGATAATGCCATTAAACATTAACGAAGCGTCGCCGATTTCTTTAGCGTTTCTTGGTGGCTTGGGTGCTGGTAAGCCTGTACGTATTTCTGCTTTTTGTCTTGGGTCTTCTGTTTGCTTTGCCATACATTTAGTATACGTAAATTAGAACTTCATGTCCATTAGTCCCGCTGTTATTGGGGCGTTTTTATCATTATTCGGGGTATTTCTACGGTATTCTTGTATTTTATCGTCTTTTTTTACTATATTTTTAGGTATTTCTGTAGCCCCTCTTTTTTCGCGGTTTAACCAGTTTCGTTCTAATGATTCGCCGATTGATAGTAATAGGTATCTAATTGCGTCTGGCCCGTGGTCGTTTTCTTTTTTCGGTATATTGTTCGACCATGTGCCGTTAGCGTTCTTGCGCCATTGATAACTTAGTAGTTCCATTCTGAAATTAACGCACTTATTAGTAATCATAAGCCGACCAGCGCGTAAAAACTTCTTAACGATAGGTATAGAATTTTGTAGTAGGTATAGTTTTGCATTCGTATTCTGCGCTAGGATAGGTGCGCCCCGTAATTTACGTTCATGTATTAAAGCTAGATTATGTGGGTCGCAAGCCCAGCCGCGTATATTACCCTGTATTGCGTTCGGTTTATCTGGTAGGGCAAGGCCGTAGGGTGCTAGTATTTCGTTTTCTGCTTCCCATATTTCAACTGTACCGCGGTCGTCTACATACAATTCGTCGAATACTACTAATCTATCGAATGTGCTAGGAATCCAACAAGCTAGTATTACGTTCGGGTGTCCTTCGCTGTGTCCGAAGTCTTCGGCCAGATAAATAAAACCCCGATTCGGTGGCGTCCATAACTCTAACCCTTCGTCTGGCATAATTAAATTTTCGTCGTCGCTATAGCTTGTACCGTAAATAATGCCTTCAAGTCCTGGCCTACTACAAACCCATTCGGTCGCCCATACTTCGGGGTCTAGGTTTAATTTTTTGTCTATTAAATCGTTCCAGTCGTAATAACCGTTAGCCTGGTCTATATTAGCTGGCAATTCTTCGCCGAATGTTTTATGTATTCGGGCTATTAGTTCGGGGTCGTCAACTGGCAAGGGCGCGACTACTTCCCAGATATTCCAGAAGTACACGGCGTAACCCTTTTCTACTGCTTCGTCTAACATACGTTGCATTACACCGCCTGCGAATTTGCGCGTACTGGTTAGAACTGTGCGGGCGCGTATACCGTTTTTAGTCTGTGGCATACTTAAAGCCTGCTGTAACACTTGCCAGGCCATTAAATCTATTTCGTCAATAAATAATAATTGTGGGTGGGGCGAATTAACGCCCGACATTGTACCCGCCAGTACTTGATACTTCGAACCGTTTTTCGCTTCGGTCGAACGCATAGTAAAGCTGGTTATATTGAAGTAGAACGGGAATAGTGAACTAAAGGTCTGGAAGTATTCGTAAGACTTTAAGGCTTGTTGCTGAATTGCGCCAACTGTCGCAATTTCTGTATTATCGTTTAAGTACGAAAGTATCGTAGCTAAGATACCGAAAATAAAAGTTTTACCACCTGAACGGTTAGCCATTACGACGGCGAAGCTAATTTTACCGAATAAATAATCTGCTACAAAGTCGAACGGTGCTTTATGGCCTGGTGTGATTACTACGCGGGGTATATTAACTTTTAGATAAAAAAGTATCCAGGCGTGTAGCGCGTCCCTGTCTTCACGTTCTACTATTCCTATTAGATATTGTTTAGGCCCTAGCTTTTCTTCTTCTTTATAATCTGCGCCATGTGGCGTAATTGCGCCAGATGTCGTACTTTCACTATTTAAGTTGTTTTCGTTTAGATTCGACATAATCGTTATGCTTATTCATTATCATTAGCAATAATTCCGCTTCTTTTTCGTTCTGCGGTGCGCCTAGCTGTGGCTGTTCGTCTTTACCTTCGTCACCGTAGGCGTTTACTTTTTCTAAGTGCCACTGTGCTACTGATACGTTCGGCGGTATTTCTTTTAACTCTATATAGTGTTTTGCCTGCGTGTCGGGGTTTATTATTTCGTAATACTGCGGTAGTTGCCCTTCGATTGCTTTATATACTGCGATTTTCGACCGTAAAGTTAAATTATTCTTCGCTAGGCTAGACACTTCCGAAAATGTTTTACTACGTTGCTGGTAGTCCTTACGGTTGTTTTCGCCCATAAAGCTGTATTCGGCGGCGTTTTTGTAGTCTTCGCCGATTGATACATAGAACAGAAAAGCCCTTAGCATTTCCGTAGTTAGGCTACTTTTTCGACCTGTTACGTTTCCCTTCTTGCGCGTCGATAGTTCCGTAATGATTTTCTTATGTAGATTATCGCTTACGTGTTCTTTTATAAACTGGTTAGTAGTTAGTTTAGGTGTATCGGCCATATATTTATTATACGTCTTCGTCGGGTTTAAGGTCTAATACTTCTTGCCAGTTATCTATATCGCATTTATCGCCTAGTGTGTATAACATTTGCGGGTATAGCTTTATTTCGTGTTGTATCTGGTCTTGTGTTTTTGGCCGTAGTTCGTGCCAGTGGTTTTTAATCTGGTCGACCATAAAACTAACTACGCTAGTACGTCGGCCTAGCGCATATCTAAACGCGTAAAATAGTACGTCTTCTTCATTTTTTGTCATATTAGAACCACTTGTAATAATCCTGCTTGTTTTCGCTGTGAATAATCAGAAGTGGCAAGCCAGCTTTAAGACGTTGCCAGTTAAGAAGCATTCGGCCAGTTCGACCGTTGCCGTCTACGAATGGGTGTATATGTTCGTACTGTATGTGTAGCTTTTGTATTAGTTCTGCGGGGTGGTCTACCTGGTTAAAGTGTAACGCCATTTCTAGCCAGTTTTTAATAAGTTCTGTTACTAATCGCCACTGTGGGGCTTCCTGTATTAGTTCGCCGCCTTTATATACGCCTACTTGAATAGTGCGCCAGTAACCGCGTTCGTTTGGTCTTAGTGGCTGGTGTAGCATTAAGATTTTATGAAGTTTTAGAATAACCCCGCCCGTTAGTTTTTCTTCTGTCTGTAGGTATTCCCAGGCGTAACGTGCCTGCTGTAGACTATCTGGGTCGAATACTGATTCTATAGCGTTGTTTTCCTGTAAGAAGAAGTCGACCGCCTGTATAGGGTCTATATCGTTACAGAACATACAGTCGGGTAGGGTACAGTCTAATTTTTTTTGTTCGTCTATCATATCTTACGTTCTTCTCTTAACTTCGCTTCGGTTCTGTATCTGAAAAACAGATAAATAAATATTAGCGGGATTGTGGCAATAAACAGAAGAACTTTAAGAACTGATATTACCCCTTCAACTATTAAGACGATTGCTTCTTCTACTACGTCCATAATTAAAGTTTCTTCGTAGTAACCGTAACTTTAATAGGTTTGTCGCTGTAGTCTGTCTTTTGTTCTGTGTGTATTTCTACGTCTGGCATGGTGTTTTTTACTGCGGCAATCAAAGAAGCGGTAGCCTGACTAAGTATATTTACCTGTAATTTATTGTCGTGTTCGTCTACCGAAGTTTTACCCGTAAAGGTAATTCGTATTTCACTAGTAAAGTATTTAGTGTTTGCTTCCATATATTTTTACGCCACGTGGCGCACTATTACGCTTTTATAAAATGGTCGGTTAAGATTTCGTAACCGTCTTCTTTAACTAATATCATGTGTTCGTACATAGCACTATATTTACCGTCGCGGGTGCATACAGTCCAGCCGTCGGGTGCTACTTGGCCGCCACCGTCCTTAAAGGATAGCATAGGTTCTAAGCATATTACTTGACCTGCTTTTAATTTTACCCCTGTGAATCTTTTTAGATATTCTGGGTGTAAATCTCGAAAGTGGGGTAATGTCGGTTCTTCGTGCATTTCTACGCCGATACCGTGGCCGCTGAATACTTTATTTACTACGTATCCATTCTGCATACAATATTTTTCTATTTCGTGGCCTATGTCGGTAATAAGCGCGCCAGCCTTTACTTGCTGTGCGCCTATATATACTGCGCGGTTAGCGAACCTTAATAGTCGTTCGTTATTGTTTTCTATCTTGCCGACTGGTACTGTTATGGCGCAATCACCAGCGACGCCGTTAAAAGTAATACCCAGGTCTAGGCTTATTATGTCGCCTTCTTTTAATTCGTATTCGTCGGGTATGCCGTGGGCGATTTCGTTATTAACGCTTGTGCATAGTACGGCTGGGTAGGGTGTCTTAGCCCATGCTGGTTTATAATTTAGGTTGTAAGACTTTGCGCCCATGCTTTCAATTAAAGCGGCCGCCTGTAAGTCAAGGTCATTTGTTTTGACCCCAGGCTTAACCGCCGCCGCCAATTGTGCAACTACAGAACTAACAACTAATGCGACGTCGCGCATTTTCTGTTCGAAGTTCTCTACTTTGTTTTCGATAGTACCTTTAATAATTGCTGTCATATTATTTTTTTAAGTTTTCGTTTTTTCTATCTTTTTTAATTGCCCTTCAATTATCGACAATGTTAATTCATTGTTACGCGCTGAATCTCTGGCCTCTAAAGATTTTTGTAGTGCTTCTATTGCCTGTGGCGAATTGTGTTTGTAGGTCTTAGCACTTGCCGCGAAGAACTCCACGTCGATACCGAACCGTACTATACGTAATAATATTTCGTTATACGTAAATAATAAGTATTCTTTTTTAGTTAGATTCCTGGTGTATTTTTGGTCTTCGATGTTCATATTATTTTTTTACCCCTAAATTTTTAATGGCATTTGTTCTAAGCCGTATATATAGCTGTAGGTCTGCACTTAGTATACATTTTGTACCCGCTGTACTCATGTAGTGCGGTTTATTGCCGAACCACTTACTAAAAGCGTCCCATATTTCGGGTGTCGTGTGGGCTTCTATGTCGTCTAGTGCATACCCTAGACCGTCTAATAATGTTAATCGTTGTATATCTATCATAAGTTTGTACTGTACCCCTAGCAGTCAACTAACAACGGTGCTATATACGTGCCGTAGCGTATTTATGCTGTTGTATCGGGCTAATTAAGCCGACTAAAAGCGCAATTTTACTGACTATTCGCCGTGTAAATTTGCTTTAACGTGTCTGGCGTCTTCTTTACCGTTTGCTATGTACCATAATCTTAGTGTTGTATCGAATGATAGTTCGGGTTTTGGTGGTACTAAATTGCCGTCGTCTATAAGATTTTCTTTATTCGGTTTTGCCATGACCCCTAGTTTTTCTACTGACCAGTTTTCGTCGTTTGCTCGAAGTAGTAGTAAATTTCTGTCTTCATTTGCGGCTACTTCCCTAAAATGTGACCAGCTTAACATAGGGTAAGCGGCGCGTAGTGCCAGCGGGAATACTAACGAAACGTCTTTGTACCTGCGTAGTGTTGCTATTTTAATTCCTATGCCACGTGCAAGGTCTGGTAGAAATTTCTTACCCATTAAGCGGTTAAATTCTACTGCTAAGTCGCCAAATTCCCACTGTAGGTTATCTGCTTTTTCGCGTAGGTCTAACCCTTGCTGTATAAATTCGTCGAAGCTGGGTTGCTCGATTACTACTTCGGCCGCAAGTGTTGGTACTTCTTGCGTTTCGTCTGTATTGGTTTTATCTTTTGGCATAGTTATTTTTTACCTGCAATTTCGGCTAATGCGTCGTCTTCGTCTTCACGGTCTAGCTTTTCGGCGAAGTCCTGGTAGGTTTCTTCTGCAATCTGTCTAGTTTTTTCGTCTATTGATATGTCTAGCTTTGCGTTTACTACTGCGAATGTTTTAGGCTCTAAGCCCCTGTCGGTTTCTATATTTTTTGTTACTACTTCGCCTTCTAACATTACGCCGTAGTCCCATACATTAACCGCCCCCGCTAATTCCATTTTTTCGAATACCTTACCCAGCGCGCCGAATGATGTAACGGGTATAGAAATTATAAAGGGGCGTTGTCTATCTAAGTTAATTGCAAGAAGTTTTAGGCTTACTACTTTTTCGCCGTTCTGTATTCTAGTAGAACGCTTCGCACGAAGAATAATTACAGCTAATTCTTTAACCGCTTTACGAATATCGGGCATTAAAAAGCTACCGTCGTCGGCTCTTGACCCGTCTGGTAAGAATGCCTTTTCGGTGCTTGGTTGTATAAATTTGTAGTAGGGTACTGGAATAATCGAACGCGCTATGTCTTCTAGTCCAGTTAGATTAAAGTTTCTTACTGGTTGTTTAACTGTTATATTTTCGGTCGACGATTCGACACGTGGCGCGTTTTGATTATTCATAAGTATTATTTAATTTTCTGTACCTTCGTAAAAAGGCTTCGGCGTTTTATCCTGCTTAGGTTTTGTATTGCGCGGTACACCCATTCGCTTTAATCTGTCATACAGATTTTTAGGCGAACTTTTATACTTTGCTACTAAGTCGGCCATAGCTAGCCCGTTATCGGTCATGCCCATATAATCAGAAGCTAGGTTCTTATTTTCTTCTGCGTCTGGCTGTGGGCCTCTACCGCCGTTTACTTCTGTTTTGATGTTTAATTTAATTTTTTTCATATTCGTATATAATTTATAGTCTAAATACCCCACCGTGTCAAGTGGGATTATATAAGTTTTCTTCTGTTGATTTCTGCTTTTAACGCTTCTACGCGTTCTGCTAATTCGACGTCGTATTCAGACATAAATGATTCTATTTTTAACACCCCCATTCGTTTTTTATAATATGCGTAACTGTTAAGTAAGTACGCGTCTACCATGTCGGCTATTACTACCCGCTGGCCTTTATTGTTTAAGTATTCTTTAATTATTGGCTTCGTCATAATTTTTAGTAGACGGCTGTACCGTCCTAGCTTCTATTATAGCTTCAACTATTACCCGCATTTCTACCCTCTGCATACGCTCTATGTAATTATGGCAATCTACGCATGAAAGTACCACTAATGTAATCAGTTCTGCGCCTTCTAGGTTGTTACGTTTATCACCATGCGCCCACGTTAAAAAAAACTTATGGCTATGTTTTGCGACACGTGGCGCATATTCTGGTACGTCTTGAAGGTACGCCCCTACTTCGCAATATGTTAAGCCCACTTCTTCGAATGCTGGTTTTAATAGCTTCTTCGCGGTTTCCCAGTCGTTCGTTTTTACGCCAGGCTTAATATAATGCCTAGTCTTTTTTGCTTTTCTTACTGGTTTAGGTTGTGGGTTAAACATATTTTTTAAGACACTGTACGGCGACGCCGCAAGCAATTACACCTCGAACGCCACCGTAGCAGTGTATGCACTATTAACCAGAAGAATAAACATAATTTATAGCTTCTGGCTTCGTTAGTAAGTTATTAACACTTCGCATAAGTTAGTACAGTTAATGGCGTTACGTGTCGCTATTGTTAAATCTGCTACGCGCCCATGTCTGGCGAACCCGCCCGTATCTGTAACTTTTGCTTTTACAGTGTCGCCCGTCTTCACGTTCTTAACTGTAATAATATCATTTAATAGCTTGTGTTTACCTACTATTTCTGGTGTTAGTGCAAGCGTCAAGGCTGTGTCGTCTAATGTCTGGCCGTTTGCCATTGTCATATTTTCGCTACACCCTAAACACCCCGCACGACTATAATAACTTGCTATGCCTTGCAATTCCCTTACTTTAATTTCTTGCGCTTTTACTTCTTTTACAATTTGTAAAACTGCGCCAGGTGTCGCGGTTGGTGTCGGCGTTGGGTCGGGCAAGGGGCTTATTAACTCTACTTCGATATGTTCGAAGATAATAGGCGACTGCACCTTTATTACATAGTAGTTACTTACTAATGAGTAAATCGACCATAAAAAAAAGGCTACAAGTGCCAGCCTTATTATTTTAAGCCCGTTCTGGGCGATTCTACGACGTCGCATTTTTGACTTTCGAGCAGAAAAATACATATTTGTTACGTCTTATTGACTACCTTTAATATCTCGGCTAGTTTTGCTTTTGCTGTCTGTAGCCCTATTTCTAACTTCTTAATTTTGTCTTCACTTCTCAATACACGGGTAATTGTTGTAGTCCTGGTAAAGTTTGGATTAAATAAAACATAGTCTACCCACTTGCGACCAGTTACTAATAGCTGGGCTTGCATTTGCCATTCATGCGCGGGGTCTATTGCGCTGTCGAATATGAATTTAACGAAGTTCGAATCGTTTTTACATTTGATTTCGACTAAGCCTTCGTCGCCTATCATACCGTCGGGGCTTGCGCCTACGTATTCGTCTAGTTCGATAAAGCCCACTTGTGTAACGATTACACCTTTTTCTAGTTCGTATGAATTGCGGGCTAACATTTCTAGCGCGTGGCCGCGTTCCATATCTGAATTAGTATAGATTTCTTTTTGCTGACCTGTTAGGATTTCTGCGGCTTTTTCGTATACAAGGGTTTCTAGCCCTTTACCGTTACTGGCGATAGCTTGCGCGTCGCTTGCTGTAAATTTACCTAATCGAACGGCGAACCATTCGGCCGTACCTTGTTTAACGTCGTGTATTTTCATAGTCCTAGTTTCTGCTTCTTTTCTGTGTAATGTTTTAGTAGTGCCTGGTGTTGCTTAAATCCTTTTCGCTGTCTGATGTTCTGGCATATTGTACCCAGGTTTTCAAGGTCGTTAGCTTCGTCTATTGCCTGAATGTCGCGCGGGTCTAGGTCTTCTATTGGCTTGGCTGGTGCTTTTGGTTTATCGTCGACGCTATCTTTTACGCTTATTTCGTATGCAATCTGCATAAGATAACGACGTAGATAGGTTGTTTTACCGCCTAGAATCTGTATACCCTCGGCCTGTTTACCGTCGCCCGACATTTGTAAATCTGCGGTAGGTATTGAAAATTCGGCAATTTCTTTAGGCTTGTCGGTGTTGAATATCTTTAACGTACCCATTTCGTTAGTCATACTAAAATTAGTCATAAGCCCTATTCGGTCGTTAAGGTCGTTTAGCATAGGTAAATAGTCGGCAAGTTCGAAGTAATTAAAGCCTTCGGTATCGTTTGCGCCGCTTTTCTTAATTGCCATACCTGCAATTATTTTTCTAGCTAGTTGTATCTTTTGGTATACGTTCATTTTGCTAGTGCCTTCGGGGATTTCTAAAAGTTTCGAATCCGCTACCTTTACCTCTGGTGTGGGTATTACTGGCTTCGGCATTTCTTTTTTGACTTCTTCTGATTTTATCGTAGCCTGTTTTACGGCTGTAGTCTTACCACCTGCGCGGGCGTTGTTTAGTTGTACTTGTTTGGTAAGTAAAGCAATTTTAGTTACTTTTTCCTGTGGTTGTTTTTCCATAAGTACACCCATTTTTTCTTTTAATTCTGGTGCTACCACCCCTACTATTAAGTCGTCGGTTAGCTTCTGTAGTTTTCTGGTTGCTGTTTGTCTGTTGTATTTTCCCATATCTTTATATTAGTTTATCTTACCCACCGTGTCAAGGGGGTAAATATTAGCCTTAAATATTGCTTTAGCTATATGTGTAATTACGTTTGTAGTAACTGCGTTTCCTAACATTTTATAACGCTGGGTAATAAAAACCGCCTACACCTGCGAATAAATCTATAAATCTTATTGTCTTCATTTTTCCTTAACAATAAGGTTAATTTTTCCTATTGCCGTGTCTTGTATGTCGTCGATTGCAATATCTGGCTTTAGCGTTTTCCATTCGGTTTTACTTGCGTAGCAGTCGACGTACGGTTCTACATGAATAGCCCGCGCCACCTGGCGCGCGTAGAGTTCGCCACTTCCAGACCAGACAACTATTTTTATATTCTTAAAGCTCGATAAAATAATTAGAAGTGTACGTATGCGTTCATTTGCGCTTATAGCTTCGCCCTGGTTATTACGTAAAGTACCGTCTACGTCGAATGCGACTATAACTTTTTTCATTACGTCGTTAGGTAGTCCCAGTTTTTCGTTAGTGTTAGTTTCTGTCATATTAAAGTGTATCGTCTATCGCCTCTACTATTACCTTAGTAACCATTAGCCCCGTATTTAGTTCGTATCGGTCGGCTCGCTTTTTTGCTTCGGCTTGGGCTTCTTCAAGCGTTCCCGTAAATACTTGTACTTGTTTGTCTGGCGTACCACTAGAAGTTAAGCGGCCCATTCTAACCCCTTCGACGAATGCTACAAAGTAAAATTTATTTATCCCCATATTGTGTATAAGATTGTGCATAACTTTAATAGCCCAGTTCCTTTAGTACGTTCTGTCTGGCCTTTACTACTTCGGCCGACCTTCCCGCTTCTTTTTCTACTTGTGCTTCTATGGCTGTTAGCGTTCCTGTATCGCCCTGTGAAACGGCGTACATAGCACCCGTACATAATTCTATCTGCGTCTGGGCTACCTTAAAGGCTTCGTCGTCGATTGCTTTTAATTCGTTCCATGCTTCGACGTTCTTTTCGACTTCGACGGTTCTAACTTCTGGTGCTTTACTAAGCTGTGTACCGATTAAAATACCGCCGAATAAAACTAGAGTAACTGCGCCTAACTTCATTAACATTTTATTATTTTGTTCTTCTGTCATAAATACCACCCCCTTACTTTACTAATTGGTCGATTACACTATCGACGTTTAATACTATCGCTTGATTTTTTCTACTTATAAATGTGTGTTCTGTATTGCGGTAGCTTTGCCCTATCCAGTCTATTACTTCCTGGCTGTTCTTCGGCAATTTATTAACCTTAGCTAGTTTTGCGAATAAAGTTAAAAGCGTGTTACAGTCCCTATCAAATTTTAGTTTTTGTTCGTGAATTTTAAGCGTACCGAATAAGCCTTTACGTTCCCAGACCGTTATAGTTTTATCGGTTAGTGTTAGTGTTTTACTTGTCATATTATGACTTCATTAACTCCGTATAGTTGAATTTTTCCCCTAGTGCTTCCCGTATTGTTATTTCTTCGCCTATTAAACCGTAAGACTTCGAATTATATATCTTAGCGTGGCTTTGTACTGTCGTTTGGCCTTTTGCGAACTGTTGGCCTGATTCGGTTATAGCCCAGTAGCCAGCGTGTTTACTTCCGTCGTCGCGCATTTCTGTTTTTTCTTCAATAAGACCCCAGTATTTTAGTTTTGTAATGTCGCCTGTATTGCGTATTGCACCTGGTAAATCAAGGCCATTTAAGTAGTCGCTAATATGTACGTACTGTTCTTCTGGGTGGGTTTCGAAATATCGGTAAATAAGAACTAGGCCGTATGCCATAGAAGAAGTTATTTTACGGTGGTATTGCTTTACGAATTGAGTACAACAAGGGCATTCTACGCCCTCTACCCAGCCGTCGCGTAGTATTTGTTTTGCTTGTTCTAGTGTTGCGTCTACTTGTAGAGTTTTTGTATTCATAATTATTTTGTTAAAGTTTTTAGTATTTTGTCTATTTCTTTTTTTGCTTCAATTAAGCCTTTTATTGCTTCACCTATATTAAAATCAAATTCTCTATATACCCCATCAATTTCTATCCCGTAGTAGTCTTCGCCTTTATGAATTATTTTTATATTTTTGTTATTCATAATTTTATTCTATAGTATCCATACCCACCGTGTCAAGTGGGTAAAGTATCAAGTCTGCGTCGTCGCTTGCATACTCTATTCGATACGTCCCAGACCTTAGCTTATACTTCCAGTAAATGTAGATTGATAATTCGCGATTATCGCCCTTCTGGTCTGGGTACGCTAAATTATGCCTTTTAATTTCTACTGGCGTTACGAACCCTAGCGGTTCTGTTTTATTGTTTTGGTCTATCATATTTAATTAAGTATTCGACGCCTGGCGTCATTGTTACGCGTTCTTCTTTTACTTCCTGCGCTTCGTAGTACATTTCTAAGCCTACTTGCTGTTCGAATATCGCCGCTTGTAGTCGCCTAGTGTTTGCCGCCTTCCCGTCGTGGTGGCAATCGTCGCGCTTACCTCTGATAAACTTTTCTACGGCCATGTATTAAGTATATGTAGTGGGTGGTCTTAAATATAGCCCAGTGTTGCCATTCCGCATTACCAGACTATCTTTAAGACCACCCCGCTACGTTATTTTTTTACTTCGCCGTTCTCGATAAGTATACCTACCCTACCGCTGTCTTCTACCCGTTCAATCCATACTTGGTAGTCGTCGGCTTTTGCCATTTCAGTAACTATTTTCATATTGTCGCTATCTAATAGCGAACCGTCCATAATCCGCATTACGCGTAATTTAGGATTCATAGCCATAGCAATAGCTAGACTTACCTTTAATTGCTCTGCACTACTTAACTGTGTAAATGGTATGCCATTAAATGTTACGCCCTCGGCGTCGATATTAAGCCCGTCTATTGGTAGCTTTGCCGTAGTGATTAAGTTTTCTTTTTCACTTACGATAGTTTCCATTTTTTCGGTTAATTCCGCTTGCGCCTTCTTGCGGTCTTCGACTTTTACGCCGCCTTCTTTTTTGTTCTGTACTTGCTGGTACTGTAAGTTAATCGCACTGGCACTAGCTAATTTTTCCTGTAGTGGTGCTGTGTCGATTTTCTTTAGACCCTTTAATTTTAACTTCGCGTCGGCTACTGCTTTTTCTGCTTCGGCTAGTTGTTCTTTTAGTTCCTTAACGTCTGCTTCTACGTCTTTTAAGGTGTCTTCTAGCATTTCTAAGCCCCTATTATGGCCTTCTGCTTCGCGTAGGTCGTTAGATACCGCTACGGTGTCTACGGGGGCTTCTGGCGCGTCCTGGGCTACAGTTATGGCATTGTAGTAACCTTCGGCGGTCTTTAATTCCCTACCTACTATTGTGCGTTCTTCGTATAGTTCCCTATACTCGGCCTGCAACTTTGCCACCTGGTTAGTAAGACCTAACACGTCGAGTAATACGACGCGCTGTTCTTCTGATTTCATGTTTGCGAATGCTAGCGGGTCGAATGCGATACGCCCTACGATTTCGTCTAATAACGTCTGTGGGCTACCGTACTTTGCACCGTCTGGGCTAAGTACTTCTAGGCGTGTAGTGCCGCTAGTATTCCATGTGCGAACTACTTTATATTCGCCTAAGTCAATTTCTACGCTTGCGTGGTCTTCGCCTTCCCTTATCGGTTTAGGTGTGTTTTTTAATGCGTCCTTACCACCCAGCGCGAATAAAATACTATCAAGTACGCTAGTTTTGCCCTGGCCGTTTTTGCCAGTTATAACGATTGTGTTATCTTTTGGCGTAATATCTATAGCCTTTATCTTTTTAATGTTTTCTGCTTTTAAGTTAATAATTTTCATATAATCACCCCCTTTATATTGATATTTCAATTTCTGATAAATTAAATCCTTCTTCTGCTTTTTTTCTAGCTAATTCTTCGACGTGTGATTCTTGGTAAGTTTCCCAGATAAAGCCAGGCGTTATTATTTTGCCGTTAGCTACTTCTTCTTGCCATAGTGTGTATTCGAGTTCGTAAGTGCGTACGTAGGCTTCTTGCCACGTTGTCGGTTGTGGGTTGTACCAGGTACGTTTTAAGAACTCTTGCCCTTCTGCTTTGGCCGCTTCCTGTAATGCTGGCGTTAGCTGGGCTATTATTTCTTCTTGTTTTTCGAATGTTAAGTCTTCAAACTTTATATTAAAATGTAGTGTTTTATTGTCTGTCATAGGTTTATTTTTTAAGGTAATCTTTTAACATATTTTTTTGATGTTTGTAATTTGGGTGGCCTTTATGTGTTAGAACCATTACCGCCGCGCATTCTGCGCCAGTTGGTATAAATTCCCCTGAATTATCACAATAATAATCTTTTAACGCTTTACCGACTAATACTTCGAAGACTTCGCCGTAATTTTCGCACCTAGCCTTAGTTATATCTGCTTCTTTAAGTGTAAGTATTTTAATTGCCATATATTTTTATTCTTCTATTTCGTTTTCTTCTAAAAATCTATCTACGTGTACGCACCCGTTACGCCTACAATCACTAATACAATGTTCGGCTAGATATTTATTTAATTGTTCTTCTTGTTGTGCTGTCATATTTTTAGTTTTCTATATAGCTACATTCGGCGCATGGCTTATAGCCTGTTACTTCGTAATGCGTCGGGTCTGGTGCTGTAAACCCGTTATTTTCGTAAATCGGTTCTAGTTCGCTACCGCAATTTTCGCATAGGCCGTTTTCTTCTGCATACTTCGGCCAGCACCTACCGCATATTTCTATACTGTCTACTTGTGGGTGCTTCATTGTGTTACACCCTTCGCATAAAATTAGTTCGTTATTCATATATTTATTTACTGTGTACCCCTATTAGTAAACATTCGCCGTCATCGCCGTAATCTCTTGAATATGTATAAAGTTTTACACCTGTGTTATGTATGATTGCTTCGGCTTCTTTTTCTACGCCTTCTGTCGCGCCTTCGACTGTTATACTTACTTCTACCCAGCCCCAGGCCGTACCGCTTCCGTTTCTAACTGAAATATTTTTATAACCGTATTTTTCGGCTAGTGCTTTTTTGATTATTTTTAGGTTTTCTGTGTGATTCATAATTGAAGTATAGTACATAGTACCCACCGTGTCAAGGGGGTAAAGTATAACACTTTATAGGCATGAAAAAACCGTCCTTTAGTCCCCAGGCGAATTACTTGTAGCTCTACTAGTAAATCGTAAAGGGGCTAAAAAACGGTTAAGAAAAGTAACGGGCGGCCTTACTCTTTTTTATCAGTTCTTAGAGTAACTGGCGCGGTTGTCTTTAATCTAAGAAGTATGTTAAGTGCTGTATAAACCTGCGTAATTGTTGTAAGTATCATGGTTACGCGGTCTGGGTCGCTGGTAAATACCCTTACTACTGGTTCTATTATATTTGCACCGAATAATATATCTAGTACTGCTACTAAAGAAGCAACTATAAATAAAATGCCGTTAAGTTGAACTGTAAGCGACTTAAATATATTCTTCGCCTCGACTACGACGCGCTGTTCTGGCTGTAGCGTTTGTACTTGCTCTTTAATGCTCTGGCCTTCTGGTAATGGCCTAGCTCTGTAGTCTGTTGGTTCTGGTGTGCCGCCCATATATTTATATTAACCCTTCTTTAATAAGTTTTGCAAGTTTGCACTAAATACGCCTAGTGCTTCTAGTGCTTCGACGTTTTTTTGTTCTATGGTTTGAATTGCTACTAGTGCCGCCTTTAAGTCCTGGTCTTTTTGACTTATACCGTTGCGAATATCTTTTAACTTCATGTCGCCGTATTCCAGTTCGCCGATTTTACCCAGTCTTATTACTTGGTTTTCGTCTGTAATAACCGTCATTACTGGCGGTTGTGGTGTAGGCGTTGGGGTTGGGGTTGGTTCTGGGCTATATATACGCCTGTCTATAATGCGTTGTCGCATATCGTTAGGCCATGAAGAACCAGGGCAAGCGGTCGCCTGTTGGTCTTTATGCCCGCCTAATTGTCCCCAGCCTTTAAGTGTTGGCAAGCTAGGCGTTTCGAAAAAAAAGAATTTAGCTATATCGTGTGCGCTTCTGATTTGGTCGTCGCTTGGTAGGTGCTTAGTAAAGTCGCCTATCATACAGATACCGATAAATTTTTCGTTCTTATTTAGTACGTGTGCGCGGGCTAATGAAATATCGCCGACATAATAAACGATACCCGCCTTATCAATTACAAAGTGGTAGCCGATACCAGCCCAGCCCCTAGCTTTGTGTAGTAATGCTAGGTCGTCTGGTGTAGCTTCGTGCTTAGTTACGCTGTGGTGTATTAAAATGCCTTCTAACTGATTCCACGGCCTTACCCACGACCAGTTATAAGAATCGCCCCAGATTTCGTCGCGGTAGTCGTTCCATTTGCCACGGGCTATTAGTGCTTGTGGGTTTAGTGGGGTGTTTGCCATTACTTAACCCCCCCTTCTGCGCCAGGTGGCGTAGGTTGTGCCATAGTTTTAGTAATAGCTTCGGGTAAATTGCCGTCTTCGTCGACGTTGTAGATTTCAATTAAGCGGGCTTTTTCTGCTTCTGTAAGTGTAGACCAGTTTTTAAGTTCTGTTACCTTCATAATTTAATGATAGTACTTTATAGTGTGGCTGTCAAACACTATTAGCTTTTATTGTGTTTGTTATTTTCTCTAAGTCTGTCGCCCTTTTCTAGTACCTCTATTCGTTCGTGCATATCTTTACTTACTTGGCTATATTGTTGGTGGTATATTTTATAATCAATAAACGACTTGCCTAGTATTCCTATTGCCTGAATAAGAACTAACCCAGCTATGAAGTAAGCCAGTATATCTATGTCTGGTGCAATTAAAACAGTGGCAAGAACTGCAATTGTAGCTATTATTACAATAATGCTTAATACGCCCTTTGTTAGCATTTGCTTTCGCAATTTTATCAGACCATTTTTTACTTCTACTTGCTTTAACTGCAAGGGAATAACGAACGCTACAATAAATACACCCGCCACCGCGTTTATTACTATCCCTGTCAAAAATGCTAGTTCTATAAAGTTTTGCATATTAAAGTTTTGCATATTATTGATATTTACCCGTAACTTTAGCTATTCTTATTGTTATGTCGTCTACCATACTACTTAATATTATAGATTGTTTATGCGCTTGCCTAGTCTTTTCGTGAACCTTTTTAGCTTGCGATTGTATTTTTATCATTTCTCTAGTGTATGAATTTTTTTTGTGGTGAACGTACGCCGCCACTTCTTCGGTCTTCGCTTTCTGCGTTTTATCCTTTAAGCCTAAAAAACTAATAATAAATCGTTTTAGTAATATCATAAGGTTTTTTTAATTATACCCTGTAGGGCGTTAGCCAGATTGTCTACGCTTCGCTGTAATAATGTAATCGCGTTAAGGCTATCTTTTTGAGTACCTACCATTTCGCGGGTAGTTGAAATATACGAAGCAGTGTATGTATCTACGTCGGCTTTTCGTTTATCTTGAATGTCGTTAATTATTTTGTCTTTGCCGTCTATTCGCTTCTGTTGCCATAGCACGACGCCTACTAACATTATTATTACGATTCCTAGTAATCCTTGCTGGGCGAAATAAGGTGTAATAATATCCATGTTTTAAGTTGACATAAGCCCAGCTAGAACCCCTGCGCCTGCTCGTAAAATACGTAGGCTTTTATCTTGCCTGGTGGTAGTTGTGGGGCTGGTTGTACCTGTAACTGATACTAAATAATCACAATGTATAGTACCTCTTGAACCATTACCCCCGTCGCCTGCGTATGCGGGGGCTGAACCTGCGCCACCGTCTGCATTACAACTACTACCTAAAATAATATATTGACCTATATAACGCTGGTCGCCCCCTGCGCCACCACCACCGCCGCCACCTCTATTACTTTGTGCTGATTGACCAATCGAACCAGTAGTAAGAACGCCCCCAGTTAAAGTAATTCTAGGGAATGTGATAGTTGAAAGGCCACCGCCAGTACCACCGTCGCTACCCGATTCTGTAGAACCGTTATTATTGTAGTGTGCGCCACCACCACCGCCGCCGCCCATGTGCATAGCTTTTAGTTCTGCTTGTGGGTTTGCGTCTGCACCGCCACCGCCACCGCCACCATTTCTAGCCGCACCAGTATAACCGTCGCCGCCATGTCCTGAATAGTTATTTGCTGTACTAGAAGCACCCGAAGCGTCGCCAGCTAAATTAACACCAGCACTAGGCCAGCCCCCACCGTCACCGCCGCCTAGTCCAGAAGCCGCCCCACCTACGCCACCAGCCCCGTTAGAATCTGTGCCATTACCACCGCCACCGCCACCGTAGTAATTACCGCCACCGCCACCGCCGCCGCTAGATTCGTCTTGCTGTGCTGAATTTGCGCCACCACCACCGCCGCCACCTGTATAGTTTTCGCCACCAGCCGCACCGTGGCTAGATTCGTATCCGTCCCTATCTCTTGAACCACCACTAGGGAAGTCGCCCGCTACTGTAACATTACCACCATTACCAGAAAATCCACCTTTACCAGAACGTCCAGCCGCACCGTAACCACCATAGCCTCCATAATCTCTCTCGCTTGTGCTTTGATGTTTTACACCTTTTTCAAACCCGCAATCACGTAAATCGACTACGCCTGTACCTACCTGTAAGAATGTACCCTTGCCAGTTATGTAAAATACACCACCTTTACCAGTAGACGAACTGTAAGCGGTTATTGTTACTGTAATGCCTGTGTTTATTGTTACGTTTACCCAGTTACCAGAAGTAACGAACTGCGCGCCAGATACCCAGTTTTTCGTTAATGGAAAAGCGAATTGTGCAATACCAGAAGCTACGCTAAGAAGTTTGTTATATTCGTAATTAACAGAAGCATTAGAACCCGCACCCTTAGTTTGAATAATTTTACATGGTAGGTTATATGTGCCGTCGGCAAGGTCTGTATTTCCTGTTACTTCGCCGCTTGTGCCTGTAAGTGTGCCATTGTAGTAGTAGTCGCCACTGTCTAGGGTTTCATTAGAAGAAAAGGTCTTCGACCCCTGCGAGCCGTTACCATATTTACTAGTTAATTTACTGTCGTCGTCGCTTCTGAATAATCGTTGTGCCATATCATATTTAGCTTATATTAGCGTCCTGACCCATTGTAAAGCCTTCGAAACGGCCATTACTTCTAGGAATAAACATATAAGCATCTTTTTTATTAAGTGTAGGCGTAACGACGGGGGTAGAATCGTACCAGTCGATATTACTAAAAAATGCGACGGTATAACTACCAGAACCACCTTGTACGAATCTAATAATAAATGGTACGTCTACTGCGTACCCCGTTACTGTCATGCTGGTAATGTTTGCGGTTATTGTCATTATCTGGTCATTATATTGTGAAACGTCATAGGCTGGCGTAACAGAAAAAGACTTCGTACTAACTAATAGCTGGTGTTTAGTTTTGAATTGTATCCGCGCGTCGGTAATGTCTGCGGTGTTAATTGCGGTTTCATTGTGGGCTACTGTAATATCTGCAAGGCGTAAAAATGGATTTGAAGCACCTACGGCCGATTGTATTGCGCCGTCTGTCGGTACAACTGGGGAAGCCGCGGGCGTACCTGCGACTACTGCTGTTTTTACTACGTCGTCTGCTGTGCTTGTGGGCGATTCTGCAAGGTCAATATAAAGTACTATTGCGTCTTTTCGTGGGTTTCCTGAACTGTTAGAAGTAACCGCGCCGTTAATTGCGGCTGTGTTACGTACTGGGTACGCATTACCAGAACCTTTAATAACCCCACGACCCGCGCTAATGTCGACCGACATATTAGCACCTGCGCCTCGTTCGACTACCTGTAAATGGTCGTCGGTTGTGTTTAAGTCAACTACACCACCAGATAAAATTAAATCGGTAAATGGTTGCATTACCGAATCTTCGGGGTGTGCTGTTGCGCCTGTTCTGATTGTGTATATTGCCATAATTTTATTTTACTATCTTTTCGTCTGTAACGCTTATTTTTTTCTTAATTTCTGCTATTTCTGCTACTGTCGCCGCTTCTGCTTCTTGTTTTTTGGTTTTCTCTAAACTCTTTTCGTATTCTTTAATAATAGAATCTACAAACTGGTTTTGTATATAGGTCTTAGCGTTAATGTTTTTTTCGGCTAGAATCCATGCCGTTACTTCGTCTGGTATTTCGAATGTGTAAGTTGCCATAGATTCATTATATACATTAACACGACCACTAGTAAACTAACTTTTAATGCAAGTCTAAGCTAACACCGTTCGCCCTACCTCTAAATTTGTCGGTTGTCTGGTTGTACCATATATCGCCGTCTACTGGGCTTGCTGGGTCGGTTGTATATTTTGGTACTGAAAACCTACCCTCGTTTGTACCCATAACTAGCGTCTTAACTTTTAATAAAGCCTGTTCTATGTCTTTTATGCGTTGTAGTAGTTTTCTAAATTCTATTAAAAATTCGTTCATACTGTTTTTAGTTTTAAGCTACATAATGCTATAGATTCTGGGGTTTGCATAGTAAAACTTCGTTCTATTACTCTTTTAATGTCGTTTGTAATATCTAGTTCTGGCAAGTTGACTATTACGGTGTCGCCTAAATTATAGTCGGTGTAGGCAATTAAATCTTCCTGGTCGAAGTGGCTAACATTGTCTAGGGTTATTACGGGTGCGCTTGCGTTATCTAGCCTATGGTCGCCTTTATCCTGTAATGTACCGTCTTCTGTGGTATTTCTGGCGTCTATTTTTTCTTCAAGTGTCCCGAATGGGGTACGAAGCCCAGTACTTGCGGTTCTGCGTTCGAAATTTATATCGTCGTTTACACCTTCGCCAACTACCCATATGTCGTTAGCCATGTCTGTAAATAAAGACTTTTTGTACTTCCAGATACGCATAGTTCGTTCGTCGAATACGACTGTAGGGCGCGCCGTTCCCTTAGTTGGGTAATACACGTTAAAAGCCTTCGTCGTATCTATATCAAAGTCGAAGCCTTCGGCTAGATTATTATTACTAAGTCGTACGATTTCGTCGTACACGTTATCGAATAAATAGCCACGGGTTCGGTTTTTAGTAGCTGGGGTAACACCCTGCGTAATTCCATAGGTCGAATAGGGGCTATCTGCACTTTGCGAATCGTCTATTAAATCCCAGGCAATATCGCCAGCGTCGGTAGTTGTGTACCTAGTTTCTGTACCTTTTCCGACAATTCTTTTTCTGAAAAGTCCGAAAAACCCCATAGCCTTAACTGTTACATTCTTTTCGCCTACACCACCTGGCGTAACTTCGAAGTCTGATACTACGCCGTAAAATATCTTAGTGCCGTTTCGTTCTATATAAATTTCGCGTAGGGCGGCGGTAAATATGTTTAATACTGTGGTGTCGTTTCTACTAGCCATAGCCTTTAATTCTTCGAATGAAAAACTAAAAGTAGCTATCGGTTCTTCGTTAAGCCGTTCGTTAAAGTTGTAAGACTTTGGTAAAAGTTCCCATATTTTCGCTGTGCCTGGGTCTTTTATTATTACTGTATAAGTTGCGTTTGCCATAAGAATTAAACCCCTAAATAAGCGTCGCGCCACTGAATAGTCATATAGCCCGTATCGGTAGTGTCTGCGACTACTAATTTAATTGAATTGTTACCGCTGGCTATTTCGTACCAGTCGCCGCTAAATTTGTCGCGAATGTTTACCCCTGTGGCCGTATCGTTGGCGAAGTAAAGTATAATACGGTTTTCTACGTCTATTTCTATACGTTCGTCGCTTGTTGTGAGTGTGTAATCAACACTAAAAGAATCGCCCGTAGTCTGATTACTAATTGTGGGGTCTTCAATAGTTCCACGAACGGTAATAAAAGGGAATGTACCAGTATCGCCAGCGTTATTTATTGTCGTTTGTACAGAACCGCCCGCCGACATATCCATAGGTACGGGCATAGGAATAGGCATACCGCCGCCCTGAAATATATTAACCTGTTCGAAGTATTCTTCTTGTGAAAGTAAGCGAACGTCTGGGGCGAATAAATCAAGCAAGAAATTACCACCAGTTAGCATAATATCTGGTAGTGTTAGTTTTCTTACGTATACTTCGGCCTGTAACTCTAGGTCGTCCATAGTCTTAAACTTGAAAGTAATAGGCGAAAGTACGCCACCTGGCCGATAAATACGGGCGGCGTTTGCAAGTGTGCGCCTGCGCGTACGATATGTACTTAATACACCGTTACCCGTTACTTTTCCTTCTAAGCTAATAGCCCGACCGCCGTATAGCTGATTCGGTACGAATGCGCCGTCGACGTTTGGCCGTTCGAATGAAGGTAAGCGAATACTAGGCGATTCTAAGCCCTGTATATTCGGTTTTAGCCATATACCTATATTAGTCTGGTAGTCGTGTATCTGTGTATTATTTAGATATGCGTTTTTCATAGTTAAGCTGTTTTTAGTACGTATGCTAATTCCCTAAATGCGAAGTCTAGGTCTACGCCGCTATTGATATTCTGGGTTATGTAAATAGGTCTATCGCCCCCACCACTTGCGCCACCTGGCGTATAAGGTAAAACCGTCGACCCTTTAGGTAGTAATACGTTTTCTGGCCCTTGTTCGCCGACCCGCATTACACCACCTGCGAAGTTTTCCGCGCCAGTTGCACCCTTAAACTTTGCTACGACGCTACCTATGTCGCCTACTCCTGGTATGTTAATTTTACCTATCCAGTCTACTAACTGCTTTACTTTATCCAGAACCCAGTTAAGCGCGTTTAATGCGGCTTCTTTGAATTTATCCCAGTGGCCGATAGCGATAATAATACCGCCGACAAGTGCGGCGACCGCAATAATAATTAAGCCTATCGGGTTAGCTGACATGGCGATATTCCAGGCCCATTGTGCGGCCGCTACAAGCCCTAACCATAGGTGGCCTGCGACTAGTGCCGCCTTTTGCGCTATCATGCCAATAGTTAAACGCCCTGTAATAATGTCTGCGGCGGTAGTTGCTACGTTGTAAATCACCCATGCCGCCGTAGTGATTGCTAACTGTGCGCTTTTTGCGATTAACATAGCAATAGTAGCCCAGCCGTTCGATATAAGGGTAATAAATGAAAGTATATTAGCCCCTAATGCTGTAACGCTGTGTGCAATCCATAACGCCGTATTTTTTACTAATTCTGCGCCCAGCATTACCATAGCTGGTAATAAGCCGACCGTAATAATTCCTGCTACTAGTTCTAGCTTTGCGCGGTGTTGTTCTAAAAAGTCTGTAACTGGCTTTATCTTTTCGCCTATTTCGTCTATATGGGTAGCCCAGTTAGTAAGACCGTCGATTAACCCAGAATCTAGTACTAGGGTAATAAGTCCAGCTAGAACCGTGTTTAGCCCTTCCCCGACACTTACTTTAAGTTTCAGTATTTTTTGGTCTAATTCGGCTTGTTTGTCGATAAGTGTACCCGTAAATCGTTCTGCGCTTCCCATTGTTAAATTAGTTAAGTCCATCATGCCCTTAAATTTAGCCATATCGTCGGTAATTGTTGCGGCCGCTACGCCTTCTTTTTCAAGTGCCATGCGTCCCTTGTCGATAATATCGCTAAAGTTTTCGCTAACACCTGATAAATTACCTAGTGCTGAATTATTAGTAGCGTAAGCGAATGATAGATTTTGTACGGCCTGGCCTAGTGTGATTGTGGGGCTTTTACCCGTAATGGCTTCGTTAGTAAAGCGTTTCATTAACTCGGCGGCACTATCTAGCGATAAACCAGATTTTAGTAGGTTCTGTAGACCTTCTGCGGCTGGCCCTACACCTATACGAAGTGTGCTACCTAAACTTTCCGCTGTCTGTTGCGCTTTCTGGCCTGATTCACCGAAACGACCCGCGATAATATCAAGGGTAATCATAGCCTTACTAAAGTTACTTGCTTCTTGCGACGCGTCGCCTAGAAATTGCTTTAGATTACCTACCATTTGCGCGCCGATATTAGCCAGGCCGATACCAGCGGCAATAGTACCCATTTTTTGAAGTACGCCACCGAATCCTTCCACCTTTTTACTAGCGTCGTCGATACCCTTACCGTCGCTTTTAGTAATAATGTCTAGTTGTACTGGTTCTAATTTTGCCATAGTTATTATTTCTTCTTACCGCTGGCCGCCGCCTTTTGTTTTTCTTTTGCTTTCCTGTAAGATTCTTTTACTTCGGCTTCTAGCGATAAAATTTGCAAGTCCCTTAATACTATTCTATATGGCGTGTTGTATGCTTGCCAGTAGTCTAACTTAAAGACTTGTCGGTATCTTAATAATAACAGTTCGCGGGGGGGTTGTGGTAGCTCTATGCTGTCGGGGTTGTCGGCGTATTCTCTGATTGCTTCGGCAAGGAAGTAGACACTATATTTTTTTTTTGAACAATACTAATACTGTTAAGACTGTCGTAGGCTTCTACTTCTGTAACAATAAATAATATGTCTGATTGCTTTAAGTGGCGTACGTTTTCTAGTGTTATGTCTTCTTTAGTACCGTCGTCTTTTTCGAAGTTCCAGTCTTTAATAATGTTTACTACACCTGCAAAAATTGCCGTACCTCTTTTGTCGCCGACGTTTGCCATTTCTTCAAAGTCGCCAGCTAGTGCGTCTGTGTATATTTCTACCCATACTTCGTTATCTGGTGTAGAAGAAGGTAGGGTAAGTTTCTTACTGGTTCTGCGGTTGTTGTTTTCTAGTTTTGCCATACATTATTTATAGCAATTCTAACCCACCGTGTCAATAAGGTTTAGCGTTCTTTTTACTCTTTTCGTTATGTCTTTTTACTAGTTCTTTTAACCACGGCGGGCATACGTGATAGTAACCGCCTGGGTAATTTGCTAAACATTCTAAACATTTTTTATAGATTTTATTATAGTGATTTCTAAGCATTTTTCTAAAGTTTGCGGTAATTGTTACCTATCCCCTACCCTACCGTGCGGGCTTAGCCGGATTTCTTGGCCTTTCTGTGACGAAGGCGACTTGCGTAATGCCCGCTCCCGTCACTTCGGCCATGACCTTCATCATCTGACCGTACGAAATTTCGGCGTCGCCGCGCACGTAGATGCGCACATCCGGGTTGCTCTCGCGGATGGCGGTCATTTGGGCGCGCAGGGCGTCGAACTCGATGCCGGTCTTTTCATTTAAGGTCAGCGTGCCGTCTTTCTGCACCGTCAGGGTCAGCGGCTGATTGTCCTGCGGCAAGGACTTTGACGCGTTGGTCTCGGGCAGATTGACGTCCACGCCCTTAGTAAGGAGCGGCGCGGTGATGATGAAAATCAAGCAAAGGGCAGAGCCATTGTACAAGCGTTAATAGAACTAGGTTTAAAAATAAACTTAAAAGGGATGGAAAAAGCTCCACTTTATAAAGAAAATGGTGAGGGAAAAGGTGACCTAACTTTACTTACTTGGTATGCCGACTATCCATCTATTTGGAATTTTTTGGACCCCGTTTTTCATGAAAAGAAATTAGGAAATGGTGGAAATAGATCGTTTTATACAAATTCAAATATCTGTCTCTTATACACATCTCCGAGCCTACGAGACTAAGGCGAATATCGTATGCCGTATTCTGCTTGAAAAAAAAAAAAAACCATAAAAAA
>ENA-ORBV01002474-ORBV01002474.1-microbial-mat-metagenome-genome-assembly--contig:-NODE-2474-length-38799-cov-12.586695_pt1 | contig 38799 bp, 38 predicted proteins | sample MGYA00237777_ERZ505514 | MGnify/ENA primary metagenome ERZ505514 (study PRJEB26160, sample SAMN06269048) | microbial mat metagenome | isolation source: Oligotrophic lake microbial mat | place... | reverse complement strand
CAACTCATCCCCGGGTTTGAGGTTACTAATAGATCCATGGGATAGACTACAGTCGTTGAGTCTGTGGAAGTCGCAGGCAAGGCGCGACGAAGAAGCATGTCCACCGGACCTGTGACAGAGAAGCAACGCAGCATGAGGGTTCCACAGGCTCAACCCGTAGGGCGGGGGAGCTTTTGCCCCTGGCCGGTATTGCTCATCGCTCCCCGCGCCTTGGCCAGAAAAAAATCTCCCGCCGCGGCTGTAGTCTATCCCACGGATCTATTAGTAAGACCAACCCGGAGACCGCACAACCTTTCGGCCCGGCCATGGCACTTTTAAGCCACCGCCTATATTCAATATGCCGTTCAGCATCCTGTCAGTGGCCATGGACCAGGATATTGACGTCCAACAAAATCACCGGCGCTCCATCACTTCAAGCAGGTCTGCCGACGAGGTCAGATCTACTCCAGACTGTGAACCAGTTCCCCGGAACGTTTTAATCGGAACCAAGGCTCCCTTTTTTTCCCTTTGGGTTTGGACAGAAGCGCCATACGCAGGGCATCTTCAATGACTTCACCAAGAGAGCACTTGCGGCGCAACGAAGCTTTTTTAGCCTGTCGCAAAAGATGATCCTGAATGGTGATCGTGGTCCTTATGCATCAAAGCATAAAAACCGTGCATCATGACGTCAATTGACCCTCCGCTTCGTTTTTACCATCGAATACCCAAAGCAGCGTATTGTCGCCCCACGGAAATTGCGTTAAAGTCCGTGTATGTCCCAGTCCACCCCCGATCTTGCAGCTCTGAGAAAAGAATACAGCACACGCGGGCTGCGCCGTGTAAATCTGGCCCCCGACCCCTTTGACCAGTTCAGGCTCTGGTTCAACGAAGCCATCCAGGCTGACCTTCTGGAACCCAATGCCATGACCCTGGCTACTGCCAACGCCAAAGGCCGCGTCAGTGCCCGCACGGTGTTGTTGAAAGCCTTTGATGGGCGCGGTTTTGTTTTCTTCACCAATTACAGCAGCAAAAAAGCCTTTGACCTGACAGAAAACGCCCAGGCCGGCCTTTTGTTCCCTTGGCTACCTTTGGAACGTCAGGTCAGCATCTCCGGCCCGGTCGAAAAGATCTCCACGGGCGAATCCCTGGCCTATTTCGCCAGCCGCCCCTTCGGCAGCCGTCTGGGTGCCTGGGTTTCCCTGCAGAGTTCCATCATTCCTTCCCGCAAATTTCTGGAAATGAAATTTGAAGAAATGAAATCCAAATTCGCTTCCGGCGAAGTGCCTTTGCCGGATTTCTGGGGAGGTTTCCGGGTTGTGCCGCAAACCATCGAATTCTGGCAGGGCTCGGCCAACCGGCTCCATGACCGGTTTGAATACACGCGGGAAAACAGCGATAGCTGGAAAATCGAGCGCCTTTCTCCTTAAAATTTCTTCTTCGTTTCCCACGTTTCCTTCTGTTTAATCTTCCCCTCTATGATTTCACGCTACTCCCGCCCTGCCATGGTCGCCCTCTGGACTGAAGAAGCCAAACTCCAGCACTGGCTCGAGATTGAGATCCTGGCCTGCGAAGGCATGGCCCATTACGGCTTTATACCCAAGAAGGACGCCATCACCATCCGCAAAAAAGCAGATTTCGACATCAAACAGGTTCGTAAAAATGAAGAGCGCACCCACCACGATGTGTTGGCTTTTCTGGAAAACGTCGCCACCTATGTCGGCCCGGCCGGGCGCTGGATCCACCAGGGGCTGACTTCCAGTGACCTGCTCGACACCACTCTGGCGTTACAGATGCGTGACGCCGCTGATCTGCTTCTGGAAGATCTGCTGCTTCTGAAAAAAGTCGTTGCCAAAAAGGCACGCAAATACAAACGCACCGCCATGATCGGACGCTCACATGGTATTCATGCAGAACCTGTCACCTATGGGCTCAAGCTCGCCCTCATGTTCGAAGAAGTCGGACGTAGTATCGAACGTCTTAAGGAGGCCCGCCATCACATCCTTGTTGGAAAAGTTTCGGGTGCCGTCGGAACCCACGCCCACCTTGATCCGCGTGTGGAGGCATTTGTCTGCAAGAAGCTCGGACTCCGCGCTGCCAACATTTCCACCCAGATCATCCAGCGCGACCGTCATGCCCATTTTCTGACCACCCTGGCCCTCATCGCCAGCAGCATTGACCGCTGGGCCACCGAGTTCCGGCACCTGCAACGCACGGAAGTCCTGGAAGTGGAGGAGTATTTTGCTCCCGGCCAAAAAGGTTCTTCCGCCATGCCGCATAAACGCAACCCGATCATCGGGGAGCGGCTCAGCGGCCTGGCCCGCGTCATCCGCGGCAACGCTATCGTCGGCATGGAAAACGTCGCCCTCTGGCATGAACGCGATATTTCACACTCGTCGGCCGAACGCGTGGTTCTCCCGGATTCGACCATCCTGCTGGATTACATGCTGGCCAAGCTCACCGATCTGGTGGAGCGCCAGATTGTGTATCCGGAAAATATGAAACGGAATCTGGAGATTACCCGCGGCCTCTATTTTTCCCAGAGCGTTCTTTTGGCTCTGACGGATCATGGAATGGCCCGTCGTGAGGCCTATGAAACCGTCCAGCGCAACGCCATGGCCTGTTGGCGCGGGGATGGTAAACCTTTCCTGGGCTATCTCCTGGAAGACGCGGAACTGACCAGACTGATCCCGGCCTCCGAACTGAAAAAGATCTGCTCGCTGGAACGGCATTTCGCCCACGTGGACAGCACTTTCAAAAAGTGCGGGCTTTGAATGTTAATCGGCTTAACTATCAACCACAACTTTTTCGTGACCGTGAACTGCCTTTCGTGACACTATTGAATCTTCTATGAAACGCGCATTCATTACTGGGATAACAGGACAGGACGGCTCTTACCTCGCCGAACTGTTGCTTGGAAAAGGGTATGAAGTCCACGGGCTGATCAGGAGGGCTTCAACTTTCAACACCGAACGCATCGATCACCTTTACAAAGACAGCCACGACCAGAAAGCGCGTCTTTTCCTTCATTACGGTGATTTGAGTGATACAGCTTCGATCCAGCATCTTCTTTACGAAACCAAGCCTGATGAAATTTATCATCTCGGCGCGCAAAGTCATGTCCGTGTCAGCTTTGACATTCCGGAGTTTACCGGTGACGTCACCGGCCTTGGGACCCTGCGCCTTCTCGAAGCCATGCGTCATCTCGGCCTGAAAAATAGATTCTATCAGGCCTCCAGCTCGGAAATGTATGGCTTGGTCCAAGAGGTTCCCCAGCGCGAGAACACCCCTTTTTATCCCCGCAGTCCCTACGCCGCAGCCAAGGTCTACGGTTACTGGATCACGGTCAACTACCGCGAAAGCTATAAACTCCATGCCAGCAACGGCATCCTCTTCAACCACGAATCCCCCCGCCGTGGTGAAACCTTCGTCACCCGCAAGATCACCCGTGCCATCGCCCGCATCAAGGCCGGCCTGCAGGAAAAACTTTACCTGGGCAACCTCGACTCCAAGCGCGACTGGGGTTATGCTCCCGAATACGTCGAAGCCATGTGGCTCATGTTACAACAGGAAAATCCTGACGACTACGTGATCGCCACCGGCGAAACCCATTCCGTCCGTGAGTTCCTGCTGGAATCATTTTCCCATGCCGGTCTGGATTGGGAAAAGTATGTGGCCATTGATCCGCGTTACTTCCGTCCGGCTGAAGTCGATCTTCTCATTGGTGATCCGGCCAAAGCCAAAAAGCAGTTGGGATGGGAACCCAAAGTCACCTTCCAGGAATTGGTCAAAATCATGGTCGATGCCGACATTCAGTCATTGAACGACGAGATGACAGGCAAAAAAATCAGGATGTAATTCCACTGGAAGGACGCCAAGTAACGCAGCTAACAATGACCCTTAACGATTCTTTGAGATTTTCCTTTTCAAAAAGTTATGCCCCGCAAGATTTTCATCGCCGGACACCGCGGTCTGGTTGGCAGTGCGCTGTTCCGGCTGTTTTCCGGGCTTGAAGACTGGCAGGTCATCACCCGCACCCATGCCGGGCTCGACCTTCGTGACCCCCGGGCCGTCCTGGATTTCTATAAACAAGAAAAGCCTGACTATGTCATCGATGCTGCGGCCAAAGTAGGGGGCATCAAGGCCAATTCCGATTTTCCCGTGGAATTTCTTCTGGAAAACATGCAGATCCAGAACAGCATGATCGAAGGTGCCTACCGCACCGGTGTCACTAAATTTCTTTTCCTGGGCAGCTCCTGTATCTATCCCAAGCTGGCACCTCAACCCATACCGGAAACCTGCCTGCTGACCGGTTCCTTGGAACCGACCAACGACGCCTATGCCATCGCCAAAATCACGGGAGTCAAACTCTGCCAGGCCTACGCACGGGAATACGGCGCCCGCTTTATCTGCGCCATGCCGACCAACATGTATGGCCCACACGATAACTACGACGTCCACACCTCCCATGTGCTGCCTGGGATGATCAACAAATTCCACCAGGCCAAACTTCAAAACCACCCGACCGTCACCCTCTGGGGCACAGGCTCACCCAGGCGTGAATTCCTGCACAGTGACGATTTCGCACGCGCCTGCCTTTTTCTCCTCGAAAATTACGAGTCTCCCGAGATCATCAATGTGGGCACAGGCCAGGAAGTGACCATAGCTGAACTGGCTGGCATCATCCGCGTGGTGACAGATTTCAAAGGAGAAATCCTTTGGGACACGACTCATCCGGACGGAACTCCACGCAAGCTATTGGACAGCAGTAAGATACAAGGCCTTGGATGGCAGCCATCCATTCCCTTGCGAGAAGGAACCCGTTCAGCCTACAGCTGGTTCCTCGAAAATCATGCTGAAGCCCGCGGTGCGTAAAGCCCGCGCAACCGATGCTATTTTTGGGTAATGCAGATCTGATTGCCTTTGCCGGACAAACTTCATTTATGCTGTCATGATATCATTGTGGTCCGAACCATCATCCAACTGAGTGAGGAGGAAAATAAAAAACTCACTCGCGTGGCATAACGTAAAGGCTTAAGCCGGGCTGAGATTATCCGACAAACTCTGCGTCTTCTGTCCGATGACAAAGAAACCGTAAAGAGGCACTGGGGTCTTTTAAAGGGGATGTCCGATGATCGTCGTGTTTCCTATCGCGTTACCGATCGCCAATGAACTATCGCTTGGATACCGATGTCTTTCTGGACGCTCTTTACGGCCTGAAACCGGCCACCCGTAACCTCAAAGATTACCGAAAAATGTTTCCTGAACTGCAAGCCCCCTGATCCCTGCCTTGAAAATGGGATTTGACCTCTTTTTTCTGCGTTTTTAAAAAAACTCTGTGCCCTCGGTATTCTCTGTGGTTTAATTTTTAATCTCTATGAAAGCAACCGTCATCGTCACCCCTAAGAAAAGCGTTCTCGATCCCCAGGGCGAAGCCGTCCGCAAAGCCATCCACGGCTTGGGCATGGAGTGCGTCGAATCCGTCCGCATTGGTCGCATCATCGAACTGGAAATCTCGGGCAGCGACCTGGCAAAAACGAAGATCAGGCTTGAGGAAGTCGCCAAAGATCTTCTTTCCAACCCCGTAATCGAAGATTTCACCATCGAATTGAAATAATTTTTTTACTACAGGAAGTCCGCCAAGTCACACAAAGAAAAACACTGACCGAAACCTTCGCGACCCTTAGCGATCTTCCCGTTAAATCTCATGAAATTTGTCGTCCTTCAATTTCCCGGCTCCAACTGCGACTCCGACTGCCACCGAGCCGCAGGTGAAATTCTGAAACAACCCGTCCGTTTTGCCTGGCACAAAGATACCCGGATCGATTCCGACGAAACCATCATCATCCCTGGTGGTTTTTCCTACGGGGATTATCTCCGCTGCGGAGCGATCGCCCGGTTTTCACCGATTATGAAATCGGTGAAAGAAGCGGCAGCCCGCGGCCAAAAAATCATCGGCGTCTGCAACGGCTTTCAGATCCTCTGCGAAGCCGGTCTGCTTCCAGGTGCTTTGGTTCGCAACCGTAAACTCCATTTCATCTGCGAGCACGTGCGCTTGCGCGTGGAAACCAATGAGACCGTTTTTACTTCCCGCTACCAGAAGGGACAAGTCCTCAACATCCCGATCGCCCACGGGGAGGGCTGTTACGTTGCCCAGCCCGATGTGTTGGCCGATCTCAAAGCCAATAATCAGATCGTCTTCCGCTACGTCGATGCCCAGGGAGAACCTTCCGACGCAGCCAACCCGAATGGAACCCTGGAAAACATCGCCGGCATCCGCAACAAAGAAGGCAATGTGCTCGGCATGATGCCTCATCCTGAGCGCGCCTGCGAAGCGCTGCTCGGTTCCACCGACGGTCTTCCTCTATTCCAAAGCCTGTTAACCCACTCATTTTCACTTGATAAACAAGAATGATTTTTTTAATTTCCAGTCAAAATTAGTGCTTTTTAGTTGTTAAATACTTTCTTATGTCCGATCCAGCCATTACTCCCGAACTCATCGAAAAGCACGGTATCACTCCTGATGAATACGCACTCATTCAGAAGATCCTGGGCCGTGATCCCAACTTCACCGAGTTGGGTATCTTCTCCGTGATGTGGAGCGAACACTGCTCGTATAAAAATTCGCGCCTTGAACTGAAAAAATTTCCCACCACCGGACCCAAGGTTCTGGTCAAAGCAGGCGACGAAAACGCAGGTGTCATTGATATCGGTGACAACATGGCTGTCGCTTTTAAAATCGAATCCCACAATCATCCCAGCGCAATCGAGCCCTTTCAGGGAGCCGCTACGGGCATCGGCGGCATCCTTCGGGACATTTTCACCATGGGCGCGCGGCCCGTGGCCAATCTCAACTCCCTTCGCTTCGGCCCCATCCATGGTGATTCCGAACAGGCTAAAACCAACCGGCGTCTTCTCTCCGGTGTTGTCGGAGGCATCGCCCATTATGGCAACTGCTTCGGCACCCCCACCGTGGGTGGCGACGTTTATTTTGACCCTTCCTACAACGGTAATCCCCTCGTCAATGCATTCTCACTGGGCCTTCTCCGCCATGATCAGATCCGCAAAGGGGCGGCCACGGGCTTGGGCAACCCCGTTTTCTATGTCGGTGCCAAAACAGGGCGCGACGGACTGGCCGGGGCCGCTTTTGCCTCCAGGGATTTGACAGAAGAATCCAAGGAAGACCGCCCGGCTGTCCAGGTGGGCGATCCCTTCATGGAAAAACTCCTGCTCGAGGCCTGCCTGGAACTTTACGAACACCCTGAAGCCGTGGTCGGCGTGCAGGACATGGGGGCAGCGGGTTTGACCTGCTCCACCTGCGAAACAGCCAGCCGTGGCGATTCCGGCATTGAAGTCGAGCTCGACGACGTTCCCCAGCGCGAGACAGGGATGACGCCTTACGAAATCATGCTCTCCGAATCCCAGGAACGCATGTTGATTATTGTGCGCAAGGGCCACGAGGCCACTGTAAAAAAGATTTTTGAAAAATGGGATCTTGAGGCCGCAGAAATTGGATTCGTGACGGACACCGGACGCTGCGTGATCAAACATCACGGTGAAGTCGTGGCCGACATTCCGGCTCATCCGCTGGCAGCCGACGCTCCTCTCTACAAACGCGAAGCCAAAGAACCAGCCGACCTGGCCAAACGCCAGACTCTGGATTTCGAAAATGAAATCCCCCTTCCCAGCGACCTGCAACCGCTTTTACCCCGCCTGCTCGGCGCAGCCAGCATCGCCTCCAAACGTTGGATCTATCGCCAATACGATCACATGGTGCAAAAAAACACCGTAATCTGTCCCGGCTCGGATGCCGCTGTGATCCGCATCCCGACAGGTGAAGGCAAAGTCAAATTCCTCTCCATGGCTTCCGATTGTAACGGGCGCTATTGCTGGCTGGACCCCCGCGAAGGCTCCAAGGTCGCCGCGGCAGAATGTTGCCGCAACCTGACCATGACCGGGGCCACCCCTATCGGTTTGACCGACAACCTGAATTTCGGAAACCCTCACAACACAGAAGTGTTCTGGTCTCTCCGTGAATCCGTTGAAGGCCTCTCCGAAGCCTGCCGGGCTTTTGATATCCCCGTCACGGGCGGAAACGTCAGTCTTTACAATCAATCCCCGGCCGGTTCGATAGATCCGACTCCTGTGGTCGCGGTCGTGGGCGTGATTGATGAAGAGGCACATATCACCCCCTCCTCTTTCCGCAGTGCAGGTGACGCTATTCTTCTGGTCGGGGGATTGGGCAGTGAAATGGGAGGCTCCAGCTATCTTTATGAACTCCACGGCCTGAAGAAAGGACTCCCCCCTCGTCTTGATCTGACCAGGGAAATCCAGTTCCAGAACGCCGTTCGTTCCCTTATTCATCAGGGCAAAGTCCGGAGCGCTCACGACCTGAGCGACGGCGGCCTTGCTGTTGCCCTGGCGGAATCCTGCTTCTCAACCGGAGAAAAGGGGCTCGGTGCAAAAATTAGCATCGCCAACGACACACTCCGCAACGATGTCCTGCTTTTCAACGAAACCCAGGGCCGAGCCCTTTTGAGCGTTAAAGCATCCGATATCGATGCTGCGCTGGCTCATTTCCGGGCCCAAGGCGTAGAAGCCATTCAGATCGGATCAGTCAGTGGAGACGGTCGTCTGGGCCTGCAGGTTGGAGAAGATGTTCTCGCCTGGTCTGTGTCGGATCTGGAAGAGTCTTTCGAAAACTCCTTACCCTCGGCACTGGATTCCTGATTTTCAGAGTTCCAACAAAAAAGGCCGTTCCGGAATGGAACGGCCTTTTTTTGTGCCCGGCAGATTCAGGATGCCGGTTCTTCAACGGGAACAGGATGTAGTTCCTGTTCGGCCAGCGCAGGAATTTCTTTGCCTTCCCTGGCCAGACGCTGCCGATCGAGTTCGGCTTCCTGTGCTTTGCGGATTTTTTCATCGCCTACCTGACGTAGATTGCTGGTCAGGCCTACTTTGCTAAGCAGCCAAATGGACCATTTGGTCGGATCAAACTGCCAGGGCTTCACGCCGTTGCGGTAATCGTGTTGAAACTCGTGGTGGAAATTATGATAACCCTCGCCAAAGGTGAAGATAGCCATGACCCAGCTGTCACGGGCACTACAGCGGGCGGAGTAGGGTTGGGTTCCGAGAGTGTGGCAGGCGGAATTAATGCAGAAGGTGCAATGCTGCACGGCCACCGTGCGTGCCACCCCGGAAATCAGAAGGGCTCCCAGTGCCGCAACCGGTCCACCGTAAATATAACCAATGATTGTGGGCAAAACAAAGCCGGTGCTGAATCCGATCAGGTGCCAATAACGGTGCTGCCACATGACCAAGGGATCCTTGCGCAGATCAGCCACATTTTCCATTGGGGGAAGGGGTTTTAGTTTAAACAGCATCCAGCCAAGGTGGGCATAGAAAAAACCCTTGGAAATGTCATAGGGATCATCCTCATGATCCACATGCTTGTGGTGCCGACGATGGTCCGAGCACCAGTCCAGGGCCGAATTTTCAAAAGCTGCCGCCCCGAAAAGCAGGGAGGTCAGACGGAGGGGGGCTTTGGCTTCAAAGGATCGGTGCGAGAAAAGGCGGTGATAGCCGAAGGTGATGCTCATTCCGGTCAGAAAGAACCAGAAAAAGAACAGGCCTACCTGAAACCAGTCCAGTCCGTAAGTGAGAATATACCAGGGAACAGCTGTCAGAGTCAGGAGAAGGGTGCCTCCCAAAAAGAAACAGGTGACCCATTCGACCCTTTTCCAAGGGATGTAGAATTTATCCAAGAATTTCATCATGATTATCGTTTGATCTGCTTGTGCTTACTAAGCCGGACTGCTCCAGAGCCCGATTACGAAACAACAATCTGCCACGCTTAGTCTTTTTCGCAAGTTTTTATCTGGAAACATGTAAGGAAGAAAATCTTATAAGCCATCCTTTCCCAAGGAAGGGAGTTCCTGTTTTACCACGCAATCAATCGGTTTTTTTGATATTCAAAAACTCAACCGGGGCAAAATCATCGGTCAGAACCAGGGCTTTTGTTACGGGCGGGATGATGAGACGCTGGGCCAGTTCCAGAACACGAACATAACTCATGACGCTGGGATTGATGGAATCTGCTTTAAGCCCGGAGAGCCTCTCACCGAGGACAGGCTTGGCAAAGGGAGCGGCAATAGCCACTACATTCCTTGATTCCGCGACCTTGAAAAAGACCACCTGCGCAAAGGAGGCCCGGAGGGTGGCCACATCCGCATCAAAGAGTTCGTTGCCTTCAATCAGATTGGTTGCCACCAAACCATCCGCTGTCAGCTTGTCGCGGATTTCCTGATAAAATTCCCTGGTTTTCAGATGGGCCGGGATGTCGCCCCCGCGGAAGGCATCCAGGATCACCCAGTCGTAACGCTCCTTGCTGCGTTTGACAACCATTCTGCCGTCCTGAAGATGCACCTGGTTGTTCGGACCCGGATTGAACCCCATGTAATGCCGGGCCAAGTCCAGAACCAACGGATCAATTTCTGCCGATTCCATCACTGCCTCTGGATAAGAAGCATTGATCAGCGCATTGATTCCACCCCCTCCCAGTCCGATCAGCAGAATCCGGGAAGGATTGTCTTTGAAGACGGGCAGAAGAAAAAAGTGACGCTGGTAGGGGACGGCAATCTCCTTCGGATCTTTAAGATACACTCCGGAATATTTCCAAAGCCTTCCCTTTCTTTCGCTTTTCATTACCACGACCCCGCCTTCCATCACGATGGTCAGGGGCTGGTAAACAGATTCAAAGGCGAGAGGCTCTTTTCCCAGGGGCGGAAAGTTCGATTTGGCCTGACATTCCGGTAGAATCATTCCTCCATAAACTGAAAGCATGAAAGCAAAACCGGCAGACATTTGGAAGCCGGTTTTCATACTTTTAAACGGGTGACGAGTATTCCTGAAAGAACTGTGGACAAAAGCATCCAGGCAGACAGCAGCGTGCTCAGGGGGAACCCGGGGATTAGAAAAAAAGCGGTCACCATCACTCCTGAGATATTCCCCAGTGTGCTGATGCCGTAAACAAGGCCGGAAGCCAGCCCGGGCTCCAGGCCACGGCGGCTCACCTCTTGAATCGTTAAAGGAGGCAATGCCGCCAAGGCCCCCACGGGCAATAAAAAAAGAATCAGACAGGCCAGAACAAGGCCTGGAAGTAATGCGGGAACGGAGTTTTCCAGGAGGCCAAGCCACCATCTCCCTAAAAAGCCGGTCTGGGCCAACCCCAGAGCCACGGTGCCAATCACAACAAAGCATCCGCGTTTTTTAACAAGGGGGGAACATCCTGAGAGAAAACCTCCCACAACCGAACCGAGGCTGAAGGCGGTCAGAAAGGTGGAAATCACCACGGCCCAGATCAAGATGGAAGAGCCATAATAGGGAGCCAGCAGGCGGGTGCCCACCAATTGAAAGCCCATGCTCAAGAAACCCAGCGCAAAGGTGATGATGAAAAGCAGGGGCATGGCCGTTGAGTACACCAGAAAGCCGGCGCTTGAGAACGGCTTTTTTTGTCAGGTGCTGCCTGATTGGGCAAGCAAGTGCTGCGTCAGCTGGTTGCTGCTACCGTTGGAGAGATAAAAACCGGTGGACATCTTGTGGGGCATGAGAATCATGGCCAGCGCGTCTTTCCAGTTGCCCTCCACCCAGAAGGGCTCGCCGACAAATTGTCCGTTCTGATTAAAGTCGCAATAAAACCAGATATAGTTTTCCGTGCCGTCGGCAAAGCCCCCGTATTGGGCCACGACCATGGAAAGCTTTTCCCCCTGAACCGCCTCCAACTGGCAAGCCAGCTGCCCTCCCTCCTGTAAATCCCAGCGGATATCCCAGAATTCCTTGTCCTGATTCTGCCAGTTGGCCCCGTATTTCCGGATCATCCCCGCCAGCAACCTGGCAAAGTCCGCCCACTCCTCCTTTGACCACACTTGAGGCTGAAGGATCTGCTGCACTCTCTGCAGCTTGACCCGCCATTCGGAAAACAGTCTTTTAAATTCAATGGGTGTCATGACTTAACCGGGTAAAGCCAGTGATTGGTTGATCAGGTGATGTGGTGATGTGGTGGATAAGTTGGGCGGTTTTTGGGCCGGAACATAGTCAGTCTGACTCAACGGTTGCGGCGAAGCTGGGCCAGTTGCACGTCCTGATCCTGGGTCTTTTTTTGGTAGAGACTGAGGCTGCGCTCCATGCTGCGGTTGCTTGCTTTCAACTCGGCCAGAATCTGTGCGCTTTCACTCCGATAACTTTCAAATTGGGTGGTCAACTCGACCAGACGGAGATTGGATTGTTCCTGAACCTTGGCCAGATCCGCATCATTGGCCACCATTTCCGCTTTCAGGTCGAACATGCGATCCTTGGTGTTTTGTTCGAGAACGGCCAGGCTGGCACTTTGATCCTGTAATTGTTTCCAGAGAACATAACCACCTGTCCCCGCTAATGCGGTTACAAGCAAAATGCCGCAGATCAGGGCCAGGGCCATGCCGTTAAGAACGTTGCTGACGGTTTTCTGTTCCTTGATCTGCCTCTCGATGCTGCCGGTGCGGATCGGGGCGGGATTGCTGCCGGGGTTGGGCGTGTTGGTTGACATTGCGGGTCTTTCCTCTCTGGTGGTGGTTGTGGGTGAAAGTGATGGCGCGGGATTTTCCGGTTTTTCGTTTGCCGCGGGACTGGCGTCCGAAGTGCTTTCCAAGGCGGCTGATGCAGGATTTAACCGCACCTTGTTTTTGTGGGCCCGCGAGGAGGCGGCACCGCCTCCGGTTATAAAATTGAATTCAAGATTCGCCCGCTTCCGTTTGCGCGGCGTTCCTGGTTCTCCGTTTGAAAATCCCAACATAAAATAAACTGTCCTTTGACAAGGTTATATATATCTGATAATCAGATAGCCTGTAAATATAAATATCATGTTATCTGTTTATATATGACAACGCAGGCTATTTCCATCACGGAGGCTGCCCGGAATTTCTCCGATTTCGTGAACCGGGTCGCCTATCGGCGAGAAAGTTTTTTCCTCATTCGGGGTAAAAAGCCGGTGGCTGAGCTGCGTCCGGTCGTTTCGGGGAAGAGGCTCTCCGAACTACAGGGGCTTTTTCAAAGTCTGCCCCCCCTTTCCCGGGACGAATTGGAATCCATGCAACGTGATCTCAGTGCAATCCGGAACCAGGATCGCCGCAAGCCTCGATCCGGCCCTGCCCCCTGATGACCAGCCGCCCTTAGCCCATGTCCGTCCTGATTGATTCAAGCGTTCTTCTCCATTGTCTGAAGGAGCGGCTTCCTCCGCCTTCCGGGGATGACGAATTTTTCCTCTCCATCATCAGTGCTGACGAACTGCTCAGAACCGTGGACTGGGCTTTGGAAGAGCATGGGCGAACCCGTCGTCTCGCATGGGTTGAAGCCGTGCTGGACCTTTTCCCCGTGCTCCCGATAGACCGGAGCACCATGCGCATGCACGCGGAAATTCTCAAAGGGATCGAAAACAACGGGTTGAGGATCGGGTTGCACGAATCCTGGATCGCCGCCACCTGCGTGGCACATGGACTAACACTCATTACGCTGCAACCGGACGTTTTTAGCCAGGTGCAGGGCCTGCAGACCCGGACTCTTTAGCCTGTTACGCGGGTGGTCAACGTCAGCTTTAGGGCCAGAAGTCTATCTAAACCTTGTTAAAGCAGTGGATTACGTGTCTTGAGCCTGGGGAAACGGCTGAAATTTCTATCCACCGTCCAGAGCTCACGGATTCCATGGGTAATGCAGCAGGCCGGGATACGGGCATCATGAATCAAAGCCCCCCTGACTTTTCCTTTTAAAGAAAGTTCTTCAAGTAATTCCTGACTAGAATCCGAATCATAGAGCACTCGAAGACTTGGTGATTCTCTCCAGGCCTGGATCTGATCCCCACGGAAGCATCACGAAGCCTGAAACCCTCAGCGGGTTTCTCCAAGCTGCGCTCCAAAGCATCGATCACCAGATCGCGGAAGGCCATCTTACGCTGAGCGGTAAGCCTCTTGACCCGTCGGAAGAGTTGAACGGGCATATCTATGGTTGTCCGCCTGCATTAAAACATAAACCAGATAAGGTGAAAGACACGTTCTTAGGCTCCCTCTTGGATAAGAACCGGCCAAGCCTTCCTTACGGCAATTCCACCTTTTCCAGTCGGAAAGAAACGGGCACGACTTCCGGGGAAACGGGGATGAGGACTTTGGCGATGACATTCTCGGGCAGGGGCTCCTCGCTGCGCCGGGACAGGATCAGGGTTCTGCCGGCCCCAAAGGATCCAGCCCGGGAAAGCACTTCCTTCCCTTCGGGAGTCTCCAATACAAAATCACGGATCTTCCGCGTGTTCCCGCTGATCTCCAACGCAACAACCGAACTTTTCAGCCGGGCCAGTTCCGTCTCTTCCGTCACTCCCGGGAAAGCCTGGCGGGGGTCCACCACACGAAGCTCGATGCCGTGGGCTTTAAGCAAAGGATCCTGGATGGTCTGATTCAACTTTGTCTGGATTTTTTCAATCGGAATCAACTGCTGGCGATAGCTCCGGAGTTTCAGAGTCCCAGCCAGAATGGCAAAGGACATCTGGTTCCTTGGTGGCGAGGGTAGTTCAAAGGCCAGCAGGGCTTCGCCAAGCTTGTCTCCGAACCCGCTCCGTTTAAGTGGAGCAAAGCCTTCTTCATCCGCTCCGCTGATCGTGCCGGTGCGCGGTTCCGGCTCATTGATCCTGACATCTCCATACTCCAAGGCACTGGAAACCTGGTCGCCTTTGATTTTTAAGGTAATTGCCAGACGGGAGTCCGCTTTGTCCAGACTCCGCAGATCCACCAGACGTTCCAACGAAACGGTGAGCGGCTTTTCCTGGGCCTCCAGGGTTGTGGTGGCCAGGAACTGAAGGCAAACTATACAGCAGATGATGCGAAGTGCCGCCTCCTCTGGTTGGCATCGGTTCATCAAGGGATCATGCCTTTTTTTTATTCCGCAGCAAGAGTGGTGTCCTGGTTGAAATTTTTGCAGGGGCCTTACCATAATAGGATGGATGCCACACCCCGACAAGCCGTGCATTGACCAGTTGCAGACCTGTGTTCATGCTTTTCGACAATATGCTGGCAGACTTTCGCTATAAAAACATCCAACGCATCTTTATTTACGCGTTGTTGTTGAATGTCACCCTGGCCTTTATCAAACTTTTTGTCGGCTGGCAGACCAAAAGTCTTGCGGTCATTTCCGACGCGCTTCACTCGTTTCTGGACGGTGCCCCCAGTGCGGTGGGTCTTCTGGCGATTTATATGTCTGCCCAGCCGCCGGATGAACAACATCCCTACGGCCGTCGCAAATTTGAAATCATCGCCACATTCATTCTGGCCGGACTGCTACTCCTGTGTTGTTGGGAAATTCTCGGGAGTGCCTTCACCCGCCTGATGCAACCAGTGTCAACCCCTGACTTTTCCTGGTATGCCGTGGCTGCGCTCCTCGCCACCTTCGGCATCAACTACGCTTTCTCCCGCTACCAACATCTCAAAGCAAAGGAACTGAACAGCCCACTGCTTGCCGCCGATGCCAAGCACATCCGCTCCGACATGTATTGCACCCTTTTGGCTTTGGTCGGCTTGGCTACTTCACGCTTCGGTTGGTTCTGGATGGATGCCGTCGCCGCCATCGGGATAGTGGGGATCATTGCCCGCGCGGCTTATACCATCATTCAGGACAGCATCGATACGGTGGCGGATGCCAATGGCCTGGATCAGAACGCTGTCCGGCGCGTGGTTGAAGGCGTTGCTGGTGTGGAAAACGCCCATGACATACGTTCCCATGGCATGAATACTGACATCCACGTGGATCTACACCTCCGCATCGATGAAAATCTCAGTGCCAAGCAGGTCTTCGATATCGAAGAGGAAGTGACCCGGGCCGTGAAGAAAAAATTTCCTTCCGTGACACATGTGGCCATCAGGCATGAGCCGTCCGGACTTCTGGAAGACAAAACACTTTCCCCTTGAGATTTGTCAGTTTCTTCAATCATGGAGGGTTTTGATAAATCTTTGGGCCTCTAAAATTTATCTGGCGGTTTTGAGCCATCTTTCCTTTTATTCCAAACGTCTTTGAGTTGGCGGCACTGCCAGGGGTTCTTCAACCTCCAACTGGCGGATTCAGAATGACAATAAAAGAAGTTTGGCAACCAAACACACAACCCTCAAAAAACGGGTCAGCCCAACAACACCAGACTATCTCCACAGTGGCGTCTAAGAAAGCGAAGCTTCCCCGTCAGATTCAAATCACGGAATTCACGTATCCACTCCTGGCGTTGTCGGGGTTCTCCGCCTTCGCAAAGTTCAATGAAGCAACGGGCACCTTCCCTGGCCCAGCGGTAACGCCTCTCAAGATCCCTGCTCTCATAACGTGTCTGCTCGTCGCCGAAAAGGCGGTCTTTCATCCATAAACGTGTTTCCACGTCCAGGAAACCACGGCGCAGTGCCCGGCCCAGCAACAGTAAAATCCAATAGGTGTCCACGCGGGCCTGCAATTCAAGGTTGCAGGCAAACTGTTCCGATTCCCAGGCCTGCCATCCTGCATGAAATGCCAATGCGGCATGGACCCCGTGGGTGATTTCCTCAATGAACGCGATCAGCTCATGGATGTTGTGCTGGCTGATGATTTCGGAAGGATTAACATCCTCCAGCCGGGCAATCAGTGCAGGATCAAAATAAAGTGCCAGGTGGAGTGATCCTTCATGGCAGCGGAGATACGTGCGGGCCTTCGGGGAAAGGAGCCGATCACAGGCCCTAAGCCTTTCATCCAGTTGCCGCGAGCGGGCCGGTCCGATCAGGCATTCCTCCAACCGGATGCCGGAGGGGCGGTAGGTCCGCTCCAGCACCGATTGGATTTCTGCCAACAACGTCATCCACTGATCAGTTTGGCCGCATCCTGGTCTTCTTTGGACAGATGCAGCATGTTTTCCGACAAATGATTCAGGGCACAACGCACTTTGTGGAAATGGCCGGACAACTGGGCGAAGATCTGCTCCATTTCCGAACGGGCCGCCAACTGATGGCGTGCCACATAATGATAATTGCTTTGGCCCATCTCTTCATAAAAAGAAAGTCCAGGGCCGCCCCTGTATTCGTGCCACATTTTGACACGGTCGGCAAATATACCACTGATAAAGAGGGAGCAGTCGGCAATATGTGCCCGGAGCATGAATCCTTCACTGGGGCCGGCCTTGGAAAGGGCAATAAGCAGATCCGAGAGATATGGTTGGGCCATTCTGTTGGTCACCCCTTCCTGTTCGGCTGCGCGACGCCCGAAAGCGGTCAGCATGAGAGCCAGGTAATCCGCCAGTGCCCGGTCATCCAGTCCCGCCCGCCTGAGAACGCGGCGGGTCAGGACATAAAAATAAAAGTAAGGGGAAACATTCAGGCAGGAGACATTGTCGAACAGCTCCTTGTAGAGTGCATCGTGATCCAGGATATGATCCCGGAATTCCTGATCTCCGAGAAGATCCACGAGGGCAACGGCATCCTCCCGCTTTCTGGCCAGCGCCTTGACCATAAACTCAAAATCATCAGCCGTAAAACGGCCCCGACAATTGGCATTCAGCATCAGTTACCTCCTGAGCTCAGATTTAGAGCATAAAGAGTGCCATCCAAAAGGAAAGCCGTCTGTCCTATTACCGTCCGGAGCACCCGGGAGGGGCTGCCAAAGAGAAAAAAGGATCTGTCAGGGACTGACCGTGGGAACAGGAGGAGCGGGAGGCGTCGGAATAATTGGAGGATCCTTGGGGATACTGGTCTCAGGCTTGACCGCGTTGCTCAAAGCACGTTCCCGCGAGCGATCCAGGCCATAGCGTCTCTTGGCTGTGTTGCCGAAGGCATTGATTTCCATCACGCGAAGGCCCAAGGCCGGAGGAGGTGTTGCCTGTCCGAGAAGCAGTGGCAGGAAGGTTGTGAGCTGGGTGGAAGCCAGAAAATAATCTGGATTGGAAGGCATCCGCAGGGCAGTTCTGGTTTTTGAAGCACCGCCTCTTCCTTCCGGAACCCAGCGCAACATGATAAAGCGCATGGGAGTCAGGTCAAAAGTCGTGGAAGCCTTGCGCTTTGCCGGACCGGTATCAACAACACGGAAGGGTTCGTATCGATCAAAAAAGTCTTCGGGCAGAACCAGGATCTGGGGAGCACCGGAGGGTTTGTCAGCAGGAATTTCATTGCCATCCGGAAGCTTGTTCATGACGTACAATTCCATCACTCCCGGGCCAGTCTCATAATTGGCGGTGACACGGCGGATGGATTCGGTGAAGCCAAGGTCGACCACCACAATCGGGGTGGCGTCTTCCGGCGCAAAGTCGTAGTAAGAACCGGTATTGTCGTCAATCATGTTATAGGCTTTGGCCAGGTCAAAGCTGGGACCGTAGGAAGAAACGTGGGATACCGTGGCGACGCTGGTGACAATGTCGGCGTAGTTGTAATTCACAATCTGGGAAATAGGCTGGGTTTCTTTCACCTGCTGGGGTTTTTCCACCAGGCCGGAATTTTTTGTTTCACCAAAAATGCCGAAGCCGTTGATGCGACCTGCTTTGGTCATCTGGTAATCAATTTTGACCCACTGTCCCTCGATCATCGGAAACTCGACTTTGACCGAACCGTTGGTAGCAAAACTTACCGGTTCCGAGGCCTTTTTCCATTTGGGGCTGCCAAATTCCAGAGCAGTTGACGATACAAAAATGGACACCTTGCCCTGGCCACCGCTGTCATTCGCGAAAGTGAACTGATTGTTGGCGCTGAGAAAAGGAAGTGTGACAATAAAAGAAGTCGCACCTTCGGGCAGAGGATAGGAAATGGAGCTATCGGAGGAAATGAGCCCGAACTCCGACTGATTGCTCTCCTCCCCGCCAAGAGTGCCCAGCACCGACTCAACAATGGAACCGGGTCGTGAAGACTTGATTTCAGCACCTAGATTGGCCCGGGCAAGGTTCACCGGAAAATTCTCACGTTGACGTGTAGTTAACTGTGGGGTTTTCTTGAGCTCACGCGTTATGTTGGTCTCAGCATAAACTGAAAGGGCACTTGCCGATAACAGAAATGCACCCAGCAACGACCACCTTAATAAACACACAGACAGCTTCATTCAATCAGTTCTAGAGAGAATCGCAGGATAATCAAGCATCCAAGCGTAAAATCCTCACGTAAGGAGCGATAAAAGCTAAATTAGTACGAAAAAACCGGGGGGTCTGTAAAAAAACCCTCCTTTTATTGACTCGAAACAAAAACTCAAGGCTAAAAATAGGTTTTATTTACAAAAAGGCTTCTTTTAACGCATTTTCAAATAAAAACAGTGTAGACAAGATTCGCCTTCCGCATATGATTCCCAGACGGCTTACCAGCCCATGCATGACTGCGTCCAAAATCAACGACGGCAAAAAACTAATACACGGCCTCCGCCGCCGTGTCTTAACATGCCTGTGTCTTTGCGCCCTGTCCCCAATTTTCCCTGACACCCTTTCCGCCCAACAGGAGGATTACAATCTCAAGGTGGGCCCAGTCATGATCCGGATTGAATCCGGAATCCGGGGAACTTACAGCGATAACATTAACCTGTCGGAATTTGATCGCCTAGAGGACTATATCATTACGCCTTACACGAATCTGACCGCAGTCTGGCCGATGACTCAGTCCAACACGCTGAGGGTTGGCCTGGGGATCTCGTATGACAAACATCTTCTTAATCCCGAAGCAGACAGCGAAGCCCCCATTTTGAGTCCCGACTCCAACACTGGGTTTGACTTTGACGTAGTGGCAGGCGATTTCCGTTTCAACCTTTACGATTACATCAGCTATGAGCAGGATCCGATAGAAAACGGGGCGATCAGCAATTCCCTCAACTACGGCCGATTCATCAACCGGGCCGGGATAGATGGAACCTGGGATTTGAATGATGTGGAATTGTTGCTGGGTGTTTACCAGGAAAATTACTGGTCCACCACGAGCGAATTCGACTACCTGGACCGCTCAACCCAGGGAGCCAAAGCCAAAGCAAGCTTCCAGATAGGCCCCGAAACCGTGATTGGTGTCCAAGCCTTTGGCTCATTGAATGATTACGAAGGAAATGTCCAAAATGACGGCATGCGCCTTTCTGTCGGACCCTTTATCCGATCCAAGCTGACGGAAAACATCAATGTCGGCGCCTCGGCCGCATTGGAGTTGGGGCAGTTTGATACCGGGGGCCTGAATGGTGACCAGGACGACCTGTTGAGCTACAGTCTAAATGGCGACATCAGCCACCGCGTCAACCGCCACCTCCGGCACAGCCTCATGGCCTCCCGCAGCGTGGATTTGGGAACCTTTTCGAATTTTACTGAAATCTGGGAAGTCCGCTACGACACATCCTGGACGATCGCGCGCAATGTGTTGCTTGGAACCACGGCCTTTGTTGAATTCGGAGACCAGTCCGGTGGGATTATCGGTGACAACTACGTCCGTTACGGTGGCGGCCCTTCTCTGGGTTATGCTTGGACTAAAAAACTGACATCCACGCTCAGTTATCTCTACACGGAAAAAGAGTCCAATGCTTTCGGCCGCGACTATTACCAGCACAAAATCACCATCGACTTCCGCTACACTTTTTAGTGTCCTGCAGGATCGAATAAAGGGTGGGTCAGTCTCTGGATCCCTCCCAATCCTTTACTCCATACAGGACGACACAGGTAAGGGTTGACTCCTTTTATTGTAATCCTGAACGTAGCCGAGTGATCGGCCCTGCGATCACCCGCCATTTTATGATGTGTGCTCTTCTGGTTTTTATCCGCAGACCTTTGTTCCGAGCTCTTACTACTTCCGATTCCACCCATTGATCAAAAGGCCTGCGCCTCCGCGAATCCGGCGTCGGGTCCTCTTACAAGATGGTCTTGTCCGACCTATACACTTTTCTTTGGGGGCAAACGATCATCTCCACCTTTCTTCTTTCCGGTTTCTTGACACTGATATTCCTTAGACAGGAGGGCCCGGACATACTATAGTTACCATTGTGAGATTTGGCCTCAAAACAGCCTCGCTTTGCCTGATCCTCTGGTCGGGCCAAGGCTTTATCCTATCCACGGAGAATGTCGTAACGCCCCCGGCTGTCAGTATAGACCCGATGTCCCTCCTGGACAATAAAACCAAACTTGGATATGGGGACGAAATTAACTACCGCGTTGCCGAAGATCTTGATGACACCATCACCCTTCAGGTGATGGAGACGGGGGACATCAACCTTCCCTATTACGGGAGAGTGAAAGCTTTTGGTAAAACCTGTTTTGAACTAGCGACTGAAATAAAAGCTCTGTTGGAAAAAAACCTCTACAACCGCGCCACGGTCATCATTTCTAAAAACCAGATGCGCAAGGTTCGTGGAAAAATTTATCTGTCCGGTGCCTTGACACAGATCGGCTCCCTGGACATACCCGTCGATGAAACATTCACTCTCAGCAAGGCCGTTCTCAAATCCGGCGGCTTCGCACCCGGAGCCGACCGCAGCAATGTCCGTGTCGAACGCAAAACAGGGGACAAACCCGAGGACAAAAAGACCCTTACCGTAGACCTTTATAAGATTATGGAAGAGGGCAAATCCGAGCTCGATATCGAATTGGAGCCGGGAGATTTTGTTATCGTTCCCGCCATGGGATCATTGGGCAGGGTTTTCGTCACCGGGGCCGTGAAGCAACCCGGGGGTCTCAATATTTCGTCCGGGGAAAAATTGACCGTCAGCAGGGCAGTCATGGCTGTAGGCGGATTCACCGAATACGGTAACAAGGGAAGAGTCAAAGTGGTCCGGAAAACGGGCGATGGCCCCAAGGATTTTAAAGAATTTTTTGTGGATGTCGGAGCCGTTTTGGAAAAAGGCCGGATGGATAAGGATGTGGAAGTCGAGGGCGGGGACACCATCATCGTCTCCGAAAAGTGGATCAATTTCTAAGAAGCTTTTTCAATCCTATGCAATCACCGGTTCCTTTAAATCAGCCCGCCGTCATGGCCTCATGGTCTGCGGCCTTTTTTACCAAGCTCCACCGTTACAAGGCACTGATCAAACGCCGTTGGTGGGTGGTGGCTGTGTGCGTTGGACTGGCTCTCTGCTACCAGAGCTATAATATATTCCGTTCGGCCCCCGTCTATGTTTCCAGTGCCCGCATGATGGTGGAACCCCGCATGACCACGCAGGAAAAGGCGCTTTACAGCGAAGAGATGACCAACTTTTTTGGAACGCAACTTCTACTGATGGAAGGCCTTGAGGTCAACCGCCGCGCCGCCGAACGAGTCCGGGCCACCAAACCGGACCTGGCCCAATCAAGCGTTGCCATCAGGGCTTTCCAGTCGCCGAAAACTTCCGTCTTTGGCCTCCAAGCCACAGGGGCAGAACCTCTCTACACCCGGGCCTTTCTGGATGCCGCCATGGAAGAGTTCACCAGGTTTAAGGAACAGATGCGGGAGCAGACCTCGGATAAGACCCTGGCAACCTTGATGGAAGAACTGCTCAAACTGGAAAAGGAATACAAGTTGCAGGAAGAAGAACTCTTTGCCTTCCAGAAAAGTAACGATGTCGTGGTTCTGAAAGAGCAAGGCAACACCGCAGGGGAGTATCTGGTTCAACTGGAGAAAGAAGTGGCCGACAAACGCAAGGAATTCCAACTTCTGGACAGTATTCTATTGGGCATTTCGGCCGACAAAACCGAAAATAATGGCCGCACCGACACTCTTGATGCCGCGGGGGAACTTTTCCAGGAGGGCCCTGAGGCCGAATACCAGAAAGCCAAGAAGGAAATTGACTTTCGCAAAAACCAACTCAAAGAACTTTCCATCAATCTCAAACCACAACACCCCAAGCTCAGCCAATTGCGGGAACAGATCGCCAGCAAGGAGCGCTTGCTTGATGTCTTCCGCACCCAGAGCATCGGGCGCCTCAAAGCCCGCCGCGATTCGCTGAATCTCAACATCAACAATTCCGAAACGCTGATGACAGAATGGCAGGTCAAAGCCCTCGCCGCCAATCGACGCATGGTAGAATTTGACCAGCTCAGATCCGCGCGGGATCTGACCAAAACAACCCGGGAACAATTGCTCAGCAGCATTCAAAACATCAATGTCGCCAGCAGCACCTCCCAGAGCACCATCGGAATACTTGAGTATGCCTCAGCAGGCGTTTCCACTAAAAAGGGCTGGGCCGGTAGCCTGGCTATAGGCCTTCTCTTCGGCCTGGCTGTTGGCACAGGCATTTTATTCCTTCTTGACCGTATCGATGACCGGGTAAATTCCTTTACGGAATTGAGGGAGCATTTTGAGGAACAGGTTCTGGGCCAAATCCCTCTGGAGCCGGTGATCGATGGTAAACGTGTTCCCGTTCTGAGCCAGAACGACGAACGCCAGATCTATGCGGAAGCCTTCCGCAACATCCGCTCCTCCCTCATGTATATGGCCATGGAAAAAGAACGGCCCAAGACCCTTCTCATCACCAGTGCCATTCCCAACGAGGGCAAATCAACCGTGGCCTGCAACCTGGCCTGCACGCTGGCCTTCTCCGGTTCCAAGGTTCTTTTGATCGATGCCGACTTGAGAAAAGGCCTCATTCATGCCGATCTGGACAGCCCCTCCAGTCCCGGCCTCTCCGAAGTTCTGAGCCAACAAACTTCCTGGCGTGAAGTGGTCCGCAACACCCAGATAGAAAACCTTTCCTTCATCCCCCGCGGGAAAACGCTCTCGCATGTCGGTGAGCTTGTCTTAAGTCCGGCGGCAGATCTCCTGATCAAAGAAACCCGGGAAGCCTATGATTACGTGGTCTATGACAGCCCTCCCATCATGGCCACAGACGATACACCCAGTCTTGCTCCCAAGATGGACGGCGTTCTTATGGTCATGCGTGCCTCCCACACCTCATCCCGCCTAACACATAACTCACTGGATATCCTGTATCAACGCCAGGTCAATGTGCTGGGCATGATTTTCAACTGTATTGACACCAATCTTCCAGACTATTATCACTACAGTTACTACAAGTATTACTACACCCCTACCGCCTGAGGCAGGCTGCTGACGGAACCACCCTCCCCTGACACAAACGAATGCCCTGGCACGTCCCACAAACCCTCGCGGGCAAGATCAAGCTCTGCCTGGATCGTATCGCCCTGCTTCTCTTTTTACCCACCTCTGCGGCATTGGTGGCAGAATATGGATTCCATTTAACCCAGGAATGGAGCACCTGGCTACACCGCTATGAGTTAGGAACCGCCGTCTTTTTTGCCCTCAGTGCTTGGATCCGTCTGGCCCTGGCTTCCCACCGCACCGCCCTGCTCCGGCGTCGCTGGCTGACCTACCTGCTTTCCTTGCTTCCTCCTCTCCTCCTCCTCATTTTGCTCGTGCCCAACCTCGGATGGCTTGCGAACTTTTTTGAGAAGAGCGGTTTCACCACCGCCCAGTTGACCACTGTCTGCATCCTCTTTTTTCAGTGTTACATCGCCCTGGAACTCCTCCGTCTTCTCGGCCACTCCCTGGCCCGCTTTGCCCAGTCCAGAATCAAGCCCGCTTCCGTCGCAGTAATCACCTTCGCCGCCCTGATCCTTTTGGGAACCTTTGCACTTATGCTGCCAAAATCAACGGAAGCCCCCATCACCCTGACCGATGCCTTCTTCACTTCGACCAGCGCTGTGAGTGTCACCGGCCTTACCGTCATGGATACAGGACTTTCGTTTACCTTTACCGGGGAAGTTATTCTCCTGGCCCTGATCCAGATCGGAGGGCTGGGCATCATGACTCTCGCTGCCTGCGTGGTGGTTTTCTTCGGCGGATCCATGGGCTTCCGTGAGCGCGTCACACTGCAGGATCTGGTTCAGGCAAATGTCTTCGACCGCATCAGCGACATCCTTCTACGGATTACCGCCATTACCTTTTTTATCGAGGCCATCGGAGCCGTGACTCTTTGGTTTATCTGGAAAGAGACCGTCCCTGACCCCTTGGACCGCGCAGGCATGGCCTTGTTCCATTCTGTTTCAGCCTTCTGCAACGCCGGCTTCACCAATGTGGAAGGCGGCCTGGCCCATCCGCTCTTTTCCCAAAACTGGCCCAGCCTGACAACCTTGGCCCTGCTCGTCATTCTCGGCGGTATCGGCATCCCGACCCTGGTCGATTTGTTTCACCTCCCGGGAAGACGCCAGGTCAAAGGTCTGCACATGCAGACCAAGGTCATCCTCTATGCCAATCTCTTCCTCCTCCTGGCAGGAACCATCGCTTTCCTGATGGCCGAATCCGGAAACTATTTTACTGGAAAATCAGGGATCGAAAAAGGACTCTCCTCCTTTTTCCTTGCCGTCATGCCCCGCACCGCCGGATTTCAGACAATGGAGTTCTCGGCCCTGACCCCCTTCAGCATCGGAATCATCACACTTCTCATGGTGATCGGCGGATCACCCGGATCCACCGCAGGAGGATTGAAGGTTACCACCATCGCGACAGTTCTGGTTTATTTCAAATCCCTTATTTATGGTGATGAGCGCATACGGCTTTTTAACCGGGAAATTAGCGAAACACTTTGTGCCCGGGCCATGGCACTCTGCCTTCTCTATGGCATCTCCGCCGTCACCGCCACTTTGATCCTGGTTTCTGCGGAAAATGTGAAAACCCCAGGCGCGTTTTTTGAAGTCATCTCCGCCCTCTCCACCGTCGGGCTCAGCGTGGGTGTTTCTGCAGAACTTGGTCCGGTCGGCAAATGGACCCTGATCCTCTGCATGTTTGCCGGCAGATTGGGTATTTTATCCGTTCTCTGGAGTCTTTTTCACCGTGAACGTTCCCGGGATTGCCACTATCCTCAGGAAAATATCATGCTTTACTGAACCATCGGAGATCCCCTGCTATGAGTAAAAAATATGCCGTTATCGGATTGGGAAGTTTCGGGGCCAGTGCCGCCCGCGCCCTTTCCCAAATGGGGGTCGAGGTCATCGCCATTGACCGCAACCGGGAACGCGTCGAATCAATCAAGGACGAAGTTAACTCCGCCCTGATTCTGGATGCTTCCGACGAACGGGCCCTCCGCGCCCAGGATCTGTTCCAATGCAAAGCCGTGATCCTGGCCCTGGGTGACGACCTGGGGGAAACGGTTCTGGTGCTCTCATGTCTCCAGTCCCTTGGTATTAAAAAAATCCTTGTCCAGGTGGAACATTGTCGCGAACGCCGCATCATGCAGCGTCTCGGCGCCACCGAAGTGATTGTCCCCTCCGAAGATGCCGGACTCCGCCTGGCCCAAAAAATTCTCATGGAAGGCGTCCGGGAAGCTCTGCCCATGGGAAACGGTTATTGGCTGGCCACACTCCGGGTTCCGATTGCATTCGTGGGAAAAAACCTGCTGGAGCTAAAACTCCGTGAAAAATTCCGCCTCAATGTCGTGGCCTTGTTTTCCAACGAGCGGGAGGGGGATGTTGATCGCATGCTTTGCCGGGGGGAAGTGGATCCCAAACACACTTTTGAGCCGGATGATTACATTGGTCTTTTCGGAAAGGAAGAGGACGTCCACAGGCTTCTGGATCTTTGATAGGAAACAAAAATTCCCGTCGCGATGAAAAAGCTTCTCTCGGGCCTGCTCCTGCTCACTCTTCTGGGGATCGCCTGGTTCTTCCGCCAGGAACTGCTTTTTCTCAAAGACTTCCTCGTGCTCAAAACCACCAAGACCCACAGCATAAGTGACCGCCTGACCCAGTATGGACCGGTGGTGCAAAAACGCCTGGCACCTTTCTTTGAGCAGGCCGGCGTCCCCTATCCACCGGACAGACTCGTTTTTATTGGACTCAAAGCAGAAAAACGCCTCGAGGTCCATGCCTCGTTCCGCAATGGTCCCATGAGAGCGCTCCGCTCCTATACCGTCCTCGCCGCCAGTGGCGGCCCCGGACCGAAACTTCGGGAGGGTGATGGGCAGGTGCCGGAGGGACTCTACGGTATCGATTATCTGAATCCGAACAGCCTCTATCATCTTTCCATGCGCATCTCCTATCCCAATGCCACAGATCGCAACCGGGCAGCTCAGGAAGGCCGCACTCATTTGGGCGGTGACATCATGATCCACGGCAACCAGGTTTCCATCGGCTGTCTCGCCATGGGAGATGAAGCTGCAGAGGATCTGTTCGTTCTGGCCGCGCTGACCGGAAAAGAAAACATCCGCGTCCTGCTCTGCCCCTACGATTTTCGCGACCACTCTCCCGCTATGGAAAAGACCAACAACCCTTTTATGGACAGCCTTTACAGCACTCTCCGCCGCGAGCTGGCTTCTTTTCCAAAACCTGAACAATGATCAGCAGCTCCCCATAAAATACTTTCTTCCCCCAACCGATTTAAGGCACAATCGCAAAACCCACCCCGTCTCCTTCTTGAACGTCTTCCCGTGAATATAGCCTTTATCCGCCGCAATTGGTCACCCACCGGGGGGGCAGAAAATTACCTGGTTCGCCTGGTTCGGAAGCTTGCGGAAAAAAGCTGCCGATCCACCCTGATTTGTGAATCCTGGAACCGCCCACCTGAGCCGTTCAAAGAAATCATTTCCATGCCTTCTCCCGGACCAGCTTTCAGAAAACCGGCGTTCTTTGCGGATCAAACCAATACACGGCTTGCCTCCCATTCCTTCGATCTTGTCTTCAGCATGGAACGCGGAATCAAAGCCGATATCTATCGGGCCGGTGACGGTGTCCACCGAGTCTGGCTGCAACACCGGATGGAATCGCGCGGGTTTTCCGGGTGGATCCAGAATACCGCCAATCTCAAAAATTTCACCCAGCTGCACCTGGAACGGATCACCTTCCATCCTGATAATACCCGCTGCGTCATCGCCAACTCAGACATGGTCAAAAAGGATATCCTACGCTCTTTTGACTATCCGGAGAACCGCATCAAAACCATTCTCAATGGGGTGGACTTTCCTTTTTTCAGTTCTGGAAACCGACAGAATGGACGTGATGCCTTGAAACTGGCACCGGAGGATTATGTGGCCCTTCTCGTCGGCAGCGGAAGCGAGCGCAAGGGACACAGCGCCGCACGCCTGGTCATGGATCGCTGGAGGGACAAAGCCCGCCTGGTCATTGTTGACTCCCCACCTCCCTGTTCCATGCCGGACGTCTACGCCGCAGCGGATCTTTTTTTGTTTCCCACCCTTTATGATCCCTTTGCCAACGTAACCCTGGAAGCCATGGCGGCAGGGCTTCCGGTAATCACCACCGAAGCCAACGGAGCCTGCGAACTGATTCAAAATGGGAAAAACGGTTTTTTGGTCAAAAACAACTCGCGCCATGATGAACTGTCCGCTTATGTCCGTGCACTCATGGATCCATCCCTCCGCAACCGCATGGGCCAGGCCGCTCGTAGCACCGCCATGGACTGGGATCTGGAAAAAAATGTGACCGCCACCCTGGCTCTTATGGAAAGCCTTTCGTGCCACCCTTTCAAGTGAATGATCTGCCGGAAACTGCTTGCTCTCCCAAGCACGACACCTCACGCTTCAGCAGCGCCTCTCCCTTCCCATGAACCCTTCATCTCCTCCGCTTTCTGCCCAGCCATCGCGCCGTTTGTCGCTGGAACTTTTGGAGTTGGCCGGGGATCTGGGACACAGCGATATCACCCTGCGCAACATGGTGGATCGGTTTGAGGGCAGGGTTTATACGCTTTTTCTGGTCCTGCTTTCCCTTCCTTTCTGCCAACCGATTGCGTTACCCGGTCTCTCCGCACCCTTTGGAATGGTTATTTCTTTGCTGGGGATTCGTTATGCTCTGCGCAAGAAGCCCTGGATTCCAAGCTTTGTTCTGGACACCAAAATCAGCCCCCGTTTCTTCACTACCGTTCTTAAGTTCGGGGGCCGCATCCTTTCCCGCTTGGAAAAACTCCTGCACCCGCGGTGGGATTGGATCTTTACCTTCCACCTCACCCAGTTCCTCAGCGGCTGGGCCATTTTTATCTGCGGCTGCCTGCTCTTGCTTCCCCTGCCCATCCCCTTCACCAATCTGTTACCGGCACTGAGCGTCATCCTGTTGGCCGCATCCCTGGCCGAACGGGACGGACTGACCCTCTCGCTGGGGGTGGGAAGTTTTTTGGTGACCATCGCCTTTTTTGTTCTGATTTTCTGGGGCGGGGCCGAAGTGGTTCTTTGGCTGGAGAATCACTTCCAGGGCATTTTTGACCCCAAGGAATCACCCCCGGATTTTTCAGGTTATGGCTTCTGATCGCGGAAACCGCGCCGATGGGAAAAGACCCGCCGAAACGTGTCTCCTCTTTGCCAAGGGATCCCTGGTTCAACACTGTAAAACCAGCGGAATCTATTCCATTCTGGAAACGCCCGATATCCTGAGGATCGAAAACGGGAACAAACCCGCCTACCTCTACGGCAACGGCTCCATCCAGTGGGTGCGACCCCAGTCGGAGATGGAAGACGGGCGCTTTGTAAAATTCGAGATTGTAGCAGCGATCTCCGAATTACGGGTAGGGCCTGTTAGCGAATGAAAACCAAAGACCATGGTCTCGGTTACAACGAAACTGACCCGCTCCCCATTTTCAGGCAGGCTTGCCCGTCATTGAAAGGCAGCTAAATTCGAATCTTCCATGCGGCAACGTCTTCTTTCCCTTCTTCAGGAACAAATCCACTCCGGCCTCCATCCAGGGGCACGGCTTTATGTCAGCCGCGAAGCTGATATTGTTTTGGACTTTTCTGTGGGAGAAGCATCCAAGGGATTCCCCATGAAACATGATACCTCCCTGCTTTGGATGTCGGCAGGAAAACCCGCTACTGCGGTGGCTATTCTGCAACTGATGGAACAGAGAAAACTCCAGCTCGATGAACGGGTCTCACATTACCTCCCGGGATTCGGAACCAAAGGCAAGGAACCCATCACCATCCGCCATCTTCTCACCCACACCGGAGGCTTCCGTCTGGCCGATAAAGTGGATGTCGCAGATTGGGATCAGGCAATCCGGGAAATCGAAAACACGCCTCTGGAACCAAACTGGGAGATCGGGCAAAAAGCCGGTTACCACGTTAACGGAAGCTGGTTGATCCTTGGTGAAATCATCCGACGAGTGGATGGCCGTTCTATCCGGGACTACTTGCAGGAAGAAGTCTTTGCTCCTGCGGACATGGAAGGATGTTCACTGGGCTTGGAAAGCATCTCCGATAATAACGCCGTCATGTATCTTACGGAGAGAGAGGCCTGCATTCCGCATCCTCTGATGTCGGATCCCGCCCGTCTCCGGCAATGGCGCACAGGAAGCAACCTGATGGGTCCCGCCCATTCGCTCGGACGTTTCTATGAACATCTTCTACAAGGCGGAGGTAAAATACTCCACGCGGAAAGCGTCCATCTCATGACACAACGCCACCGCAAGGGACTCTTGGACCAGACCTTTCGGCACGTGATTGATTTCGGCTTGGGATTGATCATCAACTCGGCCCAATACGGCCCCCACACCGTTCCCTACGGTTATGGATCCTACGCTTCCTCCGAAAGCTTCGGCCACGGTGGCAACCAGTCTTCCATCGCCTTCGCTGATCCCCGATATCAGTTGGTGCTGGTTTACATCACCAACGGCATGCCCGGCGAAACCGCACACCAGAAAAGGATGAGAAACGTCATCGACGCGGTTTATGAGGAACTGGGATTGAACGCTTAAATAACCGCTATCACCGGATTTTTTTCTTCCACTTGCACCCGCTGCGTCTTTACGTGAGACTATCCTGATGAAGCACTCCCCCGGATTTCAAGCTCTGTGTGAAGAGGCCCGTAAACAGGTCACGGAAATTTCTGCCCAGGATACCCTGAATAAACTTAAAGCAGGTGGGGTCACAGTTCTGGATGTCCGCGAGGATCATGAAGCTGCCAAGGGAATCATTCCCGGAGCCACCCATCTCGGCCGCGGTGTCCTGGAACGGGACATTGAAGACCGGGTTCCCGACAAAAACCATGAGATCATCCTGTATTGCGGTGGTGGTTATCGCTCTGCCCTCTCCGCTGTTAATCTTCAAAAAATGGGTTACACCAAGGTTCTTTCCATGGCCGGAGGATGGCGGGGATGGAACGAGCTCGCTTTCCCGACAAAAAACCCTGATTGAACAGAAGCCGAAGGACAGCTTCTGATCCGTCATTATAACCATGAGTTTTTTAAAACGCAGCAGGCTCAGCCTAGGCCGGAATCCCTTTTCCTGGCACCCGGCCTCTTGGATGCGCCGTCATCCTTTTCTGTCCCTGGTTCTTCTCTCGACCCCGATTCTGGTGCTGGGATTGTTGCTCTATTATGGAATCTGGGCTCTCTCTTTCAACATGGACGAGGTCTCGCGGATGCCTGCCACCACCATCATCTACGACCGGAAAGGTTACGTCATCCAGCGCCTTTTTGAAGAAAACCGCCTGCTCGTCGACAGTAAAAAAATACCGCGTGTTCTGAAAAAAGCCGTCATCGCCAAGGAAGACGAACGCTTTTACTATCATCCCGGTATCGACCCCATCTCCATTGTCCGGGCCGCCTTCATCAATCTTTCTTCCCGCCGCGTTTCTTCCGGAGCCAGCACCATCACCCAGCAATTGGCCCGCAATTCGGCCGGTATCTTTGACCGCAGCTTTGACCGCAAACTCAAGGAAATGTTTCTTGCCCTCCGGATCGAACTGGCCTTCGACAAGGAGGAAATCCTCACCTTTTATTTCAACCGCATTTATTTCGGCGGCAATGTCTACGGGATCGGCGCCGCCGCCGAAGCCTATTTCGGAAAGGAAACGCAGGATCTGACACTTTCAGAAAGTGCCATGCTGGTCGGGATCATCGCCGGCCCCAATATCTACTCCCCCTGGCGCAACGTGGAAAACGCCAAAAAAGCCCGGGCCAAAACTCTGGAGCGGATGGTCACCTCGGATTTCATCACCCAGGCCCAGGCCGATGCCTGCAACAAAGAACCCCTTGTTCTCCGGCCCCTGTTGGAAAAACCCGGATCCTACGTGGCTTCCACCGTGCAGGACATGCTGCCTGACTACCTGACCCGCATTCATATCTACCGCGGAGGACTCCGCATCCACACCACCATCGATCTGGCCTTCCAGCGGGCGGCGGAAAACAGCCTGGCCGCCGGACTTGAAGCCATCGAGAGAAACCCGGGCTACAGGAATCCAACCCGCAAAAGCTATCTCCAACAGGGGGAAGACGCTCCGGTCAACTATCTCCAAGGAGCCTTCGTCGCCCTCTCCAACGCGGATGGCGGCGTGCTGGCCATCGTGGGCGGGCGCAACTTTGATGAAAGCCCCTTCAATCGGGCAACCATGTCGCGCAGACAGATCGGTTCCACCGTCAAACCCTTCGTTTACGCGCATGCCTTCAACACCCTCAACTGCACTGCCTTGACCGAAGTGGATCACAGCAGCTTCAATCTCAAAAATTTCGGGCCCGACACCTTTTCCACACAGATTCCCACCGGGCCTAAACCTGAATTCATCACTCTGCGCAAAGCTTTGGAAGGCAGCGACAATTACGCCTCCGTCCGCACCGGCATGATCGCCGGAGTCGAAGGATTCTCCCATCTGTTGCAGAATGCGGGGGGCGCACCTGTGCAGGCCCTGCCCTCCAGCCTTCTCGGCGCCTGCGAACTCACTCCCTTCGAACTGACGAAGGCGTTCTCAATTTTTCCCAACTACGGGGTGGAGATCAAACCTCACCTGATCGAAAAAATCATGACCCACGACGGGAAAGAATTGTTTCAGCATATTGATAGTAGAACCCGGGTGCTTTCCCCCCAGGTGGCTTTTCAGATCTGCCATCTGTTGCAAGGAGTGGTTGATAACGGAACCGCACGCAGTTTGCGCACGCAGTTCCAGCTCCAGGGCCCCATCGGAGGCAAAACCGGAACAACCAATAACTACAAAGACAGCTGGTTTGTCGGTTTCACCAAGGATATCACTGCCGGGGTCTGGGTGGGCATGGACAAACCGGCCCAGATTATGCCGGGCGGCTATTCCTCAAAAATTGCAGTTCCCATCTGGGGGAAAATCATGAAGCTGGCCACGGTCTATTATCCTGCGGCCCCGTTTCTGGTTCCTCCCGAACTCGAGTTGGTTCAGGGAAAAAAAGAACAGAAGGTATTTTTCTTTTTCAAGAAAACCGTCGTGGGAGGGCCTTCCGAATACATCCGGAACGATCAGCGCCGTTCGGCCCTGGCCCGCTTGGATGCGGCATCACTGGATAAACTGCAAATGGCGCAGGGCCCGCAAACGTGGTGGCGCTCCGTGCTCAGCACTGTCCTGCCCGGCGGGGACAAAGATCAATTCCAGGACATGCCGGCTGAGGAGGAGCGCGCTGTTATTCAGGACACCCCGGACAGCCGCGTCCCCCAAGCCGTTCCCCTCACGCCCTGAAGTTCACCCGTGATGCGGTGCTTCCAGGAGCTGTTTCAAGTAATCGCTGTAAGCATTCTTTCCCATCGAGTGTATGGACCGTTCCAGCTGCTCTGCCGTGATCCAACGGCGAAGGAAGGCAATTTCTTCCGGACAGGATATTTTTAAACCCTGCCGGGCCTGGATCGTGCGGACGAAGCTGGCGGCATCCAAAAGACCTTCGTGCGTTCCCATATCCAGCCATGCGGTTCCGCGGCTGAGGAGCTTGATCTTAAGATTCCCTTCCTGTAGATAGACTCTGTTCAAATCCGTGATTTCCAGTTCACCCCGCAGAGAGGGCCTCAGCGCGGCTGCCAGATCCGCAGCCCTGCCATCATAAAAATAAAGGCCCGGAACGGCAAAATGGGATTTGGGCTGGAGAGGTTTTTCTTCCAGGGAAAGAACCCTCCCGTCTATCGCCACTTCCGCCACCCCATATTCGGAAGGATTTGCCACACGATAGCCGAAAATAGTAGCCCCCAGGGAATCCACTGCCGCCTCTGCCAGAAAGCGGGCAAGGTCATGTCCGTAAAGCAGATTATCCCCCAACACCAGGCAACTCGGCGCACCCTTCAAAAAATCCCGTCCCAGAGTGTAGGCTTCCGCAAGACCCCGGGGCGATTCCTGAACCTGATAGGAAAACGAAAGCCCCCAGGCTGCACCGTCTCCTAACAATGTTTGAAAACGCGGAAGATTGACCGGATCGGAAATGATCAGGATTTCGCGGATGCCGGACAGCATCAGAAGCGACAGGGGATAATAAACCATCGGCTTGTCATAGACCGGCAAAAGTTGTTTGCTCCCGGTCACCGTCAGCGGATAAAGCCGGCTGCCCCAGCCTCCGGCCAGAATAATTCCCTTACGGGACTTATTGGAGTTGAAGTTTAAGTTGGAAGTTGAAGTGGGAGAATTCATGGGAAGCTTTGTTATTTAAGACTATTGATAAGACCATAAATCATTTTTTAAATTTCAGACAACTCTTCCCATACAAGCTGTGCCTATAGTGAATCACTGTAGGAAAATTTCTCAAGGCTTCCATCATTCTGCATGACTATTTCTTCCCCGCTTAAACTTAAACTTCCAACCTAGACGATGATCCCCAGCCGCTGCCTTGAATAATTCTTTTCCGTGATGTTACGGCACCATTCCCTGTTTTCCAAATACCAAAGAACCGTTTTTCTTAAACCCGACGCAAAGGTTTCTTGCGGCTCCCACCCAAGTTCCTTTTCGATTTTTCCAATATTCATGGCGTAACGCTTGTCATGACCGGGCCTGTCCTGAACAAAAGTCTTCAAGGAAGTATGGCTGAAATCCTTCCTCCCCGCCAACTCATCCAGGAGAGAGCAAAGGGAATCCACCACCTCTAGATTTGTTTTCTCGCAGCGGCCGCCGATGTTATAGGTCTCACCCACACGCCCTTTTTTCAGCACCGCCTCCAAACCTCGGCAATGATCTACAACATGCAACCAATCCCGGATGTTGTCGCCTTTCCCATAAATCGGCAGTGCCTTGCCCTCCAAGGCATTCAGAATCATCAGGGGAATCAGCTTTTCCGGAAACTGATAAGACCCGTAATTGTTTGAACAATTGGTCACCAGAACAGGCAGACCAAACGTATGAAAAAAACTGCGGACCAGATGATCCGAGCCGGCTTTGGATGCGGAGTAAGGACTCGAAGGCTGATACGGGGTTGTTTCGGAAAAGGCCGGATCGCTGCCCTCAAGCGAGCCAAAGACCTCATCCGTGGAGACATGGAGAAAACGAAAGCTTTCTTTTTGGGCCCCGGACAAACTCTGCCAATATCCCAGCGAAGCTTGAAGAAGCGAAAGGGTTCCGACCACATTGGTCTGGATAAAATCGCCGGGCGCCTCAATCGAACGATCCACATGCGATTCCGCTGCCAGATGCAGCACGGCATCGATCTGATGATCATCGAGAAGCCGGGACATCAAAGGGGTATCGAGAATAGTGCCGTGAAAAAAACGGTAACGGGGATCATCAATGTCCGCCAGGTTGGCCGGATTCCCCGCGTAGGTCAGGGCATCCAGATTAACAATACGCAAAGTCCCATTGGTATCCTGTAAAAGATGCCGGATCAGATTACTCCCAATAAAGCCACAGCCGCCGGTGATGAGTAGCTTCATAGAGGAGCAGACCGTCCGGTTTGGCGCAACAGGATGAAAAAAGTCCGGGGCATAAGAATCAAGTAATAGTTTCTGATTTTAAGAATTTAAAGACCGGAAAGAAAAAGTCCATTCCCGTCTATTTCTGTTCAGCAATCCGAACCACACTTCCCGGCCGGTTTTCCATGGCTTGGATAATTCTTTGGGCACCCTGACCATCCACCAGTCCCGAACATTTTTCCCGGAGCTTGGCGTGTAATTGACGATTGGATAAAAAACGACCCACTGCCTCCCCGATTTCCCCTTCCTCCATTATTCTGGAATCCCCCGCCACCCGGACGGCAGCCAGTTCCCCCAGCTTCCGTGCTATGGTTGTCTGGTTATCGGCCAGGATGAACAGAAGACATGGAAGCTTCATGTAAATCATCTCCAGATAGGTCGATCCTCCGGCAGCAATGGCGACATCAGCCTCCAACATCAATTCCGGTATGTTCATGGCATTGACCAGCAGGTTGCAGGGATACTCCAGCCTCCCGATCAAACTGCGGATTTCATCCACGTGCGGATTGCCTCCACCGGCAAGAACTGTGACCTTGAAACCTGTTCCGTCGGATGCCTGGATTTGCCTCAGAATTTTACTGGTCAGGTTGTCAGGGTCACTACCCCCCATCGTGACCAGCACATGCAACATCCCGTTGGAGGGTCGGCGCTCTTTTTTTCCCAGTTGTAGAAATTCACGCCTCAAGGGTGCATAATCCGGACCCAGCAGCAGCCGCGTTCCCACACTCCTCAATGAATACACCAATTCATCGGCGTTCACATTTCCGTTCAACACCAGATCCGAATGATAAAAATCGCTATGGCCATAATCATCGAAAAGCAGGACCTTCATTCCCTTTTCTGTGAGTTGTTTCTGGTAAGCCCCCCGAAAACAATACCCGTCCACCACAATCCAGGAAGCTCCGCATTGCCGGGCCATGTCCCCTGTCCAGTTGGCGTCCTCTTCTGATCCGGCCTTCAACGCTTTCTGAACATGAACCGACAGGTTCTGCCGTTCCAGGCGCTCCTGTAAAAGCATGGGCAGTTCGACGCACAGAAAAGAGGCTTCCCCCCCACGATCCTGCCAGGCCTGCGCCAAGGCCAGGCTGCGCATGACATGGCCGGTGCCGGTCATGATGCCCGCATCCGCCCGAAAAAGTATTTTTCCACCGGACAAGTTCAAGTTTCTGTCTCCTGAAGCCTTCAGGTCAACTCCTTGAGGCCGGCTCCTGACCTCTCCACTTTGCACGGAGCGCTCTTAATCAACAGGCAGGTTCCGAAGCTGCTCCACCGTCAAAAAATCGGGATTGTTTCCCGACTCGTATTCGAAATCGCGGGGAACAGGTTGGCTTGTCTCACCAAGTTGATTGGTTTGATAGTCTGCCGTAAATACCATTTCTATGCCGGGCGTTATCACATAATGATCGTTGAACTCCCGCGTCAAATGACAGTCATCGCGGGGGCACATGACTTCATGCAGTTTCTCGCCGGGACGAATGCCGACAATGCGGGTTTTGAGACCCGGGGCCAGGGCTTCCGCCAGATCCATGATCCGCATGGAAGGGATCTTGGGGACGAAAATTTCTCCTCCATTCATTCGGCGAAAGGCCTGGAAAACGAATTCAATCCCATGTTGCGGGGTTATCCAGAAGCGGGTCATGCGCTCGTCCGTGATGGGCAGTTCCTTCGCCCCCTCTTTGACCAGTTGGAGAAAGAAAGGTACAACCGAACCCCGGGAACCCACCACATTGCCATAACGCACCACCCCAAAGCGGGTTCCCTGTCCCCCGCTCAGGTTGTTCGCGGCAACAAAAAGTTTGTCCGAACAGAGTTTCGTCGCGCCGTAAAGATTGATCGGGTTGGCTGCCTTGTCGGTTGAAAGCGCAATGACCTTCTCCACTCCGTTGGTGAGGGCCGCATCGATGACATTCTGGGCACCATGGATGTTGGTTTTGATGCATTCCATGGGGTTTTGCTCGGCTGTTGGAACCTGCTTCAAGGCGGCGACATGAATGACGAAATTCATCCCTTTCATTGCCGTGCGGAGCTGCCCGGCGTCACGAACGTCCCCGATCACGTAGCGGATGTTTTTCCCATGGAACAACCGCCCCATTTCAAACTGCTTCAACTCATCACGGGAATAAATGACGACCTGTCTGGGTTTATACCGCCCCAGTAATTGCTGGACACATTTCCTGCCAAAAGAGCCTGTGCCACCCGTAATCAAAATCTTTTTATCATCAAACATAGCGGGAAGGGTCAGGACCCATCACTGAATATGAGACTGCTACAAGAACGTTCCGGATTGCAACCCCATTCTTAGTTGCAAAATTACCTTTAAAACACCGGGTCTGTCAGGCTGGAATAAGAATCTTTGCAGAGACGGATTGAAAATGAAAATCTGTTCCTTTTTCTACCATAATCAGAACATTCATGGACGAATTTTTCCCCAGGCATCCTGGAGTCTTAATTCCTGTATTTTTGATTTTAACAAATCATGGTCTATCAGCTGGTCGGAAATTTCAAGCATCCGGTCAATATCCCGCAGATGTTTGTCAGAAGATCCTTCCGTAAAATATTGCAGCTTCCGCAGGATGACATATTCAGGAGGAGCCAGCCAGAGCTCTGTATTTTCCACATTACGCAAAACTTTTTTGCCCATGGCCCAGAGGTGAAGCGGATCACGGTTGACAGGATAAAAATCAGCCTTCATGCCGAGTCTCCAGTCGATGATAATCCAGTGGCCCCGGATTTCTCTGCTCAATTCCACTTGCATCACATCCTTCGGCGGGACGTAGTAATGATCTTCCGGGAATGCCAGAAAAAGCTTATCTAAATCCCCAGCTTGACAGGCAATAACCAAATCAACATCCACAGTCAATCTCGGCTCCCCATAGAGAATCGAAGCAAATGAGCCGGTAACCATGTAGGAGATGCCGGTTTGATGCAACGGAAGAATAAAGGATAGGTAAAGCTCAAGTGGCAACATGCAAAAATATCCTCTTCATCTCCGCAGCCATCTTTTCTTCCGACCATTCCGGATGCAGCGTCTTGTATTGGGCTTTTTTCAACGCGCGGGAAGTTGAAATCAAGCTTTGAAGGATCTCCAACTTGGTATCGTCGGACATCTTCTGAAAAGCGGCTTTCTGCACCGGATGCAGAGGTTCAAAAAGAGGTGTTGGCATACGCATTAATTACTGGTCTGCTTTGCTCCTACAACCAGAAACCTAAAACTGGAAACCCGAAACTTCCGTCATGTCTTTCACCGAGTGGTATTACCTATTTTTC
>ENA-ORBV01002473-ORBV01002473.1-microbial-mat-metagenome-genome-assembly--contig:-NODE-2473-length-38818-cov-11.737255_pt1 | contig 38818 bp, 24 predicted proteins | sample MGYA00237777_ERZ505514 | MGnify/ENA primary metagenome ERZ505514 (study PRJEB26160, sample SAMN06269048) | microbial mat metagenome | isolation source: Oligotrophic lake microbial mat | place... | reverse complement strand
ACCCTGCCTACATCGTGCTTGTGGCGGACAGCGGGGACGAGGTTGTTGGCTATCTTGCGGGCGCACGCTGCGAAGCCAGCGCGCTGCGCCCGGTGCGTTCGGCCGAGTTGGAGCGTATGTTTGTGACCTCGGGCTGGCGTGGGCGGGGTGTGGGCCGGCAACTCGCGGAGCGCTTTCTCGCCTGGGCCAGAGAGCACGGCACGGCGTGGGTTACCGTCACCGCCTACGCTGCAAACACGGAGGCACTCGCCTTCTACGAACGGCTGGGCTTCGCGAGGCACACGGTCACGCTCGGCCAGCAGCTGATATGAGGCCGAAACTGCCCTACCCGTTCAGTCTGTGATTCGCCCGGCTACCTGAACACAATCACAGCGGACATTGTGGCGGCGGAGCCGATTACTGCGCCCCGGAAACCCAGCCTGCGGCTCTGCGCGTCTGCTGCCCCAGAAACATGCGCAGCTGCGCCCCGTGCTCCTGGACGTGGCGGAGGTTGTAGAGCTGAAGCTCCGCAAAGGACAGCTCGCCCCAGGCGAACTGGCACCGCCGGCTCGCCTGCTCGGGTGTCGGGGGTGGGGGGCATGGTTGTACGCGTCAGAGGTTCACGGCCTCACCTCCAAGCGAAATGGATCGTTCACAGGCTTCCAAAATGCGGACCACATCAACACCATCGGCACCGCTGGTTAACGGCTGGCGCTTCTCGCTGATTGACGAGGCGAATTCTTCGAGCATCAGCGCAAGCGCTTCGGTTTGTTCCACTTGGGCCACTTCATACTCGCCATTGCGGTACTGGTATGCAGGATGCTTGCCAGGCTCGGCGGTAACGCTAAAGCCCTTGTCGTAAATTTTAACGCGCTCGGCAGCGTTGTTGTCGTCCCACACCACCATCTTCTGGTCACCGCCAATTACGGTCTGGCGCTCTTTAATGGGAGAAAGCCAACTGATGTGGAAGTGGGCGATGGTGCTGTCACCAAAGTCTACGTGCACGTAGGCCACATCGGCGAACCCACGGCCCACATGGTCTGCGCCCATAGCGCGAACCGACATAGCGCGTTTGCCAATGACGTGGTTCATGATGGAGAAATCGTGCGGGGCAAGATCCCAGATCACATTGCAATCGCGTTGAAACAAGCCCAGATTGGTCCGCGCCGAATCATAGAAATAGATATTGCCCAGCGCTCCGTCTTGCGTCAATTGCTTGATGCGGCGCACGGCACCCGTGTAAAGAAAGGTATGGTCCACCATGGTGATGACCCCTTTCTTTTCTGCGGCCTCTAGCACTTCCAGGCCTTGTGCCACCGTGCTGGTAAACGGCTTCTCCAACACCACGTGCTTGCCGGCTGCGATAGCCTTCATGGCCATCGGATGGTGTAAGTCAACTGGCAAGACTACCACTACGCCGTCGATGCTGTCGTCGGCCAGAAGTTTGTCTACCGAGTTGGTGATTTCTACCTCTGGATGCTTGGCTTTGATTTTGGCCAGTTGGCTTTCGTCAATGTCGCAGGCCACCACGCGGTTAATGCTGCTGACAGACAAGGCGTTTCTCACGATGTTCGGTCCCCAGTATCCCAGGCCAATGATCCCTAAGTTCATGCTTAACAATAGTTGATTCCTGCGCGCAGGACTAAAAAAAAGCAGGGCGGCACCGGCCGCCCTGAAGTCTTTTCGGAATTAGGCGCCAAAGTGGCCTCGAACCGTTTTGACCACATGCTCCATTTGGGCTTCGGTCATTTCCGGGAACATCGGCAGGGAGAGACAATTTGCTCCCAGTTGCTCTGAAACCGGGAACTGGCCTTTTTTGTAGCCCAAATGCGCAAAGCACTCCTGCAGGTGGTTGGGAATCGGGTAGTGTAACCCATTGCCAACGCCGTGCTCGGTCAGGTAAGTGCTCATGGCATCGCGCTTGGGCGTCTGCACCACGTAGAGGTGATACACATGCTTGGCGTAAGGCATGGGCGTGGGAAGGGTGAGTTCCGCTATGCCGCTGAGGTGCGCGTCATAATAGGCGGCCACTTTGCGGCGAGCTTCCGTCCAACCGGCGATGTATTTCATCTTAATCAACAGCACAGCGCCCATCAGCCCTTCCAGGCGATAGTTATGGCCGTAGACTTTGTGGTAGTACTTCTTTTCCTGCCCCTGGTTGCGGAACATGTCCACAAAACGGCCGAGGTCTTCGTTGTTGGTGGTTATGGCGCCCCCTTCGCCCCAGGCGCCCAGGTTTTTGCCGGGGTAGAAGCTGAACGAAGCGATGTCGCCAATTCCCCCGACCTTTTTGCCTTTGTATTCAGCCAGATGGCTTTGTGCGCAGTCTTCAATCAGGCCCAGTCCATGCTTCTTGCAAATGGCCAGGATAGGATCCATGTCGGCGGGCTGCCCGTAGAGGTGAACCACCGCGATGGCCTTGGTGCGAGGGGTGATGGCTGCTTCAATGGCGGCGGGATCAATGTTGTAGCTGTCCGGCTCGCAATCGACAAACACAGGAGTGGCGTTGACTAGGGTAGCGCCCCAGGCGGTGGCAATAAAAGTATTGGCCGGAACGATGAGTTCGTCGCCGGGGCCAATGTTCAACGCGAGGCTGGCCAGGTGGTTGCCGTCGGTACCCGTGCTGACGCCATAGCAATGTTTGACGTCATGGGCTTCCGCAAAGGCTTTCTCAAATGCGGCTACTTTGGGGCCCAGCACATAGGCAGTATTTTCCAATACTTCCTGCCAGGAGGCCATTACTTCATCTTTGATGGAGTTGGCGTTAGCTTTTAGGTCTAGAAAGGGAACGTTCATGGAGGGGGTTTTACGGACAAAGTCTTGCCTTTGATGCAAGCAGCCGCAAAAGTCCGGCTAATTTTGTGAAAAAGAAAGCAAAAACCGGGTTATTGTTGGATGTTAATTTCTATTAACATGCTCATACATAAGCACTTAGGCCGATGTCAAAGCATTGACGTGCATTGTGGACGCACAAATTCGGATAGTGTAAAAAATACACCTACTTAGGCATACCGAAAAAGACAGTTGACGAGTATCTTTAATGCTCGGTTGAGAACCGATTCAGAATGTCTTGAAATCACTTAAACCCCATAGTGCATGAAAACCAGAATTACGCTTGCTTTTGCTCTTTTCCTGATGGCTGCGACCGTTTTTGGTCAGGCACCAAATTTCAGAGTTACTTTTGATGCCAACTTGGCCGGAGCCGCTTGCCAGCCGCTTGGTGCCGCCAAGATGTACATGCACTCCGGTGCCGGAACCTCGAGTGAAACCGCCATTTTCGAAGTGGTGGTGGGCAACTGGGCCTTAGACGATGGCGTGGGCCAAATGACCAGCACCGGTACCGACACCTGGGAAATTGAAATCAACTTGTACGACTACTACGGCGTGGTAGAAGCCACTGATACAATCTTTGGCCTCGGCATGGTGTTCCGCAATGAAGACGGTACACTCCAAGGCAAAGACGACAACTGTGGTGACGTTACTGTCCGCGGTGTCGAAAACGGTCCACTCCGCGTGGAGAACTCAGACGGTACCCCATTTGCAGGGGTAACGGCTGAATTCATTCTCGTTGGCATTAACGATGCCCCAATCGGCGTTAGCAACATCAACATCAGCCCCAACCCGGCTGTTGACGCTGCTGTCTTCACCTTCAACACGGTTGCTAACAGCAACTACGACCTGATCATCACTAACGCCATGGGCCAACAAGTAGCTACCCAGCGCGTGTTGGGCACCCAGGCCATCATTGAGCGCGCCGGTCTTCCCGCCGGTCTCTACTTCGCCACCTTGGTGGACGAAAAAGGTGCCCGCACAACCCAGCGCTTCCTGTTTAACTAAGCCGCAAAACGTTTCGAAAAAAAAGGGCTGCCTTCACGGGCAGCCCTTTTTTTTGTTAACTTTATCTATAATCATCAAGGTCATGTATCTTTTACGTTCAGCCCGGTCTATGTTCCTTTGTTCACTCGCCTGGTTGAAACCTTCAGTAATCAGCATCATAGCTGTGATAAGCTTAATTCCCCAGTAGACGAGAGCGCAATTTCAAATAGTATGGTCCATCATCGACGAAAACATGCCGGTTCCGCTGTCGGACAATGCAGTTTGTTCGTACATAAATCATAGCAATTCTAATTCTCACGATATTAATGCCTACTCTTTTGGAGGGATGGACAGCACGCTGACCTGGTCAGGAGCAAGTAGAATGGCTTTTTGTTTCAAGATCAATGCTTCTGCACCAGTTGGCGAATGGCAGATACTCCCGTTGATTCCGGATACCATAGGCAAAGTTGGTATGGCTGCCAGTACGATAAAAGATAAAATTTATGTTATTGGAGGTGCCTATCTGCTCCCCGACGGAAGAAAAGTAAGTTCAAACCGGGTGCACGTTTTTGATCCAATTAATAACCTATGGTTGGAAGATGCGGCCCCAATTCCGATACCAGTACACGATCATGCTCAAATCGTCTACGACTCATCCTTAATTTATGTCGTCTCTGGCATGCAAGATTCCGTTCTTACGAATGCTGTCCAAGTTTTTAATCCGGAGTTAAACGTTTGGAGGGCTGGCACCTTTCTACCAAACAATGCACAGTTCAAAGCCTTCAGAGCAAGCGGAGCCATTGGTCCATGGGATGATATGATGGTGATTTCCGGTGGTGCCGGGCAGGGGCCGGACTATGCAATAGCCCCTTATGTACGTACAGGCTCCATTAGTGCCTCTGACCCAACGAGCATTAGTTGGAACGTTTATCCAGACCCTCTTGCCGCTTATTTTAAAGGGGTATCGGACAGTCATTTCCGCACAGATTTAGACAGCCATACCGGCGATCTCCAGCCGAATTGGTTTTTAACTCGGATGATGGGAGGAAGCAGCAAGGCGCATAACCTCCAAGGCTTGGCTTTGGATTCGAGTGGACCAGTTGAGGTGTTCAATTTAGATATTAATGCATGTTTTTTATACCCATCTGGCACGGTTTGCTGGGAGAACTATGGGATTGACCACTACAATACCCCTGCTGATGAGTTCTTCGTAACCGACCTCCGAGGGGTAGCCATTGATGTAAAAACAGACCCTTACCTCGGATTGAATGATTACCCGGGAAGGTATGTAATCATTGGGGGAATGGGACCAGACAGGAAGCCAACGGGCAAGGTTTTGTCCGTCTATCACCAATATTTTGGGTTAGACGCCCCAGCGGTAGGGGGCTTGGAAGTGTATCCGACTTTAACATCCGGATCAGTGCAGGTTCAAATCAAAGCTCCCAATGCATCTGGTGATTGGGACTATTCCTTAGCCAACATCGATGGTAAAACAATCCGGGCAGGAAGCCTATCTCCCCCCGCCGCTTTGGATTTCAATGACTGTCCCAATGGAATGTATTTCCTGACGCTTCAAAAAGATAACAAACGCGTCGGAACCAAAATTATGATCGCCCGGTAAACCAACCCGGAATCAGCGGAAACGAGCGTTGCACAAAGCACCCTTTTCAAGGCAACCCCGCCAAGCCTTTGCTTAACTCCAGCACATCTGACCAACTGCCGTATTGCGGTAGTAGGCGGTAATCGTTCAGGGCGCGAATGCGGCAGAAATACACTTTTCCCCGGCTCCATTCGGGCAGTTGAAAAGAAGTCTTGCGGCCAAGAATTTGGCGATTGGAATGGCTGAAATCCGGGTATTCAGACCACTCTAACTCATAGCCTTCCGCACCGGGAACCAAATCCCAGAAGAGGTAGCCTGGATGAGCCGGAACGAGGTTTTCTGCCGGAGCTGACGCCCAGGAGGTTTTGGCCAGGTCAGCCAGCATCATCGGGTACCAGAGCGTGTCTAGCATGCGGGAGTACTGAATCTGGTCCATCAGTTGCTTGGCCAGCGGAAGCAGGTCGGTTCCGTAAGTATTACTCAGCAAAATGATAGCGTTGCTGCTGTCCGGCGACATGTACAACATGCTGCGGGCGCCCACTTGATTGCCGAATTGGCTGCCATAAACCAGCCCGTTTCTTTTGTTTAGGAACACCCCCATTCCATAATAAGTAGGCTTGCCGTTAATGCGCCGCATGGTGAACATGCGGTTGAGGTTTTCGGCATTGAGGTACGTTCCGTTGAAGAGGGCCTGGGCAAAGCCAGCGGCATCCAGCACGGTGCCGGTGTAGCCCCCACCCCCCAGCTTCCATGAAATATCGGCGTAGTCATAGGTGCTACCAGTGTCCAAAACCGACTCCCCCCCTTCGACCCGATACCAGGCCGACTGCTGTGGGTAAGGCCGGCGGGCGCTGAACTCCGGCTGCAGGTAGGGCAGCCCGGCCCGCAGCCCTATGTGTTCGCGAACGTAATCGACGTATGGCATCCCCGTGGCGCGCTCCAGCGCAGCGGCCAGAAGGTTAAAGCTGAAGGTGGAGTAGTTAAAACGCATGCCCGGCGCAGAAAATAGCGGCTGATCCTTGAAGATGTCCAAAGCAGCGATGGGGTCATATCGGTCTGGATGGGCGATGATGTAGTTGGTCAAGGCTTCGCGGTTGAACGCGGCCGTTTGATCGTAGTGCTGGAGGCCGGCCTCACAGGCAAGCAGTTGCTCGATGGTCAAGGGCCCCATTCCCTTGTCGGGAAATTCCGGGACGTATTGGCGCACATCAGCTTTCAGATTCATTTGCCCGTTCTGGACCGCGTGCAGAACAGCCGTTGAAGTAATAGTTTTTGACAGCGACGCCAACCGGTAAAAGGTGTTTTCGTCAGCGGGAAGTCGGGTTTCACGGTCGGCAAAACCGTAGCCGCTGGCGTACACCAGGTCCCCGCGGGAAACCAGCGCCACCGACATGCCCACAATGTGCTGGCGGCTCATTTCCAGGCGAATGAGCGAATCCATGGTGGACTTCAGATCCGGCGACAAACGGTTGCCGACCTGCGCCGCCACCGATTGCCATAACCCGCACAGGGTCAGACTGATCATTAGAAATTTATGGAAGGATGAAGGGGTGCGCATAAACCTGTTCTGACCAAACAAAATTCGCCTTTGAACGTATAGGGTACGGTAAAAATTGGTTGGCGTTTAATTACCTTTGCAGCCGGTTTACTAAAGATCGTTTACTTCAAGGAAGCATCCAAGCAGAAAATTTTTTACGGACAGCCAAGTTAAGACAAGACCCGGCAATCGGAAACCTCGGAATTCTGGCTCGGACCATCAAAAATTATGCCGGATTGCAGTTTCTGGTCATGTTTCAACCCTGAATCCGGCCTCGCGGCAAACGCTCTGCACTAAACGTTCAACAACACCTCCAACAACACGGCCATCAATACGGTTTCTCCCTCTTCGTCTGCAGGACGCATCGTATTTCTCGATGTCGTGAGGGCTTTTGCCATCCTGATGATGTTGCAAGGGCACTTTGTTGACACCATGCTGGCTGAGCAATTCCGGGACCCCAACCATTGGTTGTTCTCTTCCTGGTTTTTCATGCGCGGAATCACCGCGCCGGTGTTCTTTTTTAGCGCTGGTCTGGTGTTCACGTACCTGATGTCGCGCAGCACCAAGCCCTGGCGCGAAAACGACCGCTTGTTCAAAGGCCTGACCCGCGTGGGCCAGCTTCTTTTTCTCGGATACCTGTTGCGCATCAACTTTCCGGCGCTGATTTTCCGCATTCAGTTGTACCCCTGGTTCTGGGGCGCAGACGTGCTTCAGGTCATTGGGCTGGCGCTGCTGGCGGTCATTGGCCTGTTTATCGTGCACAAGGAGACGCGGCTTTCGCTGCCCGCTTTGTTGGGCGGTGCCGGCCTGCTGGTGTTCTTCCTGGAGCCCGCTGTCAAGACGGGACCCTGGAATGCCTTGCCGGACGGGATAGCTGGATACCTGGTCAACCGCGGTTTCAGCACCTTTACCCTTTTCCCTTGGATCGGGTATACCCTGCTCGGGGGAATGGGCGGTGCGCTCCTGGCGCGACGTCCGCAAGTGGCTCAACACTCTCTGCTGCCGGTTGGCCTTTTAGCTACTGGTTTGGTCCTTCATTTCTTTTCGATTCAAGCCATCGGTGCCCTATACGACGCAACCGGCGTGGAGGCATTCCGCCAATGGCGCGTTCAAAACAGCCATTTGTTGGTTCGCCTTGGCGATGTGTGGGTTGCGATGGCACTCATTATCTGGATCACCCGCTTATGGAAGACCATGCCGGCGCTTATTCCCAAAATCGGGCAGGAAACGCTGCTGATTTACGGCGTGCATTACGTGGTGCTGTTTGGCACTTGGTTCGGCCTGGGCATTAGCATGATGGGCAAAGAAAGCTGGTCGCCGGCGCTTGTTATTCCTGGCGCTATCCTGTTCGTCCTCTCTTTCGTTTACCTTATTCACCGTCTTGAAACGGTCGAAAATCGGGTGCGCACCTTGCGCCGCCGCGCTCAGGTATTCGGGCTGACTTCGCTTCGCCTGGCGGGCTTCTTAGGGCTGCAAATTTTGTTGCCCATGGTCCAGCGCGTTTACGTTCGCGCTATGCCTTACCTTCGTCTCTACCGGATGCGCATCCGGCCCTGAGACTATGTTCCAACCTATTTTTTTGGCGCTCTCCTTGCAGGGATCGCCTAAAGCTTGCCACAAGAGCGGTAAGCCCTTCACGCAATTTCTTTCGGCTCGTTTTCTCTTGGCTGCCTTGGTGGCCTTTGCATTGCCAGGCCAGGCTCAAGAACCGCTGACCGGGTGGCTTTTGTTAGGCCCGATGCCAGTCACGGCACAGACCGAAAAAACCCCGACCGAGGCGGAACAAAAAGCTTTTTTTCGCATTGATCAGGTCAATCCGGAAAGCACAAGCGGAGTAAAAGCCGGGCAGGGATTTCCATACGGCAGTGCGCGTTTGTTGTGGCAGCCGGCCCCTGCGTCTCAGAATGGTTCCGTTGACCTGGAGGCTTTCTTTGGACCTTTGGATTTTGCTGCTGCCTACGCCTACCTGGAATGGGAAGAAAGCGCTGCGCGCGAAGTGGTTCTGGGCATCGGCTCCGATGACGGCATACGCGTTTGGCACAACGGGCAGTTGCTGCACGATTTTATGGGAGGCCGGGAGTTAACGCCTGCAGAAGACCTGGTTAAAGTGGCTCTTCAACCCGGACTGAACCGCTTATTGGTCAAGGTGCAGGACATGGAATACACCTGGGGCTTCAGCATTAGCACCATGGAACCCGCCGACTTTGGCGACCGGTTGGTGCAAAGCGCCGGTGCCGGGAATTTGGACGGCATCGCCTTGCTGTTGGACCTTGGAACGGACGTCAACCATGTGAGTTCTTCTGGTCTTACCGCCTGGCAAATGGCGCGTATCAGGGGTAGAAACAAAGCCATGGAGGCTTTGGAAAAAGCCGGGGCCGATGTCCGCAAGCGGATGCCGGACAAAGCGCTGCTCGCCGATCGCTGGATTCAGCGCTCTATTGAACCGGGCGATGCCGGTGTGTCCGTGCTGGTGTCAGAAAACGGCAAAATAATCTACCACAAGGCCTTTGGCATGGCTGATGTGGTGGCCGGGCGCCCGTTGACCGCCAATTCCAGCTTCCGCATTGGCTCGGTGACCAAGCAATTTACCGCTACGGCCATTTTGCTCCTGGTGCAGGACGGCAAACTCAGCCTGGACCAAAAGCTCTCCGAGTTTTACCCCGACGTAGCCAATGCCGACCGAATAAGTATTCGACAAATGCTAAACCACACGGCGGGCATACGAAGCTATACGGAGAGCGATGGTTTCATGGAATCGATCACGGAATACGCAGATTCTAAAAAAATGGAGGCTCGCATTGCGGATTACAAAGCGGATTTTGAACCGGGCGAATCCTGGACGTACAGCAACAGCGGCTATTACCTGTTGGGTCGGATTGCAGAGCGCGTGAGCGGGCAGTCGCTAGGCCAGTTCTGGCAGGAGCGCATTTTTGAACCGCTGGGCATGACCCGATCCACTTTGTACGATAATCGACTCCGGATAGCCCGTCCCGATGAGGCCCTGGGGCACAGTTGGGAGAACGGCAACTATATTCAGGCTCTGGATTGGGAGATGAGTTGGGCTGCTGGGGCAGGAGCTATTTCATCCACAACGGAAGATTTATTCCGCTGGAATGAAGCCGTTTTTGGGGGAAAGGTGCTAGAGCCCGAGCTACTCCTCGAGGCCCATTCGCCCGCTAAACTCAACAATGGCCGGGAAGCAGAAGCCTTGGGCAGCGGTTACGGATTTGGCTGGATCCCCGACGAATACCGCGGGCTTACCTTGATTGGTCACACCGGCGGCTTGCACGGTTTTTCCAGCGATTTAACGCGTTTGCCCGGCCAAAATGCTACCATAGTGGTCCTTATGAATGCGTTGCCGGGCAAAAACACCTCTCCAAGCGCCATTATCCAGAACCTGGCAGAAGTTTTCTTCTACGACAAGATGACCGCACAGGAGAGTTTTGCTTCCGTGGTGATAGACACCGCTGTGTTGCAGGATTATGAAGGCCGATACGGGTATCCGGGCGGGGCAGTGCTGACGGTTCGGGTGGACGAAGGCCGCCTAGTGGGCCAATTGACCGGGCAGGAAGAATTTGAGCTTTTTGCTGAAGCACCAGACCGCTTTTTCTGGAAGGTAGTGTCTGCCAGCCTTGCGTTTACCCGAAACGAAAAGGGCGACGTAACCGGCGGGGTGCACAGCCAGGGTGGACGCAAAATGGACGTGCAGAAGTTGTCCGATGCAACACTGATTTTGCTTTCTAACGAAGTGTTGGACCGCTACACCGGTGCTTACGATTTGCGCGGCATGGAGCTCAACGTGCAGCGGCGCGGCAGCAGTCTGTTCCTGGTCATGCCGGGGCAGCCCGACATGGAAATTTTCGCTTCATCGGAAACGGAATTTTTCCTGAAAAGCGTTCAGGCAACCGTGGTATTCGAAACGGACACAGAAGGAAAGGCTGTTCAACTGATGATTAACCAGGGTGGGATTGAGATGGAAGCCACCCGCAAACAGTAGCCGGGCTTCTGACCACTGCCCAACTCAGGTGCATTACATTACTTGACCCAAGCGCTTAAATCGCGCTGAAGCAACTGGCCCAGGTGCGCTACATCGTCCCGGTACACATCGCGGAGGTAGGCTTTCTCGGCCGGTGCCATCACGGGCATGTCCTCATTGCTGAACATGGCTTGTTTGGCCGCGCCCTTCCAGGATTCCGGCACCCATTGCTTAACGCGATTGACCAACCCCGATTGAAAGAGCAGGTAATTGAGTTGTTTAAAGCGCGGAACGGCGGCCTCGTTGGGGCGCTGGTCCAGGTCTAAGGACACATCGGGGTTGACGCCCAGAAAACGGAAAATGTCGCGGATGGTGGCCTCGGGGTTAACGCGGTAATCGTCGTAGAGCAATACCCTGACTCTCTCGCGGGGGAAGTGGTCGTAGAATCGCTGCAACTGGCCGGCGTACATGCCCAGCTCTTTGTAATTGTGGCTCACCCCCCAACCCTGCTGCTCTTTGGCGGAATCCGCTTCGAATTCAGGAATAAAATCTTCAGACAGGATTTTACCCAGCCGCAGGTTCATCAGGTACTGCGACCATACGCGCTCTATGGGATTGCGAAGCATCATGAGGATGCGGGCCTCCGGGCAGTGCTCCGCTATGTTGGCCGCTGAACTGGGACAGAGCAGGTAAGAGTTGCTGGCCTCGCCTACGGCCTTGAAGCCACTGGCATCGCGAAACAGGCGCTGGTATTGGTTCCAGTCGCTGAGGTTGGCGATATGAATCTTTCGGGTCATGGGACCTTCAAGGAAACGCTCCAGGTTGACGTTCACATCGTGGCGGTAGTCCCGGTTAAAGTGCTCCAGGTGCATGTCAGCCTGTGAAAAGAAATTGGTTTCCTTAACGGGAGACATATAAATTTCTGGATGTTGATCCAAAAACAAATGGAGTGCCGTGGTGCCCGCTTTGACGGCACCAACCACAAAAAAGCCGGGCAATGGATACTCCATAAGCTTCGCTTACGGGGTGGAAGGGGTTTGCGTTTCAGCCGCGATGGTTTTTGGTCCATTTTGCTGCTGCCACACCCCCATTTTCTCGGTTAACCAGTTGACTTCCAGGTCAAAATAGCGGTAGGCATACAATAATCCGACAATGATGATCAATTGTCCTGGCAGGTAAAACAGCGGTCCTTTAAAGAAGGATTGTATTAAAATCATAAACATATAATATTTAAGTGTAATAAAAAACATGTCATTAGCGGCAAACTTGACCTTGCCCGTAAAGTTGTACGCAAACACAAATTGGGAATACATAATGACCATGCCCACCAGCCCGTGGTTGAAAATCAGGCCAACCAGCCCAATGTCAACCGGGTTGACAATGCGCATGATGGGAACATCAAAGCTGCCGCTGACTTTGCCTGCTCCAAAGACGATAGCGTCGGGGTTGGACAATAAAAAATCAAGGGCTACGCCGATCTGAAGGAGGCGCGAAGTGGCCGAGCTATCATCCGATTCCTGGCCGGTGAGCACGGTGAAGTAGGACGAATACATACCCCAGAGAATGGTGGCTTCTTCAGGAAAAAAGGTAACCAAAATGGCCACTGAAGCTGCGGATGCCATGATGACGTAAAACGTGTACACCAGAATTTGCTTGAAGCTCTGGTGTTTAAAAAAGATCAGCGCCAGCGTAGACAAAAACACCACCATGTCGGTTCGGCCGTTGTTGATCACAATCATGAAGAACAGAAAGGGAAGAAACAGCAGAAGTTGGGACGTTTGCCGCTTGAAGAAGAAGCATATGGCGTGGTAAAGGCCGCCGAACGTTATGAAATAGGTGAAGTACTTGAAAAAGTAGCCCCCTTTGGTGTCTTTAGAGCGCACGAATTCCGATTCCAGGTAATCCAATGGGTCAGCGAACAATTCCGTTCCTGTAAACAAGATTAGCGAGATCCAGCCAAGCGCTAGAAAACTGTAGCGGAGCGATTCAATCGTCATCCAGCGAATGCGCACCAAGTACCAGATGAAGGTCCCGGCCAGATACATGAGCAGGTAGTTCTGCGCCAGTAGGCCCATCAGAATGGGCTGCCCGAATTCCCGCTTGGCCGAAAAGGCCGAATAAATCGGCACAATGAGCAAAATGAGAATGATCAGGTCAAAGTAGGTGATCTTGCGCTTGAGCACCAGCCGATCGGTGATGTAAAAGGCAAAGAACACCGCCAGGAAATAGCGAAAGACCAGCTCAATGCCCATGAACAGGTTTACCAGCACCGTCTTGGAAAACACCCCAGCGGACAACCCTACGACAAATACCCCCAGCAGCACGCGGAAGAAGAACCGCTCATTGTGCGGCTGTGGTTGTAAAATGGGAAGCGTATAGCCAGGAGTCAGCGACATAGGTAGGGCGACTGGAATGATGCAGAATGCTCAGGAAAGCCAGTGGGAAAGATCGCGCTGAATCATTTTTTCCAGTTCGCGCACGTCCTGCTCAAAGAGAGGACGCAGAAAGTCCTTGTCGCGCTGCGTCAGCACCAAATCATCTTTCTCTTTGTAGAAAACTTTTTTGGCGGCCTCACCCAAAAAGCGGGGCGAAAGCCTTTTGGCCACGGTGCGCAATCCGGTTTTTCGCAGAAAATGGACCAGCCCGGCATTTTTGGGCACGGAGGCTTGGTTGGCTTGAAAGGACGTGTCCACGTTGTAGCTGGGATCAACTTGCAAAAATCGCAGCATGTCGTCAATAACGGCCGCGGCGTTGTCTTTGAGGTCATCAAAGAGGTAAATGCGCATTTGCCCGGGCGGAAAATACTGCTGGTAGCGCTTGAGTTGCTCGGCGTACAGGCCCATTTCGACGTACAGATGCGACACGCGAAAGCCCTTTTCCAGGGCCGCGAAGTCGCGCTGCACCTCTTGGTAGAAACTGTCCTTAACCAGACCAACGCGCAACGTCATTTTGTAGTGCGAAAAGGCGCGCTTGGTGGGATCGCGCAAAATCATAATGATTTTCATGCGCGGGTCAACAGCGTGGATTTCGCGGGCGGCAACGCTGGAATGCAGGTAGGAATTGGAAATCTCGCCGATGGCCTTTTGGCCGCGGACGTTCTTGTACAGCTTGCGGTAATGGTCCCACTGGCTGACAAAAGCGATGTGGATCTGCTCGGCCAGGTCCGTGTTCACGTAAGCCTCCACGTCTAGCTCCCCGCCTTTGTAGTAGTCTTTTCGGATTTTGTCAAGCGGAATGTCTTTGGCGAAGTAGTTGGTTTCCTTGATCGGGCTGAGGTACACTTCCGGATGCTGGCTCAGGTACTGATAAATAGACGTGGTGCCCGCTTTGGCGGCACCGACAACCAGAAAATTCGGAAGGGGATAGTGATTGGGTTCCATAGCGCTGGTCATACCGACTTTTGAGGCCGGATTTAGTCGTCCATTCCGGTTTGGTCTGCATCATCCCCTTGCCTTTCAGAGGAGCCTTCAGAGGCTTTGCGGTCGTCTTTTTTTGCCTTGGGCATGCTGGTTCCGAATTTGCCTTTGAGTCCGGGAATGCGGTTTGCGACTTTGTTCAGCAGCGGGGTGTAAATAACGGTAAAGCCGAAGATACGCTTCATGTAGATCGTGGCCACGATGTGGTTGAACAACACGCTGGCCAAATTGGAGTACGCGGCACCGACAATGCCGATGCGCGGAATCAAAATCCAATTGCCCACCAGGTTGATGAGCGCAGAAATCAGCACGATGTTCATGTACAGCTTCTGCTTGCCGCACATGTTCATGAACATGCCTACATGACCTACTGAAGCCGTAATAATCTGGCCGATGCAGAGCCACACAAAGGCCATGTACCCCGCCATAAATTCCGGGCCGTAAAGCCCGCCCAATATGGGTTTGCCAAAAGCAATGAGCAGCAGCAACATGGGGAAAATGGTGTATCCCATGAGCATCGTGGTCTTTTTGGCCACGCGCTCCAGTTCGCCCATCTCGCCCGCGTGGTAGAGCTCTGACATTTTCGGCGCTGCGGTAGACGTGATCGAGTTTTTAAAGAACTTGTTGAACATGACCAGCTTCCAGGCAACCTGGTAATACCCCACGTCGGCTTCCGTCATAAAGTAGGTGATCATCAATGTATCAGCATACCCCAAGACCAGAAAGGCTGACTTAGTCATAAACATGGGCGCCGATATGGTCAGCATTTCCTTGAGGCTGATTTTCTGCACGGGTACGCCGTCGCGCTCGTCTTTGCGGATGTGTTTGCGAAAGGCGTCATAAACAAGCCAGGAAGACACAGCACTGGTGATGCCGAGCGTGATCATGTAGCTCGTTACCGGCACGTACTTGTTCAAAAACACGATGGTCATGACCACCAGCGCCGTCAGGGTGACCACCGCTAACGAGATGTTCTGCATGGCCACTGACCCGTGTTGCTTCATGCCCCGAAGCCCTTCGAGGTTAAGTTTGAAGAGCGTTTTGGGCAATATCAGGTAGGCGGCCATCACATAAAATGGACCGAGATGGGGCTTGTTGAGTGCATCGGCCAGCACATGCGCCCCAAAATAGAGCGCCACGGAAATGGCCAGTGAACAAAGGGCAATGAGCTTGAAGGCCGTGAGGTACACCTGTGCGGCGGAGCGGTCGGAAACCTTGCGGTATTGCGGGATCAGCTTGAGCAAACTTACATCTGTGCCCACCAGGCTGAAAATGGTCACGATCTCCATAACGGCCCGTATGGCCGCCAGTGAACCCACCACTTCTGCTCCGTAAACCCGGGCAATGAAAATGGAGGTGACCATCGTGAAGAAAGTCTCCGACACCCGGCTGGTAAAAATGACGGTAGAACCTCGCAGGACCTCCTCAAAGGATTTGTCCTGGAGCTGCCGATCAATTTTTCTGCGAATTTTCTTGATCAAAGCAGTCGGTAATGCAGGGTGTGTTACGGGCGAAGGGTTGCGCGGGTTCGGGCAAGCGCCGGAGCGCTAACACGGCCCGGAACGGCTCCGAAGGCGCAAATATACAGCGCGGCCTCAGCCTTTTACGGAGCAATCTGTGCAACTGGCCAATGGGCATTTCTAAAAATTTACAGCTAACGGCCCTATCTTGACCAACAAAATATTCTGTTTTGGCTCTTGTCCGAGTGTTGGCCTTTCCCTTTGCCGGGGGCAACAAATATGCGTATCTGCCCTACAACGAGCATCTGGCCGGCTCGGTAGAGTTCCTGGTTTTTGAAGGTCCGGGCCGCGGTGACCGCTTCCGCGAACCGCTGCTGGACCACATTGAAGACGTGGTTGAAGATTACTGGCGGCAGGTGAACGGCTACCTGAATCAGCCTTATGCCTTCTACGGGCACAGTTTTGGGGCCATGGTCAGCTATTTGCTGACCCGCCGGGCCATTCAAGAGGGCTTTCGGCCACCCCAGCGGGTGTTTTTGTCGGGGAGGGTGCCCCCTACGTGGCCAGACGAAGGCGACAAGCTCTGGAAAATGGACCACGAGCGCTTTTGGGCGGGCATCAAAGCGTACGGCGGTTCGCCGGAGGCCTTGCTGCGCCACCCGGAACTGATGGCGCTTTACGAGCCTATGATTCGGGCCGATCTCAAGGCGCTGGACAGTTATCAGCACGGCCAACCCACTCCGCTACCCGTGCCGTTTAGCGTGTTGCTTGGCACTCGCGAGAAAATCACGATGCAAAGCGCCCCCGAATGGCAGCGCGAAAGCAGCATTCCGATTCAGATTCACCAGTTTGAAGGGGGCCATTTTTGGATTCTGGACCACGCAAAGGAGCTCACAGCGTTAATGTTGGCTTCTTTAACGGGCGTTCGCGCCGTCTAAAATTAGCCGACCATGCCTGGAATTTCGGCTGTTTTATTACCAGAAGTCATTGATCCTCAATTTGTTGCGGGACTTACAAGAGCCCTTCCCCCGTTTGCGCGCCAGGAAATTGAGGCTTACGTGCATGAAGAAGACCAACTGCGCTCTGCGCTGGGAAAGTGGCTCATTCACGCCTGTGTGGCCGGGGGAATGGGCTTGCCGTCCGAAACGCTTGCGGCGTGGAAAACCGATCCTTACGGCCGCCCCAGCCTGCCTGGCAGGCCCGCGTTCAACCTGACCCACTCCGGGCGCGTTGTGGCGCTGGCCTACCGGTTGCCCGACGAGCAAAATGCAGCGCTTGGCCTGGACGTGGAACGCATCAAACGCCTTGATTTTGAACTGTTTGGACCCTACATGAGCGAGCCGGAATGGCGGGAAATTCGCACGGCGGAAGACCCGGAAACCCGGTTTTTTCACTTTTGGACGGCTAAAGAGGCCGTCATGAAGGCCGAGGGGCTGGGTTTTCATCTGCCCATTGAGGACATTCACGTAAAAGGCCCCCTGGCGCGTGTTAAAGGCCGCGTGTGGCACCTGCACCCCTTGGACCTCAAAACGGGGTATGCCGCCCACCTGGCGACCCCGGAAGTCCCCTCCGCCCCTGCCGTGCAGTGGCTGGATGCGGAGGCCTGGCTGGGTGCAACCGCCTGATTCTCCGCTTTTTTTGCAACGCCTTTGCCTGGTTTACGTAGAACCAACATTTGGGGCAGAATGCGATTATTAGAGGGCCAGGCTGCTCGCAAATCCGTAACTTTGCCCCTCTATTTTGCCCCTCTCCTTGCCTGGCTGGCCCGGGCCGTTTCAAGGCACCAAATTCTTGCCATCTCCTTGATTCAACAGACTATTTAACAGACTATTCCACGGACCATCTAACGGACTTTTTAACGGATCTAAACTGACGCGATGAGCGCTGCTAAAAACCAACCTGTTCTTTCTTCGACCGTTCTGGACACGCTGCTGGAAAACTTCGAAACTTATTTCGAAGGGCTCAAGACCGTGCACAAGACTGTGTTTGTGTTTTCCGGCCACGGCACCGAGTGGATCGGCATGGGCCGGGCGTTGCTGGAGCAAGAGCCCGTGTTCCGCAAGAGCATCGAAGCCAGTGCCGCGGCGCACGAAGCCTCGTTTCCCGCTGGCGTACCTTCCTGGAACATCCTGACGGAGCTGCAGAAACCCGAAGGGCAGTCGCGCATGGGCGAGAGCCTGGTGGCGCACCCTTGTCTTGTGGCGTTGGAAATCGGGTTGGTTGACCTGCTGCGCAGCCGCGGCATCCGCCCGGACGCAGTGGTAGGGCATTCCGTGGGCGAAGTGGCCGCTGCGTACTGCGCGGGCTATCTGGATACTCCCGGCGCATTCAAGGCCGTGCATTACCAGACGGAAGTCATGGACCTGGTTCGGGGAAAGGGCCGCATGTTGTTTGTGGCCAAGCCCGTGGGGGAACTCGAAGTGCTGCTCTACCGCTTTGCCGGTCAGCTCTCCATTGCTGCGGTGAACTCGCACGGCGGTGCGGTAATCAGCGGAACGGAAGCCGTTTTGCAGGGCATTTTGAAAGAATTCGAAGGGGCTAATGTGTTTGCGCGGATGCTCAAAATGGACATCCCCTTCCACAGTCACACCATGATGGAGTACATCAATCGCGCACCGTCGGGTTATGCGCAGATCGCGGTGTTGCCCGGAGAACTGCCGTTTTATTCCACCGTGACCGGTGAAAAGGCCGGTGCCGGCAACTTTGACGGAGCCTATTGGGCCAAGCACATCAGCGAGCCGGTTTTGTTTGCGCAGGCCATTGATTTGTTGGTCGAAGATGGGCACAACGTGTTTATCGAGATTGGTCCGCACGCCGCGCACAGCAAGGACCTGGCCGATGCCATGGAGTTGCACAAAGTGGGTGAATACATCATCACCGGCACGCTGCGCCGCGGCTCGGACGACGAGTTGGAACTGGCCGCATCGCTGGCTTTTGCGCACACGCGCGGATTCCCGATGGAGACGGCTGCATGGCCGGAGCGCGCCCGCTTTGTGTTTGAGCAAATCTTGCACGAATTCACCGAGCGCATTTCTGCCGATCAGGCTGCCGGTCACCGCGACCCCGCATCGTGGAAAGGCATGGACGAAGCGACCCGCCGCGAGACGGTGCTGGAACTGATCCAGACGCTGGTGCAAAAAATTGCCAAGGTGCCCGCCGAAAAACTGGCGGACCAGGACGCGGGCTTCATGAGCCTGGGCATCAATTCCATCATGAGCATTCAGCTCAAGGAATTACTGGCCAAGGAGCTGGATTTGAGCCTGCCCAACACCCTGATTTTTGATTACCCGAGCCAGACGCGTCTGGCCGATTTTCTTTCTGCACAACTGGGCGGTTTGCTCAGCGACGGACCCATTTTCGCCAACCGCGCGTGGAAAGAGATAGACGATTTTGTGGAGTCGCTGGAAGGGCTTTCAGAAGAGGAAGCCTTGCATCTGTTGGAAGAAGAAGTGGAGCGCATTGGCGTGGCAGAAGGCCTGAGCAACAACAAGAAACTGCTGTACTTGCTGCGCCAAGAAAAGATTCGCCGCGAACCGATTGCCATTGTGGGCATGGCTTGCCGCATGCCCGGCGGGGCGAATGACGTAGACGGCTACTGGCGACTGCTTGCCGAAGGCCGCGACGGCACCGGCGACATTCCCACGGACCGCTGGAACAACGCCGATTTCTTTGAGCGCGACAAAACCGTGCCGGGCAAAAGCTATGTGCAGCGCGGCGGGTTCCTCCGCAATTTCGACCCCTACGAGTTTGATCCGTTCTTCTTCAAGATTTCGCCCAAGGAAGCCCTTGGCCTTGACCCGCAGCAACGCCTGTTGCTGGAGGTGGCCGCAGAGGCCTTTATGAACGCCGGTATTCCGCTTGATTCGCTTAACGGCAGCAACTGCGGCTCTTACGTGGGCATCTGCTCGGACGACTACAAGGGCGCGCACCTCTACTCCGGCGACCTGACTAAGATTGACGCTTATTCGCTCCTGGGCACGGCGCTCTCCGCTGCCGGTGGCCGCATCAGCTTTACCTGGGGCCTGCAAGGCCCGGCAGCATCCATTGACACGGCTTGTTCGTCTTCGTTGATTGCCACGCACATGGCCGTGAAGGGCATTCACAACGGCGAGTGCGACATGGCCGTGGTGGCCGGCGTCAATTACCTGCTCAACCCCGTTTACTTTGTGTACTTCAGCAAGTTGCAGGCGGTGAGCCCGGACGGCTTGTGCAAGACCTTTGACGCGTCGGCCAACGGCTACAGCCGCGGCGAAGGTTGCGGGGTTATCATCCTCAAGCGTCTTAGCATGGCGCTGGAAAACAACGACAACATTCTGGGCATCGTCCGGGGCTCGGCCATCAACCAGGACGGTGCTTCGTCCGGGTTCACTGCGCCCAACGGCATTGCGCAGCAAGACCTGTTGCAGCGCGCCTTGCGCGATGCAGAACTGGGACCCGGCGACATTGACTACATCGAAACGCACGGAACGGGAACCCCGCTCGGCGACCCGATTGAAGCGGGCGCGGTAGCCGCGGTCTACGGACCCGGTCACGACGACGCACGGCCGCTGATCATGGGATCGGTCAAGTCTTCGGTCGGTCACCTGGAAGGCGCGGCGGGCGTATCGGGCATCATCAAGATTTTGATGGCCATGCAGCACGGAGCCATTCCCGCCAACCTGCACTTTAAAAATCCGAACCCGGACATTGACTGGGCCAACATCCCGATCAAGGTACCGGTTAGCCTGGAACCCTGGAATCCTCAAAACAAACCGCGCATTGCCGGGGTTTCCGGTTTCGGCTTCTCGGGTTCTAATGCGCACATTATTCTGCAAGAAGGGCCCAAGTTGCCCGAGGCAGAAAACGCAGAAGACCGCAGCGTACAATTACTTACGGTCAGCGCCAAGGATGCTTCCGCGCTCAAGGCCTATGCGCAGTCTTACGCGAGTTATTTGCGCGAGCACGAGTCCGTTTCGCTCGGTGACATCACCTACACCAGCACCGTTGGCCGCGACCAGTTTAGCAACCGCCTGACCGTAGTGGCCGGAACGCATGCCGCCATGGCCGAAGCGCTCGAAGCTGCTGTGAACGGCGACAACGACAAACGCGTGCGCCAGGGTACCATTCCCGGACCGCGCAAAAGCAAAATTGCGTTTTTGTTTACGGGCCAGGGCTCGCAGTACTTTAGTATGGGCCGGGATTTGTACCAGAGCAATGCGCTGTTCCGCAAGGAGCTCGACGCCTGCGCGGCCATCCTGGACGGGCAATTGAAAGAGCCGCTGCTGGACATCCTGTTCAACGAAAAGGGCGACAGCGAGCGGGTCAACCAGACTGCCTACACGCAGCCGGCCATCTTTGCGGTGGAGTATGCGCTTGCACAACTTTGGTTATCGTTTGGTATTAAGCCCGACTTTGTCATGGGCCATTCGGTGGGCGAATACGTGGCCGCCGTGGTCAGCGGACTGATGACGCTTGAAGATGGTTGCAAATTAATTGCGGAGCGCGGCCGCTTGATGAACGCGTTGCCGTCCGGCGGTGTAATGGCGGCGGTTTTTGCCCCGCGCGAGAAAATAGAAGAAATGCTGGCTCCCTTTAAGGGCCGGCTGAATGTGGCGGCGCACAATTCACCGGGTGTGAACACCGTGGCCGGCGAAGCCGACGCGCTGGAAGAAGCCATTGCCGCGTTTACAGAAGCCAAAATCAAGGCCAAGAAGCTGGTGGTTTCGCACGCCTTCCACAGCCACCTGATGGATCCGATGCTGGAAGAGTTCGCTGCTTTTGCCGCGGGAATCACCTTCCACGAAATGCGGATTCCGCTGATCAGCAACGTCACCTGCAAGGTGCTCAAGCTGGCAGAAGTGACGCCGGAATACTGGTGCCAGCACGTGCGCGGCACGGTGGGCTTCCACGATTCCATGCAGGAACTCAACCGCCTGGGTGCCAATACTTATGTGGAAGTGGGTGCCGACGTAACGCTGAGCGGGTTGGGCAAGCAATGCCTGCCCGGCAACGAAGCCGTTTGGGGCAGCAGCCTCAAACGCAACACCCCGGACTGGGAACAGTTGTTGCAAGCCGTGGCCGAGCTGCACGTAAACGGGGTGGCTATCCATTGGAAAGGGTATGAAGGGCACTACAATCGCCGCAAGGTGGTGCTGCCCAATTATCCCTACCAGCGCAAGCGTTTTTACCTGAATCCCTACAATTTCCCTGCAGAAGGAATCGGGGCAGGCAAAGGCGTGTCTATGGGCAAGCGCGAGGAAATGCACCCGCTGCTCGGCGCTGAATTCCCGAGCCCGGTGGCCGAGCGCCTGTTCTTGCAAACCTTCGATTTGCAGAACCAGGCTTTCGTGGGCGACCACATCATTTACAACATGCCCTTCGTGCCGGGCACGGCTTATTTTGAAATGGGCCTGGCCGCTGCGCGTGCCCTCTTCGGCAATTCGCCCGTAGCGGTGGCCGACGTAAACCTGAAGGAAGCGTTCGTGCTGCAAAGCGGCGAACAGCGCGAAGTCCAAAGCCTGGTGCGCGAAGAAGCGGGCGTCAAGCGCCTGTTCATCTACAGCCGCAAAGCGGGAACGAGCGGCCTGCAGGAACCCTGGAAGGGCCACGCCGACCTGGGGTTGTACCGACGCGACGCATTTCCGGCTGCAGGCGCGGGCTTCAATCCGGCTGCGTTGGAAGGCAAGTTCGGGTTTCAGCGCAGCGGCGAGGATTTTTACGCTACCTGCGAAGCCATCGGGTACCGCTACAGCAATCGCCACCGCACCATCGAGTACCTGTGGTGGAATGAGCGCGAGGCCATGAGCAAATTGGTGGTGCCAGCCGGCGACCCGCGCTACCTGAGCGATCCGGGAGCGCTGGATTCGGTGATTCAAATTTTTATTGCCACGCACATCGGCAGCCAGAGCCCGGATACCATTAAGGATGTTATTGTTCCTGTTCACGTAGACCAGTTGCTGATTGACGGCCCGCTGGAAGGGGAACTTTGGGTGCATTTTGTGATCAACGAGTTCACGGACACCAGCCGCAAAGGCGACATGGTGGTGCAGGATCCTTCCGGCAACGTTGTGGCGCGCATTGTGGGCATTACCGCAGCCAAAGTGAGCGCTGAAGTGCTCAAGAAGTCGGCTGCGGTTGGCCTGGACCACATGCTTTGGGATACCGAATGGCGTCCGGTGCGCCGCACGGGCAGCTCGCGCAAAACCGCCCAGGTGGTCATGCTCCTGGGTCGCGACGAGACCCCGGCCGTGAACCTGGCCGAAAAACTCGCCGCAGCCGGACACCAGGTGGTGGCCGTGTCTATCGGGAGCGGTTACTCAGCAGAAGGCTCGCACTACCGCGCCAATCCGCTGAGCCCGGAAGATTTTGATCGTTTAGTGGCAGAAGTGACCCGCCAATACGGCCGCCTGGATGCTGTGCTGCACGGTTGGGCACTCGGGCTGGACAGCGTCAGCAGCCTGGAAGGGCTGCAACAGGGCCAGACCGAGGCGCTGGGTTCTGCGTTCCACCTCAGCCAGGCTTTGGCCAAAGCGGGTTCCACAGCATCGCTAATTTTGTTGACGCAGGAGGCCTTCCGCGTGGATGGCAGCGAAGCGGCTATTCACCTGCCGCAAACCGGCCTGTACGGGTTTGGCAACGCGGCCGAGCTGGAGTTCCAGGCCAATTTCCCCGTGTTCCGCATTGACCTGGGCCAGGGCAGCGATGCTGAACTGGAGCTGGTTGTCGGCGATTTGGAAAGCCCGGACCAGCAACGCCGCCTGGCGTATCGGGGGTCGGAGCGCTACGCCGCCAAACTGGTTCCCCTGAAAAAAATGCAGGAGGCCGTCAAGCGAATTGCGTACCCGGAAAGCGAAAACTATTTCCTGGACATCAGCAGCCGCGGCATCCTGGACAACCTGGAGCTGAAGCCCACGCCTATTCAGGCACCGGGGGCCGGCGAGGTGACCATCCGCGTGCATGCTACTGGACTCAACTTCCGCGACGTGCTCAACGCGCTGGGTCAATACCCCGGCGATGCCGGTTTGTTCGGGCTGGAATGTGCGGGCATCGTTACCGCGGTGGGTACCGGGGTTACGCAATTCTCGGTTGGTGATCGGGTAATGGCGAATGCCAACGGTTCGTTCCGCAAGTTCATTACTTACGCTGCGGATTTCGTGGTCAAAATTCCGCAGGGCATCTCGTTTGAAGATGCGGTGACCATTCCCGGCCCCTTCCTCACGGCCTGGTACGGACTGGTTCTAAAGGGCGGTTTAAAGAAAGGCGACAAGGTGCTGATTCACGCCGGTACCGGCGGGGTCGGCATGGCGGCGGTGCAGATTGCGCTGGCGGCGGGTGCTGAAGTTTTCGCCACCACCAGCCCGGGCAAGCAACAGTTCCTGCGCGACATGGGTGTGCACCATGTGCACAATTCCCGCAACCTGGATTTTGCTGACGAGATCAAAACGATCACAGGCGGCAAAGGGGTTGACTTGATTTTGAACGCTCTTGCCGGCGATTTCATCAAGCGTTCGTTTGATGTGATGGCCGACAAAGGACGCTTTGTGGAAATGGGTAAAATGAACATCTGGACGCCGGAACAGGTGCAGAAGTTCAACCCGACGCTGGTTTACCACTCGTTTGACCTGGCCGCGGATGGCGCTGCCGATCCGTCGCTGATTGCGAGCATGTTCCGCGAGCTCATCGCCGAGTTTGCGGCGGGCAAGCTCCGGCCGCTGCCCAAGGTGGTGTTCCCCTTCGACCAATTGGTGGAAGCGTTCCGCTACATGGCGCAGGCGCGGCACATTGGCAAGATCGTGATTTCGCAGGGCGACGATATCCGCCGCGAGCGTTTCAGCAAGGAGGGCTTGTGCCGGGCCGATGGCACGTACATCTTGACGGGTGGACTCGGGGCACTCGGGCTTGTGTTTGCCGATTGGCTGGTAGAGAATGGCGCGCGCCACCTGGCGTTGTTTGGCCGCTCCAAGCCCAAGGCTGATGCCGAAAAGGCGATTGCAGCCATGGCGGCCAAGGGCGTTATTGTGCGGGTTTTCGCTGCCGATGCTTCGGATCGCGAAGGTCTGGACCGCGTGATCAGCCAAATTGAAACTGATATGCCGCCAATTCGCGGTATTCTGCACCTGGCCGGTCTGCTGGATGACGGCATGATTCTCTCCAGCAATTGGGAACGTTTTGACCGCGTGCTGCAGCCCAAAGTTTACGGGGGCTGGAACCTGCACGAGTTGACGCTGCACTGCGATTTGGATATGTTCGTTCAGTTCAGTTCTGTGGCTGCCCTGTTCGGCAACCGCGGGCAGAGCAACTACGCATCGGCCAACGCGTTCCTGGACGGGCTGGTGCATTGGCGCCGCCAGCAGGGGCTTCCGGCTACCAGCCTGAATTGGGGTCCTTGGGGTGAAGTGGGCATGGCTACGGATGCCAAGCGCGCGGAAATCATCGCCAAGACTGGATTCTACACGCTGGCGGTCAGCGACGGCCTGGAGATTGTGGGCCGGGTGCTCCGCGACGAATGGGCGCAGGCCGGCGTGGCGGAATTAAACCTACCCGTTTACCTGGGCTCGCGCTCGGAAAGCGAACAGGCAGGCTTCTACGAAGACCTTGTTGCGCGGCTGGGTGCTCCGTCTTCTTCAGCGGATGCTGGAGGAGAAGCTGGCGCAGGCAAGGCTGCCGGTCCCGCCGACTTCTGGCAGGATCTGGCTTCGGTTGAGGCGGCCGATCGCGCAGCGGTCATGGCGTCGCTGGTTAAACGCTCCGTAGCCGCCGTTCTCAATTTCAAAAACACAGAAGACATTGACGTTAACCGGCCTTTCCGGGAACTCGGTTTCGATTCGCTGACCAACGCCGAGTTCATGAACCACCTGGACAAGACACTCAAAGCGGGCTTGTCGCAGTCGCTGTACATGGAGTTCCCGACGGTGAGCAAAATGTCGGCTCACCTGGTGACGATGCCGGCCATTGTGGACAAGCTTGCTAGCGTGGAAGTGGTGGCAAAGCCTGCTGAAGGGGCAGCGGCTGGTGATGGCGCTGGTGCAGCAAGCAAGTCTGCAGCAAGCAACGTTGCTGCTGGTTCTAAGACTAGTAATACCAGCGTTCCTTCGGTTCCTGCTGCGGGGTCGCCCAAAGCTCCGATAAGCCCTTCGCCCGTTTCGGGAAGCAATGGCAATGGTGCCAACGGCGCAACGGCGACTAACGGCAAAACGGCTGCGTCTTTTTCCAGCCAGGGCGAAGGCGGGCTGAGCTACACGTCGCCGGTTAAGGACCTAACGGACGGCAAGGCAATTGAAGCGCAGACCGACCGCTACTTGCAAGATCACCTGAGTGGCGGCAAGGCTGCAGGCGGGGAGCGCAAAGGTTGGTGGCAGCGTTTCATGGCTGCTCTTCAGGACATCGAGAGCTAATCGGGCGGCAAAGGCTGCAAGGCCGTTTTCGGGCTTTGCAGCCGTTTCGTCAGACCACTGTGGTATCAGCAGTTGTTGTCACCGATGGCTCTACTTTTTCATCGCTGAGAATGTCCACGATGGCTTTGCGCAAGATGAGGAAGATGATGCACGTAAATGCCCCGATAATGCCGGCTATGATACTGATGGCCACAAGTTTGATTTCCTCCTTGTGCGTGGCGTACTTAGGTTGATCCACTACCTCGATAATGGGCTTCTTGTCGTGCAGGTTGGTTCTGGCTACCTCAAGACTGGCGTAAGAGGTGGCGTACATGGTGCTGAGTACTTCGATATCTCGTATAAGACGGCCTTCGGTAAGCAAATCGGAAGCGCGGAATCCGTAGCCTTGCTCATCCGTTAATCTGGCCAACAGCGATTCTTTGGCTTTTAATACGCCCATCAATGAGTCGGACTGGTGTAGGGCAATGTCCAAACTCTGCTTTTCCTTGACAACCGCAGACTGAATAAAAAAGTCGCTGGAGGATTGGAGGATATGCTCCGAGGCGTGCACCGAAAGATCGCGGGAAAGCGTTCGGAAGGTCATGGTGTTCAGGGCAACAAATTCGTCAAAGGCAACGAGCAAATGATCCTCCCGAAGTTTGAGGTACATTAATTCTAAAAGCGAGTCTTCGCCGGGAGTTACAGCATCTAAACTATCAGAAGTTAGCCGTTTGTCTACAATATCCCACTCATCCGCCCAATCAGGATACAAACGAATAAGGTGGTTGCCGAGATGGTCAAATTTTCCATCCACCATGTATTTGGTCATCATGGTGCCCTTAAGAACTCGGCGAGATTGAATAATGCCGTGAAGCAATTCGTTGGTGAAGCCTTCCGCGCTGCCGCCTGTGCTTACGCCAAAGGCACCGGCAAGGCTCATCAGGGAAGACAACATGCTGGAACTTCCTGCTCCGCTGTCAATGATGTAGGTGGCCTCCGTAATGTAATCTTCGTCCTGAAAATAGACGTATATAAAGCCGGCAACTGTTCCTAAAACAGTGAATCCAGCGATGATCCACCAGCTTTTGACCACGTACTTCAGGTAGTTCCTGGCCGTCAAAAGCAGATCGGAAATACGTATCTCTTCTACTTGAGTGGGCGGCAGAGAAGGCGGACCCGACTGTGGAAGAGGTTGATGTTGTTCCGGCATGGGTAGAGCTAATCAGGATGTGGCTAATTTGCAGCCTAAGGGTTTGACCGACTTACAAGAGCGTAGATGGTGGCAAAGGAAAGAACTCCGGCGCTAAGCGAAGCAACGAAGATGTTCCAATCAAAAGGCTTCTTTTCATACTCCCTCGCATACTCTACTTCAGGCTTGCTCATTTCCACAGCCAGCACCTCGGCTCCTTCCGTGGTTACCTTTGGATAGATGTTTATCCAGAAGATCTCTTTCGTTCTGCGAACTTTGCCGTTGGGTTCAATAACCAGCGTCCGGTCCTTTTTGGCACGCTCACTAAAACCACCGCCGTAATTTAAGACGTAGTATCCCGCGCGCTTTCCGCTCTCAAAGGGAACGCTTACGGTGCTTCCTGTATCCACTTCCGGGCTGGCCATGGGTCCGGTTAACCGAACAAAATCCATGGTTTTTGGAATAGAGATCATGTCGCCGGGCTGGAGCACGTGGTTGTAATGAGATTCAGGCTTCTCCATGGCCTTTTCCAGTTCCAGGACCAATCGGCGCTGCTCATCTTCCGCGCCTTCTGAACTGGCCATTCCGTCTTCTATTACTTTGCGGTACATGGTAGCCCCTTCTTCAAACGCGGCATCGGTTAAGCCACCAGCGCGCTCAATAAGGTCAAGTACGGTAGCCGAGCGCGTGTCAATCGTGTAGACCCCGGGGAAGCGCACTTCACCGCTAATGCGGACCTTTTGCGGCATTTGAAACCCTTCTGCAGTATGTACAAAGATTTCGTCATAGGGCTGTAGAAGATATTCCTCCGCTGCTACATCCGTTTTCAAGTCAAAGCCGATGGCCACGGTTTCAATTTTGGTGGCATTGCTCGGACGGAACTGGTCATTGGACGCATCAAAATCTACAATGCGGGATACTTCAATGCGATCAACGGCTGCTTCCGTTTTGGGACCTCCAGAATAAAAAAGAAGGTCTTTGAGGGTCATGCCTTTGGCATAGGTAAAGCTGCCGGGGTTTTTTACCGCTCCGTCGATGCTGACGGTGTAATTCTCCAGCAAAAATTCCTTGCCAATAACTTCGATAATGTCGCGCTCTTCAAGCAGGACGTTGTCTTCTGAATTCTGGTTTTCCAGAATATTCCCTATGTTAATGGGAATGTAGCGCGGGTTGAAATCCTCATCCAAACGGATCAGGTAAGCCTGGTCAATTTTCTCATACTTGCTATTGCCTTGGGCCTTTTCGAGCACATCGAAGATGCGGTAGCCTTTGCGGAGTTCGTAGCTGCCGGGGAAGTTTACGTCACCGCGAACTTCGACAAAGTTTTCAAACACCTCGCCGATGGTATCAATGGTGACAATGTCGCCATCAAAGAGTTTGAAGTCGCTGCCGTAGGTGCGAAGGCTGTCCAAATTGACGTTAACCACAACGCGCTGGCTGCCGGAGTAGCGCTGCACCTGGACGTTGCTGGTGTACGCAGCAGGCATAAGCCCACCGGCGTATTCCACCAACTTGTTCATCTGTTCGTCGTCGAGCAATTCGTAGGTGTGCGCCCGCCGAACCTGGCCGCTGATAGTCACCGCTTTGCGGTAGGGAGGAACCACCAGGTAGTCATTGTCTTGAAGGAAGAAATCCTGGCTAGAAGCCGGGTCCATCAGAAAGCGATACAAATCCATCACTTTGATGGTCTGGCCCTCACGGCGCAATTCAATGCGGCGAACAGAACCTAAGTCTGTGGTTCCGTTGGCCACAGCAAGGGCATTAAAGGCCGAATTCCAGGACGAAATGGTGTAGGTACCTGGATTGGCCACTTCGCCCACAATATTGACGCGAATTACCGGGCTGTAAGTGATGGCCACGTCGAATTGGGACGTGCTCAGGTCAATGAAGCGGCCAAAACGGTTGCGCAACAGCACGCGCGCATTGCCCAGTTCCATGCCTTTAACGTAGACACGCCCAGCCTCTTTCTGAAAAATGTATCCGTCTTCGCTTACCGTATAAATGCCTTGAAAATCGACGCGACCGTAGGCCGTGATCGTGATTTCATCGCCGGCTTTTAAGATGTACGAGTCCGGTGCCCGATCTCCTGTGGCATTGCGGAACTCGCCAATAGTACGGAAATAGCGATGCCCGTAGATCAGTTCTGGCAACTTGCTAAAATCTGGCGATTTATCCGGAGTGGCCAGCATATCCACCGGCTGGGAAGCCGTATCCAAAGGGGAGGCGCCACTTGCAGTACTTCCACCATCACCCTGAATGGGAGTAGGCGAGCGCAAAGCGTCCTGCCCTTGGGTGTAAGTATCCAAGGAACTGCCGCTTTCCAGCATCTCCATGTTGTCGAAGATGATGTCGATTTCTTCTTCGCTCAGACCAAGCAACCGAAGCTCCTCTCGGGAGGGGATATCATCTTCTTCCATGACGCCAAGCGCCTGGGGTGAAATGGGTACATTGATGGAAGGAATGATCGGCAGGTTGTCGATCTGGGCAAACGAGGCCCTAATCCCTCCGATCAGGATCACTCCCAACAAGAGTGAAATCCGGAAAGGATTCATGGAGGCGGAAATTTCGTGCAAAGATAAGAGGAAATCGCGGGTGAAAAGTTGCGGCAATCAACTCGTTGGAGAGTCTGCCAGGTGCGATTATTCCTAAAAAGTTGGAACGCTGCAAACAGCGAATGCAAGATGCATTTGAGGCAATAATCGTTGCATTCCCACGAAAAATAGTTCGAGAGGCAGCTTAGAGGAACGAAACTACCGCCCGGTAAGGCTTGCCGGCCGCAGACTGAACCTGCAGCCAGTAAAGTCCCGAGGGCAAGTCGCCCCGCTCCAAAACCATGGTAGCCTGGCCAGTCTGCACCCATTGGCGCAAGGTTCTGCCGGATGCATCCACTAAAGTGAGCCGCAATTCCTCCTGTTCGGGAAGACCGCTAAGCCATACCGTTTGGTCTGCCGGCACCGGCCAGGCGCTGAGTTTGGTAGGCGCTGCTGCGATGGTCGTGTTCCCTGCTGCCGGATCATAGCAATTTAATTGGCGGTGGAAAAATTCAGCAGTCCATTGAATGGTTTGCGGGAAAATAACCGGATCAAGGCCGAAAGTACCGGATTGAAGGTGTGGCACGTGACCAGCTCCTTCAAATGACCAAAATTCGTTGTCAATGCCCCGGGCGTCCAATACCGGGTGAATGGCCGCGCTTCCGTACATGGGCGTAATGGGCAATTCCAAGATACCCGGTACGAGCACATAGGTGACCATTCCATAGCCATAAGGCACAACATCATCTGCAGTGCCATGCGTACTGGCCAGCGGAACCGCTTTGGGCCCCATCCAGTTCAGGTTTTTGAAAGCCCCGGCGTAGCTGACAGCTCCTCGAATGTGCGTCGGGTAACCGGGCGTTCCGGTATTGCCCTCCAGCCCACCCAAATCGTCAATCAGCGCATTGATCCAAGGCTCCGACAAGAGCGTGTCTTGCAAATAAGCGTAGTGGACTGCCAAAACACCTCCTGCGGAGGTACCACCAAGGAAAATCTGGCCGGTATCTATTCCATAAGTATCCGCTTGTGCCCGGAAGAAGCGCACAGCCGCTTTAGCATCCTGCACCCCGCGCACCACGGCTTTGGCAAAACCCACGGAATCAATTTCTGTCAGACCAACCCCAAGCCGGTATTGAAGGGACGCACACACGTATCCCCGGCGAGTCAACCCTTCACAAATGCCCACGATGTCTTCGGCCGTGCGGTCGCCGGAAATGAAAAAACCTCCGTGGGCTAAGATCACCAGCGGACGCGCCGCCAGCGTATCGCCGGTTGGCTCAAAGAAATCCACATAAAGATCGATGGTGTTGCCTTCGTAATCCGCGTTTGAACCGTATTGGATGTCCGGAGTTTTTTCCACGTCCGAAAAGATTTCCCACACATAACGCCCACCGCACTGCGCAGAGAGCACTGCCGATAAAAACAAGAGCGGAAAGAGTAAAGCAATTCGCATGGTAGGATTTCTTTCTTGGATTGGATTCAAACGCCTATGAAGCTACAACGTTTGGCGCAATGTGCCCGCATAACCATAGCTATGCCGGGGGAAGGGCCGATTAGGGTGCTTCTAAAAAACCCCGAGACAAGGCTTGCTCAATTTTTAACACCGGGGTTTACTGCTGTAAATGAGGATGTCAAAAATTGGGCATAACGCAGGATATGGGGTTTTTAGAAGCACCCTACCGGATTACTGCACCGTTGGGAGCATCTGGCTCAGGTTGCACGAAGTAGAGCTTGCCCCCCTCCCCCCCAGCCATTAGGATCATGCCCTGGCTGGGGATGCCGCGCAACTTGCGAACAGCGAGATTGGCCAACAGCACAACCCGCTGGCCAGGCAGGCTTTCGGGCGCAAAATACTCGGCAATGCCGGACACCACCGTGCGCTGTTCAAAACCCAAATCGAGCGTGAGTTGCAACAGTTTGTCCGCCTTGGGTACCCGCTCGGCCGCGAGAATGGTGGCCGTGCGCAAATCCATGCGGGCGAAGTCTTCGTATGAAATTTCGGGCTGCAACGGCGGGGCTTGGATGGTGCTGGATGAGCTGTCGGCTCCTGGGGCGGAGCCGGAGGCATGGCCTGCACTGGCAGCGGAGCCTGAGCCTGAGCTGGCGGCTCCTGGGGCGGAGCCGGAGGCATGGCCTGCACTGGCAGCGGAGCCTGAGCTGGCGGCTGCGGCAGAGCCAGGTCCTGGTTGAGTGGCATCCGCTCCGGCATTCTGCTGCTTGATGGCTTCCAGAAGATCCCGCTTGGCCTGAACCACATCGTCGGGAATCTTGTCGAACAACAACCCTACGGCACCCAGCTTGTGGCCAACGGCAAGCGGGGAAATGCCCGACGTAAGCAGGCGCTCCAGGTCGCTCCAACTGCCGGCGCTAATGGCTGGCCGGTTCAACATAGCGCGGATTGCCACTGACGAATTCGGGAGAAAAGGCTCGCACGCTACCGACAAAACGTCCACCAATTGCAGGGCGGCGTGCAGCACACAAGCCACGTGGTCCGGGTCGGTCTTGATGCGCTTCCAGGGCTCGTTGAATTGCAAAAAGCCATTCCCCCAGGCCGCGATATCCAGCATGGCGCGCTGGGCGTCCCGGAATCGGTACGCTTCCAACTTATCCGAAACATCGGCAAGCATGCGGGCCGCGTGCGACAGGACCTCCGTCATGTGCAGTTCAGAACCGCCGCGTTCGCCAGAAGCCATTGCCGTTGCTGCGGAGAACGGAGGCACTTGGCCCGAAAAATAATTAGCGTTAAGCGTCAGCACGCGGTTGATGAAGTTGCCCAGCGTGGCCACCAACTCGGAGTTGTTGCGGGTTTGCCAATCTTTCCAGGTGAATTCGCTGTCTTTGGTTTCCGGGGCATTGGCGCAAAGCACGTAGCGCAGCACATCGATGCGATCGGGAAATTCCGCGACATACTCGGGAATCCAAACGGCCCAATTGCGAGAGGTGGACAACTTGTCGCCCTCCATGTTCATGAACTCGTTGGCCGGCACATTGGTCGGCACAATAAATTCCCCGTGCGCATGAAGAAGTACAGGAAATATTATACAATGAAAAACAATGTTATCCTTGCCAATAAAATGCACCAGCTTGGTGTCGGCTGATTTCCAATACGGCTCCCAGGCCTTACCATGGTCCTGGGCCCACTGCTTGGTGGCGCTGATGTAGCCGACCGGAGCATCAAGCCAAACATATAAAACCTTACCTTGCGCATCGCTGCGCGGAACCGCCACGCCCCAGTCCAGATCGCGGGTCATGGCGCGGGGTTGCAAACCGTCGTCCAGCCAGGAGCGAACCTGACCCAGCACGTTGCGCTTCCAGGGCTCGGTCTTGCCTTCGCCGTCCAGCAACCAGGAGCGCACCCAGTCCTGGTAGCGATCCAGGGGCAAGTACCAATGGCGGGTGCTGCGCAGATGGGGAGGTTTGCCGCTCAACGTAGACCAGGGATTAATCAAATCCAAAGGGTTCAGCGTGGAGCCGCAGCGCTCGCACTGATCGCCGTAAGCCTGATCAAATCCGCACCGCGGGCAAGTGCCTTTAATGTAGCGGTCTGCCAAAAACTGGTTAAAATCTTCGTCGTAATACTGCTCTGATTCCAGCACCGTGAACACCCCTTTGGCATCCAGTGTACTAAAAAAGTCAGCCGCCGTTTTGTGGTGCAGTTCCGAAGAAGTGCGGTGGTAGATGTCAAAATGGATGCCCATGCCCGCAAACGCATCGCGGTTAATGGCGTGAAATTCATCGACGATAGCCTGCGGGGTGGTGCCTTCCTTGCGCGCTTTCAGGGTGATGGCCGCGCCATGCTCATCCGAACCGCAAACAAAAACGACATCGCGGCCCCGGCTTCGCAGGTAGCGGACGTAGATATCGGCTGGCAGGTATGCACCGGCCATCTGGCCAATATGCAGGGGTCCATTGGCATAGGGAAGGGCAGCGGTGACCAGGTATCGGGCAGGTTCGGGCATGAAAACAAGGGCTTTGGGTAACTTGGCCAAAGATAACAAAGCCATGGACCGCTTGACCTGCCAGCCCGGCGACCTGATCGCCATTGTTTGTCCCGCGCGCAAAATGTCAGCAGCCGATCTGGAGCCCGCCAAAGCCCTGCTGGAAAGCTGGGGGTACCGGGTGCGCTTCGGCGCAAGCGTCGGGGCAGAAGACCATCAATTCGGGGGAAGGGATACCGTTCGCGCCGCCGACTTAATGGCGCAATTTCGGGATCCGGAGGTCCGCGCTATCCTGTGCGCCCGAGGCGGATACGGCAGCGCGCGATTGCTGCCGTTGCTTGAACCGGAGACCCTTAGAACCAACCCAAAATGGCTGATTGGCTTCTCTGACATCACCGCCCTGCACGCCGCCTGGTGGAACCTGACGGGCATGCCGTCCTTACACGCGGCTATGCCTTCGCTTTTTCCTAAAACTTCGCCTGACTTTCTGCTTGCGTTGCAATTGGCCATGTCCGGACACTTTGCCAACGTCCGTTCCGACCATCACCCGCTGAATCAAGCGGGCCAGGCAGCGGGAGTCCTGTTGGGTGGGAATCTGTCTGTTTTATGCAGCTTGCGGGGCACCCCCTATTTTCCAAAGTTGCCTACAAAGCGGCCAGGCGAATCAAGCCCTTCGAACAAAAAAGTCATCTTGTTCATTGAAGACTTGGACGAGTACCTATACCATGTTGACCGCATGATGCTCAACCTGGAACTCGGTGGGGTCCTGGATCAGATTTCCGGTTTAATCGTTGGGGGCATGACCGGCATGCGGGACAACGAAGTGCCCTTTGGGGCAACGGCTGAACAGATTATTCACCAGCGAATGGGCTTGCGGCAAGTTCCGTTAGCCTTTGGGTTCCCAGCTGGACACCAAGAGCGGAATGTACCTATAGCATTGGGCACACAAGTGGTCCTAACCGTAGATGAGCAGGGTAGTTACCTGGCCTACGAGCGCTGACGGTGCGCGTAAAAACCTGAACTTAGCTCAGGCGCTGCGAACAGCGGGCTTGAGGGCCGTGATTCATTGGCAGCTCAGGCGCTGCGAACGGCGGGCTTGAGGGCTGTGATTCATTGGCAGCTCAGGCGCTGCGAACAGCGGGCTTGACCACTGTGAGCGGAGCGGCTTCGCGCGCGGGTTTGCGCAGGGCCATGCGTACCTCCTGGAAACTTTCCACCGGACGATCGTGCCGCCAAAGCGTGCCTTGAAGCACCACGCCGCTGAAGCCCAGGTCGCGGGCTTGAACAACCGTTTTTTCTTCGATTCCGCCCAGTGCATAAACGGGTATATCTACCCGATGCAGCGCATGGCGAATGCTTCGCTCGTCAAAACCGGCGCTGATGTTGCGGTCGGAGATGGTATTAAAAACAGGGCTGAGCACCAAGGAAGTAAAGCCACTACGCGTAGTGGTCAATCGCTCCAGGCTGTGGCAGGTAATGGAGCGCTGCAGGTTGCGAAAACGCAAGGCAAACAACTGACGGCGTGAGAGCGTCAGCAAACCCGGCTTATGGAAGGATGAACTGGCGTGAACGCCTTGGAGGGAAAACTTCAAAGCCAGGTCGGGGTGGCTATGCAAGACGATGCGCGCGCGCACCGAAGCATCTAAAGGCTGGAGAATAGCCTCCAATTGCTGTTTAGATGACCCCGGCTTGCGAAGGTGATAGGCATCAAGACCTGCTTCAAACAAGCCTTGGATGATCTCGATTTCTTTGCGGTTGGAGTCCGGACTGGACAGGGCTATTAATTCCATGAAAGGTGGAACGGATGAATGGAGGAAGATTCCGCCTTTTCAGCAAAAAGGGCAGAAAAAACATGGGCCGGATTTATCCCGGTAGCCTGCGTTTTTTTAAAGGTCACGAAGATGGTCAGAAGGATGGGTAGAAGGATGGGTAGAAGGGTAAGTAGAAACGATGGGTAGAAACGATGGACAATTTTTGAGGCGGAACATGGGGAATTCCGCTTTTTCAATCAGCATTTTTGAAACGAATAAACTTATTATTGAATACGTGTGTATCCTTAATCAATAATACCTCAAAACTAATGGAAAATCCGCCTACTCTGGAAATCAGGGAGGCAGTAACCGGTGACCATGTTCATAAGTTTTTACAAATGTGGACAGGGACAAAGCCAGAGGCAGCCTCTTCTACCCGGCAACTTTTGCCTGCCCGTGATCTGCGCGGCCGGCCCGTAGGCCTTAGCCCGGCAACAAATCGGCTTTGAGCGCTCCTACTAAAATTTTGGCTTCGCAGCGCACGGGCAAACGGCGCTGATCATCGCTGAGCCATAGCGTTAATCCATCGCTGGTCTTGAAGTAGTCGCCCGCAACCAGTTGGGGGGACAAAACCAGGCAATTGGTATGACCCAACTTGGTTTTTATGCGCTCCCGGCGAAGGAATTCCACCGAAATCCGCAGCGGCTTGCCGTCTACAATTAAGTCCAGCGGCACGCGCTGGCCCGGTTGGTAATTTGACCAGTCTATAGAGCGCAAGTAGTAAAGCGTAGAAAAAAGGTCGAGGGAACAGCCGTTTACCCCTTCGATATACCCTTCCTGATTGCGCGTTTTGGACCAATGCTTGTACCACACCGAGCCATTCTGTTGCTGGAACTTATATTCCCAATAAAAACGAGTCTTGCCCTCTGAAATGTCACGGATGTAGTATTTTGGCAACACGGTGCCGGGGTCAAACCAGGTTTCGTAGCGGTCATTTACCGGAAAAAGCCGGTGAACCCGCCCGGAAGTAACGGCGCGGGCAACAGCATGGGGGTACTGAGGTCCGTTGGGGTCGCCGGGCAACGCACTGGGTTGCAGCGAAAGGTTGAGGTCGCCGGCATTGAGCCAAATCAAGCCCCATTGGTAGTACACGTCAAAATTCAGGCGCTCATAGGGTGGCAATACCGGCAGCACCGGGGCGCAGGCATCTGCGGGGGCAGCCCTCATTTTTTCGGGCGAAGGGGTACCTGGCGCGGTCAACATTCCGGCGAGGACCAACAGCAGAGTAGTTTTCATGGCGCAATCCGGTTGTTTGAGTGGCCCGCAGGCTAAAACCGGAAAGGCGCTCAGGCTACTCTCCGGGGGGCTGGCTGCGAAAAAAATCGCGCCGAATCAGCAGGACATACCCCACCAGGGCCGGAAGCACCAGGTTGATGAGCCACAAGGTGCTGGAAGTAGCCAGCACAGCAGCTTCGCCTGCTTCCAAAAACCCAAACACCAACAGCGCGATATTGCCCCTTTTCAGCAGCTCAACAGCCGCAAAAGAGGGCAGTACCGATTGCAGCAGAAAGATTGTACCAACAGCCGTCAGCGCAGCGCCGGGGGGCAGGGATATGCCATACACGCGGAGCAAAACCAAATATTGTGCCGTAAACACCAGAAAGCGGGCCGCAGACAGGAATAAGGCTTGGAGGAGCACCCAATGTGATAGCGCCCGGAGTGCGGTGACATGGGGACGAATACGCAGCGGCAGGCGCTGACCGAGCCCTTGGCCCGCCCAAACAGGCAGCGTGACATAGCCCAGCAGCGCGATGGCCCAGCCCAAGGCCAAGGCCGGAAAAGCCCAGTCGGGCAGGTCCAGCGGAAAGTCGGGATGGCGGCGAAGGTAAATGGAGCCGCAAAGGGTTCCAGCGAACAACGTAATCAGGTTTTGAGCATACGAGCCGACCAGCGAAAGGGGCACGCCCGTCCAGCGATGCCGTGGTTCGAGGTAGAGCAACCTTCCCCCGTATTCTCCGATGCGATTGGGTGTAAACAGGCCCAGGGTTATCCCGGAAAGCACCGCCGAAAAGGCCTTCCTCGCCCCGATGGGCTCCAGCGAGCGAAGCAGCCGGCGCCATTTAGCCGACTCGAGGCCCCAATTGACAGGAACCAGCACCAGCGCCAAAACGAACCAGGGAAGGGCCAGACCGCGAAGGGGATTGCGGACCTGGCGGAGCACGTCATGCAGGTCTCGCTGGTGGAAAACCTGGTAATAGGCCGCCGCCAGCATAGCGACCAGAAGGCCTACCTTTATCGCAGTGTTTAACCGGCCCGCCTGGCGCATTAGTGCAAAGTAGAGCAAATATTTCCAAGCCTGTTCCGGCCGTGGAGCGGATCATTCTGGGCGTGGATCCGGGCAGCACCATTATGGGCTATTGCCTGCTGCGCTCCCGGGGAAAAGAGGCGTTTGTCATGACGTCAGGGGTGCTGCGCCTTAGCCAATACGGCGAACATTACCAGCGCCTGACGGCCATTTTTCACCGGCTAAATCAGGTGGTCACGGAATACCGGCCCGACGAACTGGCTATTGAATCGCCATTTTTTGGCAAGAACGTTCAGTCTATGCTCAAGCTCGGACGGGCCCAGGGCGTTGCGATCACCGTGGCGCTGACGCGGGGTATGCCCGTGCAGGAATATTCGCCGCGAAAAATCAAACAAGTCATTACCGGCAACGGCAACGCCAGCAAGGAACAGGTGGCCAAAATGCTGCCCAGCTTGACTACAATGCTAAACCTGCCGGAAACCCTGGACGAAACGGATGCGCTGGCCACTGCCCTTTGCCACCACATTGAGCGACAACGCCCGCTGGGACCTCGTCGACCCCGAGCGTGACGGAAAGGTGGATTTGGACAAGCTGGACGCGAAGGACCTTCCCGAGGCGATGCAGACACTTGCCCCCCGCGAGCGCCGGGCATACGTGGAACAACAAGGCGCGAAGCGCGCGGAGATTCAGGCGAAGATCAAGGCGCTGAACGAGGACCGTGTGAAGTACGTCGCAGTGAAGGAAAAGGAGAATACAAACGCAACCGGCACGGACACGCTGGACTCGGCGATTGTGAAAGCGGTGCGCGAGCAGATCGCGGAGAAGGGTTTTGAGATGAAGAAGGAGGAGTGAGCGGGGGACAGGCTGGTCGTGTCCTACACGATCTACCTACGACGCCTGTCTCTTATACACATCTGACGCTGCCGACGAATAGAGAGGTGTAGATCTCGGTGGTCGCCGTATCATTA
>ENA-ORBV01002469-ORBV01002469.1-microbial-mat-metagenome-genome-assembly--contig:-NODE-2469-length-38845-cov-9.374742_pt1 | contig 38845 bp, 42 predicted proteins | sample MGYA00237777_ERZ505514 | MGnify/ENA primary metagenome ERZ505514 (study PRJEB26160, sample SAMN06269048) | microbial mat metagenome | isolation source: Oligotrophic lake microbial mat | place... | reverse complement strand
TATGGAACGGGGCGAATCATTCAAGCGGTTGGAGCGGTCAGGAGCGATCGCACTCATTATCGACTTTTCCGCTATGTAACCTGCTGCTTATGTGCTAACCGCTAGGAATGAATTGCAATGTACCGACCGACATCTGCTTTTCCTTTGAAGTGTTTGCAGTACGGAGCGGCAAAACAGCCGAATTCGCATAGACAACCCCTATCCTTCGGCATCCCAACTTGCATCGTACCTTACGAACCTGACCAGTCAGCGCTTCGCTATTGTGCCCTACATCAAATCACAACCCAATATGGAGTGAGGAGTGCAGCCGAAAGTTTGAATTCGCCACCTAGCCTCTGATCATAACCTAACTAATCGCCTCAGAAATATAGTCGGCAGTGGCTTCTACTAGGGCGATCGCGTTTTCATATACCATTCGGGTGGGTCCTAACATGCCAACGCTGCCCACAGGGGTTGTGCCTTTGCAATAGGTAGATGAAATTAGGGTGCAAGCGCGAATCGGCTCTAGAGAATTTTCAGAGCCAATCCGAATGGAGACGCGCTTACCAAAGGGAGACGGTTCAAAGATGAGGGGAATGATTTGATCTTGCTCATCTTCGAGCAAATGCACGATGGTTTGAACCTGATGCACTTCTGAAAATTCGGGTTGCCGCATCACCTCCGATAACCCACTCATCATCAACTGGGTGGGCGCGGGAGACTGCGATCGGCGTGTGAGTTCAGTCAAAATGTTTTTAAGAAAATCGCCATAGCGTTGAAATTCGCGATCGAGTTCAGTCCAGTCCATTTGGGTGAGTTCCGCGATCGCTCGTCCGCGCAGATGGCTATTCAAAAAGTTGGATAAAATCTGTAATTCACGTTCCAAGAGTTCCGCTTCGGCTGGTGTATTATCTTCACCCGTTGCCAAATCCAATAAAGCCGACTGGGTTTCATAGGAATCAGTGACAAAAATCAGCATGACCCGATTGGGGTCAACTAGCACCAGTTGAATGTGATGTAGCCGCGCCGTATAGGTTTGCGGCATGGTGATCAGGGCAATGTAGCCGCTGACGGTTGCCAAAATGTGGGCGGCTCCCCGCAGCATCGCTTCCAGGCTGCCGTCTTCGCGGGTCAGGCGATCGCTCAGCAACTGCTCTATGTGGAGCGCAAAGTCACTCGATGGAGTCAGCAATTTGTCTACATAAATTCGATAGCCCGAATCGGAAGGCACCCGTCCAGCGGAAATATGAGGCTGATAAAGCAGCCCCACTTTTTCTAACACGCCCATAGAGTTGCGGATGGTCGCAGAACTGACGCTCAGGTTATATTCCTTGAGCAACGCTTCGGAGCCGACGGGTTCTGCGGTGGCAATGTAGTGACGAACGGTTGCCCAAAGCACCTGCTGCTGGCGATTCGTGAGTTTAATAGGTGAGGACATTAGGGTAAGGCGCGAATTCTAAAGGGATTGCATGAAGCGCGATCGCACTGCTTATCGCTTATGTATAAAAACTAATCATCAGTGAAATGCTGAACTAAAGGTGTTCTTAGCGAACTATCGTGTAGATGACTTATGTATCCAATATAAGGTAGAGAGTTATCGCCCTGCCACTGTATTGCCACCACTGGATGACCACGATTAGCGAATAGCCGACCCTAATAGCGGGGCACGGCAGCATTGACGACACAAGAGTAAGCATCAATCCCGCCTGTCACATTTTTTACATTCGTAAAGCCTTGACTGATCAGCCACTGGCACATTTGAGCAGAGCGCATCCCATGATGGCACAGCACCAGAGTTTCTTTGTTCGCGTCTAGGCGACTATGAATATCAGTTGACCACTCGCCATGCTGACTTAGGGGCAAGTTGACAAAGCCCTCTAGCTGAGCCAGTTCTAATTCTTGGGGTTCTCGCACATCCACAAACTGGCGATCGCCCCCTTCCTTTAATAAGGTCGCCAATTGATCAACTGTAACTTCTGGCAGCGATGTAAACATAATGGTCATGCCTTAAAGAGTGGAATAGCTTAGAGTAATATGCTTTCATACTTTGATCGCTCCGAGTGCTTTAAGGCTCGCTTTTTGCCCTTCGGAAATTCCCGTCACCCCGGTGATATTCATGCCTTCGTAAGGGCGATCGCTCTTTAAGGTTCTCACGGTTCTGCCTGTGTGCGTATTGCAAATTTGGATTGTTGCTCCACGAACGCGATCGCGTTGTGGAGAGAGGCGGCGATCGCGGTTCTGTTCTTGGCAGCGATCTCGTTTAGTGATATGTGAAAGGGCGATCGCGTTTCTATTTTTGAGTGCGATCGCGGTTGGGGAAATTGGTAAAAGGGCGATCGCAGATTGATTCAGCCATCATAGTGAAATCGACAACTCAAAATGATGATTTCAGTTTCAGTCACTTCATATACCAAACGGTGTTCATCCGTAATCCGTCGCGACCAATATCCACTTAGTTCATGCTTTAGAGGTTCAGGCTTACCAAGTCCAGTAAAGGGTTGACGAAGAATATCGTTAATCAAAGTAATGATCTTGCGATGAATTTTCTTATCTTGTGCTGCCCAATCATTGAATTGTTCAAATGCCTCAGGAGCGAAGGTTATATTCTTCATTCCATTTCTCAGGCGTAAAACTGACCCAGTTGGTCTTTGTTTTAATGTTTTGAATAGAAGTCATCAAATGGTGGCGATTCGCTTCAGTAGACAGCAGATAATCTGTTGCATCCTGTTGAATAGAGGGGCAGGCATTTGTCTCAGCAACATCTTGTTCAACTAAAACAATGACTTCAACAATACTTCCTTCCACTAATTCAGATGTTTGAATCTCAATTTTGCCGTCCTTGCCAACAACTACCTGCTGTTTAATACCACTGAACATGATCGAACCCTCAAGGTGTCATATCTCACATTAATTTCAGTGTAGCTTAGTACAAGATTGATGAGGAAACGATCACGGTTAGACGTGAGTTGAAAGGGCGATCGCGTTGCGGAGAGAGGAAGCGATCGCGTCATGTTTGCCATAATGAGAGCATTATAAATTTTATGGCTAACTGCAATGTCTCCTTTGAGTGAGCAAATCTTACAAACTATAGAAGCTTTATCAGCAGCAGATCAGCAACAGGTTTTGAATTTTGTGGAGTTCCTCCAGGCAAAGCGTCAAAAGCCAATTATCAAAGAGTCTGAAATTCTTACGCGATCGTTTTTTGAGGTTGCCCAGGCTGCAATTGGAGCAGGGGAAGGTCCCGGAGATCTCTCAACCAATCCGGACTATATGTCGGGTTACGGTCAATAATGCTCCATCAAGTAATTGTTGATACAGGTATTTTGGTCTCTCTGATTGATCGGAGCGATCGCCACCATACTTGGGTGATAGAGCAGTTGACCCAGATTGCTCCACCTTTGCTAACTTGTGAGGCTGTCATTTCAGAAACGTGGTTTCTACTGCAACGGGTAACGAAAGGTCGGGAAACGTTGCTTCAACTTTTAGAGCAACAGCAAGTCATAGTTCAGTTCGACTTAAATGCGGAGTTGCCAAGAGTCATAACGTTGTTAACTTCCTATCAAGCAGTACCAGTTTCTTTGGCTGATGCGGAATTAGTGCGAATGGCAGAGCTTTATCCCAATAATCTCATTTTCACTTTAGATAGAGACTTTCAGATTTATCGCAAGAACCGCAACCGCCCGATTTCGCTACTCAGCCCTTCGTAAGTGCCTTGGACGATCGCCGCTCCTGTAAGTTGGGTTGAGCCTCGCCAAAATTTTCGGAAATGGGGTGTTGAGACAGTGTAATTGCTTATTGTGGAGAGTCTGAAGGCTGCGGGCAAACTGCTACCAAAATTAAATCCACCCCATTTCTGCACATTCACGAACGGAAAACGAGCTATGAAACTGACCAACGCCCTTTTGATTTCACTGTGCGTTTCGGGTGTCTCTCTACTTTATTTAAGTAATGTGTCTGCAAGAGATTCTCATTTCCTCACTTCAAGGAATTCAGCATCAATTGCGCCTACTATGACGATCGCCCTGCAACCGATCGCTCAAGCCAAGCCAAGTTTGGCAGTGTTAGCACTCGACTCCCAGGGATTACGAGTGGTGAATAAGTCTACGGGAGCAAGTCGGGCGATCGCGTTCGGCACTAAGGAAGCCGATGTGGTCTCAATCCTCACGAACTTACGGGGAAAGCCCCGCAGTCGCGGCGTGAATCAGGAGTGTGGTGGCGGTCCGCTTGGCTTTGCCAATTGGGCAGATGGATTGTCCCTACAGTTTAATAAAGGTCGCTTTGCGGGATGGAACGTCGATGGTCGCAGTAAAGCAGCCAATAAACTGACAACTATCTCCGGAGTGGGCACTGGCTCAACTCGAACTCAGCTAAATAAGGCTTACACCGTCAAAGTAAGCCAGAGTTCTCTAGGAACCGAATTTTCTGCGGGTAGCCTTGGAGGTTTGCTGAGTGGGAACAAACCAACCGATCGCGTGATCAGCCTATGGAGCGGCACAACCTGCTTTTTCCGGTGATGTAGCGTTTCAAATGCCGTTTCGCCCGTTTGCAAATCCCACAGTTCAATGGGTTGTGCCGCCTCAGCGATCGCAGTTCCAAATATATGGAGGGGCAATGCACCTTAAAGAGCTATCGCTGTTAGGTGGAGAGGCGATTGCTTTTGGTGATAGGTGGAGGGGCGATCGTTTACTGGATTCATACTTAGAGTAGCCGAGTAAAGCCTGCTTGGTCAAAATGCTTATCGGATGTGAAAGCTTGAGTAATTTGCTCACGGGACATAACCACAAAACTGATGCAATCTGTTAAGCCCCAACCTTTATCCGATCGCTGCTTGTATAAATTCCAGCCATCCAGCAGGAGAGTGCGTTCTACTGGGATAATCTGTAGTGCTGGGGATTGTGGCAATTGCAGCAAACTATCTACAAAATCAATGGTTTGAGTACGAATCGGAGGATCAGAAAGAGCGTCTGCGACCTCAAGCAAGACAAAATCAGTTGTCACTAGAGTCGCCTTGTGTTGATAAAGATCTTGCATCACTTGTTTAGCCAAGGTATCTAACTGATCTCGACTATTGAGCAGTGCAATCCAAGCGGCTGTATCGACAAAAATTTTGGTCATGCATTAATTTTGATGGGATTTGCCATAAAGGTAGTGGTCATGCTGATGTGCCAGATCATCAATGCCAGTATCCACCGTACAGCGGTCAACAATTTGCATCAACTTATTCCATCCTGAGTCATCTTGAGATAGTCCTGAAGTTTTTTCCGCCTCTAAAAACGTAATAATCACAGGCTGACCATCATGCCCGGATACAGGTTCTAAAGGTTGAGCAACTCCGCCTTGAAATTTGCCTTTAATGGACAACATACGATTTCCCTTAATGTGAGTTGGCTTTTAGAATACTGTTTTTTTGGATTGGGTGGGTGTGTTTAGGCGGATCGCCGTTCAGGTAGAGAATGATCAAAGATTAGCAGAGCGGCGGCTCATGGCGCTGTGGGGCAAAACGCGCAGCACTTCTTGAATCGTGGTGATGCCGCTGGTGACTTTGGCGATCGCGGCGATCCGAAACGACTCAAACCCCGACTCTGCCAGGTAGCGGTACATTTGAGTCATGGTGCCTTCATAAATAATTTGCCGCAAAGTGTCATCCACATCCAGCAGTTCGATAATTGCCTCCCGCCCTGAATAGCCAGAGTGGAAGCAGCGAGCGCAGCCTTTACCCACGCGCCATTCCTCAGGTTTTGCCTGTTCTGGATGAATCCCTAGCAGCTTTAAATCGGACTCCGTGGGCGTGTAGGGGGCGGCACAATTGAGGCAAACTTTGCGAACCAACCGCTGCGCCACAATGCCAAGCAATGCATCGCTAATTAAACCGGGATCGGGACCAATATCTTTGAGCCGGGGAATGGCACTGGCGGCATCGTTGGTGTGGAGTGTGGTGAGTACCAGGTGTCCAGTGAGCGCCGCGCGGAAGGCAGTTTCAGCCGTTTCATGATCGCGAATTTCCCCCAGCATGATGATGTCAGGATCTTGCCGTAAGATGGCGCGCAGTCCGGCTGCAAAGGTCATTCCCGCCAGTTCATGCACCTGGGTTTGGGTGATGCGAGGCAAAATATATTCCACCGGATCTTCCACGGTCACCACATTCACATATTCAGTCGCCACGGTTTGCAGGCTGGTGTACAGGGTGCTGGTTTTGCCAGAGCCAGTGGGTCCGGTGAAAATAATCATGCCCTGGGGTTGCTTCAGCCAGCCTTGGTAAATTGCCAGGGTGCGATCGCTAAAGCCCAACTCATTCATGCCAGCAAAGGGATTTTCGCGCGGCAGCAGCCGAATTACCGCTTTTTCACCGCCTACACAAGGCAAGGTGCTTACGCGCATATCTAGCCCCAAATCCGCTTCAGAACCGCTGGTGTATTTGTCTCCAATTCGGGCATCTTGGGGACGGCGACTTTCGGCAATATCCATATCTGCCATGACTTTGAGGGCAACGATCGCCCGACGGCTAATCTCTGGCGGCAGTAGGGTAATGTCTCGGAGAATGCCATCGATCCGGTAGCGGACTCGCAGACCCTCAGTCGTCGGTTCCATGTGAATATCGCTGGCACGGTTCCGCAATGCCCCCGAAATGATGGTTTTGATTCGCCCAATTTGATCGACGGCTTTTGCCAGCAGTTCGCGGGTAATCTCGCTGATGTTTTCCTGCTCCTGTTCCCCCGTCAGTGGGTTAATAAACGGCTGAGAACTGAGGCGGTTTGCATCAATGTTTTTGGTGCGATACCAGGTGGTGTAGCTTTTGTCGGTAACGGGAATGATTTTGATGTTGGTGAAGGTGCGATCGCTCAATTGCCGAATCGTATCCAGCGAGACGGGCACCGGACAGCCAAGGTAAAAGCAGTTTTGCCACAAAAGCAGCGGCAGCAGTGGCGGCAACGTCGTGCGATCAGGAAACTCACGCAGAAAACGATAGCTGACCTCCACATCCAACAAACTGAGAGTGACGGTGCCATCTTCATCCACAAGCCACCGCAGCGCTTCTTCACAAGTAATTTCGCGATTTTTAAGCTGTTGCCAAACTGAAAGAGTGGAGGTGGAATTCATGACGAATGGCGAGTTACGAATTACGAATTACGTTTCTTGAATGCCCGATAGGGCTATGTGGCAAGCAATAGAGCAAAAGTTTGATGTTTGTCATCGTTCGCTCCCTTCGACATTCGACATTCGAGATTCGACATTGCCCTTCTCTCTATTTTCTTCTCTTCTATGTTGAATCACAAATTCTTTTAGCGCGGTTTGACGGTTTTCCATGAAGCGGTTCCAAAAACCTGGAATTAGGTTATCCATGGTGCGGGCGATCGACCAAACCTCTAGTGCCATTGAGTTATAAAGGGCGCGATCGCTACGCCGCAGACGTTCAAGCCATTGATTAATATCCATATGGGGAGCAGATTCAAGCAAGTCTTTTTCAGGAATTGATTTTTTAGACGTGGGATGAGACATAGGATTGGATGGTGCCCTATTTGCTGGCAGACTTTTAAAGTGACGATGCTATTTCCAGAGTAGCGATTCTGCATTTAGAATTCCCTGATTGCATCCAAAAAGTAGTAGCTAGACTTTCGAGGTGACCTAATAAAAAACTGCTGAAGTGTTATTTAGAATACATTTTTTAAGTTGAGCGATCGCCTTAATGGAACAGCCGACTTTGGATTTTTGCCAAATTCAATGGCGCATTATCCTACATTGTTCTTGAATCTATGACCCTGCTAATGAGTTCCAACCATCTGTGAAAAGTGAAGTATGAAAGCGAAAAAAATGAACCGTCCTAGCGTATTTTTGATTTACTCTGTTTTTATGATCAAGCGCTTCTGGCAGGTTGCGGCGCTGGGAGCAATTTTAAGTGCGTGTAGTAGCCCTACTCCAACGGCTCAAACTACTTCTCCTACTCCAGCAGGCACCAAAGACTATACAGTGGGGCTGGTGATTGTGGGTCCTAAAAATGACGGCGGTTGGAATCAAGCGCACTATGAAGGCATGGAACAAGTTGCCAAAAATCTGGGGATTAAGCTGGAATATGTAGATAAGGTGAATCCGGGCGATCGCCCAAATATTACAGGCGCTCAGGTGGCTGACGACCTGATTGCCAAAGGGGCAAAACTAATCATCTTCAGTTCTGACGATTTTAAAGATGATGCGCTATCAACAGCAAAAAAATATGCCGATGTGCCGATCGTTCATGCCTCTGGAGACTATGCCTGGAAAGAAGGCAAAAACTTCAAAAACCAGCCCAATCTTGGCAACATCATGGGGCAGATGGAATACGGCAAGATGATGGCAGGTTGCGCCGCTGCTCTTGGTTCTGAGACTGGCAAAATTGGCTATGTAGGACCCTTAATTAACGATGAAACCCGGCGCTATGTGTCGGCTGCTTACTTGGGCGCTAAACATTGCTGGGAAACCTATCGCAAAAAAGACGCTAAGGATTTGCAATTTAAAGTGACCTGGATTGGCTTCTGGTTCAATATTCCTGGTAAAACCCTTGATCCCACTAAGGTTGCCGATGATTTTTACAACGGCGGTTATGACGTAGTGATGTCGGGAATTGATACGCCTGAAGTAGCGGTGCAGGGCAAAAAAGCCGCAGAAGCAGGCAAAAAAGTTAAGTTTGTTCATTATGGCTTGAAGACAGGTTGCAATCTTGCCCCGGATATTTGCCTGGGTGTGCCGTTCTACAATTGGGTGCCGTCTTACACGACTGCGGTTGAAACGGCGATCGCGGGTAAGATGCCCAATGAGTTTGTCTGGCTCGGTCCCAACTTTAAGGATCTGAACGGTGCAGATTCGATGATCGGGTTGATGGATGGCAAAGCGCTGGGCGACAAAGCCCCGATAATGGCTGAGTTCATCAAAGGCATGGGTGATGGCAGTATTGACCTTTACAAAGGTGCTTTGAATTATCAAGATGGGTCGCCGTTCCTTAAGGCTGGGGAAAAGGCAACCGATCAGCAAATTTGGTACATGCCGCAATTGTTGGCTGGAATGCAAGGATCAAGTAAGTAAGAGAGGTGAGAGGCGAGAGGTGAGAGGCAAAAGGAAAGAAATGCCAATAACTCAGCACTCTCAACCCCGCACTCTCAACTCAGCACTCAGCACTCCCCACCATGCATATTGAACTGGTAAACATCTCAAAGCGGTTTGGCACCGTTCAGGCAAATGAAGACGTGTCTTTGCGGGTAGCAGCAGGCACGATTCATGGGCTATTGGGAGAAAATGGAGCCGGGAAAAGCACGCTGGTGAAGGTGCTGAGCGGGTTTATTGGGCGCGATCGCGGTCATGTTTTGCTGAACGGCATTCCTATTGAAATTCGCACACCCGCCGATGCCATTCAGGTTGGGGTTGGCATGTTACACCAAGATCCGCTGGATTTTCCGCCCCTGTCGGTTTTAGACAACTTTATGGCAGGCAGACCCGGCGGGCTGTTGATCAATCGTCATCAAGCTGCCAAAAATTTGACTTCCCTGGCTGCCCAATTTAACTTTGACTTGGAGATCCATCGTCAGGTCAGCGATTTAACTGTGGGCGAACGCCAACAATTAGAGATTTTGCGGTTACTCTCGTTGGGCGCACAAACCCTGATTTTGGATGAACCGACAACGGGCATCTCGATTGACCAAAAAACCGCTTTGTTTGCGGCAATGAAGCAGCTAGTCGCCGAAGGAAAATCGGTGATTTTTGTTTCCCACAAGCTAGAAGATGTGGAAGCACTCTGCAATGAGGTGACGGTATTACGCCAGGGAAAAGTGGTGGGAAATTTGCCCATTCCCGCCTCCGATCGCCAGTTGATCGACCTGATGTTTGGGCGAGAATTGGCGCTGCCGCTGAAGCCTCAAACGCGCCAGTCAGCCATTGCCTTGCAGTTAACCGACGTTCGCTTTGGGGACGATCGCCAGGATTTGGCGATTGCCCAGTTAGCAGTGCATCGGGGCGAAGTGATTGGTCTAGCAGGGTTGGAAGGGAGCGGTCAACAGCTTTTATTATTGCTCTGTGCGGGTTTGCTCAAAGCATCCACTGGAACCCTAGAACTTGACGATGTAAACTTGACCCATCAGCCTTATCAAGCCTTTTTGACAGCCGGAGTAGGCTATTCTCCCGCCGATCGCTTGCAGGATGGGCTGATCCGAGGACTCACCATTCACGATCATGTTGCCCTGAGAACGCCCCCCAAAGGGCTGTTTGTCGATTGGCAGGGCACCCTTAAACAAACTCAGCAAGCGATCGCCCTATTTAACATTCGCGGCAAACCTAATTCAAAAGTCGAGCGGCTCTCAGGCGGCAACCAGCAGCGCACCCAGTTAGCGCTTTTGCCTGTGCCGCTCAACCTGCTGCTGATGGAGCATCCGACACGCGGCTTAGATATTGAATCGACGCTCTGGGTCTGGCAACAGTTGATTGCTCGTTGCGAAGGCGGCACAGCGATTTTGTTCATGTCGTCCGACCTGGATGAAATCATGCAGTATAGCGATCGCGTAATTGTCTTCTCTAGCGGCAAAGTGTCTCTGCCGATCGCAACGGCAACTCTGACCGCTGAAAAATTGGGTCAACTAATCGGCGGCAGATTTGACGAGCCAATTTAATTACTACCCATAGCCCTCCAAGTGTTAGCCAATGTCCAAATTGCTCTACTATCAAACGGCTTCTGTGGCGATCGCCCTGTTCCTAGTGGCAATTTTAATTGTCTCAGCAGGTGCCTCTCCAGTTCAGGTGATCGTCAATATGGCAGTAGGAGCATTTGGCACTCCCGATCGCATCGCACGAGTGGTGACAACGTTAGTGCCTTTGCTGCTGTGTACCAGTGGGCTGCTGTTTACCTTCACGGCTGGACTGTATAACTTGGGCATTGAAGGACAAATTGCCTTTGGGGCGATCGCGGCAACGGCAGTCATGCGTCTGACTCAAGATAGTTTGCCGCCGGTCGTTGTCATGGGGCTGGCGATTCTAGTGGGCGGCTTGGGTGGCGTGCTGTGGGGGATCTTGGCAGGGGTGCTTAACGTTTATGGGCGAGTCAACGAAATCTTTGCCGGATTGGGGCTGAACTTTGTTGCCGATGGCTTGGCACTGTATCTAGTGTTTGGTCCTTGGAAGAAAGAAGGCGTGGCTTCCATGAGCGGTACGGAGGCTTTTCCAGAGTCCCTGTCGCTGCCGACGATCGCCAATACGGATGCGAGTCCCATAGCGCTACTGATTGCGATCGCGGCAGTCATTTTGACGCTGATTACTCTGCGCGGCACCTATTTTGGCTTGCAGCTTCGAGCCGTCGGGCAAAACCTCCGAGCCTCTTACGTGTTGGGCATTCCCTCGATTCGGCAGCTATTGAGCGCTTTTGCCATTTGCGGCGGATTGGCAGGCATTGCCGGAGCTTTGCAGGTTCTCGCCGTCTACCATCGCTTGATTCCTAGCATTTCCAGCAATCTCGGCTTTTTATCGCTGCTGATCGCCATGCTCATTGGCATGAATGTCTGGCTGATCTTTCCAGTCGCTCTATTTTTCAGTGCCTTGAATGTGGGTAGTTTGCAATTACCCCTCGCCCTTAGTTTGGAATCTTCTCTATCTGGTGTAATTCAAGGAATGCTGGTGCTATTTATCCTATTGGGACGCGGTTTCAGCGAAACAAATCTATTGGTGAAATGGCGCGATCGCGTTTTCAAGTGATGGCGCGATCGCAGTTCCTAAAAGCAGCAAAAAGTAAACGCGACGAGCAGGAATCATTGCAGAACACCGTAAAAACGTATTACACGCAAAAATCAAGAGTTAGCTGCTGAGTCAACTGACTAATAGCAGCAGTATTTTCTTTATGAATCTTATAGTTTGTGATGAATAACTCCTTTCCCTTAGCTGCCCGATCTTGTTTATAGTTATTCATGCCATATTGAAGTTCCCATTCATAAATATTCGCGAATTGAAAATTTTTTCTGGTTTCTGGACAGTCATCATAGGTAATGAGCCATGGATGATTACACTCCTTCAAAAGTTGAGCGAATCTGTCATGGTCAAAGGATGTGTGTAAATCTCCCTTTTTTCCATAAAGTTTAGATTTTCTAGCACTGTAATAAGGTGGATCTAAAAAAATAAAAACATCTTTTCCAGGTTTTTTTAATAATTCAACATAATCAAGATTAGTGATTTCAACACCCTCCAATAGATATTGGATTTTCGCTAATCGTTCTATGGATGAAATAGTAAATCTCCCTTGAAAAGCCCCCTCAGAATATCCCCCAGACTCCACCGTTCCTGAAAAAGTAATACGATTAAGCACAAAAAAGCGAATAGCTCTGTCTAGATCTGAGAGTTTATCTACATTGATTTGAGTAAGCATTTCAAATAAGTCTTTTCCATTCTGATACTCATCCCTAAGCTTATTGATCCCTAAAACCAGATTGGGTAGTTCTAACTGAGAATACTTCCAAAATAGAAAGAGATTTTGATTGAGATCGTTTATCCAGATATTTAATTTTGGATATGCTTGTTTCAAATAAATAAACAAAGATCCACCGCCTACAAATGGTTCTCGATACTCCGAAAAATTGGCAGGCAAATAATTTGCAATTTGAGGAATTGCTCTCGATTTTCCACCAGGATAGCGCAAAGGACTTTTGATCATGAATTACCTATCTGCACCGTAAAACGATTGCTATTAGCTTCATTGAATACTTGCTGAATTAACTGTTTATTAGCTGGATTGAAATTATTTAAACTGAGAAAGTTCTGTAATACAGGTTCAGATGAGGTTGAAATAATATTTCCTTTGATGTACGGAGATGTCAGTTTTAAGGAGGCTCTGTGAAATCGTCTTTCCTCGTTTCTACAAACTTGATCTAGATTCTGATAGAGCATCATTTTTAGAAGCCCATCCTTAATATCACCACTTTTCGGAAGTAACGATTTATTAGTATTTTTAGCTTCAGTTAACAAAATATATTCACCATAATCTGTCACTTCATCCACAGTGAAGAAATACTTTCCGCCAATATAATTGGTGATTGTAATACTTGCTTTTGTAATTGTTTCTAGATATTCACCAATGTGAGTTGTTCTAATTTCTCTGGATTGGGCTTGCTCTGCCTTTCGCCGAGAGGATTCCATGAAAGCATTAACATCACTTTGAAGCTCTTGTTTAAATCTATAGAAACCTTCTTCTGATTTTAACTGGACACCTGTAGATGCTGAAATCATTTGCCAAGCTATCATCTGGCGATCGATTAAGCTCGGCAGAGTTTCTCGTAATTCCTTCAGGTTCCAATGCAATGCAGAGCTTTGGTAAGTTGTAAATTCTCTGATTTCTTCTAAAACCAAATTATTATCAAACTGTTGACCTGTAATTTTGTTGGGTCTTCTAGGATTAATAATCGCTCGATTGTAGTATCCAAAAATGACGTAGACTTCCAGCAAGCTCATGAGAGAAATGGTGTCCCACTGAATAAAGTCTCTATCGCCACCAATTCCCTCATCTTTAACTATGGGAATGACAGTAATTCTTTTACTTTTTTGTAATGAGTCATACACTCTTGCGTATGGATAAGAGCGGCTACGTTTGGGTGAAACCCATTTGCTAAGAGCAAATTCGTTATCTCCATCTTGGATTGTGCAACTTGTTGGAGTTTTATTAATATCTAAAGTTTCAAGATCCAGCTTCTTTAAGTTTCGGCGGATAGTGGGCTGATAATGAATTCCTTCAATAACTGCTGTGATGCTCATATCTGACATAAAATTCATCGTTCAACTGTAGATTCTCAGGCATCAACTTATCTCGGAACGGGAACTTGGCTGAGTAGGGACACGATCGCGCTATCCACTTGCACCCCATCTAACTGAGCTTCGGGGCGTAAAATCAAACGATGACGCAGCAGGGGAGCCGCGATCGCTTTGATATCATCAGGAGTCACAAAGTCGCGATGATTTAGCCATGCTTGGGCTTTGCTTGCCTGCAACCATGCCACTGCTGCACGAGGAGAGGCTCCTAAAGATAAGTCGGGATGTTGGCGCGATCGCTGCACTAAGGCAAGTAAATAATCCACCAGCGCATCGGTCAGCTTCACATCCCGTAGAGATCTTCGGGCAGCCAAAATGTGATTGGCAGACAAGATAGGCTTCAGTGCTGCCAAATCTTGGCGCTTCGTTTGCAGCCCCGTCTGACTGTTGATCAGCATTTGCCGTTCTGCTTTCGTATCGGGATAATCCACCACTAGCTTGAACAGGAAGCGATCGAGTTGAGCTTCGGGCAAGGGATAGGTGCCTTCAAATTCCAGAGAGTTTTGCGTGGCAATCACCCAGAACAGGTCTGGCAAGAGCAAGCTTTGCCCATCTAAAGTCACCTGCTGTTCTTCCATTGCCTCCAGTAAAGCAGACTGGGTTTTTGGCGGGGTGCGGTTAATTTCGTCTGCCAGCAGCACTTGGGTAAACACCGGACCTTTTTGCAGCGTGAAACTGCGAGTATTCAAGTCAAAAATATTGGTGCCTAAGATATCCGAGGGCAAAACATCGGGGGTAAGCTGAATCCGGCGAAACTCCGCCTGAATCAGTTGAGCGATCGCCTTCACCATCAACGTTTTTCCCGTTCCTGGCACCCCTTCCAAAATTACATGACCTCCTGCCAACAGCGCCACCATTAGCTGCTGCACCAAGGAAGATTGCCCCACCACAATTTGGCTCAGGGCTTCAGAGAGGCGATCGAAGTCAGCGTTTAGATCAGGCATAAGAAAACTAGCGAATGGGGAGTGTAGAATGACGAACTCAAAACTCCCACTTCCTAAAGCATAAGTAGGCGGCTTGAATTAAATAGTAAGATCCACAATACTGAAAGCCCTATTTGTCCTGAAAGCGTCTTCAGTTTAATTGCGGCTTCCTACTTAGGAGAAACTGAACCTCTAACTAGCAGGTATTGATCATTATCCAACATTGCCAACTCTACACCTTGCACCCTTGCATCTTCGTCCTTGCAACTTTTAACGTGAGATTTTCCTGTTTCCTCCTCTCAAAGCTTAATCTCTCGGAAAATTTCCAGAAGGTAGAGGTCGTTATTGAAAATGCTTGTTATACCTAGGGTAAGAACCTTTGACAAAATAGCTACATTCGTCCAGTCGTTTGTTGAGTTACGCCTGTTGGTTCCGGCATGTTGAGAATAGTTGCAGCCCAGTTGTTCTAATGAAGGCTATTTGATCAGGTCACAGCGTTAAATTCACAGCCTTAGACACGGTTGTGATTTGATCCCTAACTTCAACTGCTTATCTTATAGAGCAGGATTGTCATTGCTTCGTTCCATTTTGCAAAGCTTTTGGTTGATGCACTCAAACCAGAGGTAAAGTTTTGCATCATTCAACCTCACCTTCTCCTGGTTTCGCTATGTCCCATCAATCTATACAAATTGACCCCTTGGATAGCCCACATCCAGTTCCTTGGGGATGGGTACTAGCCACTCTGAATGCCAGCAGTTCAAGCAATTTATCGGGCATCTACTGCTATCGCAGCCAATCGCTAATTTCACCTAGTCAAGAGTATGCTGCTTACAGCCGGATTCAAATGCAGGTTGAGTCGGAGTATTTTCGTAGCCATGTAACCAGTGTGCTGTTTTTGGAAAACTTGCGAACGGGCGATTTACAGGCAATCACTCCCGCCTCTCCGCTGGCAGACAACCCATTTTTGAATACAGGTGCGGATTTGGAAGGGCGGATCTCGATCGCGATTCCGGTGTCTTGGTCTGAGTCGGGCGATCGCCTGTTGGCACGAGAATTTGAATCCTTTTTTGGGTCAGATATTGCCTCTGACTATGCGGTGATTGTGAATCAGTCTCGCAATCGGGTAAATACGGTGGCTCCGACTAAAATTGATTACACCAATGCAGTGTTGCTGGGCTGGAGCCAATTTCAGCCGGGGAGAGTGTTATTTAGAGCAGGCATGATGGGGGATGAAAACTGGCAGCAGTGGACGGTGGATACTACTGGGCAAACGATGTTGGCAAAGGGCGATCGCCCAGTCACCTATGGGCAGGTCAGCAGCAGTGTCTGGACTGGTCCTCAAATGCAGCCTCAGTAGGATTAGGGATCAGTTTCTCAGAGTCGGGTGCCAGGGAAAAAATGTGTGTGGGCAAATTCCCAAATGCAACCTCAGATTTCCTTCGCTTAGTATTTTGCAATACAAATATCCTAATTTTCTATTCATACTATTAATTACAAACCAAAAATATATTTAGCATTAAGTAGACGGACATCAGGACGCGATCAACACACTCGTTCTATAAATGTTGAAGAATGTCCAATTCTGCACCTCTACTTTTCTGATGCTTAGCACCTATCAACTAATATTTTCTCTACTGCTATGGAAACTGAAAGTTTGAATGGTATACCCTCTGAGACTTTAACGCTGGATCATTCTGCTGCCGATGCAGAACTGGAAACGCCTAAACATAAGAAGAGTAAAAAAGACAAAAAGAAAAAACTTAAACACCCAAAACTGAAAGCACTTTATTACCCTTCTGAGGGAGAAGGGAGTTCTAAGCTGGAGAGCAAGTTTTATGAAAAAGAACTCGCCCGACTGCAAATCGAACTGGTGAAGATGCAGTATTGGGCAAAACATACGGGCACTCGCATTGTGATTTTGTTTGAGGGTCGCGATGCGGCAGGCAAGGGCGGCACCATTAAGCGAATTACTGAGCAGCTTAATCCTCGCGGCTGTCGGGTGGTGGCGTTGGGCACACCGAGCGATCGCGAAAAAACCGAGTGGTATTTTCAGCGCTATGTGCCCCATCTTCCGGCGGCTGGCGAAATCGTTTGTTTCGATCGCAGTTGGTATAACCGCGCTGGGGTCGAGCATGTGATGGGCTTTTGTACCGACGCGCAATATCAAGAATTTATGCAAACCTGTCCAGAATTTGAGCGGATGTTGGTACGCTCCGGCATCATTTTGCTGAAATATTGGTTTTCTGTGAGTGACGATGAACAGGAACGTCGTTTTCAGTCTCGCACCACTGATCCGGCGCGTCGTTGGAAACTGAGTCCGATGGATCTAGAATCGCGCGATCGCTGGGTGGAATATTCCCAGGCAAAAGATGCAATGCTTTCTCACACCAATATTCCCGAAGCGCCTTGGTTTACCGTGGAGGCAGACGACAAAAAACGCGCTCGGCTTAACTGCATCAGCCATTTTCTCAGCAAAATTCCCTATGTTGATATGACCCCTGAACCGCTAGAACTGTCGCCACGCAAAGCCGCCCCCCACAACTATGTGCGTCCACCTCGCAACGAGCAATTCTTTGTTCCGCAACTTTATTGATTCGCGATCGCTTCATTCACACCGTCCCGAAGGCATATTTTGTCTTTATAACTGTTCTTAAAAAACAATTTAGACCGGTTTAACCCGGTATGCTCTCTAAACACAACACTCTCGGAAAGAACTAACGATGACCCATGAATTGCGTGTTCAAGCTGTTTCTCAAGTGACCGATCGCAAGCCCCTGCCGCCTAAAATGCCCCAACGGCTAGAAGCGCTATGGGCAACCGATGTCTTCACCCTCAGCAAGATGCAGGCAAGCCTGCCTAAAGACGTATTTAAGTCTGTCAAACACACCGTACATACGGGTGGCAAACTAGATGTTTCGGTAGCGGGTGCCGTTGCCGCCGCCATGAAAGACTGGGCAACCTCCAAAGGGGCGCTCTACTACGCTCACGTCTTTTATCCGATGACCAATGCTACCGCTGAAAAGCATGACGGGTTTATCTCTGTTCAAAGCGATGGCTCAGTCATTACTGAGTTTACCGGGAAGGTTTTGGTTCAGGGAGAACCCGATGGTTCGTCGTTTCCCAATGGTGGCTTGCGTTCTACCTTTGAAGCGCGGGGCTACACGGCGTGGGATGTCACCAGTCCTGCCTATGTGATGGAAACCGACAATGGTGTGACCTTGTGCATTCCCACTGTTTTTATCTCTTGGACTGGGGAAGCGCTTGACAAGAAAACTCCGCTGTTGCGATCGATCGCAGCAATGAGTAAAGCTGCCGTCCGGGTATTGAAGCTTTTGGGTCATACCGACGTTGCCCCAGTCAACTCTAGCTGTGGCGCAGAGCAAGAATATTTTTTGGTAGATGCTCATTTTGCCCACAGCCGCCCCGATTTGTTGTTGACGGGCAGAACGCTGTTTGGCAAACCCGCCGCCAAAGGTCAGCAGTTTGATGATCATTACTTTGGTGCCATTCCAGAGCGCGTTCAGGTCTTTATGCAAGATGTGGAAGAGCGGATGTATCGTTTGGGCATTCCGGCAAAAACTCGACACAATGAAGTTGCCCCTGGTCAGTTTGAACTCGCGCCCTTCTTTGAAGCGGCAAACGTTGCCAGTGATCACCAGCAGTTAATCATGACGATTCTCAAAATGACGGCAAAGAAACATGGGTTTGTTTGCCTGCTGCATGAGAAGCCGTTTGCTGGAATTAATGGTTCGGGTAAGCACGTCAACTGGTCAGTGGGCAACTCAACTCAAGGAAACCTGCTTGATCCGGGCGATACGCCTCACTCGAATATGCAGTTTTTACTATTCTGTGGCGCGGTGATTCGAGGCGCTCACAAGTACGGTCCGCTGCTGCGGGCGGTCGTTGCCACTGCCAGCAATGACCATCGTTTGGGTGCAAACGAGGCTCCTCCAGCGATCATTTCGGTCTACCTGGGGGCGCAGCTTGAGAACGTATTTAAGCAAATTAGCGCCGGTCAGCCAGAAAGCTCTGACCACGCGGGAGTGATGGATTTGGGCGTGGATACGTTGCCTGTTTTCCCTAAAGATCCGGGCGATCGCAACCGCACATCTCCTTTCGCTTTCACCGGCAACCGCTTTGAGTTTCGCGCAGTCGGGTCTAACCAATCCGTGTCGGGTCCACTGGTGGCAATGAACACGATATTGGCAGATTCTCTGACTTGGATTGCTGATGAGCTAGACAGCAAAATGGCAGCAGGCGCAGATTTGAATACAGCGGCTCATGTGGTGCTGAAAGAGGTGATGGATCAGCACAGCAATGTGGTGTTTGGCGGCAATGGCTACTCGGAAGAATGGCATAAAATCGCTGAGGAACGGGGCTTGGCAAACCTGCGAACCACTGCGGATGCGTTACCCGTGCTTAAAGCCGATTATATTGAAGAGTTGTTCGATCGCGTTGGTGTTCTAACTCCGGTGGAACTAGAAAGCCGCTTTGATGTCTATGCCGAGCAGTATATTTTGGCGATTGAGGTGGAAGCCAAATTGGTGATCAGCATGGCAAAAACTATGATTTACCCCGCTGCGGTACGTTATTTGTCTGAATTGTCGAGCGCGATCGCAAATCTTAAAGCGATCGGCATTGCCTTAGAACAAGAAACTGCTGAAAAAGTGGCTGCTCTAACCAAATCCATGACTGACATGATCAGCAAACTTGCCGCTGTCATGGACAAACACGACTTTGCTACCCCTGAAGAGCATATGCAGTATTCCTCGCAAACCATTCGTCCTCTAATGGACAAAGTGCGAGAATACGCCGATGCCCTAGAAGGTGAAGTTGCAGATGATTTCTGGCCCCTGCCTACTTACCAAGAAATGCTGTTTGTAAAATAACAAATCGCTTTTCCAGTAACAGGGGCGGGTTTTGAAGAGAAATGAACGGTTAATCCCATTATTTCTCAATTAAACCCGCCCCTTTCAATGTTTTTCTATATCTCAAGTAACTCTACAGCCAGTAACCCTTGCTGTCCCGAATAATTGCGGCAACTGAATAACGCCAATGAATTGGATCATCCACCTATCCCCGCCGCATGGGATTGTTGTGAATATAGTCCAGTTTCTGGTTAAACATAGCAGCGCTCAAAATTGCCTGGGGAACGGACAACCCCATTTAGCTGCTGTGTGACTCACCCTCAATCTCCTAGCATTCTTGTTCCAGACCGTTTTGCATCTGGTCGATGTGCCTTATCAGCAGAGCGCCACAAACGGGCAAATCGCAAAGGTTTCTTTCAAGGCATCCTCAGCCTCACCCAGTATTTTCTATTCAGCAGTTGGCAGCATTGGATTGATTTTATGCGCTTGGATTTAGCCCCCTGTCTGGCAACCGACTCTTCCTAAATTTTTGAATTTGGAATTGCTGGAATGACTCCACTAATTACTCAGCGCCAACAGTTCAAACGCAGAACGAGAACCTGCCGGGCAGCGAATAGTGTCGGAAGCCCGTTGAGGGTTTTTAGGGGCAATGGGTGCAACTTTAGAGGGTGCTTTCGTTTCGCAAAGCTGAGATAAGGTGACATTTCCTGCTTCCTTGGATTTGACAACGTATACAACACCGGTATAGCTGCGAAGTTTAGGATTTTTAGACGTTGCAATAACGGCAACGCCCTTAAACTTGTCGGGTTTTAAGATAATCCGGTAGCTGTAGTCCTTGGTGTTGATGCTGTCTTCTTTCAATGCCCCAAAAGAAATAGCAAAGGCTTTTTTTTCTAAAAAATAAGTCTGTTGGTTGAACAAAGCAGAGCCAACTGAGCTTTTGGCTTGGCGTTCTGTTGTCGAACTTTCCAGTGTTGAACTAGAGCCTTTGGCGGGTGCTTCTGTAGAACATCCTGTTAGTGACAAGGCACCGATCGCGATAAATAGTGCAAATTGAGCTTTATGTAGGGTCATCGTTAGTATAAAAAGGAAACCATGCTTGACGCTAAAAAACTGGATAGATGCACACGCGATAGACAGTCAGACCTTAACCTGTTCAAACTAGCCTTTGTTAGGAAATACGCCTCGCAAAGAAACCGTTCAAAACATCCGTTCTTTAATCTTTATCTACCAAGTCTTACACAAGGGCTTACGCATTTTCCTCAAGACTTGATGAAGCTTGCATTATATATTCCGCGTATCAAAGTAGAGATTTAATTGACTCCGTAATTGCTCAGAAGTTCCCTCCAGCATTACTTTGCCCTGATCCAGTAAAATCACCCAGTCTGAGCGGCTGACCACACTATCGCGATGACTGATCAAAAGGGTTGTTTTTCCTTGTCGCTGGGTCAATAAGCGATCGAGGATTTGAGCTTCTGCTTCTGGGTCAAGGCTAGCGGTGGACTCATCCAAAATCAAAATGGGCGGGTTGAAAAGAATGGCACGGGCGATCGCCAGTCGCTGGCGCTGTCCGCCTGAAAGGTTGGCACCAAATTCTCCCAGCACTGTTTGATAGCTGTCTGGCAACCGACTGATAAACTCATCGGCTCCCGTTAGTTGGCACGCTTGAACGATCGCATCAAACGACGCTCCCGGATTGCCAAGCTGAAAGTTTTCTAAAATGGAACGGCTCCACATATGAGATTCTTGCGGCACCAAAACCACTTGCCGCCGCACACACTCTAGCGCCAGATCTGCCAGATTGTAAGCACCAATGCGAATATTGCCAGATTGTAAGGGATATAGACCCGCCAACAGTTTTGCGACTGTGCTTTTGCCACAGCCTGATTTCCCCATCAGCGCGATCGCCCTGCCGCCAGGAATTTGCAACGAAAACGAATCGAGCAACTCCACGCGACCCGGATAGTGAAATGAAATTTGGTCGCATTGAATATCCGCACTGCTAGAAATTTCTACCGAGGGTTTACTGGTCTGGCTTTCCAACTCCGACCGATGGTCAATCACTTCCGTCAGCCGCTCAGTCGCCGTGCGAACGCGGGCAAACTCATCCACAAATCGAATCGACGTACTAATCAATCCCGTAAAGTTGCTATTCAGGCTGCTAAACGCCAACAGTTGCCCAATGCTTAACTCTTGGGCAATCACCAACGTGCTACCAAACCAGAGCAATGCCACACTGCCAATGCTGGAAACCAGCCCCGAAAATTGGGTGTTGGCAATGCCAATTTGATTGGTGCGAAAGCTCAAGGTTGCGAGCCGTCCAAAGCGCGTCTGCAACTCTTCCCAAAATTGCGTCGTGGCAGCAGTGGTTTTCAGCGTCAGCGCCCCTTTAAAGGTTTCCACCAGCACACCCTGGTTATCGGCTTCCAAAATCAGCAGATTTCGAGTTTTTTGCTGTAAAGTCGGCAAGAAAAGGATGGTGGAAAGCGTCATTAATAGAGCCGACAGAATAGCGGCAAGTGTCAGTTTGACGCTCAACAGGGTCATGAAGCCGAGAGACACCAGCGCGATGAACACCTGACTGGGAAGCCCGATGACCACTTGCGCCACAAGCTGATTCAGGGCTTGAATATCTTGTAAACGGCTGACTACTTCGCCACTACGATGGGTTTCGTAATAGGTGAGAGGCAAGTTGAGAATGGCGCGACCAAATTCTAAAATTAGCCCCAGTTCTAGCCGCTGGGCAAAGTAGGCAGTTAGGTTGGATTGGACTAAGCCTAACCCGCTGCTAAACAGGCTCAGGAGAACCACCGCGATCGCCACTGCATTCAACAGTTTCAAATCGCCGCGCACCAGCACATCATCCGTCAAGATTTGGATCAAAAACGGCAGAGCGATGGATAGCAATCCCAAAATCAGGTTCAACAGCAGCACTTGGGCAAGCAGCGATCGCGAGTTCCATAAGCGCTTGCCCAGTTGGTGTAGGGTACTGGGGCGATCGCTACCCACATCCGCTGAGAACCGCGCCACATCCGGTTCCAGCAGCAGCATCACCCAATCCATCCAGCCTTGGCGAAATTCTTGCTCGGTTAAATAGCGCAGCCCGATCGCCGGATCGGCAATCACATACTGCTGTCGCCGCTTGCCATAAAACACGACCCAATGGTTACCCTGCCAATGAATCACCGCAGGCAGGGGCGCTTCATTTAACCGCTGCAAAATTTCTGGCGATGCCTTCACCGATCGCGCATTAAACCCCAGCGCATCTGCCCCACGCTGCAACCCTAATAGCGTGGTTCCCTGTTGCCCCGTGCCTACCGCCTCCCGCAGACGGTTGAGGCTGAGCAATTGTCCATAGTGCTTGGCGATCGCCCCCAAACACGCCGCCCCGCAATCTGCCTCATTATGCTGAAGAAAAACCGCGTACTTCATTTCGATCGCTTCACAGACAAAAGCGCTAAAAAGAACTTGATTCAGTTCTCTTCGCACACCAACGTCATTCATCCGCAAAAAAAGCATCCACATTAACTCGTGGATGCTTTTACTGACAGGCTAGTCTTTAACTAATCGTTGTACAGCACATTCACATTCACAGTCTGCGTCACAGCACTGCTGGAACCGCCACCGTAGCCATAGCCGTAGCTGTATCTAGGGGAGGAATAGACAGGTCTGCTGTAGTAATAGAAGGGTCTGTGAGAGTGGCAGCCACCGCGCCAGCCACCTTGCACCGTTGCCGATGCGATCGTGGAGAGGGGTGTGAAGAGATCGTTTTGTTGAGTCATTTTTGTTGTCTCCTGAGCCATTGGGTAAATTGACCAATCATTGAGGGATGGTTTGACGCACCGACATACCAGAACGATTGAACCGGATAAAAGATACTGAGTGGAACAGAATTGACCGAGCCGTCGTCATTGGCAGCATGATAAAAGTCGAAAGCAGGGTGGGTGAAATGAAATCATGCACAATTTCAAAATCTGTCCTGATCGATAGAGTCATGCTGCGAAACTAATTAAAGTTTCTAGAACTGCTGTTGCTATCCGGATGATGCTGGCATCTTCTTAAAGTTTCTTAAGAAAGTGTTCTTGTATCTTTAACTGGGTTAACTAGATCAGGACTTATGCAGATGAATTGGAATTCGCCCCCCAACCCCCAATTCTGGGGCAGCAAGAAAATCAAAGTCCCCCAGAATTGGGGGACTTAGGGGGCAAGTGCGTAAGTCCTATAGGTGTTGAATATGGACAGGCTAACGATTGCCGATCCGTTAATCGCTATGAGAAAAGCACCCATCAGTAAAGTGGGTGCTTCAGTCGATGTTATTTGGCTTGATCAACTGTGCGATCGCAATGATTACAACCGTCAAGGAATCAGCTTGTAACTAACCCATGACGTTAATTAAATGGCACTTAATCAAGTTGTAAATTGCGATCGCACATACCTCTACCGGAGTAATGGCTAGTCATCAATCACAACGTTAACGTTTGTGGTCTGGGTCACTGAAGATGAACCGCCACTCCAGCCACCGCCACCCCAGCCACCGCCGCCCCAGCTACCAGAGGAATAGCAGGGATTAATGCAAGGGCTAGAGTAATACCCGCAAGCACCATTCACATTCGCAGATTCTTCAGCGGAAAGAGTTTCAAACAGAGGTTTTTGCTCAACAACAGTCTTCATAACGGACTCCTTGTAAGTGGATTGGATTAGAAAAACGCAATCAGAACTATCCGGATCAGAGTTCTAATTTGCGAAGTCTAATCTTGTCTTCTGAAGAGATGGCTGTTATCCGGATTTTGGCGTGATATATCAGCATTTTTTAACAAACGCGATCGCGTCCATCTTGAAAATCAGACCCTCTTGAAGTTCAAGATGCCTGCCAGGATAGCTTCTGCCGCCGATCGCTCACTATCTATTCCCTGTCCTCGACCTCAAGTGATCCGGATGGCATCTCTTTAACTGATTGGCGTAATCATACGGATTTTGTCGAAAGCTACCGAAAAGAGGGGTATCGTCCTCATTTTTTCAGGTTTTATTATGGCGACGCGCGATCAGCCAAACTTGACGGTGATTCATCCGCTTCAGCTAGACGAATTTCTTCCGCCGATCAATCGCTGGACTCAACTCGGAACGCTGCTGCTGGTGGGGCTGTTTGTGGGGGCAATGAGTGCAGCGGCGGTAGTGGAGTATAACGTCACTGTGCAGGCGGTTGCTAGTGTCCGTCCGGTGCAGGATGTGAGCATTGTGCAGGCGGCAACGAATGGCATTATTCAACAGGTGCTTGTGAAAGAAAATCAGCCGATTCAGCAGGGTGAGGTGATTGCAGAATTTGGGGTTTTGGAGCGATCGCGCCTGCGTAATTTGCAAGCTCGTCGCGATCGCCTCCAGGCATTTTTACAGCAGTACGAGGTGCAAAACGCCGAAGCCGATGTCACTCTCAAAGCGTTGGAAAAGGAGATTTTGGTAAAAGCAAATTCTTTATCCGCTGCCGTTGAGCAGACTGATTCTGATCCAGCCAAACTTCCCGACCGATTGATAGATGGCGCATTGGAGCAACTGAGGCAAACTGTACCTGCCGATGCTCAAGCCTGGAGAAGTCAGCGCGATCGCCTGTTGCAACAGCGCACTGGGTTAACCAATCAAATCCAACTTGATCGCACATCGTTACAGCAACTCAATGTGGCGATCGATCAGCAAGTTATCCAGTCGCCGATTAGTGGAATCCTCTTCAAACTCGCACTCCGCAATTCAGGACAAGCAGTAAAACAGGGTGAAAGTGTGGCTCAAATCGTGCCAGATAAGGTGCCGCTTGTGATTAAGGCGCGAGTTGCAGCCCAAGACGTTAGCCAGGTAGAAATCGGTCAACCCGTCCAAATTCGAGTATCTGCCTACCCCTACCCAGAGTATGGAACGCTCCCCGGCACCGTTCAAGCGGTTGCCCCTGACGTGATTGCTCCAGCCGATGGCACTACCTCAGCGGCACCTTACTACGAAGTGACGATTCAACCAGTGCGCTCCTATTTTGCTAAAGGCGATCGCCGCTATCTGCTTCAACCAGGAATGGAAGCCCGTGCCGATATCATTTCTCGCCAAGAAACGGTGCTTCAGGCATTCCTACGAAGACTTCGCCTCTGGAGTGATGCCTAGAAAGAATGGCAAATATCCCAAGGCGCGATCGCGCTGATTCTTGCTTCGGTGTCTAAATTCCGGCACAATCGGAACACTAATTTTCATAAAAGCAGTGCCGGATGTCTGTTCAATTCGCCCAACTGGTTCTCAATGGCATTTCTTTGGGCAGCATCATTGCCCTTGGCTCAGTCGGTTTAACCCTCACCTACGGCATTTTGCGCCTCTCAAACTTTGCTCATGGTGACTTTATGACCTTGGGCGCTTATGCCACGTTGCTAGTAAATAGTCAGGGCATCAATATTTGGCTTTCGATGGTTGTGGGGGCGATGGTGACGATCGCCGCTTTCCTGCTCACCGAAAAACTCATCTGGGCACCGATGCGGGTTCGCCGTGCCACGCCTGCCACGTTGATTATTATTTCAATTGGGCTGGCGCTGTTTCTTCGCAATGGCATTATTTTGGTTTGGGGTGCCAGCAACCAGCGCTATAATTTGCCCGTTGCCGAAGCGCTTGAGTTTGGTAGCCTGCGGATACCGCTCTATGACCTAGTGGTGATTGGCATGGCGATCGCGGTCATTATTGGACTACATTACGTGCTGCAAAACACCAAAATTGGTAAGGCGATGCGGGCGGTAGCCGATGATCTCGATTTAGCGCGAGTGGCAGGCATCAAAGTCGATCGCGTCATCTTCTGGACATGGATTATTGCAGGCGGACTAACCGCATTGGCTGGCAGTATGTTGGGCTTAGTCGAAGCGGTTCGCCCCAACATGGGTTGGTTTCTGATTTTGCCGATGTTTGCCGCCGTCATCTTGGGCGGAATTGGCAATGCCTATGGCGCGATCGTGGGTGCCTTCATCATTGGAATTGCTCAAGAAGCCAGCACCTACTGTCCCGCAGGGCTACCCGCGTGGCTAAGTCAGCTTTGCATTCGCAACGAATATAAGCTCGCCGTTGCGCTCGTGATTATGATGCTCGTATTGCTAGTTCGCCCCCAAGGTTTATTTAAGGGAACAATGTAGTAGAGAGGCAAGAGGCGAGTGGCAAGAGGCGAGTGAAAAAACAGACGATCGTATTAGAGTGTTAGGCAATGCTGTAACGCACCGCAAGTGGGGCTATGGGGCAAAGTTTTATGTTTTCCATTTTGTCATTTCCAACCCCTTGCCCCTTGCCCCTTACCTCTCTTTAGATATTGACAATGTTTGCGTAAATAGCAGCCACTAAAATGTTGACTGCCAGCAGCAAAATTGCCCAGAAGGCACGGAATGTGTAAGAAGGCTTCTTGGTCGGTGCTTGAGTTGCCATAAGGGTTACTCCAAAAGGATAGAAAGAATAGGCTTTTTAAGGAATACCAAAGAATGGGTCGTTTTGCGTCATTCTGGAGTCAAATTTAACGTCCAAGACAAATCTTCAGAGTGGAGGAGGCAGAATTTCCCTCTTCCCTCTTCCCTCTTCCCTCTTCTCTCTTCCCTAGCCCTTGTCTCCTGCATGATATGAACTGCGGACTAGAGGAGCCGATCGCACATGAGAAAAGCCCATTTCGCGGGCGATCGCGCCAAGCTGAGTAAACTCGTCGGGTGTCCAATATTTTTGGACGGGCAAATGTTCTAGCGACGGGCGCATATATTGCCCTAGGGTCAGGCGATCGCAGCCGACCGCGCGCAAATCTTGCAGAGTTGCCAAAATTTCATCCTCGGTTTCACCATGTCCGAGCATCAAGCCCGATTTGGTGGGAATGGAGGGATTCGCGTCTTTAACCAGTTGCAACACTCGCAGCGATCGCTGATATTTGGCACCGCGTCGCACCTTTCCCTGAAGTCGCTCTACGGTTTCAATGTTGTGGTTGTAGCAAGCTGGCTCAGCCTTGACCACGGTTTCTACTCGCTGCTGCTGAAGATGATCCGAGGAAAGATCTGCTTCCTTGCCGCCCCAAAAATCGGGGGTCAGCACCTCAATTTGGGCATTAGGATTCTTTTGACGAATCGCCTCCATTGTCTGCACAAACCAACCTGCGCCTTGATCCGGCAGATCATCCCGCGCTACGGATGTCAGCACCACATACTTGAGTCCGAGTAGGCTAACGGCTTCCGCCACCTTTGTTGGCTCCTCTGGATCAAGCGGCATAGGCGCATGACCTTTATCCACCTGACAAAAAGCGCACGAGCGGGTGCAGGTGGGTCCCATCAACAAAAATGTAGCGGTGCCTTGGGCGTAACATTCGGCTCGATTCGGGCAGCGACCCTCTTCACAAATGGTATGGATTTGCCGCTGCTTGATGATGCGCTGCACCGTGGAGAGTTCGCTAGCCTTGCCTACCGGACGACGCAGCCATTCTGGTAGGTTTACTAGTTGAGCGCGATCGCTCTGATTTAAGAGAATTTTGGATGAGTTCGTTTCAACAGACATAAAGGCGGGAATACTAGCGGTGACTAGCGAATAAATAATTCATTAAAACCGACATGATAACGATTTTAGGGCGCTCTATTCAAAAGCTGATGAGCGAAAATTTGACCGGCGATCGCCAAATCTCTCCAATTCGTCATGCGGCTGTCGCTATTGCCGTTTATAATCCTTCCAATTGGAACGCTCAGTCAGTTGGGCAAAGGCTAAACTAATTCATCTGGCTATAGCGTAATTGTGCCGCATGAGTACAATACTGAGAGCTAGATTGATGCGATCGACATTTTTATAGTTCAGCGTGTTTAATTTATCTGTTTCAAATACGCTTTGATTAAGACATTAGAAGTTTTTCTGCTCTCTACCATTCCTCAGACCACCAAGGAGTTAAGCTGTGGCTCACAAAATCCTGGTTATTGATGACAGCAACGTTATCCGCAACATGGTTCGCGACATGTTACCCAAAGGTAACTTTGAAGTACTCGAAGCCAAGGATGGCGTTCAGGGACTGAATTTGATTAAACAAGAGCGTCCCAATCTAATCATGTTAGATTTTCTGTTGCCCAAAATGAGCGGCTGGGAAGTGTTTCAAAATATTCAACTCCAACCCGCACTGCAAGCCATTCCTTTGGTGCTAATGTCGGGGCGCAAAGAAGAAGTCACTGAAAAGCTTCAGGAACCGTTTGAATATTTTGAGTTTGTCCAAAAACCATTTGATCAGGCTCAGTTAATCACTGCGATTAAAACCGCAATGGCAAAAGCCAAACGTCGCCCACCCGCCGGAGTGGCACCCGTTGCAGTGGCGGCACCCGCAGCGACCAGTGCAGTTACAACCGCCCCAAGCTCTAACGCCGACATTCAGGCTTTGAATGCAAAAATTGCTAGTATGCAGGCAGAAATTGACGGCATGAAAAAGCAGATGGGTCAAATTCTCAACTTCATCAAGCAAAGAATGAAGTAGCCCAGGACTGTGTGGGGCAGACACCAGATCTGCCCCTTTGTTTGACCGTTTAATCTAGCTCTCGTCGCCCCTCAAGTGCCCGTGCTAGGGTGACCTCATCGGCATATTCCAAATCGCCGCCCATGGGTAGCCCAAAGGCAATGCGAGTCACTTTGGTAAAGGGTTTCAGCAGTTGTCCTACATACAGAGTCGTGGTTTCCCCCTCAACGCTGGGACTGATGGCGATGATTACTTCATCAATTTTTTGCTGGCTCACTCGCCGTACTAATGGCTGAATGTGAAGCTGGTCAGGTCCAATGCCGTCCATGGGCGAAATCGTTCCACCCAACACATGATATTTGCCTCGATATTCGCGGGTTTTCTCCAGCGCAATCACATCTTTTGACTCTGACACGACGCAAAGCACGTTGCTGTCTCGGTTGGGCGATCGACAGATTTCACAAACGGGATCGGCAGATAGATGAAAACAAATTGTACAAAAGCCAACCTGAGTTTTGGCTTCCATCAGGGCGATCGCTAATGCTTTTACTTCTTCTTCAGGGCGCTTGAGAATGTAAAGCGCTAACCGCTGAGCACTTTTAGGACCAATGCCCGGTAAATGTTGAAGTTGCTCAATCAACCGAGCAAGGGGGCGAGTATAAATCTGGAACCTTCCTCTAAAAGCTTTGGATGTTCTATTTTAACGAGGGATTTGCGATCGCGGCGTTGATTTTGAGCAAGTGCTGATAAGCCTCGTCAATAGAAGTTTTACCCCGCAGAAAACCAATGTTGGCTCCAGGGCAGAGATAGCGCAAGGTTGCAGGGGTGAATTCGTCTACAAGTTTCTGGACATTTTGAAGTTGCCTCAGCCAGTGAAATGTTTTAGCAGTTTTGATTGGCATGACAGTACCTTGGGGCGTAGGTAACAAATGCCTGCCGCTAAACAAGATGCCGCCAAAGCCGCCGTAGTGCAAACAGGATGAGCCGGGAGAATGCCCCGCAGTCCAAATGGCGCGACTTTGGGACGTTAGCTCAAAGCGCTGATGAAAAGCTGTGACGGTCAACCCTGGCAACAGGTAGGCTTCTTGTTCTTGAATCAGAACGTTGCAGCCGAAGGTTTGTTGAATTTCCTTAACTTTGCCGATCGCGCCACGATGGGTCAACACGAGCCACTGCACCCCGCCCTGCTGTTCTAAAAAGTGTTGGTTTGTATCATTCCAAGCGGGACAATCTATTAGAATGTTGACCTCTTCTACAATGAAATAAGCGGTGCCTCCTAAAGTATCTCGGTTGGGAGAGAAGGAAAAAACAGCGGATGAGGTAGCAGCAGTCTTTTCATCGAAAATGAGTTTAGGTAATTTATCTGGTTGCTGTCGGTTCGGTTCTGGTGCGGGTTGGGATAAAGACACGATTTCGGTTGAACAAAGGGCGATTTTGAACTGGTCAATTGGGATGAATAGATAGGATTGATTGAGTATCGGCTTATTTTGAGTAAGTTATAATTCGATGTCTGTGCGGGCTAAAGAAATCTTTTACCTTTGGGAGATCGAACTTTAAACTGATTGAATTCTGAACTTCAAGAACGCGATCGCGCAGGTCAGCCTTTTTCCTTTTTTGCTCTACCTGGGAGTGTATGCTTCTCAGCCCGATATATTTAGACTCATGAATCCTTTATTTTTGCTCTTTTTATTAGGGCTGACTACTTACTTTATCGTGCGAGGGGTTTCTAGCGTGTCTCGAACCCCAACCTGGTTATTGTGGCTCGTTGCCATGATGCCTGCCTCCATTTGGATTGGCTGGACGATCTCAAACGACAAAAAAACGCCGCCTTTCTACTTAATATTTATTCCTTTAGTGGTTTGCTTGACGCTATATTTCTTTTTGATTCAATGGGGACGGATTCCAACTTCAGAAGCCAGTTCTTCGGCAAACCGCGAGTTGGGTACACCGCTGCCGGGGGAGGGCGATTTACTCAAAGAATCGGCTGCGCTTCGCCCCATTGACCAATCCGAGGAGCGCCATCTCCAAGCCTGTTTCCCCTGGTCGGTTTATTATCTACAAAATTTAGAGTATCGTCCTCAAGCGGTGATTTGTCGCGGGCATCTCAAAAGCCAGCCAGAAGCGGCATATCAAACGATTCGGGGCAATGTGGAGGAGAAGTTTGGCGATCGCTTCTTGGTGGTCTTTCAGGAAGGGGTCAACGGCAAGCCATTTTTTGCGTTGGTGACCAATCCTCATGCTAAAAGCGCTCAAGCTGGGCAAAGCACCATCAACCGTCCAGTCATCGCGTTGAGCTTGCTTGCCGCAACTTTTTTTACGACTTGCCTCGCTTGGGGGCAAATTGCCGGAAACCTGAAGACCTCAGGCAATTTTGGGCAAGGATTTTTGACCACGTTTGCTCAAGGAATTCCCTATGCGATCGCCCTGCTGACCATTTTGGGAGTCCACGAACTCGCGCATTATCTCGCCGCTCGTCGCCATCAGATCCGCACGACGCTACCCTACTTTATTCCCGTGCTGCCGCTGCCCTGGTTTCCGTTTGGCACTTTTGGCGCATTTATTCAAATTCGCTCTCCCATTCCCAATCGCCGAGCTTTATTTGATGTCGGCATTTCAGGTCCTTTAGTTGGCTTTGCGATCGCCCTGCCGCTGTTGATTTGGGGATTGGCACACTCTACTCTAGTCGCCCTGCCCTCAACGCCTGAACTGCTCAATTTTCAGGCATTTGACCCACGCTTCTCGCTGTTGCTCACCATTTTGAGCAAGATCGCCTTGGGTGGCGCTGTGACGGCGAACACTGCCCTGAAAATGCATCCGGTTGCTGTTGCCAGCAGTTTAGGATTAATTGTGACCGCCTTTAACCTAATGCCTGTGGGGCAACTCGACGGTGGGCACATTGTCCATGCCATGCTGGGGCAACGCATGGGCGCAATGGTGGGTCAAGTTGCCCGTTTGTTTTTACTGGTTTTGTCCTACTGGCAGCGCTATCTTTTGCTCTGGGCAGTCATCTTGTTTCTCATGCCTGCTATGGATGAACCCGCCCTAAACGACGTAACCGAATTGGATAATCGCCGCGATCTGTGGGGCATTATTTCTCTGGCATTGCTGCTGCTGATTATTTTGCCTGCTCCCAAATTTTTGACCGCGCTCCTGAATATGTAATGGTGCTAAGCCGATGACCCAAAATGTAACGCAATGGCTAGACGAAATTAAAGCACTCAAGCAGCAGTTGGTCGAGATGCGACAAGAGCGAGAAGATGCTTATGCCAGCGCGATTAATTGGCAGCAGCGCTATGAAACAGAAGCCCAACAGCGACGGATTGAAGCAAAGCTGACTCAGCAAACTGTTGAGATTCTACAGCAAGAAATTCAGCAGCTTAAGGGACGAATGCAACCGGATGAGAGTGGCACCGGCAGAACTCCCGAAATTCAAGCGGCGGTGGGTGAGTTGCGGACAGAAGCAGAGTTGCGATCGCGCCTGACCAAAGCCCTCATAGAGTGCGATCGCCTGACTCAAGATCTGCAAGCGGAACAGGCAAACCATATTCACACCCGCAAAAGTTTGACCACTGCCCTAGGCGATGCGATCGGAACGCTAGCCAAGGGAAAAGAATAAGTTTGAGTTCTACAGATGAGTTCTACAGAGTTTGGCAGGTGGGGCAATAGTAAAGCCGCCGACCTGCTAAGGTTGCCTTTAAAGTTTCTGTTCCACAAACAAAGCAGGGTTGCCCTTCGCGGTTGAAGACAAAGTGACGGTAGGCGCGGCGCGGGTAGCCTTGTTGTTTCAGCGTCGCGACAATATCTAAATCATTGGTAATGCCGTGAGTTTCGTAAGACTGGCGACTAACCGCGATCGCCCCCATTGCCAGCTTCGCGATTTGCTCAAACGTACAATCCACTGGGCGCAGCGTTGGATGCACTCCCGCCACAAACAGCACCTCACTCCGCAAGTAGTTACCCAAACCGCAGAGAAACTGTTGATCCAACAGCAACCCGGCTAAACCCCGACGGGCAAAACGTTTATCTAGCAGTCGTTCCTGCACCTGCTTTACTGTGGTTGACTCATCTAATACATCAAGTCCTAATCGGCTCAAAAAGGGATGAGTTGCCACCTGCTCATCGGTCAACACCTCAATATCTGAAGCACTATAAAGCAACGCCGATTTTTTGGGTGTGTGCAGTGCTAACCGTAGCTGACGGTTGGTTGTGGGATAAGAATGTGCGCCCCGAATCACCCATTTGCCGTAAAGCTGGTTGTGACTGTAGATGCTGAGCTGATTTTGAAATCGAGTCAGTAAGGCTTTGCCACGAGGCTTAACTGAAACAACCTGCTGATCGACTAATAGTTCTTCGTAGGGTTTGAGATGTTCAAATGCAAAGAAAATCCCTGTTAACGGCTGCTGGACGATCGCGATCGCAATCTTATCCGCCGCTTGTTTGATCTCCGGTCCTTCTGGCATGAATGTGACAAATGGCGAATATCAAGGAAGAATAGCACTCCTACCTTTTCTCTGTCCCCTTTCCCCTATTCCCTTCTTACCCTTTCCTAAGAGAGTTTAAGAACATGGTAAGCTGTCAACTCAATCAATTGCATATCATTCATCCTTGAATTTGTCAGCTTCAAAAGGTAGTTAGACGAGGTTATCGTTAGAGTGAAATCGCGTTGGTTACTTCCCGGTATTGTTGGCTTTTTTCTATTGCTATCTGCCGCCGCAGAAGCCGCTACACTTCAGTTTTGGCGATTTAGTCAGGCACAAAATCGGCTAGAGCTAAGAGCCGATCAAGGCATTCAACCCCGCGCTCAGTTGTTGCAAAATCCAGCCCGATTGGTGATTGATATCCCTGGAACGCGGCTGGGTCGTCCCAAGCAAACTGAAGCCTACCGGGGCACAATCACCTCCCTGAGGGTTGCTCAGTTTGAGCGTGATACGACCCGAATTGTCTTGGAATTGGCAAAGGGCTACACGCTTGATCCCGCACAGGTAAAGTTTAGCTACAGCAACGCCCGTCAGTGGACGGTGGAATTGCCTCAGCCTACGGTTTTGCCGTTGCTTGCCGATATTACTGGTTTGCCGAGTCAGGCGATCGCGGTGCCCCAAGCTCCCGGAGTGGTTGCTGGCAACAGTCCACTGTTCAACTCAAACGCCGCAGTGCCATCGCCCAATCCTGGCTATGTGATAACTCCAGCTAACCCAACAAAAATATCGCCGAATATTACATCTTCCGAACCCCCGCCAAATTCTGGGTTTTCTCTACCTAATCGCAATATTAGACCCCCGATATCAGTGACCCCGCCGCCGCCTGCGATCGCTCGCTCGGTTTTACCAGATCCCAATGGGCGGCTAGTCGTGGTGATCGATCCAGGGCATGGAGGACCTGATCCCGGTGCGGTGGGCATTGGCGGGTTAAAGGAAACGGATATTGTGTTGGATATTAGTCGCCAAGTGACCGCGCTGCTGGAGCGTCAGGGCGTGACGGTGATTCAAACGCGCAATGCAGAATATGATTTGGGGCTGGAACCGCGTGTGCAAATGGCAAACCGGGCAAATGCTGCGGTATTTGTCAGTATTCATGCCAACGCCATCAGCATGAGCCGTCCAGAGGTTAATGGGATTGAAACCTTTCATATTGCTGGCAGTGTGGAAGGGCGACGGTTGGCAGCAAGTATTCAGCAACAACTGTTGGCAAACACCGGAATGCGCGATCGCGGCGTAAAACGGGCGCGCTTTTATGTTCTGGTTCATACCGCGATGCCTGCGGTGCTGGTGGAAGTGGGCTTTGTGACTGGGCAAGAGGATGCACCTCGACTCAGCGATCCAGCAATGCGGACGCAAATGGCACAGGCGATCGCTCGTGGCATTTTGCGCTACTTGGGGCGGAGTAGTTAACAGAGTAGTTAGAAGTGCGAGGTATTATGGAGCCACTGAGCATTTGTAGAGACAACGATGCTGAAAACATTTAAGGCTTGGTTGATCGGGAGCCATCTAAATTGGATTGGTGATATACCTGAACTGGAAGAACAAATGCTCCAAGTTCATGTCACATTCCTAGATGACAAACCAGGTTTAGAACCTAAAACGCGCGGGCGCAGGATGGCTGAAATATTAGCTAATCTTGCAGCTACTCAAGTATTGGGTGATGTTGATCCAACTTTATGGCAACAAGAAACTCGGCAAGACCGTTCATTGCCGGGACGATAAAACGTGCTTCTCGACAGCAACATTATTATTTATGCTGCACAGCCAGAACATTCTCAGTTACGAGAACTAATTGCTGAACATTCACCTGCGGTATCAGCCCTTAGTTATCTTGAAGTGTTGGGCTATCACCGACTGACTGAGCCGCAACGTCAGTATTTTGAAGAGTTTTTTCAGGTTGCTCAAGTTCTACCGATATCGCAAAAGGTGTTGATTCAAGCGGTAGCGCTGCGACAACAGAGACGAATGACTTTAGGAGATGCGGTTATCGCAGGGACTGCATTGGTATACAAGCTAACATTGATTACCAGAAACGTAGATGATTTTCGTTGGATTGCTGAGCTTAACCTGCTGAATTCGTTTGATCCTGATGCACCCAGCACGGTTTAACAATGGCGATCGCCAAGAGAATTTTGCGCTACCTGGGACGGAGTAGTTAGGACTTGGGGTCAAGACTCACAAGAGAAGTTTAAAGACTCGTTGGTGAGATGCAAAGCCTCGCACGGTCGAGTCAAAAACTCGTGAGAGACATTCAGCAACTCGCCCCAGACATTCAAAGGCTGGTGCAAGAGGGGCAAAGACTCGCGGGAAACCATCAAAGACTGATCAATGAAGTGCAAAGATTCGCGGAAGAAGGGCAAAGACTCGTGAGAGAGGGGTAAAGATTTGCGGGAGCGGTGATATCCCTCGCTGATGAGTTCTGGTGGTCGAGCAGCGAGGGAAGGTTGGGGTCAGGCGACAGATGCAGGGGCAGATGCTTCTTTGGAGGCTTTGGCGCGGGAGGCTTTGAAGCGATCGCCCAACTGATCGGCGATCGCCTTCAGTCCGGGAGTCTTCTTAGCGGCGGTTTTGACGTACTCGTAGACAGTCAGGCTACTGGTCATGGCTTCGCTGCTGACCGCTAGCAGGGTGTCGTCTACTTTTTCGGTCAGTTGTTGCAATCTCAAGTGGACTTCGCTCAGGGTGTTAGCCAGTTGATAGTCACTGGTAAATTCGTTGAGGTCGAAGCTGGCGGGTAGGATGTCGGGGTTGGATTGGGCAGCGGTGAGGCTATTGCTGACGAAGGCGAGGCTTTTGTTGCCCATTTTGAACAGTTTGCGGCGTTCTTCGACGGTGAGATGCACCAGAAAGGGGAGTTTGGTTTCGATCGCTGCTAGGGCAGTTTTGATGTCCTGAAGATCGGTTTCGGTGAGTTTGGCGGAGATGTTTTGGTATGACATGGATCAAGGTTCCTTTGAGTAAATGCAGTCCGGTTGCCTATCAGAAAGACAGGCAGGGAACACAGTATGAGAGTGCCCATTGGAACGAGCGATCGCACATCATCGCCCTCAACTATCGTCTTCAGCACGATCGCCCCCATAGTCCATCAGTCAAGTTCTTACAGTGCTTACCGTTTTAGCCACCAGATGAGGAGCGCGATCGCCAACCATACCCCAAACCAGAGCCACCAGGTTTCCCATCATGCAAAGGCTGATGCTTTTGCATGACGAAGAAGCTTGTTTAACTCTCTTCTGAATTCTCATCTTCTTCAAGCGGCTGAAAGTCATCTGATAACTTAGCAACCTTGAGGAAATGTCGAAGCAGACCTGTTTTAAGGGATTTATTGCCGTGGATAGGAACTGAGATCCGCTCTGGAACTCCAGGCTTTCCATAGATGTGATGGCTTCCCTGAACTCGCAACAAAACCCATCCATTTTGCTCCAACACTTTGGCAAAATTTTTACCAGAAATGGATGTCATACGGCAATTTCAAAGATGCGATCGCGGTCTCCCATCTCTACAGACTCAACATCTACTGATAAACAGCCTTCGATCGCCTCATAGAGATTCTGCAAAAGCTCCTCAAACGTATCTCCCTGAGTAGCACAACCCGGAATAGCCGGAACCTCTGCCCAAAATCCTCCCTCTTCCGCCTCATGAATCACAACTTTAATTTTCATCACGCCTCCTTACCCTTTCATCTGTTGCCAACCTACTCTTTATTTTCGCTTACCGTTACCGCCGCCACCACCAGATGAGGAGCGCGATCGCGCTTCACCATCAATCTGCCTCCCAGCTACCGATTCCGACTATCCCAGGCTAAGATTATGGGCAAATCTCCCCCCCTTGCCAATGCCAAATCTTGATGAAATCGCCAAGCTGATTACCGAGAAGTGGGAGCTTCTTGCTGCTATCACGGTCATTGTCTTTGGTACAGGCATTACAGGACTCTTGAAGTGGCTGCAAAATCGGCGACTGCAAAAGCGCATCCGCCAACTCCCGGCTGGCGACTTCCCGTTTGAGGTGATCAAACCCCACAGTCCGGATCTGCTGAAGCAAATTATGGGCGGCGATGAGCAGAACCCCCTAGCAGATTACAAAATTCCCTACCAGGAACGCCAGCCCGATCGCAACGTGCGTCAAGAGCTAGAGGCTGCTTTTACGGAGAAAAACTGGGTGTTGATTTTGGGCAAGTCGGGCTTGGGCAAAACGCGGGAAGCGGCTCACTTGGCGGATTTGATGAATCGAGAAGGCTGGACGGTGCTGAAACTGGCGAATCAAACAGGGGAATGGCTGGATGTGCCGAAGGAGTTTCCCAGTGAAATCAGCCCGGATGATAGGCTGCTGTTCTTTTTGGATGATCTGAATCGCTGGATGTATGCGGATAATCCCCACGAGATTCATCCGAAAGCGGGGGAAGAGCTGGCGCGATCGTTGCGGGAGCCAGTGCAGGAACGGTTGCCGCGTCTGTTGCAGTATTTTGAAAATCAATGCAAGTCGCCCTATGTGCGGGTGATTGCCACTGCACGGGATGAGCGGGAGCCAGATAAGCCGGGGGCAACGTCGCCGTGGGAGAAGATCCAGTGGGAGAAGTACAAACCGTTTTGGCAGCAGTTTTACACCTACACCTTACTGGGACCGTCAGAGAATGCGGTTGTCAGTTTGTTGACGGACTGCGTGGCAGTGGCAGACATGAAGGGAATCCCCGCAGAGTATGGGCAGATTGCGCGACGCAATGATGGCACGTTTCGGAATATCACGCTGAATTTGGACAGTGCCCAGAATCGCGGTTTGGCTGTGAATAACCAGGAGTTTTCGCCCAAGCTGGATCAGACTTGGCGACAGCGCTATAACAAGGTGGTGCAGCGCTATCCACTCGCAACACCTGTTTATGATGCTGTGGAGCTATTGCGTACTTTAAATCTTGGGTTAACGGCACCGATGCTGTCAGCTACGACGAAACGCTTGTTGCCGGAGCGAGGGGTGCGCCGCTGGTGGCAGGCATGGCAGTTGCAAGCTGTGTTGCGCTATTTGGTGACAACTGAGCAAATCCTGATGCCGAAGGATGGGCAAATTGAGGCGAAGAAAACGGGTGCGGTGGATGTGGGGCGCTATCTGCCTGCAATCTTGCAGCAACTGGGTCAGATCGCCAAACAAGATCCCACCTATCCCGTGGCGGCTGAATGTTTTGACTGTGGCAATGCGCTGTGCGAACTGAATCGCTATGACGACGCGATCGCCAGCTATGAGCAAGCCGTCGCCATCAAACCGGACTTGCACGAAGCCTGGAACAACCGGGGCAATGCGCTGTCTGCATTCTGTCTCTTATACACATCTCCGAGCCCACGAGACTAAGGCGAA
>ENA-ORBV01002468-ORBV01002468.1-microbial-mat-metagenome-genome-assembly--contig:-NODE-2468-length-38850-cov-8.362262_pt1 | contig 38850 bp, 41 predicted proteins | sample MGYA00237777_ERZ505514 | MGnify/ENA primary metagenome ERZ505514 (study PRJEB26160, sample SAMN06269048) | microbial mat metagenome | isolation source: Oligotrophic lake microbial mat | place... | reverse complement strand
GAGTAGCTGCTCGTCTGTGCTCATGGTTCTCCTTTAGGAGTCCCCGTAGAACGGGACTCGGTAATTGGTTCCGCCGATCGAGACTTTAAGGTACGCGGCCGATTTGTCCGGGATGTTGGCGACGGTAAACGAACTCCATGTGGACGCAGAGCCGCCGTTGGCGATGTTCGTGAAGTTGATTCCGGCGGCGCCAGACGAACCGGTGATTTGAAGGGTGTTGGTCTGAAGGCTCAGATTTGCCCCGTCGTCAGTGAACGCTCGATAGGTCTGGTTCGATGGGAAGATGCTTCCGCCCACAACCAGACCAGCCGTCGAGTTCGTCGCGAGATAGGTACCAGTATCGTAAAACCACCGAGCCGTTTGCCCGCTGGGATAGAGATTCCCGCCAACGACGAGCGCGGCACTCGTCGTCAGTTGCGTCCCGTTGTCGGAGAAGAAGCGCGTCGCCTGGTTGTTCGGGTAGACCTTGCCGCCAATCAGCACGTCCGCGCTGACGAACGTCTGGGCGCCATTGTCCGAGATGTAGCGTGTGCTTTGAGACGGAGACGTAGTGCCATCGCCAGGGTATATCCGGCCCCCGAAACGGACGCGCATGTTCGTCGTCTCAAACACGGCGCTGGATGGAGTAAAGCCCGCCGCGAGAAGGGCGATTCCCGCACTCGTAAGCGTTATGCTGGGATCGGCGCCGCGAGCGAAAAGATGCATGTCTACCCCAGATGAAGCACCGATGGTCATTTGGGTCGAGCTTGAATTAACTGAGGCGCGAAGAACGCCGCTTGTCCACCATCCGATGTTGTCGCCTGCGGCGCCGGTTCCAGAAAGCTGAATACCGCTCTGGTCCCAATAGCTTCCGTCAGCGTCGATAATTTTCCCGCCAGCACCGATCGTGAGCGTGTTCTTGATGGTCACCGAGCCGCCCGCCGTCGACCACGAAAGCGCGGCCGTAGCCGAAGTCCCGCCGCTACTGCCAAGGAAGCCCGAGCCGTCCGGCAGGAGCGCGCTTCGCAGCGTCGTCGCGTCGTACTGCTTGTACCCGCCGGCGACGCTCAGTTCGATTCGCGCGCCCGCGGCCGACGATGTGTAGGTCCCGCCGAACACGCCTCCACCGACGTTGGCGATCGTGAGGCTGCCGATACTCGCGGCCGGCACCGTGAGCACGCCGGCCGAGTTCCATGTGATGGCCGTCGCGCCCGTGCCGAAGAAGCCAGACCCGTCCTGGTTGATCCCGGACGTCTGCGTGTTGCTCGCGTTGTAGAACTTGAGGCCGTTCGAATCGAAGGTCCCGCGCTGATTCGCGGCCGCGGGATAAGCCGCCGCCGCGGTCACCACTCCCCCGTTATCGAGGTCGAGCGGGCCCTTGACCTTCGCCTGCTGGAAGGTGCCCGAGTCAACGATAATGTCGCCCTGGATGCGCGATGCGCGCGAAGTCCCCGCGTCGCCCCGCTGCGCGATCCCGCCACCCTCCCAGGCATACCATTCGCTCGCCATCAGCTGTACCTCGTGACGGTGAACTGCAGGTTGGCCGCCCGCCACGGGACGCCACCTTCCTGGTCCATCGTTTCCAGCAGATCCAGCTGCTCGAACTCCGCGTAGCCGCTCTCGCCGTTCGGCCCCGAGTACTTCACCGGTGAGGCGTTCGGCCCGTAGAGCCCCTGCAGCGTTTCCACTTGCTCTTGAATCGTGGCCTTAACGACCGTCCCATCGGGCAGCTTCATGCTTTCGCCGAGGACCAGCGTGCAGCTGATCGTCTCGGTGGAGATGGGCCGCGCGGCCGCGTAGAGCATGCCCTCGCGCACGGTGTAGCTGTTCGCGTTTTTCGCGCCCGCCGTCTCGACCAGGTATTTAAGCTGGATGTAGTTGCCGACGGCCGCCGCCGTCTTCGGGAAGAAGAAGCGCTTGAAGCCTGTCGTGCTCACGTTGGCCGCTGCGCCGGCCGCGTCGAGCAGCTGGTAGAAGGCCGCGCCGTTCACGCTCGCCCAAACCTGGAACCCGACCGGCGTTGCGGCTGCCCCGGCATCGAGCCAGCAGGAGAACTCGTGATAGGTCTTTTGGATCGAGCGGGCGGGCGCGGTGATGCGCGAGGTGAAGAACGTCTTGGCGTCGGCCAGCTTCGTGACCGCCGGGTCGTCGGCCGGGTTCATCCCCGAGCGCGGCAGCTTGTAGGCCCAGGGCGTGGCCGTCAGCCCGTCAACCGACACCTGCAGCGCCACGAGCATCGAGACGCTGTCCGAGGCGTCTGTGACTACGCAGAGGTCCTCGAAGCTCCCGGCGCACTGGTGATGGCAATAGGGCACGTAGGGGCCGCGCTTGTGCGCCCGGCGAGGCACGTACGAGATGATCGCCCCGGTCACGCTGACCGATTCGTTGGCGACCGAGTAGACCCGCGGGCCGCGCGAGACCAACGCTCGAGTGCGGCCCCATCCCTGCGAAAGATCGCCCTCGAGCGCGTGCTCCTGTTCGGGGCCGACGTTGTCCCACGCCTGCGGCATCCACGTGATGAGCGCTGACTTGTGGGGGAACCACAGCTGCGCGTTGGCGTACGTCATGCCCTGGCCGTTCGTGGCGTCCGTCTCGCTCATGAGGTCCGGGAGCTCGTTAATCGTCCGGAGGTTCTCGTCGAACGAACGGAGGCCCCGGTCGTTGGCGACCATGAGGTATTTGTCCCAGATCCAGACGTCGGTGATCGCGTGCCCGGAGTCGTCCACCTCGTAGTCCGCGCCCCAGTCGCCGGACGTCATCGGGTTGGCGGCGACCGTCGCAACCGTGTTCCCCGTCGCGCGCACCAGCGCCGGGACCTTGCCCTCCGGCCGCTGCGACCACGTGCAGAAGGCCTTCGCCGTCTTCGCCGCTGGGCCGAGGGTCCATGTGTCCGCGCTCGCTCCGCTGGCCACCGTCGTGAGTTCGATGAAGCGCTGGACGGCGCCGGTGGAGTTGTGCTGCAGGGCGACGTAGAGCTTGCCCTTGAAGGCATCCGGGCGGCCGCTGACGACGGCGTTCGCGACGAGGGTCGTCACATCGAAGTCAGCGTTGACCTTGGCCCAAGCGCCGGCGGCGCCGCTCGGCAGGTACTTCGAAATGAGCTTCCCGCGCATCATCCAGAGGTAGCCGCCGTGGAAGCGAACCCAGCCGCGCGGAGGAATCGAGGCGACCGCGGTCGCCGTCCCGGTTGTGTGGCGCGGCCAGGTCGTCAGCTTGCCCGGGCTCGAGGCGTCCCAGCCGTCGCAGTAGTCGTAGGCGCCGGGCAGGCCGTCGAAGGTGAAGCCACTGCCCTCGTGGAAGGTGTCGAGCGAGACCGGCACGAGCTTGAACTGCGCCGCCTGGGCGGGCACCCGCGAAGAGCGCCAGGCGCGGCCGCCGGCGGCGCGCGCGGCGTCCGCCTTGGCGATCGCGAAGCGCATGCCGTTGAAACTGACGACCTGCAGGTTGCTGGGCGGCGTGCCGCTGCGCATCGTGGCCATCAGACGCCTCTCACCGTCATGCCCGGCCGCCACTTCGCGTATTCGCGCTGGAAAGCCGCCTGGGCGGCCGCGAGCTCGCCGGAGTACTGGCCGTTGTGGATCGCGTTCATGCCCTCGTAGAAGCGATGCGTGACCGCCTTGCGCGCCAATTCGAACGGGCCGGTCTGGTAGTCGCCGTCGACGTAGAGCCGCTCAAACTGGCGGTTAACGTCGAGCACGACCAGTTCGGAGGTCGAGGGCGGCGGGAAGACATCGACGGCCAGCGATCCCGGGCCGTTGCGCACCGTCCGCCACCAGGAGCCGTTGTTGTCCGCGTCCTGGTCGTCGATGTTGCCGTTGGTATCGGTGACCCGGCGCCAGGCCTTGAAGATGTCCTCCTCGGTGAGATAGCCGCTGTAGGGCGAGAGATCGAAGCGCGTCTTGCCGAGCGTGTCGCCCGTGCCGAGGTAAATCTGGTCCTGGTACCAGACGTTGGCGAGTCCTTCGCGGATCGCCCGATCCCACGAGTACGGTTCACCCGGCCAATCGATGGGCGGCGCGATCCCGAAGACCTGGTAGGTCTCGGCGTTCGCTGGAGCAACGCCCCAGGCGCGGGTGACCGTCAGCGTCCCGGTGGTGATATCGAAGCCGCCAACGGCGATGCGTCGCAGCCGGTCCGCCGCGGCCGCGTTCGGGCGGTAAATCCAGTTGCCCTCGAGAAAGTGTTCATCGAACCCCGTGTCCCGGAGCGCCGCGTCGATGAGAGTGGTGGTAGAGCCGAGCGCGGAGCACGCCGCTTGGAAGGCCTGGCCGACTTCGCGGGCGGCCTCGAGGCGCAGGCGCAGCATCGTCGTGGCGGCCGCCGGGATCACCGGCCCGAGCGGCGTCTCGGCCGCCGTGCCGCTGTGGTAGAGAGTGGAACGGAAGAGACTGCCCGGCACGGCGGAGGCGTCGAGCAAGGCGTAGAGGCGCTGGAGCGCGACCAGCGGGGTAGTGGTCGCGAGTGTGCTGAATGCTCCGTCCGGCGTGGTGTCGCGCCAGAGGCGGACCGTGTTGTAGGTCAGGAGAGCCGTCGTCGGGTCTTCAACGTAGACATCGATTGCGACGGGCACCGGACTCCTCCAGGACAACAAAAAAAGCGCCGCCGGTTTCCCGGTCGGCGCTGGCACGCGCTCACGAAGAGGTTGCAGTGGTTGTCTGGGGCGGAGTATAGCGCGTCACTCGCCGGGACGCTTCTGCCTCGCCGAGCCGCCGGGAGGGGGCGTCTGGCGAGCCCCGCCAAGAGCTTGAGCGACGTTCGCCCGAGCTGTTCCAAGTACTGACAGCGCCTTGCGGGCGGTGGCGCCCGCCGGACCGAGGCCGATTGTCGGAGGGGTCTGGGCGACGCCGCCGAGCATCTGGGCGGTAGCTGCCATCGCGACCGCAATGACCGTCTCGCTCAAGTTGGCGATCGCCCTCATCGCAGCGATCGCGGTCATTGCCGCGCCGGCCACGGTCGCCCCGATTGTTCCGGCGGGGAGCTGCCCGCTCGCGCGCATCGTGGCCGCCGGTACGGTTTCCGCGAACGCCCCCGCTGGCATGAGCGCCGTCGCTGTCTCGACCACGGCGGGAACGGTTGCACCGGCGGCCGCTGCTGGCATCTGGGCCGTCGCCGTCATTGCGACCGCGGCCACCCCTCCACCCGTCGCCGAAACCGTCGCATCGGGCATCTTCGCTGGATTCGCGAGCATGGCCGCCGCCGGCACGGTCTCGGCTGGGGCTGATACTGGCATCAAAGCGTTGGCGGCGGCCATCTTCGCGCCGGGGACGGTTGCCCCCACGGCGGCGGCGGGCATTAACGCGTTGGCGGCGGCCATCTTCGCGCCCGCTACCTGCGTTTGGGGCATGAAGTGGACGCCCCGGCCGAACGTTCCGGGGAGCGTGCCGGGGTTGGCAACCTTCGTTCCGAACCCCGCGCTCCACGGGTACACCGAGGCGTATGGGGTCGTTTGGTGGGCCGTCGCGAAGTAGGCGTCGTCATAGGACCAGTGAGCGTCGTAAACCGAGCCCCCGGGGACGGTCGCGGGGTTGGCGTACTTGGTTCCTATCGCGCCGGAAGTGAACGGGTAGCAGCTGACACGCGGGCTGGTTGCGTGGCCCACCGCCAGCGCGTCATCGCCGTTCTTGAAGGTGAAACTGCGCGACGTGTTCGGTGGAAGTGTCGCGGGGTCGGCAAGCTTGGAGCCGTAGGCCGTGCCCGTCCAGGCGTAAACGTAGAGGTAGGTCGTCGTGTTGCTGGCAAATCCAACGTGGGCCTCGGTGGAGAGCCAGCCGATCCCGTCGCCCGACCCCGGCAGGGCGGTGCCGGGGTCGCTGACCTTCGTGCCGAACGCTCCACCGGACCACGGGTAAGTCGCCTGATAGGGAGAAGTGGTGGCCACGGCCGTGCCGAGATGGCTGCCGTCCGCCGTCCATGCGGCGTCATTGACCGTGCCCGCCGGGAGGGTCGCGGGGTTGGTGACCTTGCTCCCAAAGCCGCTCGAGCTCCATGCATAGACGTGAAGAAAGGGGGTCGTGTCCGGGCCGACAGCCACGTAATCCTGGTTCGGCGCCCAGGCGAATGCGTTGCAGTCCGAAGGGGGAAGCGTGCTGGGGTTGGCGACCTTGGTGCCGAAAGCGTTGGCCCACGGGTACACCGCGACGAACGGGGTAGTCGTGTGAGCGACCCCAACGAACTTGCTATCTGGCGCCCATCGGCAAATCTCACAGAAGCCGGCCGGGACCGTCGCCGGGTTGGCGACCTTCGTCCCGAAAGTGCCGGAAAACGGGTAGACGTAGAGGTACGGGCTGGCGTCGCCGGTAATCGCGATGTTGGTCTGAATGGGCACCGACGCTTACCCCTTCGCCGCGACAGCCTCAGCTTGCATTTTCCCCAGCCGCGCCGCCTTCTCGTCCGCCCGAACCGCCGTAGTGCGCTCGATGGCGGCCGCCTTGCGCACTGGGTCGTCGAAGTGGCTCTTGAGCGCCTTGTGGACGCTCTCCACCTGTAGCGCGCCCGCCATCTCTGACTCAAGGAGCTTCGCGACGTGATCCTGCCACCCTGGCGGGGTCTTTGCGAAGTCCGGGTCGGCCAGCATCTTGGTGTAGTTGGCGTGGTTCAGAGCGTAGTGAAAGTGCTCCGTCTCGCGGGCGTGGAGGTTCGCCGCGACGATGTCATCCATCTCGTCCTGCGTCAGCTGTTCGTACTGCATTGCTACACTCCCGCCGGTCGAAGGGCGGCCACTTCGAGCAGCCGCGCGAGCAGGGAGGTTGCCGCCCCGAACTGCATGACCGGCCCGCCCACCGGGTCTTTGGCGAACCGCTCGGGGCCGCTTCGAACTTCGTCCTGAGTGCGGCGCACGTTCCCGTCGGCGTCAGTCCATGTGTATGCCTCGCTGAAGGCGGAATAGACCTTGGCCTGGACCTTTTCCAGCGAGCCGTCTTCCCACTCCACGATTTTCTCGCGCGGATCGACAGCGATGGCGCGGACCCGCATAAGGCGATTGAAGTAGGGATGCGCCGCGCCCACGATGTTGCCCGGGCGCGGCGCTGAGAGGACCGAGGTTCGCCCGCCCTCGCTCACTTCGCCCGCACCGGTGTCGAGCGGGTCGGCCCAGTCCTCGTTGCGATGGTTCGCGATGATGCGGAGGTGGTCCTTGTGCTCGCGCAAGAGTTCTTCGGCGCGCGCCTCGCTGATAGCTCCGGCCTTGCAGCCCTCAATGATGCCGAGTGCCTCAAACCATTCCACTAGCTCACCGTCGTTTCTACGAGGCCGGCCGCCGCGAGGACCAGCGTCACGTCGCCGCCCACGCCGCCGAAGTCCGCCCCGGCGTTCTGGTAGCCGATGAGCGGCCGGGTGGCATCCGTTGCCGGCGATGTGTCGATGAAGATGAAGTAGCGGCCAGTTGGGCAGTTCGTGAACACGGGGTCGGCCGCGTCCAGCGCGTGCTTGTTGGTGGCCCCGGTGTAAGTCGTGGTCTTGCTCGCGAGGGTCACCCCGCCCGCGACGTAGCCGCCACCGGCGGCCTCGTTCGTGAGGTCATCCTTGTAGTCATGCACGTCCTGGTCTGGCGTGTGGGTGGACGTGTGCACCTGGCACTTAATCACGTCGGTGTCGAAGTCCAGCTCTTTGTTCCAGATGGTCAGCATGACCTTGCCGTAGAGCAGTCCGGTGACGGCCATTCGCTTACCTGCCTAGGTTGCCGGGATGAATTCGGCGTCTACCTGCGTAGCGCAGTTGTTCGCACCGTCGCCACTCGCGACGACGAGGACAACGCGCGCGCTCTTCGGGAGCGCCGCGAGCTTGGATTCGACCACGCCGCCCACGTTGAACGCCACGAACGGGCTCAGCGCATAGACGTAGGTCCCGTTGTTCTGGACCGCCGCGGCTGCGGTCCAGAGGTCGTAGTAGGTCCCGTCGAGCTTCTTGCCCTGGACCTTGAGCGTGTAGGTCGCGGTCGCGCCTGCCTTCGCCGAGAGGGTCAGGGTCAGAATCGCGATGACGAGCCGTTCGAAGCGGATGTCGGAGCTGTTCCGCGTGGCGATGGACGAGGCCTCGGCCGCGAGCGGGGTTGCCTGGGAGGTCTGTGTGTCCACGTCGAGCTCCTGCTACGGATGAAGGAGGGGCGGCCCCGGAGAGCCGCCCCCAGGGCTTAGAAGTTGAACCCGCCGTTGATACCGGCAGGCATGATGAACGCGCCCAGCTTCGTGCCGGCGTCGTCACTGGTGACGTTGATCTTGCCGCCCACCTTGTAGTGGCGGGAGCCATCGACGACGAGGAACTTCTCCTCGCTGGCGCCGATGGCGAAGGTGTAAACACCCTTGATGGCCTGTACGGCCGGCGGTCGCGAGCCCGCCACGACAGAGACGTTGCCGCCGCTGGCGTCGCCGAGGACGCGGATGATGAGCTTGTCCTCGACTCCGAGGGTGCCGAGGGCGATTTCCCAGCCGTCGACCGTCGCCGATGCGACGATGCAGTGAGTGGCGGCCGGGAGCGTGGCGCTCGCGACTTCCGTCGCGAGCTGGGTAGGAACGATCGCGGTAACGGCCATGTCAGCCCTCCTTACGAGCCGCGGGTGGCGACGATGGACGCCAGGTTGGCAGGCCGGGTGACCTTCGCGCCGTAGACGAGAAGGCCCTTCACTGCGTCGCCGAAGCGCTTCTCCGGGCGATACGGCTCCTGCTTGGCCACCTGCTCGGCGTAGGTCGCGGCGCCCTTGAATCCCGCCAGCACGACGGGGTTGCCGCCGGACGTAGGGAAGTTGTTCGTCACGTAGATCGTGAACCCGGATGCCTCGCCGATCGGCTTGCCGCCCATCAGCGTGCTCTTGTTCGCGTCCGTGCCGTAGGACACAAACCGCACGTCGCTCCTGAGCATGCCCTCGTACCACGGCGGGACGTAGGCCCAGCGGCCGGTCCGCGGGGTGTTGTTCTCCGTGAGCGTCACGTCGAGGTCGACGAGGACCTCATACGCGTTCCGGTCGGCGCCGCCGCGCCCAACGGTCGCCGCGGAGATCTGGTTGGCGGCCGGGACGCCGGCCTGCAGCGCGGCTGCCAGGAACAGGTCAACGGTGTCGGTCAGCCCGAAGCTGGCCTCGCCGGCGGCGCTGTCCATGATGTTGCTGCGCATCTGGGCGGCGTCGAGGTCGTCGACGACGAAGTTGTAGGTCTTGCCCTGGTCGATCAGGAGCCACTGGCCGGCGATGTTCAATTCCTCGGGCGCTGCGAGGTCGGTGTTCCGGGCGTAGTTACTGATCGTGATGCGACCGATGGAGTTGATTTTGACCGAGGACCCCATGTCCTTGATCTCGCCTTCCCAGTCGCGGTTGAACCCCTGCGCGTAGGCGTGCTGGTTGTTCAGGTTCTCCAGGAGCTTTGCGGCCCACAGGCCGGGGATGAAGTTGTTAGTGCTCATGGCCGTCCTCGGCTAGCTCGGGCTGCTCACCAGGCGGTCCATTTCCGCCCGACGTTCGGGGTCTTTGCGGAGCGCAACAATCTCGTCGGTGGACATCTTCTGGAGGGCGGGGATCGTCAGGCTTCCACCTGGCGACACTCCCGGCGTCACGTCCGGTTTTGGGATTGCCTTGCGCTCCGTGGCCGCCGCCTGACGACGGGCCAACTGGCTTGCAGCGGGGTCTTGCGGGTTGCCGGCCCGCGCGATCTCCTGGCCAATGTTTTTGGCCAGGCGAAGCATGTCGGCCTCGGTCGCCTTGTAGTCCCACTTGCCCTTGAACTGCTCTGCGAGCGCTGGATACGGCTTAAGTTCCGCAAACAGCTCGTTAGCGCGGCTCTGGAAGTGTTCCGGCGACCCGGCCTCCACTGGCGTCATGTCGGCTTTGAGCCGGTAGTAGTTGGCTTCACCACCAGGGAACGTCTTGAGCTTCTCCCGGAAGGCGGCGACATCGCCGGCGTCCATGAGCTCGTCGAGCGTCCCGATCTGGCCCTGCAGCGTGGACCGTGTTTCCGCGTGTTCCGCACCGAGCCGGTAGGCGTTCTGGACGGCGGTCGTGCTCACGGCGAGCAGGTGGTCCTGCCACGCCTTGATGACCGCGCCTTGCTTCTCGCGCGGAACCCGGCTGATGGTGCTCGGGTTTTCGTCGAGAGCGTTGACGAACGAAACCAGTTCGGGATCGCCCTGCGTTTCGGGGGACTGGTCGCCGGGCGCCTCGGTGGTCGCGTCCGGTGCGGGCGGCGGATTGCCACCGGGACCAGGAGCTTGCGAGTCGAGGGGGTCGGCGCCGGCGTCCGGCGTTGGTTCGGGCTTGGGGATGGTAGCCAGCAGCTCGGGCGCAATCGCAGTGCTCGCGTTTGGAGGGAGCGTCACCTGAATCGGCGCCGGTGCCTCACCCGGGGAGCTTGTCTGTGCTTGCGGCGTCGCTGACGTAGCGGCCTGCGTCACGGTTCACCTCTGGCGAGGGCAACAAAAAAGCGCCGACCCCGTTTCCGGTTTCGGCGCTGCATCGCGCTCTCGCGTGGTTTCCGGCGGGGCTCTGCCCCGCGTCCGGCTCACTCTAGCACGAAGTTTCAGATCGCACGATATAGGTCGCAATTTCCTTGCAGGCCGGGCAGCGAAGGCGCGCAAGGCCGGGCGCGAGCACCTCGCCGACGAGTTGCCGCGAGCCGCGCCGGTTGACCTCCCGGCAGAAGCCATTCTTGCAGTACACCGCCGTCAGGGACGGCCTCACAACCTGCTCGTTTCGAGCAGGTTGACGGGGTGCAACCTGTCCAATTTGGACAGGTTGGGTGTTCATCTGTACTTCTCCGCGGCCGCCTGGACGACGGCTATTTGCTGCGCGCTGAGCTTGCCGCTGCCGCCCAGGATGACGCTCTCAGGGTGCTGCCCGCGCCATTTCTCGCGATAGCCGGTTTCCTCCAGCAGCCCGATTATCTTCCGCCGCACGTAGTAGACGATCGTCGCGTCGTACTTCTCGACGTCCGGGAGGAGGCGGAGCGCTCGGAGCATGTCCGCGTCATCGGCCGAGCGGGAGTTGTTCCGCACCGTCTGATAGAGGGCGTCGATGTCTCCGCCATGCTCGGCCGGAACGTTCCGGTACTTCGGGATCGCGTAGTACTGGTCCTTGAGCGCCTGCTCGAGGCGCAGCAACGGCGTCGCCTTCGACGATCGGTCGGTCTCGATGAACTTCTGGTCTTCCGGCGACTGAGACGCGACCCAGGTATCGACCGCATCCCAGTTGGTGACTCCGTTGCGGGTCTGGTCGTTGATGGTTTTGAAGTAGCGATCGCCAGCGTTGCGCGGCTCGCGGTGCTCTTCGCCGAAGATGGCGGCCGCCTTGCCGCTCAGCTCGGCCTTCGAACGGTCGTTCGCCGTCGACCATTCCTGCAGCGAGACCTGGCCTCCGAGCAGGTCCTTGTCGCGCCCCTCCTGTTCAGTGGAGAAGTTCGCCTTGGCGTCCTCGTAGTCCTGGCGCTTCTCACTGGCGTGGTCGAGATACTCGCCCCAGGTGTCCGGGTGCTCCTTGCGGATCGCCTCCTGTTGCTGCGCCGGGAGGTCGAAGTAGTTCGAACCGAAAGAGCGCTGGGCGAGCCGGTTGAGCTTTTCGCTCGGGCTCATCGAAGAGTTCTTGATGCCGGCCAGCGCGGTCACGGTAGTGATGCCGAGCGCTCCGAGCGCCGTCGGGTCCGTGAAGTCGGTGTTCACCGCCGTCTCGCCGATATCGCGCACGCCGAACGGGATGGGCGTGACATCTTTCCACCCCAGCGGCTTGCCGATGGCGTTCTCCCCACCGCCGCCGACCTGCCCTACGAGGGGAAGATCCACGCCGAGAGCCGAGTAAGCGAGGCTCGCGGCCGGCGCCAGCTTGCTTCGGACGAAGTACTGCGGGTCGCCCTGGGCGGTATAGACCACGCCCTTCACCAGCGAATCCCACGGGCCGAAGATCGAGATGTCGTGGCCCGCGACGCGCACTCGCGCGAAGTTCGGCGCCGTCGGGTCGAGGAACTCATCCCAGGGCATGTAGTCCATGCCGACGGACTGCGCGAACGCGTTATAGCCAGCCATGGTCGCCATGCCGCCCGCGGCCAGTCGCAGGAGCGCCTTCCGGGCCTCATCGCCCTCCACGCCGCCGACCAGGATGGCGTTGCCGACGGTATCGAACTGCGACTGGACGAAGCGTCCCGCGAACGCGAGCCGGCCCGAAATCTCTTCACCGAAAAACGGGGAGAAGACGCCGGAACGGGCTCGGCCCGAGGTCAGGTTCGCGACGTTCGCGGCCCGCGACCGCGCCTGGCTAGAGGTGTAGTCCTTGCCGGCGGCCTTCCAGTCGTTGAGGAGCTTGTAGTAGCGGCTGACGCGATCGACGTTCCCAGGCGCGCTGTAGAGCGCGTCAGCCTCGCGGAACACCGGCAAGCGGCCAAGCTTGGCCAACCCCGCGCTCCGCGTCGCACCGGCCGCTAGCGAGTTCTCAGCCGCCGAGACTTGTAGCCCGTCGCGGCCGATGGCCTCTGCGATCGATGGCAGGTGTGAGTTCGTATCTTCGAGCGTCTTCAGGGCCGTCCACACGGCCCGCGGGTCCTTCGCGGTGCGCACGCCGGCAGCGAACGCCTTGCCCGCCAGCGCTGGGTTATCGGCGGCGCCGAGCAGTCCGATCGTCATTTGGCGGGACACATCCGCCGACGCGCCAAGCATCCGCATGCCGTCGTTGACGAGGTCGAACATCGAGGTCAGCGGACCTTTCTCGGCCGCCTCCTTCACCGCCTTGTTGAACCCGTTCGCGATCTTCAGCGGCACGGGGATGCCGCGCCCGGGCACGAGGCCAATCTCGCCGTCGAAGACGAGGCTGCGTTCGTGGGCGATGCTCCGCACTTCGTTGACTTGCTGCAGCAGTTCCTTCCGCCGGTTGCGCAGCGGCTCGAGCTCGTCGGAGAGTTGGGTAATCTTGGCGCCGAGTTCGGTGCTCTTGTCCTGCGCGGCCATCACGGTCGCGCGACGCTGTGCAACCACGCGCTCCAGTTCCTTCATCCGTCCCTTGGTCATGGCGACGCGCGTGTTAATTGCCGCGCGTCCCTCCACGCGCGAGAAAGCCTGCGCATCAATCGAACGGCGGCGAGCTTCGGCGACGGATCCCGAAAATAGTGCCTTTGTTTCCTTGGCGGCCGCGTGCGCATCCGCGAAAGCAGCCCGCGAGTCGTCGAACGGAAGGGCCGAGATCTCCGCGTCCATGCGCGCCGCTTCGGTGTAAACCTGTTGCCGGAACTTCGCGACGAAGCTCATCTGGCCGAGCGCCTCGGTCACCGCCGCCCGCGTCGGCGCCGCCGGGCTTCCCGCAGTGTTGGGGATGTCGGTGAGCAGTTGCCGGGCGGGTGCGGCCTCAGCCTCAGCCCGCGCGAGCGAATCCGAGAGTTCATTCAGACGCCGCGATCGCACGCGCGCATCAGCCACCACGTCGTTGAGCGCGGATCTCGCTGAGCCCTCAGCACGGGCCTGCGTGGGCATGCGCCGTACGAGGTCCGCCGCCGCCGAGAGGGAGTCGTCCATGGCGGTGCGCGCGGTCGAAATCGCCTCGCGTGCGGCGATCACCTGTTCCGCGGCCGCCGTCCCACGTGTGTTCGTCAGATCGTAGAGTTGCCGCACCCGGTCTCTTGCGTGGTCGATCCACGTGCCGGCCAGGCGCGCATCCCGGTCCGCTACCGCCTGCCGGGCCTTGAGGCCGCGCAGTTCCTTGGAGCCCGCTCGGATGTCGCCCCGGAGCGTCCCCAGCTCGCCGGCCACGTCGGAGGAGACTTGGGCGGCGCCGATCCCGCCGTGCGTATCGACCTGAATCTCCTTGAGCAGGTTCCAGGCGTGCATTGCATTCTGCTGGCGGAGGTTCTCGGCGACGGCCTGACGGTACGCCTCAACCGGGTCGGGGTAGGCCTTCCCGTCGGCGATGCCCGCACTCTGCGTCGCGTACTGCCGTTCCTGGGTGGACCCGGCTTTGCGCCCTTCGAATGTGTCCGAGAGGCGGCGGCGCGGGCCTTGCTCGATCGTTCGCGCTTCCGGCCGGCCGCGCGGAAGGTACACACCGCCCTCGGACGGCGCGACCGCGCCCGAGACGGTGATGCCCATGGCCTTCGACGCCGTTTGCATCTCGTCGAGCTTGGCCGAGGCGACACGAATCGCGTCCATCTGCTCAGCCGAAATGCCCGCCATCGCCTCCGGGTAGCGTCCCGGGTGCGTGAGAATGTCGTTCCATGTCGCCTTGCCCGGGAGCGGAACGCCGCGTTCGTTGATGAGGTTCACCGCCCTCCCCTCGGCCGTCAGGGCGTGCCCCAGCTCATCGCGTTTGAGGCTCGCCAACGCAGGGGAGGCGAGCGTTTCGGTGAGGTGGTCCGCGATGCTCGTGATGGCCGAATCGTTGAGCTCGTACAGCTGCCGCACGTAGTACGCCCGGGGGTCGTCGATGCGGAGAGCCGCGCGTTCGGAGCCGACGCGTGCGAGCGTTTTCCAGAACGCGTTGCTCACCTTCGCGGAGATGGGCAGGCCGGGAGTGTTCTCGATGACGTTCTTGAAGTTCAACATCCCGGCCTCGTCGTAGAGGTCGGGGGCGTCTGTGATGACGGCCGGGAGATTGCCGAAGCCGGTGCGCTTGCCGCCGCCGAAGGCCTTGAGCAGTTGCCCGTAACCACGCGCGACAAGGCCGGTGGGTTCGAAGCGGCCGAGGACATCTGCCGTCGCGCGAAGGGATTTCCAGCGGCCGGCGTCGGCCGCGGTCGGCTGCGTTACTGCGGGTTGGGAAAGCTCAAGGCCTGCGGTTCCACCGGGGGTGCCGCCACTGGGGCCGACGCCTCCGCCAGCGGCGCCGGGCTCGGCGGCGGAGCCACCTGGCCCCCAGCCGTATCGCCGGGCGAACTCGTCATCGACGCCAGCGACCCGCCCGGAAAGTAGTTGTGATACCTCGTCCGGAAGATCGGTTCGTCCGGAGGCACCAATCCGACGTGTGTACTCTTCGCCATCAGGGATAGCCCTCCAGTCGTTCTCGAAATAGCTCGAGTCTGTCGCGATCCAGCCGCGTCGAGGTTGCACGTCGGTGCTTTCCCAAACGGCGTCTGCGGCATCCGCCAGAACTTTATCATACTCGGCGGCCGGCATCTCGCTGAGGTTCAGCGGGATAACACCGTCCTCGGTCATCACCAGCGCGTGCTTCCCGGGGCCAAGGCGGCCCGTGAGTTCGGCGTCCAGCGCACGCGCCTCGCCGTCGGTCAGGACCCTTCCAATCGCGATGCGGCTCGTGGTGGCTTGCGCGGGGTCAGTGACCGCGATCGACGCGACCCATGAACCGGCATCCTGGTGCAGCAGCCGGGCACGTGCGGCCGCTTCACCGTCGAGGCGTGCCCGGACGTCTGGCGCGACGCGGAGCGTCCCATCCTTGGCCCGAACCACCTTGGTTCCGCGAAGCTCCTGAGTCCCGGGCGCGACCTGCCCCTGGTACACACCTGGCGCTTCGAAGGCGCCTATTTCGTCGGTGCCGAAGTGGCGCGCGAGGATGTCCGCTCCGGACTCGTCGCGGAGCGCGGCCGTGATCGCGCTGTGGTACTCCGCCTGCTGTTCCACGGGCGCGCTGGAGTAGCCGGGCAGACGCGCGGCCTTCGGACTGGACAGCCCAGGGGCCGATTCCCACGGGAGTTGAGCCACGCCCGGAACCGGCCTGTTGGTGACGGAGTCCTTGAGCGACGAGGCGATCCCCGGCGCTGCCTTCCCGACCTTGTAGGCGGCGATTCCGGCGATGAGGGGCACACCGATCTGCTCGATCGCCTTCAGCGCGTCCGGCTGCGCGTCGTAACCCGGGACATGTTCGACGCTCTTGCCAGCGCCGATTCCGGCCGAGCCAATGGCGGTGTCGAACGCCCATTTCTGAGCAACCGACTTCCCGATAGCGAATGCTCCACGGCCGCCAACGTTGGCCCCCGCACCAAAGCCCGCGGTCGCAATCGTCGCTGGCGCCGCGCCCACGTCGATGACCGTCCGCACCGGTTCAGGGAGTCCAGAAGTATCGATCCCCAACTCTCCGAGGAATCTCTCGCCGGAAATGAGGAGTCCGGCCTTGCCGATCGCCTGCTGAGCCGTCTCGTTGGCCCGCTCCCTGGCGGCCGCCACCGCTTCATACCTCGCGCGATCGCCCGGCCCATCGTCCACCGGCGAGGCGGAAGGGCGCTGACTGAGGTCCGCACCTTTGAAAACATCCTTGCCGAACTGCACGGCGCCCTCGGCAAGACCGATGGGCGCTTGCACGGCGTCAGTAGCGCGTTCGAACCAGCCGCGGTTGTCTTCCGCATCCTTCTTCTTTTTCGCCGCGTCAGCCTCCGCCTGCGCCTTCCACTTGGCCTGCAGAGCGTCGCCTGCCTTGGAGAGGAACTCGTAGCGGGTCATGGGCTTGTCGGGGTTCGCGCCGTCGATGATCTGTGCGGCCGCCGCCGTGTCGCCCGTGGCGATCGCGGGTCCCGCCGCCTGGCCGAGTGCGGCCAGGCGCATCCGCTGTTCCTGCTGGTACTGCAGGCGCGGCGCGAACCGCCAAACCGGAACCTCGAGGTCCTGGTCAATCGCCATGGCCTAACCTCCGAACCGCGCAGGCCCGAAGGACGAGCCCATGGGCGAGGCCCGGCGCGCCTGTTCGAGCATGTCGCGGAAGTCCACGCCCAGGCCCTGCTGGTAGAGGCTCTGAGTCTGGTCGCGTTCGCTGGGGTTGAGCGACATGTAGCGCTGCAGGTTGAGCGCCCAGGGCGCATCGTGGATGCCGAGGCGGTCGTTGTTCAGCGTCGCGCCAAAGCCGCTGAAATCGTTCGCCGGCAACGAACCGATCAGCTTCCGGTAGAACGGCTGGTTGCCGAGCGTGTTGGCGTCATACGTCGTGTACGTCGGCAACGGGCTCATGCCATAGCTCGGCTGGCCGGGGGCCGTCGCGTTGTTCACGGGCTGGGTCACTGTGGGCTGAGAGCCGGGCGCCGGAGCAACCGCTGGGGCGGTCGCGGGCGGTGTGGTCAGGATGGGCTGCTGAACCGTCGGCTGCGGCGCCGAAGCGCTCGCCGACCGAGCGGGGCGAGGAGGCCGGATGACGGCTGACGGCGCTCCACCACTCCACGCGGCGGACGCCCGGGCGCGCATGTCGGGCCACGCCATTCCCGTCCCGCCCGCGTAGCGGCCCATCCTCTGGCCGCGCGCCTCCTGGATGTAGTTCACCGCCTCCTCGTGAGAGAGCACGCCGAGCGGCGCCCCGGTGGGGTTGATGACAACCTCGCTGTCCTGGCCGAGTTCGCGGCCGCGGCCTTCACCGGCGATGAACGCCATGTCGTTGATGAGCCCGCCACGTGCCAGGCGGCGAAGGTTGATGGTCGCACCCGCCGCGATCGGAGCGTCGCCGATGAGCGGCCGGTCCTGGTCATCCGCGACGAAGAAGCCGCTGTAGTCGCTGGCCTTGCTTCCGCCGAGCGTCCCCGTCTGGACCTTCACGCTCTGGCCCTTACCGATGTCAGCGACCTGCTCATTCGGCACACCGAGATAGCTTCCGCCCGGTCGAAGCGCTGGGGCGGCGGCGGGCTGGCTGCCCGGGTACGGCGCCGGGTAGGTGACGTTCGGCGTCGTCGCCGGTGCGGTGCCACCGCCGTAGTTCGCCCCGAGGGGAGGCGCGAGCCGATCGCCGCCGACGCCGGCGGCATCGGGCGCGGGGATGCTGGGGTTGACCGGCTGGTAGAGACCAGAGGTGTCCGGCATCACGGGGTCGGTGATGTCGTCCGCCCACTTCGTGGGGTCGACCGCCTGCCCCGTCGGCGTCCCCATCTTGTCGAGCAGGTTGTTGTACGCGACCCAGTCTTGCGGGCCGGAGCGCGACGCCAGGAGGCTCAGGGCCTGCAGCTTCGTGCTCGCCCGGCCCTGCTGCGCGGTCGTCAGTTGCTGGTTGTACTGCAGCCGGGTTTGGATTGCCCCGAGTCGCTGCTGATAGTTCACCTGTGCCGCGTCCACACCGATGCGCGCGACGTCGACGTAGTACTGCTGACGCGCGGCCTGCGCCTGCGTCGCCGCCTGCTGGTTGGCGATCTGGATCTGCGTCTGCGCCGAGAGCTGGGCGTTCGCGGCCGACACATCCTGCCCTCGCGCGGTCAGGGTGTTCTGAGCCGCGAGGTTCGCGACGTAGGCCGCGTCCAACGGAATCTGGGTGCCGGTGAGCGTGGTAATCGGGTCGGACATGTCGGCCTCCTAGCGGCGCAGGGGTGGAGCGAGAAACAGCGGGTCATTCAGCGGGTCGATTTCGCCATAGGTCCCTCCCGGAATCTGGAGGAGAGGCGGAGCGACTGTTGGCTGGACGGTCTTGGCGTATTGGCCGGCGGGTGGCGGAGTGAGCCGTGGTGCGGGCGGTGGCGCGAGAAGCGTGGGCGCCGCCGGGAGGTCGATGTTCGCGCCGGCTGGCACGAGTGGCGGCGCGTTGTCGAGGCCCATCGCGGCGAGGCTCGCCATCCGGTCCGCGACCGGGTCGAAGACCTGCGTTCCGGGGTACTGCAGGATTGGCGCGGTGGTCGTCATCCCACCCTGGCGCGCAAGCATCGCGACGCCAGAGCCGAGCTCGTCCGGCGTGAAGGACGTCTTACCGGGCGTCGTGCCGTACTTCACCGCCTGGGTGCGGGCGTCCTGGATGCGCTGTGCATCCGCGCTTGAGATGTCCTGCCCCTTCGCCCAGCGGTCGATTTCGAGTGCCGCACGCTTCAGCGTCGAATCGCCGAGGGCGATCTGCCGGTCAACCGAGCTGAGCCGGTTATTGAAGTCGGAGTTGCGGTTCGAGTTGGTCTTGTCCGTCGCGCCGCTGAGCAGGTCGAAATTCTTGAGATTGAAGTCGTTGAGGATCCCCCAGTAGGCCGTCCTGTTGGACTGGTCGACCTGCTTCTGCTGGTCAGGTGTGAGGTCGCCCCACGCGACGACAGAGCCATCCGGGAGCTTAGCGAGCCCCACGTCCACGCTCTGCATGTTCTGGATGGCGCTCGAAACCTGGACGAACTGCGTGGTCCACCCAGAAAGCGCCTTTTGGTAGAGCAGTTCGTCCAGGCCGCCACCCTCGGACGGCGGCAGAACGTAGTCCTTCGACTGGGGCTTGTTCTTGGTGAGTTCGGTGAGGACGTCTTGCAGCTGCGAGGCCGCCGCGCTCCAGTTCGGTTTCGCCGGCGTATCTCCGGGCATGAGGCCACCTCCGAGGAATTGGGAAGGGTCGACGAACGCACCGTCGGAGCCCCACACGTCGTAGCTCAAGTGGTCGCCGGTGCTGCGGCCTGAGTTGCCACTGTTCCCGAGCATGGCGCCCGCTTGAACCTGTTGGCCCGCCTGCACGGACACGCTCGAAAGGTGGCCGTAGTTGTGCGTGTAACCGTTCGCGTCCCTGACCTTGACGCTGATGCCCCAGCCGTCGCCCGAGTCGCCTGCCGAGACGATCGTCCCTCCGACCGCCGCGGGCACGTAGCTCCCGGCCGGCGCGCCGAAGTCGAGGCCTTTGTTGAAGTGGTCGTAGCCACCGTAAGGGCCGTCGAGCGGTTCATCGGTCGGGCCGAAGCCCTGCGTTACAGGTGCGTCGAACGCGCTGCCTGGCATCACTGCACCCCCTGCGGGCCGAGCTTCCGGCTGAGTTCTTCGAAGCGTCGCTGGGCCGCCTTACTCGCCCGGACCTTCGGGTCGGTCTGCAGCATCTCGGCCAGATTCTGGTACTCCTCGCGCTCGCTCACGACCGTCGTGCCCGGCGGGTAGCCTGTCGCGAGGTACATGCGTACGAGGTTGTCGTGCAGCTCGATCGCGCGGTGAGCGAGCGAGTCGACCATGCGGTTGACACGTTCGCCGGAGAGCGGGTCTCGGTAGGTCGCCATCGCTACACCACCGCGTTTCCGGGCACGTAGGTCCCTCCCTGGCCGGCGTCCGCGACCGCCGGATTGAGGTTCCCATCAGGCCCCGGCAGAAAGCCCGTGCCGTTGCTGGCCGCATTGTCGGCGGCCGAGATGGGCGGCGCCGGCGGCGGGGCGTTCGGGTCCACAACCTGCTGAGGAGCGGGGCCACCCGCGCCCGGGGGAGGAGGCGCGGGTGGCGGCTGCAGGGCGGCGCGGGCCGTCTCCTGCGCCATCTGGACGATCTGCGGAAACATCTGGTCGAGGCCGCGCTCGATGTAGACCTCTTCGGTCTCGGCCTGCGGGTCCTCGATATCGAAACCCTCTTCCTGCGCTCGCCGCTTCGAGACGAATCCGCCAGCGTTGCCGTCCATCAGGCTCTGCCGCTTGGCGATCTTGTTCGCGGCGCTCGTCGGGTCGATCTCGCAGATGGCCGGGGCGTCGGAGATGTCGTCGGGGCCGAGCGCGAGCCACTCGATCGTGCCCTTCGCGTCGCCGATGCCTGGCACGTCGAGGAAGACTCGCTCGCGCACCGAGTGCTTAATCATCTGGCGCACGAAGTCGCAGACCTCGCCCCAGGTGTTCGCCTCGTCTTCAACGAAGTCCTCGTAGAGCGTGTCGCTGTTTTGGGTGTAGAGGTTCGCGGTGTAGCCGGCGGTCGCGGCGCCTGGACTCTCGCCCTGGGTGATGGGATTAGCCCCGTTGCGCTGCCAGATGTCGAAGTCCGCCTGGAGGAGCGGCAGCGCAACGAACGGCTGCCAGCCATCGAGAGAGTTCTTGATCGTCTGTCCGGGGTTGAGCTGGATCACCTTCGACGGGTCGCTCATATCGAGGACCTTCGGGCGCGAGGCGTTAGCTTCGTCCGGGATCGTCGTGCTCCCCGGCGCCGTCTCCACAATCCAGTGCGGCCGCGAGTAGGTGAAGCTCACGTCGTGCGCCAGCGTCAGCTGGTCGTTGATCGCGCGTTCGATCGAATCGAGGCCCCAGCAGACGCCCTGGTACGCCTCGTCCATGTTCGCGCTCGACGTCGTGAGACCGTAGCCGAGGATGACGGGAACGCCCGGCAGGCGGTGCTGCTCAACCTTCCCGATGACGTGTCCGTTGACCATCCAGGCCATCCAGACGCGGTCGTAGTAGCGCACGGTCTCGACCATGTCCCACTGCGGCGAGGCGGAGCGACTGTTGGCTGGTACGCCCGGGTCGTTCGGCCGCGGAGTCTTGGGGTCGTCCTTGAGTTCGACGCCGGCGCGTGCGGCCTCTGCCACGACGTGACGCCAGGGCTTCTTCTCCACGATGAGCGCGGCGCAAATGCCGTCGCGGTCGCGATCGACGTAGAACGACATCGAGTTCAGGGCTCGGATGCCGATCGGCATAAGGCCCATGAGGTCAGCGTCGAGCCGCCGGTTCGCTTCGGCCGCGGTCTCTTCGCGCTCAATCCCGGTCTTTGAGTCGCGGACCATGCGGCGCTTAGTGTCGAGGCTGTCGTAGTCGTCGGTCAGAAAGATTTCGTAGGCGGAGATGCCGGCCTCGTACTGGTTGTCCACGAACTGGCGCCGGAAGCCACGGTTCTTTCGGTTCAGCGCGCGCATGAGCTGGTTGCACCATCGCGTTTCGTGCGCGGCCGCCGAGAGCGCCTTTTCCGTCGTGCCCTTCGGCATGATGGTGATGCGCGGAGGGTTGCGGGTCTGGGCCGAGACGCGCCGGTTGATCTCGTTGTGGGAGAGGCGGCTGAAGATGCGCCGGCCGTCCTTGAGGTTCTTCTGCCACTTGTCCGGGAGCCGGTCCTGCAGGTAGCGCCGCTCGTGCTCCTTCTCGACCATGTTCCGCCACTGGCCCCAGAGCTTCCGCTGGCGCTCGTAGAGGGCGAGGATGTCGCCTTTCTCGGGCTGCGGGTAGCGCTTGAGCATGCCCTCCATGCGCCGCTTCTCGGCCTCGGCGGCGAGGTCGCCAGCGTCCGCGAGGCCGAGTTCTGCGACCGCGTCATCGGAAAGAGCCACGTCCATGGGCGGAATATAGCGCGCATGTTCTAGCGAAAACAGACCACCTAACTAAGCCGCTGCAATGCTGAAATAGACTCACAACTAAGCCGCTAAATCTGATGTCACGACTGCGGTATTCTCCGGTTGGTGCCAGCGACACTTACCCGCGCCGAGGAATCATCCGCTGTTTGGGCCGCCCGGCTCAAGCTTGCGCTGGGCGGGTCCTTCGCCGCGCTTCTCTGGTTTGTGGCGATCGAAGACGTCGGAGGCAAGGCCGAGTCCCTCCCCTGGCTCCCGCCCGACTCCCCTGAGCAGACGGGCTCCATCCGTTTCCGGCGCTGGGCCTACCTGATCGAGCGCGCCGCCAGTTGGGCGATGGGACGCAACGAGGTCGTGCTCAAGGCGCGCCAGCTCGGCTTCACCTGGCTCGCGGCCGCGTACGCCTACCACGTCGCACGCAGGCCCGGCGCCCGGGTGCTAATCATCTCGAAGGGCAAGCTCGAGGCCTACGCGTTCCTCGACCGAGTGCGGTTCATTCACTCGCGCCTACCCCTGCTGCTGCAGTCCACGATGGAGGTCGACAGGGCCGGGGAGATTCGCTTCAAGAACGGCGGCCAGATCCTCGCCCTGCCATCGACGCGCAACGCCGGCCGCGGTTTCACTGGCTCCCTGCTCATCTTCGACGAGAACGCCTACCACGCCTGGGCCGCCGCGAACTGGAAGGCGGCTCGCGCGACCGTCGCCGACGTCGGCCAGGTCATCGTCATGTCCACCGCGAACGGCGCAGGCGGCTTCTTCCACGACATGTACCGTCTCGCCGAGCGCAACCGCGAGCGCATGGCCCAACTGCAGCGCGCTCTCGCCTTCGCCCAGGACACGCACCGCGACGAAGAGGCGGCCGCCCTAGAGCGCCAGATGGGCCAACTCGGCCGCGTCATGCTCTGGCCCGCCTTCGTCTCCGCCCTCGAACGCCCGGACCGCACAGCCGAGTGGATGGACGCCGAGCGCGACATGTACCCGGGAATGCCGGAGGAGTTCGCCTCCGAGTACCCGATGTCGGTCCACGAGGCCTTCGTGCGGCTGTCTGGCCTGGTCTACCCGCAGTTCAACCCCGAGCTGCACGTGCGCGAGACCAAGCCGGTGCCCTGGGAACAGTGCCTCTATCGCTATGCTGGCTACGACCTCGGCGGTGGCGACCCTACCGCGGTCGTCATCGTGGGCGCATGGCGGAGCGTCGACGGCCAGGTCCGCCTCCACCAGTACGCCGAGTACTACCGCAAGCACGGCGCCGCGAGCGTCGACGAGCTCTATGAGTTCATGGAGCCGTGGCACACGCGCGCGCCGTTCACCTCAATCCAGGGTGACCCGGCGCCAGGCGGAGAGACAGTCATGGAGAGCCTCCGCCACCTCTTCGGCTACGGCACGGTTATCCAGCGAGGGGAGTCGGAGCGGAAGGCCGGCCTCGGCACAGTCGCGATGTTCCTCAACCGCGGCTGGCTGACCCTCGACCAGGAGTGCTTCGAAAGCATCCACGAGTTCGCCGGCTACCGGTGGGCGCAGAAGGTCGATTCGAACTCGAAGGACCGCTACGCAACCGGGACGCCGTTCGACCACCACGCGGACGCGATGGACGCCCGGCGGCTGGTGGTCCTGCGCTTCTTCCGCGACGTGATGGAGCACCGCGAGAGCGTGTACGCCTTCGAAGAAGTGAAGCTATAGATCCCGTTGAGACGTGTTCACGGCCTCGCGAAACGGCTCAGGTTGTCCAAGTTGGACAACCTGGTCATCCGCGGACTCTGCGTATACGCGTTGCGTCAGGTGGAAGGCGGCCCAGATCGAGGCCACGATAGTGCTATCCGTGTGGAGTGGAGCCGGAGTGTCTGCCATGGTGATCCCCTTCGGCCAAGTGCGGCCGCTCTCGAAGTAAGCAGCAGGAGCGCGACACCTGCTGTCGCGATTACTCGCCGTCGAGTGTCCGGTTTGCAAGCGCCTCAAGCTGCGCGAGCGTCAGCTTATCGACATCGCCGAAGACCATGAACTGACGCCGGTTGTCGTTGTTCACCGGGCCTTCCGGCGCCAGCAGCTTGAAGTACTTAGCCAGCGCCTCGATGGCTCCGAGCTTTCCGTGCAGCTTCAGCTGCATCTCTTCGACCTCCCACTCTTCCGCCTCGAGGTATTCCTCCCCGTCCTCGCCCGTCACCGCCACCTTGCGCCCCTGGTTGACCAGCCGGCGGCGTTTCACCTTCACGCTCTCGATGGTGCGCGCGGCATCGTCTGTCAGGTCCTTGGACTCTTTGAGGCGAACGCCCCATGGCCCCCACTCCATGACGTCCCGAAGGTCCGCGTAGCCGAGCCTCATGAGCTCGCGGAGTACCGCGTCAGCGGTGAGCTCGAGACGGTCGAAGCGCTGGACCGCCTGGGCTTTCACCAGCTGCGCGACCTCAACATTCCCCAACAAGCGAGAGCCGACACGGTCCGCCGTCTTTTCGCTGTAGCCAGCCCGGATAGCGGCCTGGGTCGCGTTCAGGTCCTTGGCGTACTCGAGGGCGAAGGTCTGCTGTCGGAGATTCAGCATGGAGGGAGGGTAGCAGCCCTCGGCCGTTCCTTTCGCATGAAGCCGTCGATCGACGGGTGCTTCTCTGCCTGGCGCTTCATCCAGGCGATGCCGCACGAGTAGCAGCGGAGGGCGGGGAAGGTGTCGATGGGCGCCGGGAGCGGCTCCACGTGGCACTCCGGACAGTTCACCGAGCGTTGGGCCGAACGAGCTTACGGAGCATCGCCTTACTGGTCGTCTCGACCGCACCGGCGAGGACCGCGTCCTCGCGCATTCGAGGGCGAAGGTCGTAGTGCGCGTGTTCAGGGTGGTTCTGAAACCGCGCTCGTTTGAGGCCAATTTTATCAGCCAAATCGTGCAGTTCCTCGCGGGTGGTCGCCATCATGTGGCACCACCCATCCGGCCTCTGCTGATCGACATAGACCGTCACAGCGTCATCCTCCCTTGCTCGCCGCGGCGCAGAAGGTTGGGATCGACGCCACTCAGTCCCGCCTTGCCGAGCGCCTCGGCTGCAAGGCCGTGGTCGGCGTCGGCCACCATTCGCCGTATCGTCCGCCGATTCGTGTCCTCGCGGACGATCGAAGCCGCCTCATCGAGGGCGTCTCGCATCTGTTGGACGCCCCAGGCGTCGACGTCGGTCGTTGCTTGCATCGTGGGATTCATCTGTGTCCTCCAAGCCATTGGACGAGCCGCCTAAGCGATTCGTGGCTCTTCCGCCGCGACCTGCGGCGCCGGATGTCTTTGGCGCTCCGTTGGATGGAGCGCTTGTTGTGTGGCAGTTCCCAACCCGTGCGCGACCGTCGTGCCAGGAGAACGGTCATCGCACGATTCGCCGGTCCGCACCGACCAGGCGCACGGTGTTCCCGAGCACTCGGCTCTTGAGTCGCGGGTGGAGCTTCTCCCAGCCCGGGCCGCTCGGGTTGGCCGTCACGATGGTCGGGCGCATCGCTTCGTGCCGGGCGTTGACGACGACGTACAGGCGTTCCTCCGACCACTCGGTGGCGCGACCGGCGCCGAGGTCGTCGATGACGAGCAGCGGCCACCCGATGAGCTCGCCCATGGCGCGTTCCGTCGTTTCGAAGCGCTCGTCTTCGTCGAAGGTCGCTTTGATGCGGTCGAGGATCTCCACGACGCCCCAGAACTGGCCGCGCACGTGGTGCTGTTCGTACGCCTCCGCGAGCATCAGGCAGGCCAGTTGTGATTTGCCGCGTCCAGGCTCGCCCATGAGCGTCAGGAAGGGCTCCTCGGGTGGCCACGCGCGCAGCCAGGCGGTGGCCATCTCGCGGGCCGCTTCGTTCGGCGCCCACACGGTGTGCCGGCGCCGAAGGGAGAGCGGGACGCGAGCGGCGACCGGGTCGAAGTCGGGCCACGGGCGGCCACCAACGCACTCGCAGGGCGTCCGCCTGTACCGATTCCAGCGCACCGCGTCCTCGTCGTTCGCGGCCGCCATCACCTGTCCGGTGTCGTCGCAGAGTGCGCACTCGTACTCCGTTGGGTCGGGCTCTTGCGGGTCGTAGGGCCGGCCGAAACGGCGCTCGTAGACCGAGATGCGCTTCTCCCGGTCGAAGTCGAGCCGGCGCATGGCTCCTTGGCTACGGCGACCGAGCCGGTAGTCCGTCCGGATGCGCTCCTTCTCCTCCGGGGTCAAGGCCTCGCGCAATTCGGTCGTATTCGTCCAGCTGATGGTCGGGTCCGTTGGAGCTTCGATGGGCATTCCGTGCCTCCTTTCGCGGTGGTTCAGTGAGCGACCGGCGAAGCCAGCCGCGGACGTAGAGGTTCATGTCGGTCGATTTGTGGGCCGCCTCGTGGGCCAGAGCCAGGTCGATCTCCTCGGGCACGTGCGGTATCCGGAGGACGAACTCCGACTCGATCGCTCGTCGCTGCTCGCTGGTCAGCGGATGGAACGCCTTTCGAGGTCGCGGCGCGGCCAGCGCCGGTACCCGATCCGAAGGATCGGGAGGTTCTGTTAGGTCCTGTCCTGTCCTGTCCTGTACGGTAGTAGATAAGTTTCTGCCGGTTTCTGCCGGAGATTTGCCGGGGATTTGCTGGAGGACCATTCCCCGGGCCTCGGGAGTTTGATCCTGTTTCCGTGAGTTGCAGGCACGGCACGCTACGACCACGTTTTCAACAGAGTTATCGCCGTTCGGCTCAACGTGGTCGTAGGTCCCGCCGTTTGGCCCGCGACGGTTTTTCCACTCGACGACAACACCGCAGTAGCGACAGCTATCGCCGTCTCGTTTGCGGATCGCGTCGATCGTTGAGTAGTCAGAGTAAAGCGTGCGATTTCGCGAAGAGCGCCGCTGGTGTTGTTTTCGTTGGTCGACCAATCGACCGGCGTATTGATACCAGTCGTGGAGTGCGAGACCGTCGTCAGTCCGATCGACGAACCCGACAGCTGTCAGGCCTGAGACGAACACTTTGGCGTCGCCTTCCCACATGCAGGCGTCCGCGATCTCTTCCTCGTCGAAGTCTTCAAGGAGGCCGGTCGGTGCGTAGTCCACCGCCCACCACCACAGCATGTGGAGGTGGCCGATGGCGGCCGGCACCGAAGCGCCGAGCAGGCGGGCCAGCCGGCGCGTCTTCGGGTGCTGGCCCAGCTCCTGGTGCGACTCGATCCAACTCATCACTCAATCTCCTGCCCGTGAGAGGGCCACAGCTACGCTTGCAGTTCGGCCATGCGCCGAATGAGCGCGGCCGCGCTCTCCTGGAGCGCGGACACAGTCGGCGCGAGCTCGTCCCATGCGGCGTCCCCTGCGGCGGCCCGTGCGGCGGCCCATGCGGCGGCCCCTGCGGCGGCCCCTGCGGCGGCCCATGCGGCGGCCCATGCGGCGGTCCATGCGGCGTCCCCTGCGGCGTCCCCTGCGACGGCCCCTGCGGCGTCCCCTGCGGCGGCCCGTGCGGCGTCCCATGCGGCGGCCCTCCCGGCGGCCCATGCGGCGGCCCCTGCGGCGGCCCATGCGGCGGCCGCGCGCTTGCGCGCGCTCTCTATAAGCGGGCGGGCGACGTCGAGCGTTGCGCTGTCGACTATCTCGGCGAGATCCCGAAGCGCGGCCGCCTCCTCGTCGAGCTTCGCGAGCGTGAGCCATGCGGGAGTAAATTCGCGCACCAACCAATCGGCGCACATCCACGCCCGGCGGCTTTCGATTGCTGGCGTCGACACCGTGTTTAGGATCACCGCGATGAGCGGTTTCAGCAGGCGGTCACGCTCCTCGTTGCTTCGCAGCGCGTCGTTCCATGCGCGGCCGAACGACGCGATCACCGGGCTCACACACTGCGGGTTGTCGCTGAACTTCTCCCCCGCCAGGTAGGCCGCCGCCTCCAGCATGCACATGCCCTCAGCGGCCCTCTTGTGCCCGCCGCTGGCGAGCGTGATTTGGTCGATGGTTAATGTCTTCATTCCTTCTCCTACCTTGTGTTTGTTCCGAATTAGGTCGTTCGTGCGGGATTGGGATCGGCATCTCAGGCAAACCTCCGCGTCACGCTGTGGACGAGCACCTTCTCGATCTCCTCCCAGTCGCTAGGCCGCCACACCTTCACGTTCGCGCCCGCCTGGCAGAGCCGCTCGCGCCAGACCTCCTGAGCGGTCGTCATCTTCCCGCTCTCGGTTTTCAGCTCGCGGTAGAGCACCTCGGACTCCGGGTGCACGAGCACCAGGTCAGGGAACCCCGGCCCGCTCCGGCGCGAGTCGTACGTGTGGTAGCAAAGCCAACCTCTGATCTTCGAAGCGGCGACCACCATCGCTTCGAAGTTTTCCTCCGACACTCCCAGTTGTGGGCTCATGTCAGCTGCCCCGCTACGCCGTCCAGCCAGCGCTGGAGACCGGCGAGGCCGTCTGCCGCCGCCGTCTGCAGCAGAGGGGAAGCGGGCGGTCCGTAGACGCGCCACGAGGCCCGCAGTTGGAAACCATCGTGGAGATACGTGAACTGGTCCCAGCGCTGCTCGTCCTCCGCCTCTGGCTCGTCGTCATCGTCCGGGTCCATCTGTGTGGTGGCGCCGATCGCGACGGTTTCGCCCGTCTCCGGGTCCATCGTGCGCGTGTGGTCGTCGCCCTCAAACGCATCCGGTTCGTTGGAGGTGCGCGGGTCAACGTATGGGTCGGTGGGCGGCTCTTGGTCGGCCTGGTAGGCCTCCGGACCGGGATCGTCCGGCTTTTTGAACCGCTCCCACGGGTCTGGCGCGCCATCCGCCTCCCTCTCCGGGCCGGGGTCGTAACTGTGCGCTGGCACCCTCGGAGTGGGCGACGGTGCGCGATCGCGCACCGGGTAGGACTTCCCGTCCTTGCCCTCGCGAAACGGCTCAGGTTGTCCAAGTTGGACAACCTGGGGCCGGTGATTCGTGACTGTGTGCCGGCTGCAGCCCGCAACCTCGGCGACCCGTGAATCGCTCCACGTCGGGTAACGCTTGATGATCTCCCTGGTGAGCCGCTGGCGTTCCGGCCGGGTGTACGGCAGCCCGTGCCCAATGTTCGCCTTCACGCTCTCGATGAAGAGGTCGTCGTCCGCGATGTCAAGCTCGACGATGCGCACGCAGTCGCTCGGCTCAGCCCTGTAGCGGTGCCGTCCGTCGACCAGGTAGAACGAGCCACGCTGCACCGAGAGCGGCGGGAGGTTCTCCGAAACATCAGAGTACTCGCGCACCTTCTCGGCGTTCAGGCCGCGCACCTGCCAGTCCGGCACGGCGATCGCCTCCTTCGGCACCCATTCGCCGTGACCTGGTCGCTCGGTGTTCATCCGCTGCGCCAGCGCCCACACCTCGTCGCTGTGGGTCGGGTTCTTTGCTGTCCAACTTCTTCCCTTGTTCATGCCTCTCCCCGTGGTCTCTACAGCGCGCGGAGCGCTTCGTCCGCGGCCTCGGTCTTCCGCTCAGGACAGTTCGCTTCGTGCCCGCCGTAGCGGTGCCGCTTGCGCAGTTGGTGCCCGCACGTTGGGCAATTGCGGCCGCGCCAGGCGGTCCCCTTCTGCTGGCTCGATGCCTGCGCCTCTACTGCCCGGCGGAAGGTCCGCCGGAAAAGTTCGTCGTCGATGAGGTCGCTCACCTCGCCCTTCGTCGCGGCCGGCATCACCCGGATCGACAGCTTCCGAGCGAGGTCGCGCTGCATAGAGGTCGGTTCGCCCACGCGCCAGCCCGCCGCTCGCTGGGTCAGGTTGCCGATGGCGACGCGGGACTCCGCGACGCCGAACGCGGTCTCGAGATCCAGCGCCCGGTCGAAGAGGGCCTGCAGAGTTGGCCCGTTCCGGCCGATCAACACCCGGTGCGGCACGAAGCCGTCGAAGTCCTCCACCAGCGCGACCCAGACGTTGTTGCCCGAGGGCGCCATGTGGATGCCGTCGACCAACCGCCAGAGGAACGGACTGGCGCCGAAGAGGTTGACCGCGACGGCCGCGCGCTCCTTGATGCGGTGCTCCTTCTGGGCCACGTCGAGCAGGTCCATCAACTCGCCCTGGGTGTCGTACCCGCCGCCCGCGGAGGCCGGCTGCGGTTCTTTGCCGGCGAGCACCGGGAGGGTGATGAGCCGGTGGCGCGAGCTGGCATCGACGAAATCGACGATCAGTGCGTCCTTCTTGCCGGTCTCCTCGGAGAGGCGTGCCGCGCGGCCGATGCACTGGATGTAGAGGCTCTGGCTTTTCGTCGGTCGCGCCCACAGGACGCAGTCGATGCCCGGCTCGTCGTAGCCTTCGGACAGCACCATGACGTTGACGAGGACCGGGATATCGCCCCGGTGGAACGCCTCAAGCGTCGCCTGCCGCTCCTCGGCGGGCGTGTGACCGAACACACACTCAGCGCGCACACCGGCGTCTCTGAACGCCTCCGCGAGGTGCTCGGCGTGCTTCACGTTGACGCAGAACGCGACCGTCCGCTGGCGCTCCGAACAGTGGCGCCGGTAGGACTCCACGATCAGCTTGTTGCGGCCACCGGTATCGACCGTCTCCGCGAGTTCTCCCTCGGCGAGGTCCCCATGCGCCGTCTTCACGCCGTCGAGGTCCTCTTCGGTGTCGATGCGCAAGCCTTTGATGGGCGAGAGCTTCCCCATCGCGATCAGCTCGAGCATGGGGAGGTGGAAGACTACTTCCTGATAAAGCGCATCGAGGCCGGCCTTGTCCGCCCGGTTTGGCGTCGCCGTCAGGCCAACGAGGAGGTCCGGGTTCAGTGTCTGGATGGCGCGCATCCGCGAGGCCGCCAGGTCGTGGTGGCACTCGTCGCTGACCATGAGCAGGCCGTCGCCATTGACCGCCTGAGAGAGCCGCTCGAGCCGCCGCGGCTGCGCGAGCGTTTGGGCCGACGCCACCACCACCTGGGCGTGGACATCGTCCTGTTCGGCCTTGCAGACGCCGAGCGAGAGGTTCGGGTTGATGCGCTGCAGCGTCGCGAGCGACTGGCGCACGAGCTCGTCGCGATGCACGAGGAAGACTGTCTTGGGGAGGCCAACCTCGGCGATGAGCCAGGCGGCGAAGACGGTCTTACCGGCGCCGGTGGCCATGCTCACTAACTGGCGTGTGACTCCGCGCCCGCGCGCCTCCTGCACGGCCTCGAGCGCGGATCGCTGGTAGGGCCGGAGCGGCACCAGGGAGACCGGCGCGGCCTGTTCCATGGGATGGTCGAGCGTCGCCTGTAGGCTCATGACTGAGCCTCGCGGCGATCCGCGACGTGGAGCCGATGGTGCGTTTCGCACCGGTGAACACCGTTGCGGTCAGTCGCGAAGCCGGCCTTGCGCAGCATGTCCTGGGCGCCCGCGAGCGAAGTGTTCGGCGGCAGCGTGAGTCGCATCCGGCACGACGGGTCCGCGCAGTCGATCGCCAGAGGAGCACGGGCGGACGAGTAGGCCGGCGCCGGGCGCTTCCCGCAGGCGTCGCACTTCTCCGGGTAAAACAGGGCTCGGTGGTCACACTTCATGGAGCCCCCCCCCGCATGTGGGACACACCGCATCCGGATCACCGCTCAACCCGCTGGCTTCCTTCCACCCCTCCGCGGTGAGCACGATCCCGCGGGCGGTCTCCGGGTAGAGGACGATCAGCCGGTCATCCGCCAGCCGCTTCACGTAGCCGCGCGCGACCGACACCGAGGAGAAGCCGCCCTCCTCGGTGATGTCGCGCAAGGTTGGCGCGATGCCGTGCTCCCGCATGTAGCGGTGCACGGCGGCGAGCGCCTTCTCTTTGCCATTCACGACGATGGCCATGGGTCAGTTCACCCCGGCCGTCTGGCGCCGCGCCGCGTCGTTCGCGACGAGCTTCACGTGCATGTCGGAGATCTGCTTGCCGAGAGCCGCCTGCTGCTGCGGCCGCGGTCCCGGATGAGCCAGGTACCAGCGTTCGAGGGCATCGTTGACGCTCTGCGGCGTGACCTCGGTGATTTGCAGGACCATCCGCACGTGTTCGTCGCCGATCTTCCAGCCGCTCTCGTGAAGCCACTTGCGGAGGCCTTTCGCGTCCTCCGACGGCTCTACCGGGGCAGGCGCAGCCGGCGTGATCTCGCCCGTCGCGGTGTCAACCCGCTCACCGTTCCCGGCTTCCGCGAACTCCCGGCGCAGGTCCGCCATGCCCATCGCCCCGTCGTAGAGTACGAGTCCGAACTGGTCGCCGTACATCCGCAGGCAACGCTTGAGCGCGTCCGTGGCCGCACCCTTCACCGCCATCTCGAGGCCGCCCGAGCCGCTCCCCTGGCGCACGCTGGTGCCGATGTCGGAGAATTCGAGGCCGCCGGCCACGCTGAGCGTCCCCATGACCGCGTAGACGCCGTACGTGGTGCCCTTCTGCCCCTGTTCGCCGGACTCGATGCACGTCGGGATGCCGGCAACGCGGAAACCCCATCCACCCTCGCCGAAGATGCGGTTGGCGTTTTCGATGACGTCGTGCCCCTGGAGGTAGGGGATGCCCTTGAGCGGGCCGTTGTCGCCCACCGTGACCCGGTCGGGGTCCAGCGGCAGACGGAGGAGCGCAAGCGCGTCTTCGTGCAGCATTACTTCGCCTCCTCCGTGATGACGTGGGCGATTTCGGGAGCCGCCCGGTGCGCGACGGCCGACTCAATCCACGGCCGCTTTGGGATGCGCGCGGTCGCCGCGTCGTACGCCTTGATGGCCATCTCCGGGAGCTTTTCGCGCTTGAAGCCCGAGGCCGCCCGCGCCAGGGCCTCAAGCTCGGAGTAGGACATCTCCGGGATCTCTTCCACGAACTTCTGGACGTCCGTTTTTGTGTACGAGGACTGCCGGGAGTTGATGACGATCCCGCCAAACGCGCCGTACACGCCGTTCTGGAGGAGCACCCGGTCGAAGTTGGCCAGGACGGCCTCCCAGCGCTTGATTTGCTGGTAGGCGTCATGGCGCCTGGTCGCGACCACCGAGAGGCGGTCCGGGCCGTGGGACTCCACGATCTCTCCGTCTTCCGTGACGATGAGGCTCTGGTCGCCGAGGACATCGATGTAGTCGTAAATCACCTGTCCCACCACCGTTCAGTCAGGGCGCCGAGCGCATAAAAGGCGCACAGCGCGGTCGGTATCGCGATGACCAGCCAGAGCGGCGCGTCGTTCATGACGCCCGCTCCGTGCCGCGATTGCTGAACTGAAAGCCGCCCGCTGGCATCGTGCCGAGGCAGTCCGTAACCCGGACGCGCATTCGCGAGCGGAAGCCGATGCAATCGCAGCTGAGTTCGCCAGGACCGTTTTCAAACGCGGCGCAGAAGCCACGGTCGGTCCAGTGGTCGGAGTAGATGTGTCCGCACCGGCAGCGCGAGCCCGCCGGGCGCTCCGGGTTAATGGCCACCCGCGGCCGTTCGATCTCCTCGATTTGGTCGAGTTCATCCAGTGGCGCGGGGCCGGGTTCCGGAAGCCCGACCTGCCCCACGGGACCGACTACCCCAGCCAGTCCCAGGTCTCTCAGGGAGGCGATATCCTCCTCGGGGTGCGGTGTCAGTTCACGGCGTTCCGGCGCCGGGGCTGCCTTCGATTCTTCGACGAGCGCGGCCGTCGGCCTCGTGCTGAGGAGTCCGGCACGATAGGTGTCTCCCCACCAATCGCGGGACGGGTCTGCCTTGAGTCCAGTTGCAAAAGCCATCATGCTTACCTCGGTTCAAGTGGTTTGGAGGCCCGCCCGGTGACAGCCGAGGCGGGCCTTCGCGTTTGGTGAGTCGGTTACGCCCGCTCTGGCCAGTGCCAGCTGAGGCCCGTGTGGCTCTCGTCGAGCGAGTCCTTGTGGAACACGCTGGGAGCCGCGAACGGTGTCTTGAGATCGCTCAGCGTGTCCGGGAAGACGTAGAGGTTGACGCGCCCCTCCTCGATGCTGGCCGCGGTGATGAGCGCCGCCCGGCACTCGCCCTCGGCGAGTGATGGGTCTGAGTAGTGGACGATTCGGCCGACGGCGATTCCGTCGAATGCTGACTCGGGTGACTTCGTAGCGATGGGAGTTCTCCTTGGTTGGGTGGGCGACGACGGCGGAAGCGCTTACGTGAGCTGCACGTCCCTCCCCTGACGCCGGTAGGCCATGCGCGTGAAGTAGGCCCGCCCCTTCGCGTTGAGTAGCCCGTTGCCGCCCTTGGTCGCCCGCTCGCGACGCTGCTCGGGTGTCATCCGGTCCGCGGCCGTGAGGCCACCAAGCCGGCCGATCTCCTGACGGGTGAGCTTCTTTCGTGGCTCCTCGTTCATGACGCCTTCACCACCTTGATTTCGTGCCGGAACTCCGGGATGTCGCCGAGGCCGGCCATGCGGCTCACGAGCGACCAGCGCCGCCGCTCTTCTTCGCCCTGCTCGATCGTCCGGATGAAGCTGTCCCGCGCGTGACCCATCCGAAGGGCGATGTCCATGACCGCTTCGTCCCGGACTCGCGCCAGCTTCTCTAGCGCGACCGGGTCGGCCCCAGGGCTACTCGTCGTCCTCATCTGTGTCACTCCACTTACGGTCGTCTGGATCGAACGCGAACGCATCCTCGATGCGACGGCGAAGGAAGTCCGACGGCTTCAACCGCAGCTTCCTCGCCTCGCGTTCGATGGACTGCTTGAGCACCGGGTGAAGCCGAATGCTCATCGTTTGCAGCGTTTCCTTCGTCATGCCGTCAGCATCGTCCACATTGTGTACGTTGTCAAGAGCCTAACGGGCATTGCTGTCCGGCGGTGGCGCGACAATGCGCCGATGAATTAAGCTCGTCGCTGGGGGCCTCTCCTGAGGGACGCCCGTCTCGCCAAAGGCTGGACGCAGGATGACCTGGCCGAGCTTCTCGGTGTGACGCGCGTCGTCGTGAGCCGGCTCGAAAACGGAGTCCAATCGCCAACCGTGCCAGAGCAGGTAAACGCTCTGATCAAGGCACTTCGGCCACACCTCGAGCCGGAGGAACTGCTAGAAGCTATGGGCGTCGAACTAACGCCGTCGCCAAGGTCCGCGCGGCTCCCCAAGGAACTCACTGAGATGCTCCTGGAGATGACTCCTGAGCAGCACGCAGCTCTCGCCGCGTTTGCGCGACCATTGCCGCGTGGAACGGCCAAGGCTCCGGGACGGCGAGGACCGCGCCGCCGGCAGCCGTCAGGAGGTCCACAATCACAGCAGGGGTGAGGCCGGACACGGCCACCATCAAAACGCTCGCCACAAGCAGCACCTCGTCTCAGTAGTCCATCCATAACGTGGCTAGCGAACCCTAGAACACCCGTTCTAAAACGCCAACCGGCGGAGGCCGAAAATGCGACAAGTGCTGACGAGTCTGGTCCCGGTCGCGATCTTCACAAACGGACCGCTGTGCACTGGGCGGGCGGTTTCACCGTGAAACTGGCCCGTGATCTGCTTTCACTGGCAGGAGTGGCAACGTACGTCGTCGGAGCGTGGGTCGTTGTCCTGGGGGGAGCCGGCCTCATCGTTTACTACGCATTCTTTCATTCGGAGCCGACCCTCGCAGACTCGCCTATCGCGAGCCTCGTGCCCGCTTGCCCGGCAGGGTATCGCGAGTCCGCCAGTTCTTACAGCGCAGCCCAAAGTCGCGCTGGGTCTCCGCCGTACGCCATCACTGAGCGGAGGTGTCGCAATGGAGACCTTCTACTCGTCGCAAGCTTCGAACAGTATCGGGATAGCGGCGGAGCGGCCCAGTCAATGGACCGGCGGCACGGATTTTTCAGGGCCGATCACATGCTCTGCGACGATTGGATTGAACCCGATCTGCCCCGATGGGTGCCCCCGCTTCCCGTCGACGACGTCGCCGCTTTCCTGGTCCGTGGATCCGGGTGCACAGAGGAACTGACGACGGTCGATTACCAACTCGAAGTCCGACGGGGAGCGCTCATCGCGGTTGTCTGGGGGCGAGACTTCGGGGCAACCAACTATCGCGGTGAGACCACCGGGCATTTCCAGACCGAAGCGGTACGCGCGTTGATGGCGGACGCTCTCAACGCGCCGTGGGGAGATTGACGCCTACATACAGCGCCAGGGCGAGGCGCTTTGCGGCGAGGATTACGAACTTCCGTCCTGTCCCAAGTAGCGCGACAGCAGGCGTCGCCGGGCGTGGGGAACATGCGTTTGTGACCCTCCGGCCTCATCTCGAGTGCATCCACGAAGGCGAGTCCAGCCGGCGTTGCCGACGGTGCGGCGCCTACATCGATCCCGAGCCCTACTCGCCGGATGGGCCAGACGTCGGCGAATGAAGCGAGAGGCCCGGGCATTGCTGTCCGGGCCTCGCTGTCGCGGTTACCAGTCCTCGTTGATTTTGGGATTCGGCGGCGGGCGAATCGGCGCTGGTGTCTTCGCCGGCGGGTCAGTCTCGTCGATGTCCGAGATCTGCAGATGGCCGAAGTCCTCGCCCCCCCAGCGTTTGGACTCCGGACCGGCCCCGACGAGCTGTAGCCGGCGATTCAGCGCGGCCGCGGGCGTGCCTGAGCCCTTGAGGATGAACCAGTAAACCGCCGTCGCGATCGCGAACGAACCCGTGAGATGCACGATGACCGCCTCGGGCGTCCAGTCCGCTCCGCCGGCGACGACGCGGAGCCAGAGCGCCAGGGCGCCGAACGCAAAGCTCACGGCGATCGCGACGACCTGCTTGATGGTGTCGCTCCAATGGCAGCGCGTCAGCAGCGACACGACGAAGGGAGCGACCACGGCGAAGAGCGCGGCGAGGATAGGGTTGCCGAAGATGTCTTCCATCGAAGCCTCCTCCTACGGGTTTGCCGGCCAGCACCAGGTGCCGGGCTCGCGGTCCTCCGAACGAAGCACGTTGCGAGCCCGGTCGTAAGGCAGACCGTTGCGCTGAAAGCCGACGTCGTCGCCGTCCTCGGCCTTGAAGATGATGAGGTCACACTGCCCGTTGTCTGGCAGCATCCAGGTGGCCGTCCGCTTCGTGTCGCCGTCCGCGCTGGTCTCGACGTGGTCCGCGCCTCGCAGGCGCACCACGCGAGTGACGAGGGCGGCCGCGGCGGAGCCATCCGGCATGATGTACTGGACGGCCGCGCTCTCCGTGAAGAGCGGGGCCGGTGTGCCCCAGGCGGCGAAGGGATCGCCCGCCGCATCGGCCAGCGGCAAGGATGGGGGAGCGCCCAAGGGCGGGCCGTTCCCGGTGTCGGCGAGGATCAGGTCTGCTTTGGTTGTCATGGGTCTCCTTTGTCTACTGGTCGACGATCGCGGCGCCCGTTGACTCCTGTACGGCAGCCAAGAGCATCGTGAGGATGCCGAAAATCAGGGTTCGGTAGCCCTTAAGCGTGTTCATCTCTTCACCTTTCCGGGTTCGTGAGTGTGGTCAGGCACGTCGGGATGCCCGATGCCCGCCGCTGCGTTGGCGATGTGCTCGTCGAGCCGCGCCGTCACGGTCCCGAGCTTCTGCTGTTCCAGTCCGTAGCCCGTGAGCAGGTCGTTGCCGTTCGCGTTCCACGCGTTGATGATCGCTTCGCCCCCGAGCGCGGCTATGAGTTTGTCCACCCTTGGGTCGGGCATTTCTTCCTGATCCTCCTCCCACGCGCGAGCTTCGAGTTCGGCGAAGAATCCGTCGTAACGCCCCGAAGGGCAGGCTGTCGGCCCCGCGTTCTGCGGGTCCCAGTTCCACACTTCGTTGTGCTGCCAGACTGTCCGCGGGCCGTGCGCGCCACGCGTGGCAACCTTTCCGGTGTGGTCCTCCCACTCCCTGCAGAGGCGGACCATGTTCGCCACCTGCTCATCCGTGAGCGGCTGGCCGGCGAAGCCTTCGGACTCCACTCCCCAGAGCGAGCAGTTCGCCGTGCGGTTTCCGCTCGTCCAGGTGCTCGCGGTCACCGGGTACATCTGAATGAACCCGTGGCCATCCTCGCGCGGGTTGATGAACATCACCGAGGCGGCCGAGTTCGCGGTGTAGCGTCCGGCGGCATCCTTTTCGCGCGAGAGAAAGCGGTCTGGCACATCGTCGATCCGGTCGTCTCCCTCCACTGAGTGGCAGGCGATCCCCGCGCCGCTGTTCGGCGCGGAGTACACCTTGTCGGAGACCCCCGCGACGGGTTTCGCCCAGTCAATCCATCCTGCGTCAGTCATCGTCTTCCTCCGTCCCATATGCGGCCGGCCTCGGGAGCGGTAGCCCAGATGCCGTAGAGAGCCAGCGCCATTCCGGCAACGCCGAGTCCCGAAACCAAAGCCAGAACACGAAGACCATTCACTCCTGACCGGCCTTTCTCCGCCCCATCCGGGCCACAATCCGCGACCAGATGCGTTCCTTTGCCCCGGGCCGCATCTGCGCATCGGTCGCGACGAGCTGCGCGATCATGCGCTCCAACTCGGCGATCCTGTCGTCATCCCTCAGGTCAAGCGCCGTCATGTCGTCGCCCCGAGGTGTGCCATGGTCGCGACCGCCGTCGACTCGAGACGGCGGAGTTCGGACTCGAGCTCGGCGACACGGAGGTTCAACGCTCCACGCGACTCCTCGAGCTGGGCGATCCGCGCGTCCTTGGTTCGAAGCTCCGCACGGAGGCCCTGTATCTCGGCGATCATCTCGCCCCGCTCGCGAAGGCGCTCCGCATTCGCCGCATCGAGACCCGCGCGCAGCGCGGCCATGTCGTGCAGGTAGGCCTCGCGAAGCGCTTGAGACTCTTTCCAGAGCGCCGAAGCGTCCGTGGTGGCCACCGTCCCCGCGAATCGGCGCTTGGCCGTGCGGTAGGCTAACCAGGGAGCGATCGCCGCCGCGTTGAGGGAGACGAGGGCAACCCCAAGTGCGGTTGCATCCATCATGGTCAGGCTCCTTTCGCTCGCCGCCGCGCGCGGGAGAGTTGCGGCGCCGGCTCCTCCGGAAGCCCGGCCACGTAGGCGTTGAGAGCATCGAAACGCGCCCGGTTCAGCTCCTTTTGGACGAGCGCCTTCGTCAGCTCCTTCTCCGCCTCCGCCTCGTCGGCGCCGGCCGGGAGGTCGAGCTCCGCCAGGGCGATCGCTTCAAAGTGACGCTCAATGAACGTCCGGCGAAGCGTGACCAGCGTTTCGTTGAGATCGCGTCGAAACCGCCCCAGTTCTGGGTCGTCGAGGGCGAAGGTGAGTAGCTGCTCGTCTGTGCTCATGGTTCTCCTTTAGGAGTCCCCGTAGAACGGGACTCGGTAATTGGTTCCGCCGA
>ENA-ORBV01002467-ORBV01002467.1-microbial-mat-metagenome-genome-assembly--contig:-NODE-2467-length-38875-cov-4.495876_pt1 | contig 38875 bp, 40 predicted proteins | sample MGYA00237777_ERZ505514 | MGnify/ENA primary metagenome ERZ505514 (study PRJEB26160, sample SAMN06269048) | microbial mat metagenome | isolation source: Oligotrophic lake microbial mat | place... | reverse complement strand
TTTTCAAGCAGAAGACGGCATACGAGATTCGCCTTAGTCTCGTGGGCTCGGAGATGTGTATAAGAGACAGACCTACATGGTGGTCTACTTCCGGGCGCTGCCGAGCATCGTCAACGACCTCGATCACATGCTGCGCCTCGACGAGAAGGTGATTCGTCACATCCTCGTGGCGCACGAGAGCGAGCCGCCGACCGTCGGGAAGACGGCGGATGACTTCGACCAGGCGCCCATGCGGCGCCAGGGCCAGTGCAAGCCGGGCGGCCGACGACCCAGCCCTTCGCATCAGGGTGTAAGGCGCGAGTCCTGCCGCGGCGTGGCGCTCGATCGCCCGCGTCCCAGCGACCGTGAACAACCCTCGCGCGACGCCCGCCGTGACCTGCTGCAGGGACTCGGACATCGCAGCGACACCGTCAGAATTCAAACGTCTCACCCTCGCGTGCGAGCCGCATCTGTGGCGCGCCGGGGGTCGCCGGATGGGCTGCACACACGGCATCAAATACCGATTCCAGGGCATCGTCACTGCGCGTCGGTTCATGGTGGGTGAAAAAAACCGTGCCGACCTCAGCCCGCTTTGCGTATGCCAAGCTGGACTCGAAGCTGCCGTGCCCCCAGCCCCTCTTGGCTGGGTACTCCTGCGCCGTGTACGAGCTGTCGGCGATCAATACGTCCACTCCCCGCATTGCGCGCACGATGGCATGCTCCTTTTCGTCGACGAACTGCTGGTACTCGTGAAACTCCGGGTCGGCGGCGTCGTAAATGTTGTAGGGTGGTTCATGGTCACCGGTGAAGAACACCGATTTGCCGGCACTCTCGATGCGGTAGCCGAAATTGATCACTGGATGGTTCAGCAAATAGGGCGTGACCTTTGCGCTTCCGATCTGAATGCTCTGGTCAGGCGACAGGGTCACGTATTCTGTGCGTGCCTTCAATTCGGCCTCGCGCACCGGAAAGTAGCTGTACTGGAGCTGGACCGACATCACCTGTTCGATGCCGTTACCGGAAATCGGGTCGAACGCGCCGTGCAGGCGCAACACGTTGCCGGGTATGAAGTTGGGCACAAAGAACGGAAGGCCCTGGATGTGGTCCCAATGGGAATGGGTGATCAGGACGTTGGCCGTCAGCGGCAACTCGGCGAGCAGCGTGTGCGACAACGGAAAGATGCCGGTGCCGGCGTCCAGGATGATCAGTTCGTTGGAGTCGGTCCGGACCTCAATGCAGGTCGTATTGCCCCCGTAACGAACGGTTTTGGGTCCTGGCGAGGCGATCGACCCCCGAACGCCCCAAAAACGAATCTTCATTGCGCTCCTTCAGAAATCTTGCGCATCCGCCGCCATTCCAGCCGATGGAGCGGCGGCATTTCGTGGCCCCAATCAGCCCACTTGCCAGGCTCGCACTATCCGGTCCGTATTGGCGGACCAAGCCGGTCGGCGTCCGGGTTACGACGACCTGCACCGGGCCAAGCCCCGCTGCGAGACACCGGTGCCGCGCCGAGACAACAACTGCATTGTGAACCAGAAGCGGCGCAGTCGTTAACGTAAAACAACTTTCATGATGCCGGGTGAAGCGTGGACATCATGAAAGTTGGTCGGTGGTCGCCTGTGGGTCAAAGCCGCGCATATCGATTTCGGTCGCATGTCCCAGAATCTGGTCGGCCAGCGCGCGGGCTGAACCACAGGCCATTGCCCATCCGCTCGATCCATGTCCCAGATTGAACCAGAGGCCATGGATGCCACTGCCGCCCACCATCGGCGGCCGGTCGGGAAACATGGGTCTGGCGCCTTTCCACTCCTGTACGCCGGCAACGTGGCTGGCGGCGCCCGGAAACCAGTCGTGCAGCACTTTGTAAAGGGTTTGCAGCGATGCCGGGCGCCGCTGGCTGGCCGCGCCACCCAGTTCGGCACTGCCAGCAACCCGGACCCGTTGGCCCAGCCGCGTGATCGCAACCTTGAAGTGTTCGTCCATCACGGCACTTCGGGGCGCGTTGAGTGGTTCGCGGATGGTCGCGCTGACCGAATAACCATGCACCGCAGTCATGGCCAGACGGATACCCAGGGGCCGCAACAGCTGTGCCGAATCCAGACCCGCACACAACACCACGGCGTCAAAATGCTGCACTGGTGTTCCCGCACCCATCACCACATCGATTCCCTTGTCGGGCTGCTGGCTCCTTGCCAGCGCCTGGACCACGATCCGGAACCGGAACACGACGCCAAGCCGTTGGGCTTCGTTCTTTAGCATCAGCGCGAACTGCCGGCAGTTGCCAACACCGTCGTCGGGACACAGGACGGCACCCTGAAACGGTGTGTCCGGGTTGAGCGCAGGTTCGATTTTTCGCGCTTGGTCCGAATCCAGTTGTTGGTATGCGACACCCGCGTCGCGCAACACCTGCAGGCTGGGCTGGGCCAGTTTCACGTCCCGCGCGGTGCGCAGCAGGACCAGGTAGCCATCGCTTCGGTCGTATTCGAGGCGCAGCTTGGTGGTGATGCTGGCCAGCCGTGCCCGGCTGTAGAAGGCCAGTTTTTGCATATGGCTGCGGTTCGCGAGGTAGACATCGAGCCGGCAGGCGCGGTACCAGCGCCATATCCAGGCCAGGTCGGTCATTCGCAGCGGCAACGCGAGTTTGATGCTGGCGTGGCGGTGGAACAACTGCCCCAGCACCTTCATCGGCATCCCGGGTGCAGCCCAGGGAGTCACGTAACCAGGAGCGAGGACTCCGGCGTTGGCAAAACTGCTTTCTTCTGCGGCGGCGCCGCGGCGTTCGAACACGGTCACCGCGTGCCCGTCCAGCCCGAGCTCGTACGCGGTAGTGACGCCGATGATGCCAGCGCCGATGACAGCAATTTTCATGAAACCCTTGGTTGTGGTTTGCCCTGCCTGGCCGGGCTTGGAGACGGCTCAGGCCGCTTGCAACTGCTGTTCTGCCTGCAGGGCCAGGTTGAGCACCGTGTCGTCGTGCAGACCCGCATGCCACAGCATCATGCCAACCGGCAACTCGCCGGCCTGGTGGCAGGGAATCGATATGGCGCAACCGTCGAGCAGGTTCACCAGACTGGTGTTGCGCAGCAACAGGGCATTGATTCGGAAGAACTCTGCGTCGCGCTCGGATCCTGGCGCGACGGCAGCCATGGCCGACGGCACCAGCGGAACGGTTGGCGACAGTACCGCGTCACAGGAGCCGATGCGTGCGCCGACCCGGTTGATCCAGTCGTGGCGGGCGCGCACGAGTTCGACGTAGTCGGCCGCGCTGAGTTGCAAGCCGCGCTCAATACGCGCCACGACGCGCGGGTCGTACCGTGCGCGGTGCTGCGCCAGCAGGCCGCGATGCGACGACAGACTCTCGGCGGACGAGAATCCGCCATGGGCATTGAGGCTGGTCAGTTCGGCGAGTTCCGGCAGCTCGATTTCGGCGATCTGCGCGCCGCCCTGGCGCAAACGGTCGATGCCGCGCCAGAACGCGGTGGCAACCACCGTGTCGAGCTCGTCTTGCAGCAGGTTGCGCACGACCACCATGCGGTAGGCCCGGAGTGGCGCGAGGCTGCGTGTCACGGGTATGGCGCTGAGGATTTCGTGGGCCAGCATGGCGTCTGCAACCGAACGGGTCAAGGCCCCGACGGTGTCGAGCGTGGTCGACAACGGCACTGCGCCGGTGGTCGGCACCAGACGCGCGGTGCCTTTGAAGCCGACGATGCCGTTGAGCGCTGCCGGGATACGGATCGAGCCTCCGGTGTCGGACCCCAGACCGATGAAAGCGGAGCCGGTCGCCACCGACACGGCCGCACCCGAAGATGAGCCGCCGGGTATCAGTGCCTGCCCGGCGCTGGCGGCATTTGCCGGGGTGCCGAAATGCGGATTGTTTCCCACCGCCGAGTAGGCGAACTCCACCATGTTGGTGCGGCCTATGATGGCCGCGCCGGCCGCCTTCAGGCGGGCCACGGCGGGACAGTCGTGTTCGGCAGGGCGCTGGTTTGCGAGGACGGTTGAGCCGGCCGTGGTGACCTGGCCGGCGATGTCAAAGAGGTCCTTGACCGATACCGACAGGCCGGCCAGCGCGCGATCGCGGTTGCGCGCGTCGCCTGCTGACAACCGTGCCGCCTGGAAGTCGGTTCTCAGGTAAACATGTTCCGAAACTGGCGACTGTGCCACTGCGATGCATTGTTCCAGCTGCGCTGCAGCATCGGTGGCCCCACGCTGCATCAGCAGCCGCGTCGTGTGTAGGTCTGGTGTGGCAGGAAACTGCATGCTGGGCCTCTGGTGCTGTGTTAGACTCTTTGGGTTTTGCTGATGGGCCTTTCGGCCCGGCTGCAGGACAAATCGCAAACCGGTCCCATCAAGGTGTTTGCGCCGACTTCAAGCCATGCACTCCCTGTAGTGACATCGAGCCGGCGGCAGATAGTGGACCGGATTTTAGACCCAACCTTTGGAGCAAACCATGTCAGTCACCATGCGCGAGATGCTGGAAGCCGGCGTCCATTTCGGACACCAGACCCGCTTCTGGAACCCCAAGATGGCGCCGTTCATATTCGGCCATCGCAACAAGATTCACATCATCAACCTGGAAAAATCTTTGCCGATGTTCCAGGAGGCGGCGAAGTTCGTGCGCCAGTTGACCGCCCGTCGCGGCACCGTTCTAATGGTCGGCACCAAACGCCAGGCGCGCGACACGGTGGCGGCGGAAGCCCAGCGTGCCGGTGTGCCCTTTGTCGATCAGCGTTGGCTGGGCGGCATGTTGACCAACTTCAAGACCGTGAAGACCTCGATCAAGCGGCTGAAGGAAATGAAGGTTCAGCTCGAAGGCGGGCTGGATGCGATGAGCAAGAAAGAGCAACTTATGTTTGCCCGTGAGCTGGCAAAGCTCGAGAAGGACATTGGAGGCATTCAGGACATGGTGACGCTCCCCGACGCGATCTTCGTGATCGACGTGGGGTACCACAAGATTGCCGTCGCGGAAGCCAAAAAGCTGGGCATTCCCTTGATTGGCGTGGTGGATTCAAACCACTCGCCGGAAGGCATTGACTACGTGATTCCGGGCAATGACGACTCGGCCAAGGCAGTGACCTTGTATGCCCGTGGTATCGCCGATGCGGTGCTTGAAGGTCGTGCCAATGCGGTCGACGATGTGGTCAGGGCGGTATCGGCCGAAACCACCGACGAGTTTGTTGAGGTGAGCGAGGCCAGGGCTTGATTTTCGGGATGGTGCCGGCAAGGGGCGTGAAGGCCCCTTTTTTTTGTCTTTTGTTGAATTTTTTCGAACAACGTACGGAGTAAAAGATGACGGCGATTACAGCAGGCATGGTGGCGGAACTGCGTGGGAAAACCGACGCCCCCATGATGGATTGCAAACGTGCCCTGACGGAAGCCGCAGGCGACATGGTCAAGGCCGAAGAGTTGTTGCGCGTGAAACTTGGCACCAAAGCCGGCAAGGCTGCCGGCCGCGTCACCGCCGAAGGCGTGGTGGCGAGTGCGCGGCATGGTAATGCCGGGGCCTTGATTGAAGTGAACTGCGAGACCGACTTCGTGACCAAGAGCGAAGCGTTCCTGGCGTTGGCCAATGCCGCGGCGGCACTGGTCGCAGCCCACAATCCGGCGGACTTGGCGGCACTCGGTGCGCTGGCGTACACGCAGGACGGGTTTGGCCCGACGTTGGAAGACGTGCGCCGGGGGTTGATTGGAAAAATCGGCGAGAACATGGGTTTTCGACGTTTCAAGCACTTCGGCTCTGCCGCCAGTCTGGCGACCTATCTGCACGGAACACGCATCGGAGTGATGGTGGAGTACTCGGGTGACGAAACTGCTGCCAAGGATGTTGCGATGCATGTTGCGGCGATGAAGCCGGTTGCCCTGTCAAGTGTGGATGTGCCCGTCGAGCTGGTGGCGCGCGAGCGTTCTGTTGCGGCCGCAAAGGCGGCTGAGGACGCGGCCATCGCCACGGCGGCCGGCAAGCCGGTCCAGTCGGCGGAGATTGTCGCCAAGCGCATCGAGGGTGGTGTCCAGAAGTACCTCAAGGAAGTTTCGTTGTTCGACCAGTCATTCGTGAAAAACGACAAAGTAACGGTTGGGCAGATGCTTAAATCCGCCAACACCGTTGTGACCGGCTTCACCCTGTATGTGGTGGGCGAAGGCATCGAGAAACGTGTGGACGATTTCGCAGCCGAAGTCGCGGCGCAGGTCGCGTCTGCCAGGAAACCTGGCTAGGGATGCTTTGCATAGCGCCCGCCATGCGCGTTCGAATCCGAAACGGGATGATTTGCACGCCAACACCGTGCAGCGTGTGCCCGAGGCACACGCAAGCGGTTTGGTGGGCAAGGGGTCCGTTTTGGTTCGAACCCCTGATGGGGCGTGGTTTTGCGGGCGATCCGCTGCGTTGCAAAACCAGGCAGGGCTTCGGCCCGGCCTTGGGTTTTGCGCCTTGCGCCTCATCCCGCAAAACCCCCGCCGCGCACGGCGCGAGTTATGCAGAGCATCCCTAGGTCCGGTGCGTCGCTCGGCCACCCCCAGGTGACCGAATTTAGAGTCATCCCAACAAGGAGTTTCCCCATGTCGGACCCCAAACCCGCCCACAAACGCATATTGCTCAAGTTGTCGGGTGAGGCATTGATGGGGGATGACCAGTTCGGCATCAATCGCGACACCATTGTGCGGATGGTCAACGAGATTGCCGAGGTGACCCGCATGGGTGTGGAAGTGGCTGTCGTCATTGGTGGAGGCAACATTTTTCGCGGCGTGGCCGGCGGTTCGGTCGGCATGGACCGTGCGACCGCTGACTACATGGGCATGCTGGCCACCGTGATGAATGCGTTGGCATTGGGCGACACCATGAACAAGGCCGGCCTGACGGCGCGCGTGATGTCGGCGATCTCGATCGAGCAGGTGGTGGAGCCCTATGTGCGACCGAAAGCGCTGCAGTATCTCGAAGAGGGAAAGGTTGTAATTTTTGCGGCCGGGACCGGCAATCCGTTTTTCACCACGGACACTGCGGCTGCCTTGCGCGGCGCGGAAATCGGTGCGGAAGTTGTGTTGAAAGCGACCAAGGTGGATGGTGTGTACAGCGCCGACCCTCGCAAAGACCCGCTGGCCACCCGTTACAACCGCATATCCTTCGACGAAGCGATGGCCAAGAACCTGGGGATCATGGATGCAACCGCGATTGCGTTGTGCCGTGACCAGAAGCTGCCGATCAAGGTTTTTTCGATCGTCAAGCATGGCGCGCTCAAGCGGGTGGTGATGGGCGAGGACGAAGGTACGTTGGTGTATGCCTGACAATGGGCTGACGCGGCGCGGGCCGGTCGGTGCTTGCGGCCTTGCAGGAGTGGACGATGGAAATCGCTGAGATCAGAAAAACGATGGAAGCCAAGATGGACCAGTCCATCGCCGCTTTCAAGAATAACTTGACCAAAATTCGCACCGGCCGCGCCAATCCTGCTTTGCTCGACTCGGTGCAGGTGGACTACTATGGCGCGACGCTGCCGATCAGCCAGATTGCCAATGTGTCGCTGCTGGACGCGCGGACGATCAGCATCCAGCCGTGGGAAAAGGGCATGGGCGCAAAAATCGAGAAAGCGATCCGGGAAAGTGATCTCGGACTCAATCCGGCGTCGATGGGTGACCTGATCCGGGTGCCGATGCCGGCGATGACCGAAGAGCGGCGACGCGAGTTGACCAAGGTAGTACGCGGCGAAGGTGAAAGTGCCAAGATTGCAGTGCGCAATTTGCGCCGTGACGCGAACGACGCGGTCAAGAAATTGGTGCGGGACAAACTGGCGTCCGAGGATGACCACAAGCGATCCGAGGTCGAAATCCAGAAATTGACCGACCGCCATATCGCGGCGGTAGATCAACTGGTGTCGTCCAAGGAGCAGGACATCATGGCGGTATGACCGCCGCAGTCGAGGGCCAGCGGCATCCATGAACTCCGCAGAACCAGTACCGGCACACGTGGCCATCGTGATGGACGGCAATGGCCGTTGGGCGAATCGCCGTTTCCTGCCGCGGGTGGCGGGACACAGGGCCGGCGTCAGCGCACTGCGCGATTGCGTGCGTACCTGCGCCGAGCGCGGCATCCAGGTGTTGTCGGTCTTTGCGTTCTCGTCTGAAAACTGGAATCGGCCAAAGGACGAGGTATCGGGGCTGATGGAGTTGCTGGTGCTGGCCCTGTCGCGCGAGGTTCCCCAGCTTGTGTCGGATGGTGTGTTGCTGCGTTTTGTCGGTGAACGTGCCAGTTTGGCCGATGTGGTCCGGGACGGCTTGCAGCGGGCTGAGGCGGCGACGGCACATGGACGGCGCTTGCGCTTGAATGTCTGCTTCAACTATGGTGGACGCTGGGATATTGTGCAGGCCGCGCAACGGCTTGCTGCAAATGGTGTGGCAATTACCGAGGAGAGCCTTGGCGCGCAGATGCTGATGGGGCAGGTCGCCGATCCAGACCTGATCATCCGCACCGGTTCGGAACAACGCATCAGCAACTTCCTGCTCTGGCAGGCGGCGTACTCCGAGCTGTATTTCTGCGATACCCTGTGGCCTGATTTTGACGAGCAGGCGCTCGACCGTGCGCTGCGCGACTACCGGCGCCGCGAGCGCCGCTTCGGCCAGACCTCTGCCCAGGTGGTGGCTGCCATGGATAATAAGCGGGCCGCCTGAGCCAAACGCCATGTTGTGGCAACGTGTTGTTACCGCAGCCGCACTGCTGCTGGTGTTGTTGCCGGCGCTGTTTTTTCCATCACCAATTCCTTTCTCTGCAGTGACCCTGCTGTTCATCGTCGCTGCTACGTGGGAGTGGGCGCGCCTGGTTGGGTATGGCCAAACGCCGGCGCTGGCGGCGTCGCTCGCTTGTGGTTTGTTGTGCCTGGCTGGCTGGTCTGCGGGCTGGCTGGATGCGCCACCGCGCTGGCTCTGGCTCGGCGCGACCGTGCTGTGGGTTGTGGGCGGCGCGTGGTTGTTGTGGCGCGGCGCGCCAGCCTGGGCAGGCTTGCCGCGCGCAGTGCGTCTGCTGGTGGGGGTGCTGATTCTGTGTGTTGCCTGGCTCGCAGTGGCGCGCGCGCGCACCCTCGGCATCAACTTTCTGCTCTCGGTGCTGGTTCTGGTGTGGGTCGCCGACGTGTTTGCCTATTTCGCCGGTCGAGCCTGGGGCGGACGGATCGTCGCCCGCAAGCTCGCCCCCAGCATCAGCCCTGGCAAAAGTTGGGAAGGGGTTTGGGGCGGCATGCTTGGCGTGGCCGTACTCGGATTTGCATGGCGCTGGGCCGACGGCCATTGGCAGGTCCCGGTTCTGAGCCTGTATTCCGATTTGGCGACCGTGGGTCCGTGGGCCATGCTGGCGTGTATCCTCGCGCTGGCTGCGATCAGTGTGGTGGGTGACTTGGTGGAGTCGCTGGTCAAGCGGGTTGCAGGGGCCAAGGACAGCAGCGCCCTGCTGCCTGGGCATGGCGGCGTGCTGGACCGGGTGGATGCCTTGCTGCCCAGCGTGCCGCTCGCCTTGTTGATGCACTCCGTGCTGGTAGCGCCATGACCGAACGGGTGGTCGTGCTGGGTTCTACCGGTTCCATCGGTGTCAACACGCTGGACGTGATCGCCCGCCATCCTGGACGTTTCGAGGTGTTTGCGCTCACGGCATCGACCAGGGTCGACCTGCTGCTGGAGCAGTGTGTCCGTTTTCGTCCGGTGGTTGCAGTCATGGCGAGCGTTGCGCACGGCCAGGTTCTCGCGCTGCGTTGCCGGGACTTGGGTTTGCCGACCGAGGTGTTGTGTGGACCGGAGCATATTGCGCGGGTCGCGGCCGACGAGCGGGTACACATCGTGATGGCGGCGATCGTTGGTGCCGCCGGTCTGGCAGCCTGCATGCAGGCGGCGCGTGCGGGCAAGCGCTTGTTGTTGGCCAACAAGGAGGCCTTGGTGGTGGGCGGCGCGGTGTTCCTGCGCGCCGTGGCCGAGGGCAGCGCAACCCTGTTGCCGATCGACAGTGAACATTCGGCGATTTTCCAGTCGCTGCCGGATGACGCGCTCACCTGGCCACAGCAGATCGACCGGTTGATTTTGACGGCGTCGGGCGGACCGTTTCGCACCCGCGACCCGGCCACTTTGCGCGATGTCACCCCCGAACAAGCCTGTGCGCATCCGAACTGGGTGATGGGCCGCAAGATTTCGGTGGATTGCGCAACGATGATGAACAAGGCGCTGGAAGTTGTCGAAGCGCATTACCTGTTTAATGTGGCGCCAGCGCAGATCGATGTTGTGATCCATCCACAGAGCGTCGTCCATTCCATGGTGCAGTACCGCGACGCATCGGTGGTGGCGCAGCTTGGCACAGCCGATATGCGTGGTCCGATTGCGTACGGTTTGTCGTGGCCATCGCGTATGGTGTCGGGCGCGGCAGCACTCGACTTCACTGCGTTGCCGGCGCTCACCTTCGAGTCGATCCACACGCCGGAGCACAAGGCACGTTTTCCGGGCCTGCAACTGGCCTGGCAGGCGCTGGCCGGGCCGAGCGGATCGACCGCCGTGCTCAACGCGGCCAATGAGGTAGCGGTGGAGGCTTTTCTTGCCGGGCGGGTTCGCTTCGACCAGATCCACGTGGTGAACGCCGAAACCACGTCACAGGTTCACCCTGCAGGCGTTGGCAGTCTCGACGACCTGCTGGCGCTGGACGAAATGGCGCGCCGGGCGGCCGCCAGCATTGTGCGCCGTCTCAAGGTCTGATAGGAAAGGGGGTCGATCATGTTGACTGTTGTGGCGTTTGTGGTTGCTTTGGGAGTCTTGATAGCGGTGCACGAGTATGGCCACTACCGCATGGCGGTCGCCTGTGGCGTTCGCGTGTTGCGCTTCTCGGTTGGGTTTGGCAAGACCGTTTTCAGCTGGCAACCCAAGGGGTCGCCAACCGAGTTCGTGATTGGTCTGCTTCCCTTGGGTGGTTACGTGAAGATGCTCGACGAACGGGAGGCGCCGGTCGCGCCCGAGTTGCGCCACCTTGCGTTCAACAACCAGCCGCTGGCAGCGCGCGCAGCGATCGTCGCGGCCGGCCCGCTGATCAACCTGTTGTTGGCCGTGGTTTTGTATACGCTGGTGAACTGGGGTGGCGTACAGCAGGCCCGTGCGGTACTTGCCAGCCCGATTGCGGCGTCGCTGGCGCAGCAGGCTGGCCTTGCAGGGGGTGAACTGGTACTGCGGGCCGGCCTGGATGGTGAAACGCCCGCAGCCGTTCGGTCATTCGAGGATCTACGCTGGCGCCTGGCGCAGGGCGCGCTGCAGTCGCAGGATGTGCGCCTGGTGGTTCAGGCAGCGGGCGCGGGCGCCGAACGGGAACTCGTGCTGCCCTTGGCCAGTCTGGCAATCCGCGACGTTGACGCATCCCTGTTTCGCCGGATCGGACTGGTCGGACCGATGACGCCACCAGTGCTGGGGCAACTATTGCCCGAAGGCGTCGCCGGGTTAGCCGGTTTGAAGGAGGGCGACCGTGTCTTGCAGTTCGGGTCCAGCGCGGTCGTGGATGGCCAGCAATTGCGCGACCAGATTCGGGCCTCGGTGCGCGACGGGACGGGCGTGGCGTCGGTGTGGACGATTGATCGCGGGGGACGCCGCCTGGAACTGGCGGTTACACCGGCCGTGGTGAAGGAGAACGGGATCGCCGTGGGCCGGATCGGGGCCTACGTTGGTGGACCGCCTGAAATGGTCACGGTGCGCTATGGCGTGTTCGACGGCGCTTGGAGTGGCTTGGTCAAGACCTGGGAGGTCTCGACCTTGACCGTGCGCATGCTTGTCAGCATGGTCACCGGCGAGGCTTCGTTGAAGAACCTGAACGGGCCCCTGACAATTGCCGATTACGCTGGCAAGTCGGCCAGTCTGGGTCTGACACAATACCTGCTGTTTCTGGCCTTGATCAGCGTCAGTCTGGGTGTGCTGAACTTGCTGCCATTGCCAGTGCTCGACGGGGGGCACCTGATGTATTATCTTTGGGAGGCAGTGACTGGCAAGGGTGTGACGGATGCCTGGATGGCACGACTCCAGCGTGGTGGTGTGGCGGTGTTGCTCATGATGATGGGCATCGCACTTTACAACGACCTTGCCAGATTACTTGGTTAGGAACATAGCAGCAGCACGGCCGATCCAGCCAGATTCTTGATTTCACAATGCAATTCAAACGATTCAGTCGCGCCCTGACGGCGGTGGCAGCGGCGGCAGGCATTTTCTCCGGTTCTGTCTGGGCGGTTGATCCGTTCACCGTTCGCGATATCCGTGTCGAAGGCTTGCAGCGTGTCGAGGCCGGGACCATCTTTGCGTCGCTGCCAGTCAGGGTCGGCGACTCCTATGACGATGCAAAGGGGGCGGCGGCGATCCAGGCGCTTTTCGCGCTGGGGCTTTTCAAGGACGTGCGAATTGAGGTCAGCGAAAACGTGCTGGTGGTGATCGTGGAGGAGCGCCCCACGGTTGCTGGAGTCGACTTCAGCGGTAACAAGGAGTTCGACAAGGACACCTTGCGAAACGCCTTGCGCGATGCGGGCCTGGCCGATGGCCGCCCGTTCGACAAGGCTTTGCTCGACCGTGCAGAACAGGAGCTCAAGCGCCAATACATCAATCGCAGCCTGTATGCCGCAGAGGTCGTGGCCACGGTCACTCCGGTGGAGCGCAACCGCGTCAACCTGTCGTTCTCGATCACCGAGGGGCAACGGGCGAAGATCAATGCGATCCGGATTGTCGGTAACAAGGCGTTCGGCGAGAGCACCTTGCGCAACCTGTTCGATCTGGATACGGGCGGATGGCTGAGCTGGTATACAAAGTCGGACCAGTATTCACGCGCAAAACTCAATGCGGACCTGGAAACGCTCCGCTCCTACTATTTGTCTCGTGGTTTTCTGGAGTTCCGCATCGACTCGACCCAGGTCGTGATTTCTCCGGACAAGCAGGGCATCAACATCGCCGTGAACCTGACCGAGGGTGAGCGTTATGCTGTCGCTGCGGTGCGCCTCGAAGGCAATTACCTCGGCAAGGAAGATGAATTCAAGACGCTTGTCAGCATACGCCCTGGGGAAGCGTACAACGCGGACCAGGTCGTGCAGACAACGAAGGCCTTTACAGACTATTTCGGGCGCTTCGGTTATGCCTTTGCCCAGGTCGAGGCCAGGCCTGAAGTGGATCGGGTCAACAACCGGGTTACCCTGGTGCTGCAGGCCGAGCCTTCCCGTCGGGCCTACGTGCGGCGCTTGAACGTGGCGGGAAATAACCGTACGCGCGACGAAGTGGTGCGTCGCGAGTTCCGGCAATTCGAATCCGCGTGGTACGACGCCGACAAGATCAAGTTGTCCCGCGACCGTGTCGACCGCCTGGGTTTTTTCAAAGAGGTATCGGTAGAGACCCAGGAGATCGCCGGTTCCCCTGACCAGGTCGATCTCACCATTGCTGTCGTTGAAAAGCCGACCGGCAACCTGAGTCTTGGGGCTGGTTTTTCCAGCGGTGATGGCCTTGGCTTGACGGCGGGGATCCGGCAGGAGAACGCCTTTGGCTCCGGCAATTCATTGGGCGTCCAGGTAAACACCAGCAAGATCAACCGTACCGTTGTTTTCAACACCACAGACCCGTATTTCACAGTCGATGGAGTATCACGGTCAATCGATCTTTACCACCGCAATGTCAGTCCCTTTACCGACACAGCGAGTTACAAGCTGGTGACGACTGGCGGAAGTTTGCGGTTCGGCGTGCCATTTACGGAAACCGACACTGTCTATTTCGGGGCTGGAGCTGAACGCACCAAGATCGTCCCTGGCACGAACCTTCCCAACGCCTACCTTACGTACGCCAACCAGTTCGGATTCAGCAGCACGACGGTACCCCTCACGGTAGGTTGGGCGCGCGACTCGCGCGACAGCGCATTGGTGCCAAACAGTGGTGTGTTCCAGCGTGCCAGCGCGGAGTGGGGCGTTGGCGGCGATGCGAAGTACCTTACCGGAAGCTACCAGTACCAGCAATTCTTTCCGCTCAACAAGCAGTTCACCCTGGCGTTCAATGGGGACATCGGTTGGGGCAAGGGGCTCTCCGGACTGCCTTTCCCGTTGTTCAAGAATTTTTATGGAGGCGGGCTGGGTTCGGTCCGGGGGTTCGAGCAGGGCAGCCTCGGTCCGCGCGACGCGGTGACCAACGCGTCGCTGGGCGGACCCAAAAAGTTCAACCTGAACTTCGAGTTGCTCGCGCCATTCCCAGGGGCCGGGAACGACCGCACACTGCGTCTGTATACCTTTGTGGACATGGGCAACGTCTATGCGGAAAGTCAGCCGATACGCCTGGGTGACTTTCGTTCCGCAGCGGGTGTGGGCGTGAGCTGGGTATCGCCGGTGGGGCCACTTCGCATTGCGCTTTCCAGGCCGCTGCGCAAGTTTGCAGGCGATAAAATCCAGAACATTCAATTTCAAATCGGAACGTCCTTCTAATGCTGACATTTTCTCGCCACGGTTATCTAGCGCTGGTACTGGGCCTGGCAGCCATAACGTCGCAGGCGCATGCGCAGGAGTTTCGGGTCGGCTTTGTCAACACCGAGCGCATCATGCGCGAAGCGGCTCCAGCGAAGGCGGCCAGCGCCAAGCTGGAGCAAGAGTTCTCCAAACGCGAAAAGGATCTGAATGATCAGGGCGCTTCGCTCAAGTCTGCAGCCGACAAGCTGGAACGCGAGGCCCCGACCATGTCCGAATCGCAACGCGGCACGCGCCAGAAGCAGTTGGTAGACCAGGACCGCGACTTGCAGCGTAAGCGGCGAGAGTTCCAGGAAGACCTCAATGCGCGGCGCAACGAGGAACTGCAGGCGGTGATCGAACGGGCGAACCGGATCGTCAAACAGGTCGCGGAAACCGAAAAGTACGACCTGGTGCTGCAGGAGCCGGTGGTTTACATCAATCCGAAACACGACATCACTGACAAGGTGATCAAGGCACTTAACGCGGCTGGGAAGTGATGCGCCCAGGGTGGCAAAGCTGTGACCTTGCCCCTTGGAAAAATTGTCGACGCGCTGGGCGGGACACTGCACGGTGACCCGGAGCTGTTGATCCACGGTCTTGCCGCGCTGGAGTCGGCCACGCACGGGCATCTGAGTTTCCTGAGCAACTCCCGTTATCGCCACCAACTGGCCGGTAGTCAGGCGGCATGCGTCATTGTTGCAGCAGACCTGCAAGACGAAGCCCGGATGCGCGGCGCCTGCATCGTCACCAACGATCCCTATCTGTATTTTGCCCAGGTGACGCAGTTGTGGCGGCGCACGCAGCAGGCCGGACCCATGCCCGGAGTGCATCCAAGCGCGATCGTGGACCCATCTGCGTTGATTGATCCAACCGCGACGGTTGGCCCGCTGTGTGTCGTCGAGTCGGGTGTGCGCATCGGTGCGTACAGTGTCCTCAAGGCACGCGTCGTGGTCGCGCAGGATTGCACGATTGGCAAACGTTGCCTGATCCACCCGGGCGTGGTGATTGGTGCGGACGGGTTCGGCTTCGCCGCCAACGCGGGCGCGTGGGAGAAGATCGAACAGCTCGGAGCCGTCCGGATTGGCGACGATGTGGAGATTGGCGCGAACACCTGCATCGACCGCGGGGCACTGTCCGATACCGTGATCGGCGACGGCGTCAAGCTCGACAACCTGATCCAGATTGGCCACAACGTGCGCATCGGAAGCCATACCGCAATCGCGGCATGTGTGGGCGTCGCTGGCTCGGCCACGGTGGGAGCCCATTGCACGATCGGCGGAGCTGCGGTGGTGCTTGGCCATCTCACCGTGGCGGACCATGTGCACATTTCGGCGGCTTCGGTCGTAACGCGTTCGTTGGTCAAGCCTGGCCAGTACACCGGCATCTTCCCGATAGACGACAATGCCCAATGGGAGAAAAACGCTGCGGCAGTGAAACGATTGCACCAGCTGCGCGCTCGCCTTGTGGCCCTTGAAAAAAGCAAATTGAACCAGGGCCTGTTGACGTTACTGGAGGACACACGTGACCCATAAAACGATGGCCATCAAGGCGCAAAGCGAAACCTTGGTTTCGGCCAAGGCGGGTCTTTGCAACGGCGAGGGCATTTGTTTTATGGGATCAAGCCCAAAGTCCGGTCCGGGCAACCCGCAGGGCGTTGTTGCCCGTTCGTTGTGTGCCGCAGGTACACGGCCTCGCTGGCTGCGAGCCCTGCGGGCTGCGCGGGTTGGGCGCGAGCACTCCAAAAGCGTTAACAGACCCTAGACCACGCCATGATGGATATCCATGCGATCCTGAAGCAGCTTCCGCACCGCTTTCCGTTTTTACTGGTGGACAGAGTGCTGGAACTTGAGCGCGGAAAACGCATCAAGGCGCTCAAGAATGTCACCATCAACGAGCCCTTCTTCGGGGGCCACTTTCCGCACCGTCCGGTGATGCCGGGGGTGCTGATGCTGGAGGCCTTGGCACAGGCGGCCGCGCTGCTGGCGTTCGATACGCTTGGCGTGACGCCCGATGACAAGACAGTCTATTACTTTGCAGGAATCGACGGTGCCCGTTTCAAGCGGCCGGTCGAGCCGGGCGACCAATTGTTTCTGCACGCGGAGCTGGACCGCATGAAGTCTGGAATTTTCAAGTTCAAGGCGCGTGCCATGGTGGGTGAGGAACTCGCCGTGGAGGCGGAACTGATCTGCACCATGCGCCGCATCGCCTGAGCGTGTGCACGTGAACGGATCGGGTGTGCCAAGAATCCATGCCACCGCGCTGGTCGACCCTGCAGCGGAGCTTGACGACTCCGTCGAGGTCGGTCCCTATACGGTGATTGGCCCCCATGTGCGTATTGCCGCAGGCACCACGGTGGGCGCCCACTGTGTCATTGAGGGGCGAACCCGCATCGGACGCGACAACCGCATCTTCCAGTTCAATTCGCTTGGTGCGATTCCCCAGGACAAGAAGTATGCATCTGAGCCGTGCCAGTTGCATATCGGTGACCGCAACACGATTCGCGAGTTCTGCACCTTCAATATTGGTTCGCCGGGCGATTCGGGCGTCACCCGCATTGGCAACGACAACTGGATCATGGCCTATGTGCACCTTGCGCACGACTGCCAGGTCGGATCCAACACCATATTTGCGAACAATTCCCAGCTCGCTGGCCATGTCGTCGTTGGCGATTGGGCCATCCTGGGCGGATTCACCGTGGTGCACCAGTTCGTGCGTATCGGTGCCCACAGCATGACTGCCATGTGCACCTTGCTGTTTGCGGATCTGCCTCCATTCGTGATGGTCCAGGGGCAACCGGCGTCGGCGCGTTCGATGAATTTCGAGGGGCTGCGCCGCCGTGGCTTTTCGCCCGATCGCATGGCTGCCGTCAAGGCCATGCAGCGCTACCTGTACCGTGACAACCTCGCTCTGACTGACGCGCGCGCGCGGATCCTGGAGTTGGCGCACAGCCATCCGCAAGCAGTGGGCGACGTACACATGATGCTGGAATTTCTGGATCAGGTCGCGCCGCAGCGCGGCATAGTACGTTAACGTGAAATAACCCACAATCGAGACGGAAGAAAGCCTCGCAGTCAAAACCAGCGACTCCCGGATTATTTGATGAGTCGGGGCGCGTCACCCCGACGCATGAAAGTCAGGGCTTTTCAACGTTATTGGAGGACTCACGTGACCCATAAAACAAAGGCTATCACGGCAGAAACCGAAGGCTTGGCGTCGGCCAAGGTGAGTCTGTGCAACGCCGGTGGCGTTTGTTTTATGGGTTCACCCGAAGGGCCCGGGCCGGGCACGCCACAGGGCGTTGTTGCCCGTTCGCTGCGTGCCAGAGGCACACGGCGTGACTTACGCCTGGCCCTGTGGCCTGCGCGACCCGGGGGTGGGTTCTGCAATAGCGTTAACAGGCCCTAGCCCCGGATGGCGGCAATGGCGCCATTGGGATCCAGGCCGGCCGGTCCAGGCGACGCTTTGCAGGTCGCCATGGTCGCAGGTGAAACCTCGGGCGACCTGCTGGCGGGCCTTTTACTCGACGGTTTGCGCAGCCGTTGGCCTAATCTGCTGGCGTGCGGAATTGGCGGTGTCGAGATGCAGCGCCGTGGTTTCGATGCATGGTGGCCGAGTGAGCGGTTGGCGGTTCGCGGTTATGTCGAGGTGTTGCGGCACTATCGCGGTATCGTCGCGATCCGGCGCCAGTTGCGCGAGCGGCTGTTACAACGGCCGCCCGCAGTTTTCATTGGAGTGGACGCGCCGGACTTCAATCTGGATCTAGAGCGCGACCTGAAACGCCAGCACGTCAAGACCGTGCATTTCGTTTGTCCGTCGGTATGGGCCTGGCGAGCCGAACGGCTGGAGAAGCTGCGCATGAGCACGAACCATGTGTTGTGCCTGTTTCCATTCGAGCCGGATCTGCTGCGCCAGCATGGACTTGCTGCCACCTACGTCGGGCACCCCCTGGCAGCCGTGATTCCGATGCTGCCGGACCGCGCTGGCGCGCGCCAGGAGCTGGGGCTGCAAGATACTGACCAGGTCATTGCGGTTCTGCCAGGCAGTCGCAGTTCCGAAGTCGAATACCTGGCGCGACGATTCTTCGATACCGTGGCATTGCTGAAACGCCGGCGACCAGCGGTCCGCTGTGTGGTTCCAGCGGTTGGTTCGCTCCAGACCGCGCTGGAGCGTATCGCCGGTGAGGCCGGCATAGGCCAGCATGTGCAGATTCTGCAAGGCCAATCGCACCTGGCATTGGCGGCCTGCGACGTGACTTTGATTGCCAGCGGGACCGCGACGCTGGAGGCAGCGCTGTTCAAGCGGCCGATGGTGATTGCCTACAACATGCACTGGTTGTCCTGGCAGATCATGCGCCGCAAGCGCCTGCAGGCCTGGGTCGGACTGCCCAACATCCTGTGTCGCGATTTCGTCGTACCGGAGTTTCTGCAATCCCAGGCGACGCCAGTCGCGCTGGCCGATGCACTTGAGTTGTGGCTGGACGAGCCTGGGCGCGTGGCGGCATTGCAGACCCGTTTCGCCCGACTGCACACTGAACTGTTGCGCAACACTGCGCAACTGGCTGCAGATGCGATCGAGCAAGTCCTTGCGACCTGAACAGGCCGCGCTTCACTGGTCCTGCGCTGGACTGGTTGCCGGTGTCGATGAAGCGGGCCGCGGTCCGCTCGCAGGACCGGTGGTGGCGGCTGCGGTGATCCTGGACGACCACCGACCGATTGTCGGCCTGGCGGATTCGAAGAAACTCAGCGCGGCGCAGCGCGAGCGGCTGTACGACCGGATCTGCGCCGACGCCCTGTGTTGTTCCATTGCCCACGCCACGGTCGAGGAGATAGATGTGCTGAACATTCTTCAGGCCACCATGTTGGCGATGCGCCGGGCAGTGCAGGGCTTGCGCTTGCCGCCGATCAAGGTGTTGGTAGATGGAAACCGCATTCCGGTGACGGGTGTGTTGACCGAGGCCATCGTGCGCGGCGATGCGCTGGTTCCCAGTATCTCGGCGGCGTCGATCCTGGCCAAGGTGCACCGGGACCGCTGGTGCGCCCAGTTGCACCGGCAGTACCCCCACTACGGCTTCGACGCGCACAAGGGTTACGGAACCGCGCAGCATCTGCTCGCCTTGCGCGAGCACGGCGCGTGCCCCCAACACCGCCGGACGTTTGGCCCGGTGGCGCGGGTGCTTGCATGAGCGCCGCCGCGCAGTTCCCAAGGCGCTCGCCAGCGCAGACGTCGGGCGCGGGTACCGCAGTGAGCGCCGTGCCCGGATCGGTGCCGGTCATGGTGCACTCGCGCGACAACCCGCTCGTGAAGCGGCTGCGCCGTTTGCTGGAGCAGCCGGCGGCCTATCGCAAGATGGGCGAATTCTGGATCGAGGGAGACCACCTGTGCCGCGCCGCAATGGCGCGGGGGGCGGCGCCGACGATGGCGGTTTTTGCAGAATCCTTTTATGCACGCTCGCCGATCCTGTTACGGCGCGCAGCTCCGGTTACGGCGGTGCTGGCCGATCGCCTGTTCGAAGAGATCAGTGTCCTGGAGTCCGGCGCCACGCTCGGGTTTCTCATGCCGCTGGTGCCGCAAGGGCAGGTGACCGCCGGTGTTGCAAGTGTTGTGCTGGACCGGATCCAGGACACGGGCAATGTAGGCTCCATCTTGCGCAGCGCAGCCGCTTTCGGATTTGGGCAGGTGTTGGCGCTCAAGGGCACGGCCGCATTGTGGTCACCCAAGGTGCTGCGCGCCGCGATGGGCGCTCACTTCGGGCTGAAGTTGGTAGAAGGGCTCGATGGAGTGCAATTGCGCACTCTGGACGTTCCGCTTGTGGCGACCAGCTCGCACGCCGGGAGCCTGTTGCACGCGATGGCGTTGCCGTCGCCCTGTGCCTGGGTTTTTGGCCATGAAGGCCAAGGCGTGAGCGAGGCATTGTCGCAGCAGGCGACACTGCTGGTGCGTATTGCCCAACCCGGCGGCGAAGAGTCGCTCAACGTCGCCGCAGCTGCCGCAATATGCCTGCACGCGAGTGCGGCAAGCCAGACCCTGATGGCAGCCGCCGGGTGCAGGGGCCTGTAGCAGGCGACGGTATAATGGTGGGCTTTTCCAGCAGCCGCCCGACGCGTTATCCAAGGTCGAATCCCCCTCTCCAAAGCAGCGGCCAGGAGCCCTCTCTTGCAGATGCTCGGGCGCAACCGCAACAAACCCGGAGATCCCATTGCTTTTGTCTCTCAAGGGGAAATTTCCTCACGCCATATTGGCGCTCGCAGACGGCACGGTGTATCTTGGAGATTCCATCGGTGCGAGCGGTTCCTGCGCTGGTGAAGTGGTCTTCAACACGGCGATGACGGGCTACCAGGAGATCCTGACCGACCCCAGTTACTGCCAGCAAATCGTTACCCTGACCTATCCCCATATCGGCAACTATGGCGTCAACCCGCAAGATGCCGAGTCTTCCAAGGTGCAGGCCGCCGGGCTGGTGATTCGTGATTTGCCACTGTTGGCATCCAATTTTCGCAGTACTGCCAACCTGGCCGACTACTTGCGGGAATCGGGCACGGTGGCTATTGCCGGCATCGATACACGCAAGCTCACCCGCCAGCTACGCAACCTGGGTGCCCAGAACGGCTGCATTCTGGGCTTGGCCAGCGCTCAGGACGTTTCCAGGGAACTGGTGGATCAGGCCTTGGCGCGAGCGCGCGCGGCGCCTTCCATGGTCGGTCTGGACCTGGCCCGCGTGGTGACGACGCCCGAGCCGTACGAATGGACGCAGACCGAGTGGAGCCTGGGCCGCGTCGGGTCCGCTCCGTCTTTCGGCGAACAGACGAGCCCGCGCCACCATGTGGTGGCCTACGATTTTGGCGTGAAGCGAAATATTTTGCGCATGTTGGCGCAACGCGGTTGCCGCGTCACGGTGGTGCCGGCAACGACGGACGCGGACGCCGTGCTGGCCCTGCAGCCAGACGGTGTGTTTTTGTCGAACGGCCCCGGGGACCCGGAACCCTGTGCCTATGCGGTCGCAGCCACACGCAGGTTGATCGACACCGGCATTCCGGTATTTGGCATTTGCCTGGGCCACCAAATCATGGCGCTGGCCTCCGGAGCCCGGACTTTCAAGATGAAGTTCGGCCACCATGGTGCAAACCATCCGGTGAAGGACCTGGATAGCGGCCGGGTCAGCATCACCAGCCAGAATCACGGGTTTGCCGTCGACGAAACATCGCTGCCCTCGAACCTGCGTGCAACCCACGTGAGCCTGTTCGACGGAACGCTTCAGGGACTGGCCCGCACGGACCGGCCTGCGTTCTGTTTTCAGGGGCATCCGGAGGCGTCTCCCGGCCCCCACGACATCGCCTATTTGTTTGAACGTTTTGTCGCGTCGATGAACCAGTCCAGCCGGAGCGAACATGCCTAAGCGACTCGATATTCACAGCGTGCTCATCATCGGCGCGGGGCCGATCGTCATTGGCCAAGCCTGCGAGTTTGACTACTCCGGCGTGCAGGCCTGCAAGGCCTTGCGGCAGGAAGGCTTCAAGGTCATTCTGATCAACAGCAACCCGGCCACCATCATGACGGACCCGGCGACCGCCGACGTCACTTACATCGAGCCTATCACCTGGCAGACGGTGGAGAAAATCATCGCCAAGGAACGGCCCGATGCTATCCTGCCGACGATGGGCGGACAAACGGCGCTCAACTGCGCGCTCGATTTGTGGCACCAGGGCGTACTTGCAAAGTATGGAGTGGAACTGATCGGAGCCAGCCCGGAGGCGATCGACAAGGCTGAGGACCGGCAAAAGTTCAAGCTGGCGATGACGCGCATTGGCCTGGGCTCGGCACGATCCGGAATCGCGCACAACATGGACGAAGCCTGGGCGGTGCAGAAGACGGTCGGGTTTCCGACTGTCATCCGCCCCAGTTTCACGCTCGGGGGCACCGGTGGCGGCATCGCCTACAACGCCGAAGAGTTCGAAACCATATGCAAACGTGGTATCGAAGCCTCTCCGACCCGTGAATTGCTGATCGAGGAGTCTTTGCTCGGATGGAAAGAGTTCGAGATGGAGGTGGTGCGCGACAGTGCCGACAACTGCATCATCGTCTGCTCCATCGAGAATCTGGACCCGATGGGCGTGCACACAGGTGACTCGATCACGGTGGCGCCAGCGCAGACGCTGAGCGACCGCGAATACCAGATCATGCGCAATGCGTCGCTGGCCGTCTTGCGCGAGATCGGTGTTGATACGGGGGGATCGAATGTGCAGTTCGCGATCAATCCGGCAGACGGACGCATGATCGTGATCGAGATGAATCCGCGGGTGAGCCGTTCGTCGGCGCTGGCCTCCAAGGCTACCGGCTTCCCGATTGCCAAAGTCGCCGCCAAACTTGCCGTGGGTTATACGCTGGACGAACTGCGCAATGAGATCACGGGTGGTGCAACCCCGGCGAGTTTTGAGCCCAGCATTGATTACGTCGTCACCAAGATCCCGCGCTTTGCGTTTGAGAAATTCCCTGCAGCGGACGCCCGCCTGACGACACAGATGAAATCGGTGGGCGAAGTGATGGCGATCGGCCGCACCTTTCAGGAGTCGTTCCAGAAAGCCCTGCGTGGCCTGGAAGTCGGCGTGGACGGAATGAACGAGAAAACGCAAGACCGCGAGGTGCTGGAGAAGGAGCTTGGTGAGCCGGGGCCAGAGCGAATCTGGTATGTCGGGGACGCGTTCGCCCAGGGCATGAGTGTGGACGAAGTGTTTGCGCTGACCAGGATCGATCCCTGGTTTCTGGTCCAGATCGAGGAAATCGTCAAGATTGAGCTGGAACTCGAAACAAGGACCATCGACGTGCTGGACGCGCCAACCTTGCGTGCCCTCAAACGCAAGGGGTTCTCGGACCGGCGCCTGGCCCGGCAGTTGAAGACCACGGATCGGGTGATCCGGGAACGGCGGCGGGCGCTTGGTGTGCGGCCGGTTTTCAAGCGGGTGGATACCTGTGCGGCCGAGTTCCCAACCAATACTGCCTACCTGTATTCGACCTATGAGGACGAGTGCGAGGCAGAACCGACCTCGAATCGCAAGATCATGGTGCTTGGTGGCGGCCCGAACCGCATCGGGCAAGGCATCGAATTCGATTATTGCTGTGTGCATGCGGCTTTGGCGTTGCGCGAAGACGGTTACGAGACCATCATGGTCAACTGCAACCCGGAAACCGTGTCCACCGATTACGACACCAGCGACCGGTTGTACTTCGAGCCGCTGACCCTGGAAGACGTGCTGGAGATTGTCGACAAGGAGAAGCCGTTGGGCGTTATCGTCCAGTACGGTGGCCAGACGCCGCTGAAGCTGGCACTGGACCTGGAAGCCAATGGGGTTCCCATCATCGGCACCAGCCCCGACATGATCGACGCGGCGGAAGACCGCGAACGTTTCCAGAAGCTGCTGCACGCGTTGGGTCTGCGCCAACCGCCGAATGCCACAGCACGTACCGAACCCGAGGCGCTGGAGAAGGCCGCCGGGTTGGGTTACCCGCTGGTGGTGCGTCCCAGTTATGTGCTCGGTGGCCGGGCCATGGAGATCGTGCACGAGCAACGTGACCTGGAGCGCTACATGCGCGAAGCGGTCAAGGTGTCGCACGATTCCCCGGTCTTGCTGGACCGTTTCCTGAACGACGCGATCGAATGTGATGTAGACGCCTTGTGCGACGGGCAGCGTGTGTTCATTGGCGGGGTGATGGAGCACATCGAGCAGGCCGGCGTGCACAGTGGCGACTCCGCGTGTTCGTTGCCGCCGTATTCGTTGTCCGTTGCGACCGTTGCGGAACTCAGGCGCCAGACCGAGGCCATGGCGCGCGCGCTCAAGGTGGTGGGTCTGATGAACGTGCAGTTCGCGATTCAGCAGTCGCGCGATGCACATGGTGCGCTGCAGGACCTGATCTTCGTGCTGGAGGTCAATCCGCGCGCATCGCGCACGGTCCCGTTCGTAAGCAAGGCGACGGGCATCCAGCTGGCAAAGGTGGCTGCGCGCTGCATGGTCGGGCAGTCGCTGGATGCGCAGGGCATCCAGGAGGAGGTGTCGCCACCGTACTTCAGTGTCAAGGAAGCGGTGTTTCCGTTTGTGAAGTTCCCTGGGGTGGACACGATACTCGGGCCGGAAATGAAGTCCACCGGCGAAGTGATGGGGGCTGGGGTCACGTTTGGCGAGGCGTTTGTCAAGTCTCAACTTGGCGCCGGAACCAAGTTGCCACGCGTCGGCAGGGTCTTTGTGTCCGTAAAGCAGAACGACAAGCCGCGCGCGGTGGGTGTTGCGCGCGGCCTTGTCGCCATGGGTTTCGATCTGATTGCGACCAAGGGCACAGCCAGTGCCATCACACAGGCCGGCATTGTTTGCCGGGTGGTGAACAAAGTCACCGAAGGGCGTCCGCACATCGTCGACATGATCAAGAACAACGAGATTGTGCTGGTGGTGAATACGGTGGAAGAGCGCCGCAACGCGATTGCCGACTCGCGCCAGATTCGTACTTCGGCACTTTTGGCGCGGGTGACCACCTTCACCACCATCGCCGGTGCGGAAGCGGCGGTAGAGGGCATGAAATACCTCGATGACCTGGGTGTGGTGTCGCTCCAGGAGCTGCACGCCCGACTCGCGGCATAATCCTCCGCACTCTTCGCCCCTGAACGCCATCCCGTGGGTGTGCGATTCGACCCTCTTATCAATTTTGACAGTTCATGGCCACCATACCGATTACCCTGCGCGGAGCCGAGAAGCTCAAGGCCGAACTGCACCGGCTAAAGACTGTGGACCGCCCCTGGGTCATCAATGCCATTGCGGAGGCGCGTGCGCAGGGCGACCTGAGCGAAAACGCCGAGTACGAAGCGGCGAAGGACAGGCAGGGCTTCATCGAGGGGCGGATACAGGAAGTGGAAAGCAAGTTGTCCATGGCCCAGGTAATCGACCCCTCCGCGCTCGCTGCTGACGGGCGCGTGGTGTTCGGAGCGACGGTGGAACTCGAGGACGAAGACTCAGGCGAGAAGCTGACGTACCAAATCGTCGGTGAAGACGAGGCGGACCTTAAACTCGGCCTGGTCAACATCAGCAGCCCGATTGCACGCGCTCTGATTGGAAAGGAGGAGGGAGATTCGGCAGAGGTGGTTGCCCCTGGGGGAATTCGGCACCTGGAGATCGTGGCCGTCAGCTACCGCTGACGGACGCGCCCAATTGCGGTACTTCAGGTCTGGCTGCGTTTCTTGATGCTGGCCAGCCGCGGTTTGGCGCGTTTGACGTGACCACCGGGTGTCAGGCGCTGATTTCCCAGGACGCGCAGGGTTTTAACCTCCGGACGCTGCCCACCGCGTTTGCTGTACTTGAGCACCTTGACCTCACGGGGTCCGGGCATCCGGTCTTCTGATACAGCTGGTTCCTTGGGCGGCATCGGTCGCCACAGGACAAGCAATTTCCCGATGTGCTGGATCGGAGCTGCGTTGGCGTCGTCGGCCAGGTTATGGAACAGGGCTTCACGTGCTGCCCGGTCGTCAGAGAAGACCCGGATCTTGATCAGCCCATGTGCATCCAGGGCGGATTCGACTTCCTTGCGCACGGCGGCGGTCAGTCCGTCGTTGCCAACCATGACGACCGGGTCGAGGTGGTGCGCCAGGGCGCGCTGCGCCTTGCGTTGTGCGGGGGTGAGTTCAATGTGGGGCATGCTCCTATTATCGGGCTTGGCGAATGCGGCGCAGGGAACCTGGGACAGTCAGATGAAGACAAAGACCAAAAGCAGGAAAGTCAACAAGGCATGGTTGAACGACCATATCAACGACCCCTATGTCAAGATGGCAAAGCGCGACGGTTACCGGGCGCGCGCCGCTTACAAACTCAAGGAAATTGACGAGTCGCTGCAATTGATCCGTCCCGGTGATCTGGTGGTCGATCTGGGATCGGCGCCGGGTGCCTGGAGCCAGTACGTGCGCAATCGCATGGCGCCAAAGACGGCAATGGGTGGCGGCGCCGCGGTCGGGGAGCTCAACGGCACGATCATCGCGCTGGACATTCTTCCCATGGAGCCGGTGGAGGGGGCGCTGTTCCTGCAGGGTGATTTCCGCGAGCCGGCGGTGCTGCAGCAACTCGCACTTGCCATGGGCGGGCGCCTGGCCGACGTGGTTGTGTCCGACATGGCGCCCAATCTGTCCGGAGTGGAGTCTGCCGACGCGTCGCGCATAACGCATCTGGTGGAACTGGCGCTGGAGTTCAGCCAGCATCACATGAAGCCGCAGGGGGCGCTGGTCGTGAAGGTGTTCCACGGCAGTGGTTACAGCCAGTTGGTGAAGCTGTTCAAGGAGTCCTTCGTGCTGGTCAAACCGGTCAAGCCGAAGGCCTCGCGCGACAAGTCGTCCGAGACTTTTCTGGTGGGAATCGGACTGAAGTTGCGACCGCAGGCATCGCAGCTGCCTTCTGTGTAATGCACAAAGTTGGCCAATACCATGCCGCAACTGCGGTTGAACGCATGGGAAGTTGCTGCCGCGCTACTTGAAACCTCTAAAATGGTCTGCAACTACATGCGGCCCGTTGTGGCCTTGTGATTGGAGGTTCGCTTGAATAATCAATGGTTTTCCAAAGTTGCCGTCTGGCTTGTCATCGCCTTGGTGCTGTTCACAGTGTTCAAGCAGTTCGACGGCCGCACGGCGAGCAACGCCGGCTCTCTTGGCTACTCGGACTTCCTGGAAGAAGTCCGTAACAAGCGCATCAAGAGCGCGATCATCCAGGAGGGCCAGGGTGGAACCGAGATCATCGCCGTCACGACCGACGAGCGCAAGGTCCGTACAACCGCCACCTACCTCGACCGCGGACTGGTCGGCGATTTGATTGCCAATGGCGTCAAGTTTGACGTCAAGCCGCGTGAAGAGGGTTCGTTGCTGATGACGCTGCTGGTCAGTTGGGGTCCGATGCTGTTGCTGATCGGTGTCTGGGTTTATTTCATGCGCCAGATGCAGGGCGGTGGCAAGGGTGGGGCCTTCAGCTTCGGCAAGAGCAAAGCGCGCATGCTGGACGAAAGCACCAACCAGGTGACTTTTGCAGATGTGGCTGGCTGTGATGAGGCCAAGGAAGAGGTCAAGGAGGTAGTGGATTTCCTCAAGGATCCGCAGCGCTTCCAGAAACTGGGAGGGCGCATTCCGCGTGGCCTGTTGCTGGTCGGCCCGCCAGGAACTGGCAAGACCCTGCTGGCCAAAGGCATTGCCGGAGAGGCCAAGGTTCCGTTTTTCTCGATTTCCGGTTCCGACTTCGTGGAAATGTTCGTTGGTGTGGGCGCAGCCCGGGTTCGTGACATGTTCGACAACGCCAAGAAGAACGCGCCCTGCATCATCTTCATTGATGAGATCGACGCCGTTGGCCGCCAGCGCGGGGCCGGGCTGGGTGGCGGCAACGACGAACGCGAGCAGACCCTGAACCAGATGCTCGTCGAAATGGACGGTTTTGAGACCAATGTCGGTGTGATCGTGGTTGCCGCCACCAATCGCCCGGACATCCTGGACTCGGCTTTGTTGCGGCCCGGGCGGTTTGACCGGCAGGTCTACGTAACATTGCCCGACATCCGCGGGCGCGAACAGATTCTCAATGTGCACATGCGCAAGGTCCCGTTGGGGCAGGACGTCAGCGCCAACGTGATCGCCCGGGGTACACCGGGTATGTCGGGTGCGGATCTGGCCAACCTGTGCAACGAGGCCGCGTTGATGGCGGCGCGACGCGCTGCCCGTGTGGTGGAAATGCAGGACTTCGAGAAGGCCAAGGACAAGATTCTGATGGGCCCAGAGCGCAAGAGCATGGTCATGCCGGAGAGTGAGCGTATCAATACCGCGTACCACGAGTCGGGACATGCGCTGATCGGCAAGTTGCTGCCCAAGTGCGACCCGGTGCACAAGGTCACCATCATTCCGCGTGGACGTGCGCTCGGTGTGACCATGAGCCTGCCGGCACAGGACCGTTACAGTTATGACAGCGAGTTCATGCTCAACCAGATCAGCATGTTGTTTGGTGGTCGGATCGCCGAGGAAGTCTTCATGCACCAGATGACGACCGGGGCGAGCAACGATTTCGAGCGCGCGACCCAGATCGCGCGCGATATGGTGACCCGTTACGGCATGACGGATGCCCTGGGGCCCATGGTGTATGCAGAAAATGAGGGTGAGGTTTTTCTCGGTCGCTCGGTGACCAAGACCACCAACATGAGCGAGCAGACCATGCAAAAGGTGGATGCAGAGGTGCGTCGCATCATTGACCAGCAATATGCGCAGGCGCGCAAACTGATCGAAGACAATCAGGAAAAAGTCCACGCGATGGCCAAGGCATTGCTCGAATGGGAAACCATCGATGCTGACCAGATCGATGACATCATTGCTGGCAAGGAGCCTCGCCCGCCCAAAGACTGGACCCCGCGTACGCCGGCTGCGGGCAGTGGCCCGGGCAGTTCGCCCCCACCCGTGGCGCCGGACCCGGCACCGACGGTTGCCTGACGGGATTCGCCCGTGCGTGGCGCAGCGATGCGCCACGCTACTTGTGTGTATCTTGCGACTCCGTGATTTGGCAGACTGCACGCTACCCGATTGACCTGACGCGTCCCTGTGTGATGGGGGTGGTCAATGTCACGCCGGACTCGTTCTCGGATGGTGGCGAACACGCGAACACGTTCGCGGCCCTGCACCATTGCGAGAAACTTCTCGCTGAAGGCGCGCACGTGCTGGACATTGGCGGGGAGTCAAGCCGTCCTGGCTCCTCGCCATTGCCCGCCGGGGAGGAACTGGGCCGGGTGCTGCCGGTGGTGCGTGAGGCGGTCCGTCTTGGCGTTCCGATTTCGGTCGACACCTACAAACCCGAGGTCATGCAGGCGGTGCTGGACCTTGGCGCCGACATCATCAACGATATCTGGGCCCTGCGCCAACCCGGTGCCTCGGAGACAGTGCTGCGTCACCCCGGCTGCGGGGTGTGCCTGATGCATATGCATGGCGAGCCGCAGACCATGCAGGTGCGCCCCATGCAGGGCGACGTGGTACCCCAGGTACTGCAGTTCCTGGGCCGTCTTGCCGACACGCTGGTAGGGCAGGGCATGCAGCGCGCGCAGATCGTGATCGATCCGGGCATAGGGTTTGGCAAAACGGTGGCTCAAAACTTCAGTCTGCTGGCGCGCCAAGCCGAGTTGCTTGCTGCCGGTTATCCGCTGCTTGCCGGTTGGTCGCGCAAGTCCTCGTTGACGGCGGCCACCAGCAAGTCGCTGGCCAGGGTGGCGACGATGGACGCTCGGCAACGGCTGGTACCCAGCGTGAGCGCGGCGCTGCTGGCCGTCGAGCGCGGCGCGCGCATCGTCCGTGTGCACGATGTGCGTGAGACCGTCCAGGCACTGGCAGTGCTGGAGTCGGTGCAGGCCAACGGTGTCCGATAATCAAGCACAAAGGGAGCGCCATGACACGACGTTATTTTGGTACCGACGGTATCCGCGGTACTGTGGGACAGGTACCAATCACGCCGGACTTCGTGTTGCGCCTCGCGCATGCGGTGGGGCGTGTACTGAAGCGTTCCGAATCCCGACCGACCGTGTTGATTGGCAAGGACACGCGTATTTCCGGATACATGCTGGAGAGTGCGTTGGAGAGCGGATTCAACTCGGCCGGCGTGGACGTGGTCCTGCTCGGTCCGCTGCCGACGCCCGGAGTCGCCTATTTGACGCGCGCGCAACGTGCGTCATTGGGCGTAGTGATCAGCGCCAGCCACAATCCGTTCCCGGACAACGGCATCAAGTTTTTCAGCGCCCAGGGCAGCAAGCTGCCCGATACCTGGGAGCTTGCAGTGGAGCACGCGCTCGAGGATGCGCCGGTGTGGGCCGATTCGGCCAACCTGGGCAAGACGCGCCGCCTGGAGGATGCCGCTGGCCGTTACATCGAGTTTTGCAAGAGCACTTTTGACAATGACCTGTCCTTGCGCGGCATGAAGCTGGTGGTCGATGCGGCGCACGGTGCGGCCTACCATATTGCGCCGAAGGTGTTTCACGAATTGGGCGCCGAAGTGATCGCGATCGGATGTGCGCCGGATGGTCTTAACATCAACCAGGACGTTGGCGCCACCCACCCGCAGGCAGTCGTCGACGCGGTGCGGGCGAACAAGGCCGATTTCGGCATCGCACTCGATGGTGATGCGGATCGGCTGCAGCTGGTGGATGCGACAGGCCGTTTGTTCAACGGCGATGAGCTGCTGTACCTGATGGCCGACGACCGGCTCGGACGCGATGAACATGTGCCCGGCGTGGTCGGAACCCTGATGACCAACATGGCGGTCGAGGTGGCGTTGATTGCGCGGGGCGTGCAGTTTGTGCGCGCCAAGGTCGGCGACCGATACGTGCTCGAAGAACTCGAGCGCCACCGTTGGATTCTGGGTGGCGAAGGGTCGGGACATTTGCTGGCGCTGGACAAACACACGACTGGGGATGGCCTGATTTCCGCCCTGTTGGTGTTGCAGGCCTGTGTGCGCAGCGGGAAGAGCATGGCGCAGTTGCTGGCGGGCCTGAGTCTGTATCCGCAGACCCTTATCAATGTGCGCCTGCGTGCCGGCCAGGACTGGACGACGAATGCCGGACTGGCCCGCGAGACCAAGGCCGTGACTGCGGAGCTCGGCGACTCCGGGCGCGTGCTGATCCGTCCCAGCGGCACGGAACCCCTGGTGCGGGTGATGGTGGAGGCGCGCGACGCAAATCAGGCGCAGGCCTGTGCCGAGCGGTTGGCGCAGACGCTCTCCGACTGATGGCAAATGACCGGATGATCAAAACCATGGCCGACATGGAGTTGCGCATTGTCCGCGCCGATTACGGCAACCCGGACCACGCAGCCGCATTGGTGGAATTGCTCGACGCCTATGCCCGGGATCCGGCTGGCGGCGGGAAACCGCTGGCTGCATTTGCCCGCGCCAATCTGGTGTCTGCATTGGCCCGGCGGCCCCAGGCTTTCAGTGTCCTCGCGTTCCGCGGAGAGGCCGCAGTAGGACTGGTGAACTGCATCGAGGGATTTTCGACGTTCGCTTGCCAGGCGTTGGTCAACGTGCACGATGTGGCGGTCTTGGCCAGCCACCGTGGCCAGGGAGTCGCCCCGGCCATGCTGGCGCTGGTGGAGCAGATTGCACGGGAACGCGGCGCCTGCAAACTCACGCTGGAAGTGCTCGCTGGAAACACCAGTGCCAATCGCCTGTACCAAAATCTGGGTTTCCAGTCGTACCAGCTGGACCCGGCCATGGGCCAGGCCCAGTTCCTGCAGAAGTGGTTGTAGATATCAGGGCTGGCGGATGCTGCCGCGGCGCAGCAGTGCCTCGAATTCAGGGCCTGGGAGCGGCGGGCTGAAGTAGTAGCCCTGCACCTCGGTGCAGCCACGGGCACGCAGGAAATCCAGCTGGCCCTGCGTTTCGACCCCTTCCGCGATGGTTTGCATGCCCAGGCTGTCGGCCATGCTGATGATGGCGCTGACGATCGCCTTGTCGTCCTGGTCCACGGTGATATCGCGCACAAAGGTCTGGTCAATCTTGAGCTTGTAAACCTGGAAGCGCTTGAGGTAGGCCAGCGACGAGTAACCGGTGCCGAAATCGTCGATCGACAGGCGTACGCCACGCCGGTGCAGGTCAGCCATGATGGCGATCGCGCCTGGGGCGTCGGTCATCGCCACCCCTTCGGTCAGCTCCAGTTCCAGCAGATGGGGCGCCACATTCGCTTCTTGCAGGATGTCGGTCACCAGTTGTGGCAGCCCGGCATGGCGGAACTGGATCGACGACAGGTTGACCGCCATGGTGATGGGCGCCATACCTCGGCTGATCCATTCGGATAACTGACGCACTGCAGTGCGGATCACCCATGCGCCAATGGGCAGTATCAGGCCGCCGCTCTCCGCGATGGGGATGAACTGGGACGGTGGAACGGCACCAAAGTCGGGATGGTTCCAGCGCAGCAGTGCCTCGGCGCCTACGGTCTTGCCGCTGGCCAAGGCGATCTGCGGCTGAAAATGCAGGCTGAGTTGATCCCGCTCCAGGGCACGGCGCAGGGCGTTGCCCAGGCGCAAGGCGGAATCGGTCTGTCCCTGGATTTCGGCGGTATAAAAGCAATAGCCATTGCGACCCAGTGCCTTTGCCCGGTACATCGCAGAGTCGGCACAACGCGACAGCGCGTCCAGCGCACCGCCGTCGTCCGGATACATGGCAATCCCGACGGATGGCGTGACGGTGAGTTCCTGCGCCTGCACCTGGAAAGGAACCAGCGCAGTCTCCAGCAATTTGGCCGCCAGATGTGCGGCGCCCGCGCGATCGGTATCGGGCAGCAGCAAAACGAATTCGTCCCCACCAAGTCGGGCGACCGTATCCTGTTCGCGGACAACGGAGCGCAAGCGGCGCGCGAGTTCGACCAGCACATCGTCCCCGACGCCGTGCCCCAGAGAGTCATTCACGTTCTTGAAGTGGTCCAGGTCCAGGAACATCAGCGCAACCGTCTGGCGCTGGCGTTGTGCCAGGCTCAAGACCTGACTGCAGCGCTCCCCCAGCAGCGTGCGGTTGGGCAAGCCGGTGAGCGGATCGAAATGGGCGAGCTGCTGTATCTGCCTCTCAGCCAGAACCTGTTCGACGATTTTCTTCTCCAGGGCCAGCACGGTGCTGCGCAGTTCGGTGGTGCGTGCCAGCACTTGGTGTTCCAGGTTTTGTCGGACTTGGGCCAGAGCTTCCTCGGCCTGTTTGCGCGCCGTGATGTCCATGGTGATCCAGATCGAGCCGAGTCCGAGGTTGCCGGGGTCGATTGCTTTTGCACGCACGTCACAGCAGATCGCGCTACCGTCTTTTCGGCGCAGCATCATTTCACCCTGGAAGGACCGTCCTTCAGACAGGGGGGCATAACACTGCTCACCAGCGGCAATCCAGTCTTCCTCCGTCAGGTACCACTGGCGCGATGAACTTCCCTGCAGTTCCCCAGGCGCGTAGCCGAAGAGTTGCTCGAAATGCCCGTTGCATTGGGTGACCCTTCGGTCGCGCAGAAACACGATGCCAACCATGGCATTGGCAAAAATCAGCTGTTGTTGCGCCAACACCGATTGCAACAGGGCCTGCGCGTGTTTTTGGGCATCGATGTCATCAACGACCCAGACCGAGCCCTGCTCAGTGTCCACCGGATCCACCAGCGTTCCAGTGACATGGGCCCAGAAAATCTGCCCGGTGCGGCGTTTCATCAGCACTTCGGATTGGTAGGCGCTGCCGACCGCCATCACCGGATAGGCGGCTTCACCCAATGCACGAAAGGCGTCGCTATCGGGATACAGGGACCGGCTCGTTTGACCGGCCATACTGGCCGCGTCGCCACCGCCGAAGATGTCGGCAAACTGCTGGTTGCATCGCACAACGGTGCGGTGCTTGATGAATGCGATGCCGACGCCGGCGTGGTCCATCACAAGCTGCAGCTCCCGCAATGAGGTGCGGGTGTCGCCAGTCGCGGCTGGATCGGTAGCAGAGCTTGGTGGTGGGCGCATAGGGCGGGCAGATCGGGGATACGGGTGTCGACTGCCTTTGATGGTAACGGGCCTGCCCTGCGGTATCCTGATCCTTTGCGTGCGCTCAATACAGCATCGGTGGCGCGCTTTGGGAGAATGCAATGGCGTTGCTGCGCATCAAGCTGATTTCATCAATGGCTACCAGGGAGATGTTGGCCGAGTTGGCACAACAGTATCAGGAACTGGCCGGCTGCGCGGTCGCAGTCAGCAGCGCTGGCGGTCTGGATGTAGCCAAAAGGCTGCGCCAGGGCGAACCATTCGATGTGGTGGTCCTGGCCGGCGACGCAATTGAGCAACTGGTCGAGGCAGGATGCCTGGTGCCCGGCAGCCGCACCGACCTGGTCCGGTCCGGCATTTCGATCGCCGTTGCGTTGGGCGCGTCGCAGCCGGACGTAGCCACCGAGGCAGCGCTTCGCAGTGCCGTGCTGGCGGCAAGCTCGGTCGGCTTCTCCACCGGTCCCAGCGGAAACTACCTGGTCAAGCTGTTCCAGCGCTGGGGCATCTATGGAGACATTCAATCCCGTCTCGTGCAGCCTGCCCCTGGCATCGCTGTGGCTAGCCTGATCGCAGGCGGCGAGGTGGAATTGGGATTCCAGCAACTCAGCGAACTGATACACATGCCCGGAATCGCGGTTCTGGGCCCGTTGCCGCCAGCGATCCAGTCGATCACCACGTTTTCGGCAGCGCTGGCAGTTGCGTCGGAGCAGCCCAGGCTAGCGCGGCAGTTGATCGACTTCCTTGCGTCGCCGCAGGCAAATGCACCGAAGCTGCGCCAGGGCATGGAGCCAGCCTGACACCGGGCTGGATCAGTCCCGTGCCGGGCGCCCGGTCTTGATCATGGGCACGGCCTTGAGCGCCAGCAGCAATGCCGGGTCAGGCATGGCGGCGAGCGCCTTGATACCGGCACGCAACAACTCACTCTTCTTGGCTGAACTTCCCAGTTTGCCAATGCGCTGTTTGAGCTCCTCCAGCACCCCATACTCCAGTTTGGGAATGGTGAAACTGTCGCGTACGAGTTTGGGTTTCTTCGGTTTGGCAGGCTTGGGTGGCGATGCGGCTGGTGTCGCGGCTGGTGTTGCACCCGCGGGCCTCGCCGGTTTTGTGACCGCCCCGGTCTTGGCGGCCGCTGTGGCTTTGGCAGCCGCCTTGACCGGAGTCAGTGTGGGCTGAACATTGACGGGCTTGTTTGTAATAGCAGCTGTGGTTTGGGAAGTCATGATGGGGCTCCTGGTTAAACGATTTATACAGTTTATATGGTTTAACAACCCGGTGCAACAGGGCGGGCCGACACAGGGCGGGTCGACAGCGGGCGGGCTGACGGTCACGGCCGGCGGGGTGGTTGTATCGGCCGGCGGCGTCACGGTGACGGGCAACAGCACGATCACGGGCACGCTAGGCGGGGTGACGACGCTCACGGCAAGCGGCGTGGTGACGGGATCGGCGCTGGTGCCGTCAGGGTCCACAGTGGCAACCAATGGCGTCTATTTGCCGGCGGCGAACACGCTCGGGCTTGCCACCAATTCTGGGCTGCGGTTTCAAATCAGCGCGGCAGGGGCGCTGGGTATTGGCGGCGCCACCTACGGCACTGCGGGGGAAGTTCTCACGTCTGGCGGCGCTTCTGCTGCCCCCACATGGGCTGCGGCGGCGGTCGGATACAATCCCTCCGGCACAACAACGCCGTTAATCTACTACGTTCGTCTGCCGATCAATTCGGCGGCGTCGAACGTCGCGGTTCAAGCAGGATTCGGAGCGACTTCCGGCGGGTCCGCCACGGTGACTTTCCCGACCGCATTCACGTCAGCGCCGATAGTGACGGTTTCTCGCGGGGGCACTGCGGCAGCCGCTGAATTCGCCTGCATAACGACGGCTTCGACAACCAGCGTTACCGTGCGCACGTATAATTCCGGCGGGTCGGATGTCTCCGCCGACTTCCATTGGATCGCAGTGGGGCCGGTGGCGTGACATTCTACACTGCGCTCCGTGATCGCATCCCAACGTGGGGATACGACGGCCCGTGGCCGTTTGAGCTTGGTATTGCTGGCGTCCTGCTGTGGCTTGGCGAGGCGTTTTCTCACGCGCCCGCGCAACTGAAACTCTTTAACGGCGCGCCATTCCGTCTGTTCGATTGGCTAGCGAGTCATAGCATCCCGTTTTCGTTAATTCTGTCCGTCATAGCGGGAATTATCACTGTTGGATTCGTGCTTCGGGCTCGCGCTCCGCGCGCGAGCAAGACGATGCGAATCGCCGGAATGGTGAGCGCATCACTGATATTCGGGGTGATCGCCTATTCGTTCTTGAGTGCGTTCTCTTGGTCTATGGGTGGAATTTGCTATGCGTTCATTGCTTGGCGCACAGCAACTGTGGCGGCTGTCCATATGAGAAGGGTGTCCCGCCATGCCAATGAATCAGCCTGATTGGATAGCGGCGTTGATGGCAGCGCTGGCAGGAATTCTTGGACGAGTGATGTTCATGACCCAAGCTGGACACAACCCCTTCTCTAAAGCGCTGTTGTGGGAAATTCCGACCGCAATTGCTATGGGGTGGATTGGCCGAGGACTAGGCGAGACAATGGGGCTTGACGGGTTTCCGCTGTTCGCAATTCCCATCGCCGTTGCTTATGTCGGTCCTGGGTTCGTTTCGTTTTTAATGAAAAAATACACGGGCTTTCCGCACAAGTAGTCCGTCTTGTTAAATTCACTGGCGCGGCGTGCGCCGTTAGAGTAGGAGTCATTCATGGAATTGATAACGGCGCTGTCTAGCCTTTCTCTAGGGTCCGTAGTCCCGATGCTGCTTATGCTGAATGTCTATGTGATCGCGCCTTCCCTCAATGCTCCCACCCCCGATAGTCGCTTCCTGTATCGCGCCGTTTACCGGCTTTGCACGGTGCTCGCGGGCAACTATGCGCGGGCGCGGAATGCGATTGATACGGAGCTTCCGCCCTACAGCGCCGAGGCGGCGCGAGAGTTCAGGGCGCACGACGCAGCAACCCGCAACGAAGGATTAAACCCGTGAGCGCCGGTACAATCATTCTAATCATTCTTGTTTTGATGCTGGTCGGGGCGTTCCCGGTCTGGCCGCACGCGCAAAGCTGGGGATACGGCCCGAGCGGCGGCCTGGGTTTGGTGCTTGTCGTTCTGCTGATCCTGCTTTTACTCGGAAGGATTTGACCATGGTTAAAGCCTCTCTCCTTGCCGGCGCTCTACTGCTGGCCGGCTGCGGCACGACACTGCCGCCTGTCCCGCAGTCCTACCGGCAAAGTGTGGTGGTGGCGGGCATTACCTACGGCACGGCTGCGCGGGCCGCGCTGGCCTATGCACAACAGCCCCGGTGCAGCGCTACCAGCAAGCCGCCGCCGCAGTGCGCCGATCTAGAGACCGTGGTCACGCTAGGACGCGCCAGCAAGGGCGCGGAGGCGGCGTTGCGGATGGCCGAGGCAGTTCCGCCAACGGCGCCGCAAGCAGCCCGTGACGCGGCATTGTCGGCTGTCATGGACGCGCTAACAGTATTCGAGGCTCACACCAAAACAGCGACGGGGAAATAACATGGGCGCCGCAGTAACCCTTGCGATCAGCATCATCACCGGGCTTTTGCCTTTGGTGCGGGCTGGGTCGGACGCATGGAAAGCTATCACCGAAGCGCGTGACGCCATGAAGAAAGCGCAGACGGAAGGCCGCGACCTCACGACCGAGGAATTCACTAAGCTAATGGCGTTGAACTACGCGCCGGGAGACGAATTGCAGGTGATTGCCGGCGAGGCCGACGAAAAGCTGATTGCGGAGTCTCCGTGATGGCGAAGCGCACCAGCGAATCCATTTCCAGCATTGCGGGCCGTGGCTTGAAAAAGCCGCACCTTCTCACGCCGCAGGAAATCAAGCGTGTCTGCGCATCGGCACTGTCGCAGGACGAAACTGCGCGGCGCGTCGCGTCGCTCATGGAGCGCATCGCCCGACACCGCGAGTTGTCCGAGGCGCTGCTAGGCGAGGCGATCTAGTGGGCGACGGGGGCTTTCTGGATTATCTCGCCTTCGTGGCGTTATCGGCTATGGCCATTCTGGCGTGCGTGGTGGTGCGTTGATGGCGCTTTGTGACGACTGGAAAGAGCGGGTCTTTCGCGAAGAGGTCCGCGCTTGGCTTAGGGAGGCGGAGACGTTTCCCTGCGCCCGGATTGTGCGGTTCCGGTGGGTAAACCCGCGCATCACGGAGCTAGATGCTCCATTAGAGGATTCCTTAATGAACCAAGTTTTTGCCACTACCCAGCCGGCTGACGTGCGTTTCGGCTACAAGATCACCGGGCAAAGCTACACCGACGGTGTGGGGGATCCGGTGGTTGTCAATCCCGCCTCTGTCGTTCTTTCATCTTCGGATGAAAGCGTTGTGCCTGTCGCCAACATCCGCGCGAACGCCGATGGCAGCATATCGTTCAAGCCGCTGAATTCCGCCCCCGCTGGCGCGACAGTCCGGTTTTCCGGTTCTGCTGTGGAAACCGGGGCGGACGACGACTGGCACGTTGACTACACCGTGGGCGATGACCGCATTTTCGCCAGCATGGCCGGCGCATCGATCTCGGAACTGTCTGCGTCGATGTTCCCGCCCGCCCCGGTGCCTGTTCCTGATCCGGTGCCTGTTCCTGATCCGGTGCCTGTTCCTGATCCGGTTCCTGCTCCTGCGCCTGATCCGGTTCCTGCGCCGGATCCTGCCCCGGCGCCCGTGGTGACGCCATGAAGGCTCTCATCCTAGCCGCCGCGCTATTGGCGCCTGGTCTGGCCCACGCGGGCTACGGCATTGACGCGCAGAAGCGGGCGCTGGACTGCACGGGAGACACGATCCGCCAGGCGTCCGGCGGCAGCTTCCGCAACTGGGTGCTGCCGGACTTTATCCCCGGCAAGCACCTCCGCGCGGGGCAATACGTGGACGAAAATTGCGTCGTGCGTGGC
>ENA-ORBV01002465-ORBV01002465.1-microbial-mat-metagenome-genome-assembly--contig:-NODE-2465-length-38891-cov-4.955248_pt1 | contig 38891 bp, 40 predicted proteins | sample MGYA00237777_ERZ505514 | MGnify/ENA primary metagenome ERZ505514 (study PRJEB26160, sample SAMN06269048) | microbial mat metagenome | isolation source: Oligotrophic lake microbial mat | place... | reverse complement strand
CTACATCATCGTGTTCCCCGGCATCTTCCTCTCGCTCACGGTGCTGGCGGTGAACCTCGTCGGCGATGGCTTGCGCGACGCGCTCGACCCGCGCCTGGCGCGACGGATCTGAACTCGCGATGACCGCCGCGCCGCCGCTCCTCGAACTCGAGAACGTCCGCACATGGTTCTATACCCGCGAGGGCGTGGTGCGCGCCGTCGATGGCGTCTCCTTCACGATCGCCGCCGGTGAAACCCTCGCGATCGTCGGCGAGTCCGGCTGCGGCAAGAGCGTGACGGCGCAATCGATCCTGCGGCTGCTGCCCTCGCCGCCCGCGCGCATCGTCGAAGGCGCGATCCGTTTCGAAGGTCGCAATCTGCTCGAGCTCACGGATGCGCAGATGCGCGACATCCGCGGCAATCAGATCGCGATGATCTTCCAGGAGCCGATGACGAGCCTCAATCCCGTGCTCACCATCGGCCATCAGATCGCCGAGAGCCTGGTGCGACATCAGGGGCTCGATCACCGCACCGCCAATGCGCGCGCCGTTGAGATGCTCGGCCTGGTCAATATCGCTGAACCGGCGCGGCGCGCCAGGGAATATCCCCATCAGCTCTCCGGCGGCATGCGCCAGCGCGCGATGATCGCGATGGCGCTCGCCTGCAATCCCAGGCTCCTGATCGCCGACGAGCCGACGACCGCGCTCGACGTGACGATCCAGGCGCAGATCCTCGACCTGATGCGCGAGCTCAAATCCAAGATCGGCGCCGCGATCATGCTGATCACGCATGACCTCGGCGTCGTTGCAGAGATGGCCGAGCGCGTGGTCGTGATGTATGCCGGGCGCAAGGTCGAGGAAGCGCCGGTCGGCGAGCTCTTCGAGCGCCCCTTGCATCCCTACACGCGCGGCCTGCTCGGCTCGATGCCCAAGCTCGGCGCTTCGCTCGGCGACGCGCCGCCGCAACGCCTCAACGAAATCGCCGGCGTGGTGCCCAGCCTGCGCGAGGAGATTCCCGGCTGCGCCTTCGCGCCACGCTGTTCATTCGCGACGGAGCGCTGCCGGCAATCCGTGCCGCCGCTCGAACGCAAGAGCGCGCGCCATCTCGTCGCCTGCTTCGAAGCCGACCGGGTCGTGGCATGAGCGCGCCTCTGCTCGAGGTCAAGGACCTCAAGAAGCATTTCCCGATCCGCGCCGGATTGTTCCAGCAGGTCGTCGGCCACGTCTACGCGGTCGATGGCGTCTCGTTCTCGATCATGCCGCGCGAGACGCTCGGCCTGGTCGGTGAGTCCGGCTGCGGCAAGTCGACGACCGGCAAGGCGATCATCAAACTGATCGAGCCGAGCTCGGGCGAAGTGAGCCTGAACGGCAGGCGCATCGACGGGTTCGACCGCGCCGCGATGCGGCCCGTTCGCCGCCAGCTGCAATTCATCTTCCAGGATCCCTACTCATCGCTCAACCAGCGCCTCACCGCCGGCGCGATCGTCGCCGAGCCGCTGCGCAATTTCGAGAGCCTGTCATCCGCAGCGCGCCGCTCGCGCGTGGCGGAGCTGTTCGGGCGTGTCGGCTTGCGCCCGGAGCAGATGGATCGCTATCCGCATGAATTCTCCGGCGGCCAGCGCCAGCGCATCGGTATCGCGCGCGCGCTGGCGCCCAACCCTGCGCTGATCATCTGCGACGAGCCTGTTTCCGCGCTCGACGTCTCCGTGCAGGCCCAAGTCATCAACCTGCTCGTCGATCTCCAGCGCGAGCTGCTTCTCTCCTATCTGTTCATCGCCCATGATCTTGCCGTGGTCGAGCACATCAGCCATCGCGTCGCGGTCATGTATCTCGGCCGCATCGTCGAGCTCGCGGACCGGCGCACGCTGTTCGCCACACCGCTGCATCCCTATACCGAGGCGCTGCTCTCCGCCGTGCCGGTGCCCGATCCGAAGACGCGGCGCAAGCGCATCATCCTCGGGGGCGACGTGCCGAGCCCGATCAATCCGCCGCCGGGCTGTCATTTCCATACGCGCTGCCCCTATGCCGAGGCGCGCTGCCGCGTCGAAGCGCCGGCCTTGCGCGAGATCGGCCCGGGCCGCCACGTCGCGTGCCATCTGCGCTGAGTCCTCGGAGAACCCCATGAGCCAACGCCACACCCGCGACATGCTGCGCGGCCGCGCCCAGACCGTGCGCGGCATCATCGACCCCGCGACTCTGGGCCCGACCTTGATGCACGAGCACGTGCTCTGGGACATCACGCCGCCCAAGCTCGCGGCGCTCAACGATCCGGGCCCGGAGATCACGCTGGAGACTATCTGGGCCTACAATTATGGCGAGCTGGTCAAGCCGCGCAATCTGCAGCTCCACGACGTGGCCATCGCGATCGACGAGGTGCGCAAGCTGCGCGACGTCGGCGGCAGCACGATCGTCGAGCTCTCCTGCGGCGGCCTGAAGCCGGACCCTGTCGGCCTCGCCGAGATATCCAAGGTCACGGGCGTACATCTCGTGATGGGCTGCGGCTACTACGTCGACGAATACCAGGATCCGCGCAACCGCAATCGCCGGATCGACGATTTCGCGCAGGAGATGATCGATCAGGTCCAGCTCGGCGCCTGGGGCACCGATGTGCGCGCCGGCATGATCGGCGAGATCGGCTGCCAGGCGCCGTGGACCGATCTCGAGAAGCGCGTGATGCAGGCCGCGCTGATCGCGCAGCGCGAGACCGGCGCCGCGATCAACGTCCATCCCGGGCGTCATCCGGATCAACCCCAGGAAGTCGCCGATTTCGTCCGCGCCCAGGGCGGTGCGATCGAGCGCGTGGTGATCAGCCATATCGACCGCACCATCTTCGACGACGAGCGGCTGCTGCGCCTCGCCGATAGCGGCTGCGTGGTGGAGTTCGATCTCTTCGGCCAGGAGAACGCCTTCTACAAGCACGCCGATATCGACATGCCCAACGACGCGACGCGGCTCGAGCATATCCGCACGCTGATCAAGCACGGGCATCTCGAGCGCGTCGTAGGCCTCGCTGTTTTTGGGATCTCGCTCGATCAATTGAAGGAGCAGGGTTCCTTGAGTGTAGTTGGCTTCGGCAGTCAAAGTTTTTCTCCTCAGATTCAAAACAAGAGCTCTCGAGCGGCCAGATTGGGCCGACCGCCGAGAGCTGCTTGAGGAACGGTTGGTGAATCGACTGGCGATTAACCTCTGAGGAGACTCAGAACCTGCTGGGGAGCTGAGTTGGCCTGGGCCAGTGCGGCAATACCAGCCTGCAACTGAATCTGGGCCTTTGACAGATTGGCGGCTTCCTGCGCCAAATCGGCATCGCGGATGCGGCTTTCGCTGGCTGCAAGGTTGGTCAACTGGCTTTGGGCCAGATTGACGGCGAAGCCAATCTGATTTTGACCTCGACCGACAACGGCTTGGGCTTGACCCAGTTTGTCGACAGCGTCGGCGAGAGCCGTAACGGCGTTTTGGGCATTTTCTTGAGTAGCGATATCGGAGGTAGAACCACCGGCTGCCGCCGTGCTCGATTGAACGGTGCCTTGCGAGGTGGTGATGCCACCGGCACCGGAACTATTGGAGCCGATGCTGACCTTAAAGTTTGACAGCGTGCTCAGGAAGCGGATCTTTTCGGTTCCGGCGTCGTTTTGCTTGACCGCTACTACTTTCTGCAAGGTCGCGTTGTTGGACTGCGTGATGGCAGTATTGATCGCGTCCACAGCGTCGTCAATGGTGATCGCGTTGCGGGTAGTCGAATCGTTGCGCAAGACGACGGCGAGATTCTGCTGAGCGCCAGAGCTATCGTTGGCACTTAAACTGATCGTCTGATCGTCGTTGGCATAATTGACCGCGCTGAAAGCCAGCAATCCGGTTTGCTGTGCGCCACCCGAGTTAAAGGAACTCGACGTAGCACCAAGAGTTGAAGAGGTGCTGGTAGTCCCTACTGCAGCGACGCCACGTGCGGCCGTTGCGAAACCAAAGTTTGTTGCGGTCGAATAGGCTTCATCGAGCTTGAAATCAGTGCCGTACTGCGAGCGGATCTGAATCTGGGTTCCACTAACAGTTGCATAGAGCCCAGCCGCCGATGCGGCTCCGCTATTGGCAAAAGCCGCATTCAGATTGACGACTCCGCCGGCGACGGCAGCACCCGTTGCGGCGGTGATGTCGAAGTTGGTGCCGTCGCTCAAGGCGACCCGGATCGTCGAGTTGCCCGGAGTACCGGTCTGGTAGTTGCTGCCGGTGATGTCGTTTGAGTTGAAGGTGGTCTGGGCAGCCTGGCGGAACGAAGTACCAAAATTGAGGGAGTTTTGTGAGTCGCCAAGAGTTTCAACCGAGAACTTCTCTCCACGCGCATTGGTAAGGCTCAGAGTCCCGCCGCCAATGAAGTTTGCGCCGACTTTGATTCCGGCAGCCTGTAATGTGGAGTTGTTCGTGATCTGCGAGCTTAAGTCTGCGATTGCGTTGGTGTAGGTGGTGGTGCCTCCGGTGATGTTAATCGTAAGATCAACGGGGCTCGCAAGGCCGCTGCCCTTGATGCGAACGATAATGTTGCTGGCGGTTGCAGCCGATGCGGCAGTCAGCGAAGCGCCGCCTGCGGTGACTGAGCCGGCAAGATCGACTCCGGTCGAGCCAGCCGAAAAGTTCCCGAGCAGCGCATTGGCTGTACGATCACCCGCCGCCACCTGGAAAGCGTTGTTGGCGCTGGTGAAGGCCAGCGATTGCTTGCCCGTCGCGCTATCGGTAACAATACTCGACTTGATGCCGGCATTCTTGAATGCTGTGGCAAATTGCGAACCGCTGTCCCCGGCGGCGTCGGCCGCCGCGTTGATGGCGGTCGCGAGAGTCGCAGAATCGGTTACGCCGCTCAAATTGACGCTCACCTTGACTGCGTTGTCGTCGGAAAAGCCCGATCCGCGGAAGTAAAAGTCTGTAAAGCCGCCGGCTTGTTGCGAGCCTGTGTTCGTCGCGTTGGCGAGAATCGTAGCCACGGAAGTCGTCGCCGACCCGGTACCGATGTCCTGACCAGTCACACCGACAGCCTGGACGCCTTTTAGGCCGAGGCTCTTGGCATCGACCGTCGAGCTGCTCAGATCGAGCGACGCCGAACCGTTCGTGATCGCCGAAATTCCATTGGAAGTCTTACCGCCACCGATAAAGACGCTTAGCGACCTGGCGAAACCGCCGCCCGTGTTGAGGCCAATTGCCTGCGACTGCCGGTCAATTTCTTCGACCACCGACTTGAATTCGCTGTTCAGCACTGTGCGCGCCCCAGTAAAAGTGCCTGACGCCGACTGTGTCGCCAGAGTGCGAGCACGATCGAGAAGCTTTGAGATGTTGTTGATGCCACCATCAATGATCTGAAGCTGGCTCAGACCGTCGTTGGCGTTTCGAATACCTTGATTGAGCACCGCCTGATCGCTACGCAAGCCGTTGGCGATTGCCAAACCCGCGGCGTCGTCGCCCGAGTTCACAATACGCAAACCGCTGGTGACACGATTGATCGTCTTGCCCTGAAAGTCGCTGCTGATGTTGATGTAGCTCTGCGCCTGCAAGGACGCAATGTTAGTGTTTGATGAAAAAGCCATAATTCACTCCTTTGTGTTTGGCGTCTGGAAATCCTCTCCAAACGAGTGGCCTTGCACCACCTCGGCATAGTTGCTGATAAGAGCCATATCGGAACGGGTTGCGCCAGCTTGAATCAGAGTGTGCCAATTTGAGACAGAAATTTGCCTTAGTGGCAGATGCTTAATCCTGTTCTGAGGTGGGAGGGAGAGATGACGAGAGACGGAGTCGCTTGGAAGCCTCCTCGATTGTCTTTGATTCCACTTCATTGGCAGAGTCGAGATTGGAAGCTCTTGTGGCAGCAATTTCTCGCCGGAGGATCGAGGTTTCACGCGGGGCTCTGATGCCAATCTTTACCTGATTGCCATCTATCTCAAGGATGTCTACTTCAATCGAATCCCCAATGAGAAAGCCTTCTCCCGCGCGTCTGCGGATTACGAGCATAAGGCTTGCTCCTCTGTTACAGACCCGGAAAATAGGGGTTGACGTGCGGAATAACGGGCATCCTCGCGGATGGATTGCACGCCAAGGCCAACGTCACGGCGAATCACCACCGGGCCGAGCAAATTCGCCGTCGGTTCTTCTGGGCGGGCAAAGCAAAGGATCACGAGCCAGTCGAGAGTTGCGGCTTGCGCACGGCAGTCGGCAGACAACGCGAGGGCCTCACAATCCTGCCGCGGAAGCACCATATCGTAGCGGGGCGAAACCAGCTGCAGGGGAGCACAGACAAATGACAACTGGGGTGTCGTAACACTTTGTAAGAACTTGAGCGGGACGCTTTCAGCGGCCTCAATCAGCAGGAAACGGTGTTCCTGCTCGAAACCCGGCAGACCAGCTGGGAACTCAATGACTTCATCTTCTTGAAAGCTTACAGTGCCGAAGCGGACCGTTTCGATAGACAGCATCTACGGGCTTATCGGTTGGGGCCCATACGCCTTTAACCTTAGATGGATTGGGCTAGCGAATACTAGCACGCTTGAGACGGTCGAGGATGCCAGCCCAGGCCGAGCCGGCGGGCGGGGCTTCGACGGCAATCCAGTCGCAGCCGACCAAGTCGACCTGGTGGAGTGTGTCGTAGAGGATTGCTGCGTATTGGGCCGGGTGGTGCGGCATGGCTTGTGAGGCTGCGCCCTCTCGAGGACTCGACCAGTGGAGATAGATTCCAGCTCCATTTGTGGGTAGCGGCTGATCCGGGTCGAGCAGATAGAGCGGAGTTCTTGGCGAATAGTGTTTTGCGTGCAGGCCGGGCGAGGCGTGGGCGTCGCCTGTATTTTCGAGCAAGAGGATCGGCCCGAGATGGGCTTCAATTGCTTCGCGTGTCACCATGCCGGGCCGCAGGAGGATGGGTTGGCTTCCAGCCAAGCTCAATACTGTCGATTCAATGCCAACCTCGGTGGGGCCGCCGTCGAGAATCATGTCGACTGCCTGACCCAGGCCGTCGGCTACGTGTTGGGCTGTGGTTGGCGAAAGCTGGGTGAAGCGATTGGCGCTGGGTGCGGCAATGGGCAAGCCGGATTCTTCGATTAGAGCAAGCGCGACAGGGTGGGCGGGCATGCGCAGCCCTACGGTGTCGAGGCCCGCAGTGAGTTCACTTGGAATCTTGTGGCTTTTGGGTAGAACCAGAGTGAGCGGCCCCGGCCAGAAGGCATTCGCCAGAAGCTCGGCTGAATCCGGCCAGTTCGTGACCAGGTCCCTGGCCATGTTGATACTGGAAACATGTACAATCAGCGGAGATGTTTTGGGCCGTTCTTTGATGGCGTAGATGCGGTTGACAGCAGCGGGGTCGAGGGCATTTGCTCCGAGGCCGTAGACGGTTTCGGTAGGGAAAGCCACGACCCCGCCCGAACGAATGAGAGCTGCCGCTTCGGCGATTTGCTCCCGGCTGACCATTAGTCGGGCATCTCGTCTTTGGCGTCGCTCGCGATTTTACCGGTCTTTTTGTAGACGAGCCAGGCGTGTATAAAGGGGTCGATGTCGCCATCAAGGGCACGGTCAACATCACCGACGCTCAACTTGGTGCGGTGGTCTTTGATCATACGGTAAGGGGCAAGGACGTAGCTGCGGATCTGGCTGCCGAAGTTGATTTCGAGCTTGGAGTCTTCGCTCTTTTTATCTTCGATGCGGCGCTTTTCGAGCTCATGCTCGAAGAGCCGGGCCTTCAACTGCTTGAGAGCGCTAGCGCGATTCTTGTGTTGTGAGCGTTCGTTCTGGCACTGCACGACAATCCCGGTGGGGATGTGCGTCATGCGGACTGCGCTCTCGGTGCGGTTAACGTGCTGGCCGCCCGCACCAGATGCGCGGAAGACATCGGTACGGACATCTTCAGGCTTGATCTCAATCTTGATTTCGTCATCGATCAGCGGATAGACATAGACGCTGGCGAAGCTGGTGTGGCGGCGGGCATTGGCGTCAAATGGCGAGATGCGAACCAGGCGATGGACGCCAATCTCACTCGACATGAGGCCATAGGCGTTGTCGCCTTCCACTTCAATGGTGACGCTCTTGATGCCCGCCCCGTCGCCATCGAGTTGATCGGTGATGGTGGCCTTGAAGTTTTTGCGCTCGGCCCAGCGCAAGTACATGCGCATGAGCATTTCAGCCCAATCCTGGCTTTCTGTACCGCCCGCGCCGGGGTGGATGTTGAGGATCGCAGAAAGGTGGTCATGCTCATCGCTGAGCAACATGCCGGTTTCCAGTTGCGAGAGGGCATCCCGGAAGGTGGCGACTTCGGAGTTGAGGAGATCATGGACGTCTTCGCCTTCACGACCGAGTTCGATCAGTGCGGCGACGTCGGAGCTCATGGTGGAAATGCGGCGGTCCTGGTCGACGGTCTCACCAAGGCGTTTGCGCTTCTGCATCACTTCCTGGCTTTTTTCGGGATTGTTCCAGAATTCTGGATCGCCGATCAGTTTTTCCAGTTCGTCGAGTTGGGTTTTCTTTTTGGGGGCGTCAAAGATAGCTCCGCACAGATTCGGCTTGCTGGCGGAGCTGATCATACTCCCGCTCGATTTCTTCGAGGGTCATAAACTACTAGTCTACTGTGAGATCGGGGTAGAGTCCGGGCGCATGCGGTTTGTATCCGAGCCACTGGGTTTGGCCGATGTGGCTCAGCCGGTAGCCTTCAATCGTGTGGAACTTGAGCAGCTCGAAGAATTGCTCTGCGCCAGTGGTTGGTTTGCCTTCGTTGGCCGAGGCGGTTTCGAGCAGATTGGTGAGCTTTGCGCGGTCGAGATTGGCGAGCGGGCTCTCGAATTTTGCTTCGGCGAGTGTATTGAAATCGCGAAGGCCATCTTCGATCGCTTGCTTGATTGGGGCGACGCTGGCAGCCACGAGATCGAAGTATTGGCTGACGCGAGCTTCTTTGGCTCCGGCCGAGCTGGCATCAGCGGGGATGATAATGTCGGTCAGCTCAGCGAGGATCTGGTTTTGTTCTTTGGTCAAGACCTGCAGGCGGTAGTTGGCAGTCGAGACTTGCGCAACCTTGTGGTGTTCGTGCTGCGCGTTGAGGCTGGCGATGGTAGCGGCAGCGAGTATGGGAAAGAGTTCGCGACGGTCCATGATTAGATCTCCTTGTTGCGCAGCTTGGTGGCGAGGCGCTCGGCCATACGCCAACTGAGGGCAATGTTGGTGAGGGTGGGATTCTTTTCGGGATAGTGAGGGAAGACACTGGCATCGCCGATGAAGAGGTTGGGGATATCGTGCGATTGCGAGTCTGTGTTGACTACACTTCGCTTGGGGTCTTTGCCCATTTTGGTGGTGCCTACCCAGTGGTTCTGGTCGATGACAAGGTCTTCGTTGCGAACTTTGCCGGGGCTTGCCAGCACACTGCCTCCTCCTGCGCGGATGATCTCTTCACAGGTGTTGACAGCGTCCTGAGCCATGGCGAGATCGGAATCTTCATAATGAAGATGGATGCGTGGGTAAGGGATGCCGAAGCGGTCTTTACGGGCGCTATCAAGATCGATGAATTTCTTGTCGCTCACCAGAAGCGAGCCTTGCATATTCATGCCGGCGTGGCAGACATTCTTGCGCAGCAATTCTCGCTTCAGACCCTCACCGAAGCCCTTCTCTGCACGATAGAAGAGGCGCTGAGGTGGTGCACCCGAGCCGCACTGAACCTGATAGGTGCCCTCGAAATTCGGATTCGGCTTGTCCCAGTTGAGGCCGGTGAGCAGCGAATGGTAGTAGCCAGTGCCGGCGTCGTCGCTGTGGTTGCGTTTGGCTAGCTCCGGGAACAGACCGAGGACGGTGATCCCGAAGTGGCTTGTGAGGTTGCGGCCAACCTGCCCGGATGAGTTTGCCAGGTTGTTCGCAAGCAGCATTCTTGCGGTTTCGATAGCACTGCAGGCGAGCACCAAGGTGCGGCCTTCGAGCTTCTCGGTTTGGCCGGTATCGCTCGTGTATTCGATGCCTGAGATGCGATTGGCTTCACGGCCCATCAGGATGCGGGTCATCATCGAGTTGGTAAAGACCTTGAGGTTGCCTGTCTTGAGGGCGAGGGGGATAGGGGTATTGGCCGAGGTGTATTTGGAATCGATCGGGCAACCGCCACAGTTGCCACAGTATTGGCAGATGGCGCGACCGGAGGAATGCCTGGTGGTAGTCATAGCCTTGCGGAGGGCGATAAAATCTATCGCGCGGCCACTCTTCTTGAGCTGATTTACGCCACGGCGCAGAAGCGACTCACCGGCCCGCATGGGGACCGGGGCCAAGTACTCGCCATCTGGAAGATTGGAGAGCCCATCTTTGTAGCCGTAAACACCCATGAAGCGTTCTGCGCGTGAGTAATAAGGGGCGACGTCTTTGTAGGTGATCGGCCACTTGTTGAAATCGAGGGGGCCAAAGCGAAGAGTGTGTCCGGCCCAGCAAAGGCTGCGGCCCCCGAGAGCACGGACGAAGCCATGGCCGGGACGGTCGCCGACGGGGGTGAAATGGTCCTGTTCGCGATAATCCCAAGCTGAATCGAAACCACCGCTTTTGCCCTCTTTGAGGCGACGAGCGAGCAGATCCAGTGGCGGCAGATCGCGGCCATAGTCTTTGCCTGGGACAAGACGGCGACCCGCCTCGACGAGGGCGACCTTCAGGCCTTGCGTCGCCAGAGAGTAGGCGGCGATACCACCGCCGGGTCCGCTGCCGACTACAATCGCATCGTAAAGCATGCCTGAATTCTACCCCCATCACTGGATCGGTGGAAACCAATTGCCTTCGGAGATAATCAAATAGAAGAAGGAGACTTATGAAGAAAACTCTTGCCCTGATGGGGCTGGTTCTTACGAGCAGCCTGTTTGCTCAAAGTAACGAAGAAAAGCGGTTGAAGGCGGCCGGTGATGTATTACACGAAATCATGGAGGTTCGCGAGAAGGCGATTCCCCAGGACTTACTCGACAAGAGTGAATGTGCCGTTGTCATTCCTAGTCTGAAGAAGGGCGCCTTTATTATTGGCGGAAAGTACGGAAAAGGTTTCTTTACCTGCCGCAATGTGAATGGCGATGGTTGGGGATCACCGGCCAGCATTATTGTCGAAGGCGGCAGTGTTGGTTTTCAGATCGGCGGCAGCGAGAGTGACGTGATCCTGCTTGTGATGAACAAGAAGGGTGCTAACCGGCTTTTGAACAATCAATTCAAGTTGGGCGGAGAGGCTAGTGTTGCCGCAGGCCCTGTTGGCCGCACTACCAGCGCACAGACTGATATCATGCTGACGGCTGAGATCCTGAGCTATTCCAGAAGTCGCGGTGTTTTTGCGGGCATTTCACTTGAAGGGGCCACATTGCGCCAAGACCTCGACAGCAACAAAGACCTTTACGGCAAGACAATGACGAACAAAGAGATCATTGAGGGCAATCCCAAGCCGCCGGCCGCTGCCAGTGGACTGCTTGCGGACTTGAACAAGTTCTCTCCGCGTAAGTCAAAGTAGTCTGGATCGATTCCTTGAAGAGCCCCGCACCCGAAAACGGGAGTGGGGCTTTTTGTTTTGGAATTTGATCATAATGGTGGAATGCGTATGTCGTCGATGTGCGGGATTGTGGCTACGGCTGTTTTCCTTGCCAGTTGTGCTCCGAAGATGGAAGAGGTAAAAAGCGAAGTGTCGTTTGCCCAAGATGATCATTCCTATGCCAAGCCGGCAGAAGCCAGGGTTCTCCACAGTGAGCTGGATCTACAGGTGGATTTCGACAGAAGAGTCCTGAAGGGTACGGTGCTTCACAAGATCAAGGGCAGCGGAAAGATTATTCTCGACTCAAAGGATTTGAAGATCGAGAAAGCAGAGGCTTCAGCCAACGGTCAGGACTTCAAGCCGACACAATTCAAGCTTGGCGCAGTGGACAAGATTCTTGGGGCGCCGCTCGAGGTCAGTTTGCCTGAGGGTACAGGATTTATCCGGATTAGCTATGAGACAAGCCCGTCTGCGGCGGCCCTGCAGTGGCTAACGGCCAAACAAACTGCCGGCAAAGTATCTCCATATCTGTATACGCAAGGCGAGCCAATCTACACTCGCACCTGGATCCCGCTGCAGGATTCACCCGGTATTCGCATCACCTATAGGGCACGCATCCGTACGCAGCCGAATTTCTTTGCCGTCATGAGCGCAAACAATGACCAGCGCACGGCAGCACCGACAGGCGACTATTCGTTCGACATGACACAACCGGTGCCTCCTTATCTGCTGGCACTGGCCGTCGGTGAAATTCAATTTCGTATGATTGGCGGCCGCACGGGGATCTATACAGAGAAGGCGATGCTGGATGATGCCGCTCATGAATTCTCTGATCTGGATGCCATGGTTGCCTCGGCAGAACAGCTCTACGGAACTTACCGGTGGGATCGTTACGACGTGCTGGTGCTGCCGCCAAGCTTCCCAATCGGAGGCATGGAGAATCCACGCCTGACCTTTGCCACGCCTACGATTATTGCTGGCGACAAGAGCCTGGTTTCGTTGATATCGCATGAGCTGGCCCACAGTTGGAGCGGCAACCTGGTGACCAATGCCACCTGGAGCGATTTCTGGTTAAACGAAGGATTTACGGTTTATGTGGAGCGCCGGATTCAAGAAGCGCTTTATGGAAAGCAGCGCAGCGAGATGGAGTTTGCGATCGAGATCGGCGAGTTGAAAGAAGAGATGGCGAAGTTGCCGGAGAGAGATCAAGTGCTTCATGTCGACCTGAAGGGCCGCGACCCGGAGGAAGGCGTGACGCTGGTGCCTTATGTGAAGGGCGCTTTGATGCTGCGGGCAATCGAAGAGGAAATTGGGCGTGATCGGTTTGACCCCTTCGTACGCGGGTATTTTGACCATTTCGCATTCCAGAGCATTACAACGGCAACCTTCGAGGCCTATCTGAAAGAGAAGCTTCCTAATTTGAAGCTCGATGTGAAGGAGTGGATCTATAAGCCCGGTCTTCCTGCCTCAACGCCCAAGATCAATTCTTTCCTGCTGAACGCTGTCGATGAGGAAGTGGCGAAGTGGAAGAAAGGGCAAGCCCCGAATACCAGGGAATGGGTTGCACAACAGTGGCTGCACTTCTTGCGTGCGATGCCTGCATCCTTGACCGCCGAGCAGATGGCGAAGCTCGATAAGGACTACTCATTTACGAAGTCCAAAAATAGCGAGATCCTCGATGCCTGGTTGCTGCTGGCAATTCGCCATAAATACGCACCGGCGCAGGTGGCACTGGAGGAGTTTCTTGGGCGTGTGGGTCGTCAGAAATTCATCAAGCCTCTCTATAAGGAAATGGCCAAGACAGCAGATGGTAAGAGCCGGGCCAAGGCTTTGTTCGCCAAGAATAAAGAGAACTATCACCCGATCGCGGCATCGGCAATCGAAGCTCTACTTGCGAAGTAGGAACTGGCCAACAAACATGACGTCGATGCCGCTTGAGTAAAAGCTGCGAACGGCATCGCGTGGGCTGCAGACGAGTGCATCGCCAAAGAGATTGAAGCTGGTGTTGTAGAGGACAGGCAGACCCGTGCGATCACCAGCGGCAATCAGAAGCCGGTGGAAGAGCGGGTTTTCGTCTTTGTCGACGACGTGCAAGCGGATACCGTCTTCGCCCAGCAGGGCAGGCGCAAAACGGGCCCGGTATTCGGGCTTCACAGTTGCGACGCTAGCCAAATTGCGGGCGTTGGCGCTGCATTCAAAGTATTGCGCTGCATGCTCGGCAGGAACCGAAGCGGCAAATTTGCGGAAGGCTTCGCGATGCTTGATGAAGCTGTTGAGATTTTCAGTGGCGTAGGGATCCAGCGGCGAAGCAAGAATGCTTCGATTGCCCAAAGCACGGGGCCCGAACTCCATGCGGTCTTGAAACCAGGCGATGATGCGGTGTTCGGCCAGTTCAGTCAGGGCAGACTGGATCAACTCGTCTGAGGTGAGCAGAAATTTCGGACTTAGCTTACAGTTTTCAAGTACCTTCTTGATTGCTTCTGAATCATAGGAAGGCCCGAGGGCCAGTGTTTGAAGTGGGAATCGAGGCCCATTGCCTGCAGCGTAGGCCGCGCCAATGGCTGTGCCTGCATTTCCGGCAGCAGCCTGTACATAGACATTGGTGAACTGCCCGGAAGCCTCAAAAGCGCGGACGAGGAGGGCGTTGAAGGCAACGCCTCCGGCGAGGCAAAGGTTCTCTGACTTGCCGGCCATGGCGAGTGCGCATCGCTCGATGGCTCGCTGAAGACCAGCGGCAATGTGCGGCTGAATAGATGACTCGGGCACTGAGCCATCAGCCAAACCAAGGGCCTGATAGAACTTGGCACTGAAGCCGCCAGCACCGAGACGGTCCCGGTCAAAATAACTGCGATCGAGCGACGGCCAGGATTCGGCCTGATAGCCGAGAACGGCTTCGAAGAGATCGACGAAGCGGTCGTCTCCAGCGGCCGACATCCATTGCACTTTGTGCTCATCGGCTCGAGAGGTGAAGCCAAGGAACTCCGTAACGCGCCCATACAGATCACCGAGGGAATCGGGGAAATAGGATTCCTTTTCGAGTTCCAGCTTGCCTGCGGTGGCTTGAAAACGAGCGGCACAGCGAAGGTCTCCAGCACGGTCGAGGGTAAGGACTGTGGCATCGGTAAATCCGGATGCGTAGTAGGCGCTCGCTGCATGCGCAGTCTGGTGATCGAGAATCAGAAGCTTGGCATTTGGGAAGAGCTGTTTGACCCGCAGGCTCAGAAGACTATCGGGCGAAGCACTCAGCGGGCGGGCAATCGCAACCTGATGGACATCTGCCGATTGCAGTTTGGCAATCGCGAGAGTAGCCTCGATCGCTTCAGTGGGTAGCGCGCCAGGGCTGTGATGCCGGGCGATCTTGCGTTGTTCGATCGCGGCGACGATTTTGCCGTTGACGGCAAGCGCGCAGGCTGCATCGTCTAGTAATCCGCCAAGCCCAATCACGTTCATACAGAGAGCAACCTTTCAATCGATTTTTTGCGGCCCAGTGCGGTAAAGACATGGAAGGCACTTGGGCCAACCGGCTGGCCGGTAAGTGCGGCACGTGATCCGTTAATCAGAATGCCGGCCTTGATGCCGCGCTCTTCGGCGACCTTGCGGAGTTCGGCTTCGATGCCGGCTTCAGTGAATTCTGAAGTCGCTTCGAGACGCATCCCAAGATCTCGTAACCCTTCGCGTGCGCCTGCGGCATTGAGCTTTTCAAGAGCGGCAGGGTTCATCTCGTAGTCGTCGGTAAAAAATGCACGAGAGAGGATCGCAAAGTCTTTGAGGGTCGCCATCCGCAAACGCAGAATGTCGACGACAGCGGGCAACTCTTCGTCCGAATACGGTATCGGCAGGCCGGCCCGCAATACGTTCTCGCGCACTAGTGGGGTGAGCTCTTCGAGCGGCATTGAGCGCAAGTGCTGCGAGTTCAGCCAGGTGGCCTTGGGGTCGATCGGATCGGCTTCGCTGAAGTTCACCACAGCATTGGAGCGGTTGATGCCCTCGAAGGAAAAAATATCGATCAGTTCCTGCCGTGACATCTGTTCCCTATTGTTCTTCGGGCTCCAGCCAAGCAAACAGAGGAAGTTGATGTAAGCATGAGGCAGAAAGCCTGCTGCCTCATAGGTCATGACGCTTACGACGGGGCCATGTTTGCGCTTGGAAAGCTTGGCACCGTCGGGGGCTACCAGCAACGGCAAGTGCGCAAAGACCGGTACCGGTGCCTCGAGAGCCTCAAAGATCAGGATGTGCTTGAAAGTGTTAGACAGGTGATCCTGCCCACGAATGATGTGCGAGATCCGGATGTCGATATCATCGGCGCAGGATGCCATGTGGTAGGTTGGCATGCCGCTCGACCGGAGCAGTGCGAAGTCTTCAATGTCGTTGACACTCTTGGACTGGGTGGCGTAAACGGCATCGGGAAATTTGATGTAGCGGGCTTCGTGCCGGGGCACACGGAAGCGCAAAACGAAGGGTTCGCCAGCATCTGCGCGCCGTTGGGATTGCTCGGCGCTCATCTCGCGGGCATCGGAATTGAAGAGCCAGGTGCCAGGGCCTTCGCGGTCGTCATCTCCCTGGTGGGCAGGTGTGAAGTCGCGATAGGCATGACCGGCCTCGAAAATCTGCCAGGCGAGGCGTTGGTGTAATTCAATCCGGTCGCTCTGCCGATACTGCTCATCCCAACTGAGACCAAGCCATTTAAGGCCGTCAAATATGGAATTGAGGGAGATGTCGGAATTGCGCTCGACGTCGGTGTCGTCGATGCGGAGGATCATCGTGCCTTGATTGTGGCGTGCGTAGAGCCAGTTAAAAATGAAGGTTCTGGCGCTGCCTATGTGCAAGTATCCCGTAGGCGAGGGGGCGAAGCGAACTCGGGGCATCAAACGCTCAGGATAGCATCGGGGGGAAGAGCCGAGAGGCGGTTCTCGAGGTCTTGAAGTTGCACAAGTGAGAGTTGCTCGGCCCGCAAACCGGCTTCCGGCTGCAAGTCGATCGCGGCTCTCCCGTAAAAAGGGGCCAAGTTATTGCGTAAGGTTTTCCGCTTGTGGGCAAAGGCTCGCGAGGCGAATTTGAGGAAACGCTTGGTTTCAGCAGCATCGAATATTTTAGGCTCAAGTAGAATCACCGCCGAATCGACCTTGGGTGGCGGGGAAAAAGCCGAGGGCGGAACGTTGAATAAAATCGTCGCCTTTGCATGAACCTGAGTGAGGACACTGAGATAGCCGTAGTCGCGGTTGCCGTGTACTGCGGACATTCGCATCGCAACTTCTTTCTGCACTAAAAAGACGGCTCGCTTCCAGGCTCCAGCCGCCTCAAAGACCTTGGATGCGATGGGCGAACTAATGTAGTAGGGCAAGTTGCCGGCGATCACGCAGGGAGCAAATTCCTGAAGATTGGCATCGAGGACGTTCTGATGCCGCACCTCGAGGCGCGTATCGGTTACGAAGTAAAGAGCCAGGTGAGAGACCATGGCGGGATCAAGCTCAATCGCGATTACCTTGATTGCGCGTGGGAGGAGAAAGCGTGTAAGGGCACCGCGCCCCGGGCCGATCTCAACCACCAGATCCTGCTCGCCATCCGGGCAGGCGGCTGCTGCAATTCGTTCTAGAACCGATTGGTCTCTGAGGAAATGTTGTCCGAATTTGCGGGGCAAATCAACCCTTCACGGTGATCGCCGAAGCACCGCGCCTCAGCGTCAGACGCAACTTCGAAGGGATGGCCTGGCCGAAGCTGGTGGCTGGCGTGAATTCAGTGAACAGGAGTGTACGCTCGACACTGCGTCGCACTTCGAGATTCAATTTGGGGTTGCCTTCGACGACTCGATAGTCGGCTATGCGGCCCAGTTCGTCGATCGAGACTTCAATCTCGGCATCGGCGGTGGGCGGCTCAAAAGGAGCCAGGGTCTTTGCTGCCGGTTCTGTATATAAGGCAGTTGGGCGGTCATCCATGAGGCTGTTGGCGCGCACGGGATTTATCTGGATAAACATGGCGAAAACCAAAACAGCGGCAGCGATGCCACCGGCGCAAGGCAGTGCAAAGGGCCGCATCATGTTTGCTTTCCACAATTCAAATCTGTTGTTAAGCCTGACCAGAAGAGCTGGCGCATTCGCCCACATCTGGCGGCGGGAGGATTCTTTGCTGGCAGCAATCTGGAGGGCAAGGCTCAACTCGTGGTTTGCCTTGCGGCGGGGCAAGGCCTTAAGCAGGGCGCGAACTTCGTGATGCGCGTTTTCTTGTTGCATGATGCCTCCTTCTAGGATTGTCCTGTCACAGTTTGCGTCGACCAGCCAAACGCCTGCGCGGGCTTGAGCATTGTTTCGAGCTCTACCCGAAGCGCCTCGCGGCCACGCATGATTCGTGATTTCACGGTACCGAGCGAGATTTGCAAGACTTCGGCGATCTCGTCGTAGTTCATGTCTTCGATGTCGCGCAGAACAACAGCAGACCGAAAGATGGGGTTGATTTTAAGTAAGGCTTCTTCTATCAAAGCTCTAGTCTCATGGTCGGCCGTGAGATCGAAGGGCGAACGGCAGCGATCGGGCAAGATATCGGCGAGGCCGACATGATTTTCTTCGCTTGGACCGATTCCAACTTCATTCTTTTTGTGTCGGCTAAACCAGCGCCTGTGGTTGTAGGCTTCATTGACGGCAATCCGATAGATCCAGGTCTTCAAGGTGGACTTGCCCTGGAAGTGGCTCAGATTGCGATACACCTTCAGGAAAATCTCCTGCACCACATCAGGTGCATCTACCGGCTGGTTAAGCAATCGGTACACCAGGTTGTACACGGGGTCTTCGTAGGTGCGCAGCAATTCTTCGAATGCTTCGTCTTCGCCCTGGCGGAGTCTTTCCACAAGGAGCGCGTCCTTATACACCTGTGCGGCTGGCTCGCCGCCTTCGTTACGAAATCCCAAACTGTTCTCGGCCATATCAGGGCTCCTAACAGTGATCTTACCGCTCTGTTTGCTTGGACACCGGGAGGGCCTGTTCAGTTCCTGCTAAGTTCAACTCATGTTTGATTGGCAACAAGAGGCAGAAATCCTCACCAACCGCTTTGGGACGGAACGCATGAGATTGGCGATTGAGACGCTTTCAGAGGCCTATCGGGCCGGTCGAAATACGCTGGCGCCCCGGCTCGACGACCAGCTTTTGGTTGCGGCATATCTGGCTGTACGCTTTCCGGCGACCTACGCGGCGAATCTTGCAGCCGGCAGCGCCATCGGCGACGCGATCACCGCCAGAGTTTCCGGCCTGGAATTTCGACCTGAATCCTTACTGGATCTAGGAGCCGGCTGTGGCGCCGCCGCGCTTGCGGCAACTGAACAGTGGCCCTCTATCAACCTCGTGACGGCTATCGAACAAATGCCCGCGATGGTGCATGTGGGGAAACAGGTTCTCCCTGATGCGATCTGGCGGACCAGCAAATTTGAAGAGACCCCTGAATTGTCTGTTCACGATGTCGTGGTTTGCAGCTATGCGCTGGGGGAAGGCCGCAGCGATTCGTTGCTGGTGGAAAAGGCATGGAAGGCTACTGGCCAGCTGCTGATTCTGATCGAACCGGGTACGCCACGCGGCTTCACCGGGATTCTTGCCGCACGAACGCGACTGATCGAGCTTGGGGCCTCGATCCTGGCTCCCTGCCCTTCGGCGGCTAGCTGCCCGGCGAAGGATCTCGATTGGTGTCATTTTTCTGCCCGGCTCAATCGCAGTGCTCTGCACCGCAGGCTCAAGGGCGGCACTCTCGGCTACGAAGACGAGAAATTCAGCTACGTGGCGGCATGGCGCGGGGATTTAGCCGAGGGATTGCCACGGGTGTTGCGTCATCCGCTGATCCAGCCTGGCCGGATTGAGACCGAGCTGTGCCTGGCCCCAGAGCGTCGCCGTGTCGTCACAACAAAGCGCAACAAGGATGGTTTCAAGCGGGCCCGAAAGCTAGGATGGGGGGATGCATTTGATGTCGCTCCTCCTGCTGGCGCAGACCTTCCCACTTCAGACGACTGATTCGCTGACCCCTCAAAAGTCGACGATTAGCCCCGTGGTCTATCGTGATCTCAAAGCGATCCGGGTAACCGGGGAAGGCGATCAGAACCTGGTTGTGATTTCCGGGACTGACTTCTCTAACGGCACAATTGAAGTCGAGATGGCGGGTGCGCCGGGTGCAGGTGCAGCCGCAGCAGCCCGAGGTTTTGTTGGCATGGCCTTCAGAGCCAGCAAGGATCTCTCGCAATTCGAGGCCTTCTATTTGCGCCCCACCAACGGTCGCGCTCAAGACCAGATGCGGCGGAATCACAGTGCCCAATATATTTCAACGCCCGAGTTCCCCTGGGAACGTTTACGTAAGGAATTCCCTGAAAAATACGAAAGCTACGTCGACCTTGAATCAGGTGCCTGGACGAAGGTTCGCATCGAAGTGGACGGGGTCAAGGCGCAGCTCTTCGTGCATGGCAATAGCCAACCCACGCTGATCGTCAACGACCTCAAGATGGGGCTTGCAAAGGGTGCTGTCGCGCTGTGGCTTGGCCCGGGCACTGAAGCTCACTTCCGCAATCTGAAGATCACCGCTCGCAACTAGCGCGCTTTGTCGAAGGTGACCCGAGTGCCTTTGCGGTATGCCATGTTGCACATATGTGCCGCAGCGGCCGCATAGTGGCCCTCCTCGGCATTCTCGCGACTGGGCTTGTTGTTAAGGATTGAATCGGTGAAAAACCAGTTGTGCGATTGTCCGGCTTCAACAACGATCTCCGTCGGTTCGGGACGTGCCGGCCTTGGCTCGTTTGCGTACTTGGCCAAATACTCGTCGCGAAGGCGCTTGGGAAAGTTCAGGCTGCCGTAGAGTTGGGCCTCGCTAAATTTGGGTTCCGGGATCACCGTCAGTTTGCGTCCTTCCACCTGCATCGTCCCCTGATCGCCCATGATCAGGATGCCACGCGGGGCATACGAATTCACCTGGGTGACGTAGACGTCGACCAGAAAGCCCTCGGGATACTCAAGCAGGCTGTTCATGATGTCGGGCACGGTGCGCCCGTCTTTCCAGCGGAAGATTCCCCCTTGCGAGACGGCGGACTTGGGTGCCTTCGTGCCCATGATTTCATGGATCTGGGTGAACTGATGCACGAAGAGATCGCCAGCAACACCGGCTGAATAATCCCACCAGCAGCGCCAGCGGAAAAACTGCGCTGCATCGAAGGGTCGCTTCTTCGCCTTGCCGAGAAAGCGCGCCCAGTCGATTGTTTTTTCTGATGCGTCCGGTGGGATCGGGTAAACCCAGGCGCCTTCAGCGTTGTTGCGATGGTTGCCCATCCGGATCATATTCACTTTGCCCAGGACACCCGAGGCGATCAGCTCTTTTGCTTTCGCCGTGAGTGCTGAAGTCTTGGCCTGGCTGCCCACCTGCAAAACTTTGCCACTGGCTTTGGCCGCCGCGATCATGCGCGGCCCTTCGCCAATCGACCAGGTCATCGGCTTCTCGACGTAGACGTGTTTGCCGGCGGATAGAGCATCAAGGGTGATGCGCTCGTGCAAGTGATCCGGCGTTGCGATAACAACAGCGTCGATATCCTTGTTTTCGAGCAGGCGGCGGTAGTCTTTGGTGGTTGAGATTTTGTCGCCCAGTTGTTCCTTGGCACGCTCGAGGCATCCGTCATAAAGATCGGCAACAGCCACGCCTCGCGCAGCAGGTACGGCCATGAATTCATCGATCAACTGCTTGCCGCGGATGCCGCTGCCGATAAAGCCAATGTTTACTTTGTCTTTGGATGCGGGCGCTTGCGCCGCCCCTTTCAGTGAAAAAACCATGGCCGAAGAGGAAAGTAGAGAACGCCGGGAAACACTCATACGACTAGACTATCGGATTGGACCCCTTATACGTAAAAGTTCACCCGCGCGATAACGTCGCGATCATCGTCAACCCCGGCGGGCTGGCCGCAGGAGTTTGTTTTTCTGATGGCCTCGCCCTGCGGGAAGACACGCCCCAGGCCCACAAAGTGACACTCAAGGATCTTGCCGAAGGCGAGGCGATCTTGCGTTATGGCCAAGTGATCGGCCATGCCCGGCGTGCGCTCGCGGCCGGATCGTGGGTGCGCGAAGATCTTGTAGCGATGCCGTCTGCACCCAATCTGGATGAACTCCCTCTGGCGACAGAAGTGCCCGCATCACTGCCTCCACTCGAGGGTTATCGATTCGATGGTTTTCTTAACCCGGACGGCAGCGCCGGAACCAAAAACATCCTCGGCATCACTACTACTGTGCAGTGTGTCGCGCCGACGGTGGACTATGCGGTTCGCCGCATCAAGGCTGAGCTGTTGCCGCGCTACAGCAATGTCGATGACGCTGTAGCAATCACGCATACCTACGGTTGCGGGGTTGCGATTGATGCTCCTGGCGCCGCAGTACCGATCGCGACGTTGGGGCATATTAGCCGCCATGCCAACATTGCGAACTCGCCGCTGGTGGTGAGCCTGGGTTGTGAAAAGATGCAGCCGGGCAGACTCTTGCCGATCGATCCGGCCTTCCCGGTTTTTGACTACACCCCCGACCTGATCCGCCTGCAGGATGAGCTTGGCTTTGCCGAAACCATTGCTGCCATCATGCGTGCTGCCGAGCGTCGGCTTGAGGTGCTAAACCGCCGCCAGCGCCAGAGCCTGCCGGCCTCGCAGTTGATCGTTGGTTTGCAGTGTGGCGGCAGTGATGCGTTCTCAGGCGTTACCTGCAATCCGGCCGTTGGCTACGCTGCAGACTTGCTTGTCCGGGCCGGTGCCACGGTGATGTTCAGCGAAGTGACTGAGGTTCGAGATGCGATTCATTTGCTCACGCCTCGCTGTGCGACGCCTGAAGTGGCCCGTGACCTGATTCGCGAAATGCGATGGTACGACGAATATTTGGCCCGAGGCTATGCCGATCGCAGCGCCAACACCACACCCGGAAACAAGCGCGGCGGCCTTGTCAACATTGTCGAGAAAAGCTTGGGCAGTATTGCGAAATCAGGCACCAGCGCCATTCATTCTGTTGCGGCGCAAGGGCAGAAGGTGACCGCAAAGGGTCTGGTCTTCGCCGCAACCCCGGCAAGCGATTTCATCTGCGGCACCCAGCAACTGGCTTCGATGAACTTGCATATCTTTACGACTGGCGAGGGCACTCCCTATGGCCTTGCGCTTGCTCCGGTCATTAAAGTTTCATCGCGAACCACACTGGCTGAGCGCTGGCCAGACCTGATCGATCTCGATGCAGGACGCATCGCAACCGGCGAAGCCACGATTGAAAGCGTTGGCTGGGATCTCTTCCACCTCATCCTCGAGATTGCCAGCGGCCGCAAGAAAACCTGGGCAGACCATTGGGGGCTACACAACGCCCTTGTACCGTTTAATCCCGGCCCGGTCACTTGATCCGGCTCTCCTTGACAACTTAGGTGTGTGGCGTTACTATCCTAATTAATTTAGGACAATCATGCCCATCTCTATTCTGCCCGGCACCCTCGACTTGCTCATCCTCAAAGCCACCTCGCTCGGCCCGCAACATGGTTACGGAATTCTGCTGCGCATCGAGCAAACATCGGGTGGTGGGCTACTGATCGAACAGGGTGCTCTCTACCCGGCCCTCTGCCGGCTGGAGACACAAAAGCTGATCAGCTCTGAGTGGGGCGTTTCGGATAATAATCGCCGCGCCAAGTTCTATACTCTAACTCCGCCTGGCAGAAAGCGTCTGAAGCAACAGCTCAGCACTTGGAACGACGTGGTGGAAGCCATGGCGCTCGCGCTCTCAGCGAAGGCATCAGAGCTCTGAACTTCCTTCGCCGACTCAGAAGCTTCGCCATAGCAGTTAGGACTCCTTAGTCTTGAGCGAATCGATGAAGCTATCGGCCTCACGCATCGAACCCTCAATATCCTGAATCAAGACACCCACTTCTCCATCCATCTTGGCCGCTGTTGTCTTGAGCGAACCAATCGCCTTGGCATTCAGATTGTGCTTGAGAAATAGCACCTGATCGCGAAAGCTCTGCAGCACCGGCTGCATCTTCCTGTCGGTCTGTTGCATGCGTTTGATGTACTGCTGGTGCCGGCCGCGAGTCTCGCGCAACATCTGCTGGCTGCGTGTTCGAAGACTTTTGTCCTTCATCTCGGAGATCTCTTTGTCCCATTCCGTGAAGAGATCTTTGGCTACCTGGTCGATGCTGGCGACGCGGTCTGAGAGATCTTTCGCTCGCTTTTCGGAATCGACGAATTCACCATTCAGTTTTTTGTAGACCTTCTCGAGGTTTCCACCTTCAAAACCCGTCAACTCCTGAAACGCTTCAAGCGTCGTCTTCAGTTGTTTCTTGGCCGCTTCCTGATCTTTCTTGCCATCGACAATTCGCTGCACAAGGATGTCGCGCTTTTCCTTACCGATCTGCTCCATCGCGTTGTAATAGAGCGACGAGCAACTCGTCGAAAGCAGGACAAGGAGGACCTGTAAAGATTTTGAGATCATCTCTCGTTAGTTTAGTCTTCGTCTGGCACAGCCGGAAGCTTGCGACGGAAGAGCATGCCGATCGCGCCGCCAATGATGATCGCACCAACCAGCGCGAGCCCGGTCACAGCAAAGAAGGGAAAGCCCTGACTCTCGGTCAGCAATACTTCTTTCACCGGCTCATCCACCGTGAAACGGATCGACTTATGGGTGGCCGTTGTAGTTTCGTCGCTATTTACAAATCGCCCGTCCAGCCGCACATGCGAGAGCTCTTTACCCATCCCGAGCATGGTTCTCGGAATCGCAATTGAGACAATCGCCTTTCGTGTGCCGGGGAGTAATTTCAGGCGCAGCTCGCGCCGCGCTGCATCAAAATCGAGCTTGTCGATCGGGGCGGATTCAGGCCAGGCAACCGTCAGCTTCCCAGGCTGCTGCGGGCCAACAAAAGCATTCACTTCTTCGTCGTGGATCCGCATGCCTTCGTCCGCCAGAGCTGTAAGGCAGCTTACGCGATTCGGATCAAAAATGCGTTCTGGCAGATTCTTGCCCATTGAAGCCGCTTGCGAGATTTCGCGGAGAGGCATGGAATTCACATCGACGAAAGCACGCACCCAGCGGCCTGCCGGATCTTTTACCGCAACGGTCGCATAGGTTGTGATCTGCTGGCGGCTGAAGTTATAAACAGTGTGGTGTCCGGCACGCGAATCCCAGTTGTGATGCAGAAAGCGCACCAGCTTGCCTGCTGTTCGCAGCCATTGCCCGCCATTGGGCAAAGCGGCCTCAGCAACCGGGCCCTGGTGCTCCACTCCAGCCGAATTGATGCCGTCGGCCAACTGGCAGCGATCCAGCATGACAGAGGCTCCTGTCGGGCCTGCAACGCGGTACTGATAGTTGAAACCAGCGGCTTCTTTGGCGCACCAAATCTCGATGGCGGCCCCACTAGGGTCTTGCACACGCATTAGCAGAGTGCTGCCATCGGCCTCGGCCTTGGGCCTTGGCGTGGCACTTGGCCCCGCGCAGGCTGGCAGATTGGCAAAGCGCATTGGCAGGACATCCTTCTGCGCATAAGCAGCCATCGTCACAACAAACAGGGTTAAGAAACGAATCACGAGTCCAGCTTTGCCTTCAACATTTCATTTACTGAGCCAGGATTAGCCTGACCCTTGCTGGCCTTCATCACCGCACCAACGAGGAAGCCAATCACGGTTGTTTTGCCGCTCTTGTACTGTTCCACCTGTTTCGGATTTGCAGCCAACACCTCTTCGATGATCTTATCGAGGGCTCCGGTGTCAGAAATCTGCTTCAGGCCATCGCGCTCCATGATGAACTTGGGCGACAGACCCTCGGAGAACATCTTGGGGAAGATTTCTTTGGCCAATTTGCCGGAAAGCTCACCACTCTGGATCAGGCCCAGGAGTTCACCAAGATTCTCTGGGGGGATCGGGGATTCAGCGATTTCTTTCCCGAGACTATTAAGAAGTCCCATCAGGTCTCCCATTACCCAGTTGGCAGCCATCTTCGGATCGGGTGACGCCTTTGCCGCCCGCTCATAGTAGTCGGCCATCGGACGAGTTTGCGTCAAAACATTTGCATCATATTCGCTCAAGCCGTAGTCGCTGATGAACCGGGCTCGCCGATCGGCAGGGAGTTCTGGCATCATTGCGGCCAACTCGTTCTTCCATTCTTCAGTCACCACGAGTGGCAGTAGATCAGGCTCAGGGAAATAGCGATAGTCGGCCGCTTCTTCCTTGTCACGCATCAGCGATGTTATACCCGAATCCGGGTTAAACAAACGGGTCTGCTGCCGCACGCGCTGTCCAGCTTCGATCAGGCCAATCTGGCGCAGGATCTCGTATTCGATTCCCAGCTTGACGTGGCGAAAGCTATTCAGATTCTTGATCTCAACCTTGGTGCCAAGCTTCTCGGCCCCCTTCAAGCGCACGCTCACGTTGGCATCACAACGCAGTTGGCCTTTCTCCATATCGCAGGTGGAAACGCCGATAAACTGCATGGCCTGTTTGATCTCGGTCAGATAGGCGTAGGCCTCGTCTGAATTCCGCATGTCGGGCTCGCTCACGATTTCGATTAGTGGGGTCCCCGCGCGGTTCAGATCGACATAGCTGTATTTTTCAGAATCCTTGAAGCCATCGTGCGAGCTTTTGCCGGCGTCATCTTCCATGTGCACACGCGTAACGCCGATGCGCTTGCCAACCCCGTCCACCTCGACGTCTACAAAGCCATGTTCAGCCAGCGGTTGATCGAATTGGGAGATCTGATAACCCTTCGGCAAGTCAGGGTAAAAGTAGTTCTTGCGGGCAAAAATCGATCTCGGGCTGATTTCGCAATGGAGCGCAAGCGAGCCCTGCACCGCGAGTTCAACAGCCTGACGGCTAAGCACGGGCAGCGCCCCGGGCAAAGCAAGACAGACAGGGCAGGTGTTCGAATTCGGGTCTTCACCGAAACTGGTCGGGCAACCGCAAAAAATCTTCGTATTGGTAGCGAGTTGGCAATGCACTTCGAGGCCGATCACAGGCTCGTATTTAGCTACCTGTTCCGGCGTCGGAAGCGCCACATCAGCAGTGGACATAGCCTTTATTCTGGCATAGCTGCTAATCTGAACCGCTATGAGATGCCTTGCCATTGTGCTTCTGACTTCGATTGCCGCCCATGGCCAAAATGTGGATCTGCTGCTGCGAAACGGCAAGCTCTGGACGGGCGATGGGCGCACCAGTGCTGTTGCCATCACTCAGGGCCGCATCGTGGCCCTTGGCGTTGAGACAGAAAAACGCAAGGCGAAGCAGACAATCGACCTGCGCGGCCGCTTCGCCATGCCGGGCTTTAATAACGCTCACATTCACTTTCTTGAAGGCTCGCTTGGGCTCACCAAAGTGGATCTAACGGGGATTTGCACCCTCCCGGCCATCCAGAAAGCGATTGTGGATTACGCAACGGCCCACCCGAGCGCCCCCTGGATTACCGGTGGAGGCTGGGAGTACACCTGTTTCCCGAATTTGCGGCTTCCAACGCGCGAGGACATCGACGCTATGCTGCCCAACCGGCCTGTTTTTCTCGATGCCTATGACAGTCATACCCCGTAATGCTAAAAAATATGCTGGCCGATATCGTTGTGCTCAGCAACGACCCCTTCGCTGTGCCGCCCCAGGACATCCCCCAGATCAAAGTGGAGATGACTCTCGTCGACGGCAGAGTGGTCTACAAAAAGGACTGAGCTGTCTTTGCTTTTTGCGCCGCCACCTGCATTGGGCGGTTCAAATATTCGAGGAACGGGGTAGCAGCCTCGAAACGAGCCGACAGGTCAGCCAGCAAGTTAGGCGTGTAGGCCACATCTGTAGGCAGTTCCATCCAGACAATGTACATCTTGCGACGCAGCAGATCTTCTGCCGGATGTGCCCCGAGAAAGCCCAGCGGCATCCGCGTCATCGATTCCCCCTGCAAGCCACCCATCCATTTGCGCAACTGGTTATCGACCAGAATTTCGCGCAATTCCTGGTGGTGGGCCGCAATGTGGTTGCGCATCAACTTCATCGGCTCGGGTGGGGGCATGTAGATCCCGGCCCCCACAAAGAGCTCCTTCGCACTGAGGTGCATGTAGAAGCTGGCAGATTCGTTCTTATTCAGATTTTGACGTTGCCAGCCCGCGGCGATATTCGTCTTGTAGGGAGTCTTGTCTTTGGCAAAACGAACATCGCGATGGATCCGAAAGACAGCCTTCTTCGGTTCGGTGATGTAGTTGGGAGCGTAGTTGACCATCTCGGCATTGATCGCTTCCACCAGAGCCAGCATTGGCCCTTTCACGCTGTTTTCGTATTCTTCTTTTTTCTTGTCAAACCATTGCTTGTTGTTGTTCTTCTCGATGCCTCGCAAAAACTGCAAAGCTTCTTTAGGGAATCCGGGGAACGTTGCCTTGGTGCGGGCCATACTAATTAAGGATGCAGGGCATACACAACTTAGCGCAACGGTTCGCGAAAGAAATCTCGATTCGGGAAAATGAGCCGCTCAGCCGCCACACCCGTTTCGGGCTGGGTGGCCCAGCCCTTTTTTTCGTCGATTTATCGAATGCAGAGGCTTTTCCGGCCGTTTTGGCAGCGCTCGAGGAAACCGGGTTGCCTCTAATCACCCTGGGCGGCGGATCAAACCTGATTGTTTCCGACTCCGGCTTCGATGGGATCGTTTTGCGCTTTACCGGAAAATCCATCACCCGCAAAGACGGCAAGACGATTGCCGAATCGGGAGTATTCTGGCAGGATCTGGTCGACTTCCATACCAATCTGGCCCTCACCGGCATGGAGCGGATGACCGGCATCCCCGGCTGGTTTGGGGGCGCACTCTACGGCAATGCAGGTGCCTACGGCCAGACCATCATGGACTTTGTCGAAAGCGTCCGTGTCTATGATGGCCACCAGTTCCGGGACATTCCCAATTCGGATTGCGGCTTCGCCTACCGCACCAGCGGCTTCAAATTCCGTAAAGACTGGATTCTTTTGAGCGCCCGCATCCAGCTTGCCCCGGGCGATCCGATTGAGATCCGGCAAACCGCAAACGAAATCCTTACCACTCGCAACGAAAAATTCCCGCCTACTTTGAAATGCGCCGGCAGTATCTTCAAGAATCTCTTCGTCGCCGAACTTCCTGAGAAGGCCCTCAATCGCGTCCCACCCGGCATCATGCGCGCCGGCAAAGTGCCTTCGGCCTGGTTCCTTGAGCAGATCGGCTCAAAAGGCATGAAAAACGGGGGCATCGAGGTCGCTAGTTATCACGCCAACCTGATCTCTAACACTGGCAACGGCACCTCATTCGAGGTTTGCCAGCTAATCGACACTCTCAAGTCGCTCGTCTTTAACGAATTCGACCTGATGCTGGAAGAAGAAGTGCAGTATATCGGGTTTCCAGATAGAACTAGTCACTAAAGTCTATTTCTCAAACCGCCGATAGACAGTCCACAAATGATCATCAAACGTCGGCGAGGCACTTCGGCGGCCAAGACTGGCTATTACCGCATCCAGGGTTCAGGCAATCAATTGCTGCATGGCTTTGGCGACGGCGATTTCATTCGGCTTCGCGACGAATTTGGCCGCGAATGGCGCGGTGTGGCAGAAACGTTCGACACCATGGTTCGCTTCCGCTTCAGGGATTCCGAAGGCAACTATATTTCCGGGGTTTCGATGCAAGGCAGCGACATCGTCCTGCGCGACGAAAAAGGCAATACCTGGCGCGGCTTCGTCGACTAGTTCACCTGCCAAACGGTCGTAGTGCCGCTGATCTCATTGGCAACTACAAGGAGTGGCCTGCCGTTCGGGCTCTCACTGGCCTGAATGAAGAGAATTCCCTCCGGGCCCAGATCACCGGCTGCTGCAGTGTTTGTAGCCGCGGCCGGATTCCGGTTCCACCATTGGCTTGCAAAACGGACGGCCTTGGGGTCGGTGACGTCATAGATCATAATGTTGCTCAGTCGCTCATTCGAAATAAACGCGTAGGTTTTGCCGCGAATGGCACCAACCGTCACGCCCTCAGGCTCAGGCCCCTTGTCATCACTGCGGTCATCGGGAGTATTGTTGGTGTGTCCCATATTTTGCAGCCCAACATAGTCAGTCGCCTGTAGGCGCTCAAAGTCGTTTTTGCTGTCATAGACCATCGACGCATTGGCATCCCAGATCGAAAATGAGCGCGCACCAAAGACGTGCAGCACGTCGATATCCCCATCGCCGTCCAGATCCCCAGTTGCGCTGGTGACATTCAAGCGGCCGAGTTCGCTCGGGAGCTTCAATTCGGCTTCGTTTGGATAGAGTTGCGGGTCGAGTTTCAAGGTTGCCACGCGCGCTACTTCCGAGTAGCCCGGGTAGTCTCTCGAATCGCCTTCATTTGCGGTCAGCAGATAATACTTACCGTCTGCCGCCACATATCCAGCGATGGCGTCCGGCATGTACATGCCCCAGATCGTCCAGGTGCGCATGTCAAATGCCCCATCACGATCACTTACATCGAGTGAGTTCTCAGGCAACCAGTGCGGCTTGAGCCCCAGCGGCACCAGCCTCGTTACCTTGGCAGTATCCACGTCAATGATTGCGATCGCATTGGCTTCCTGTACGGTCACATAAGCCGTCTTGGAATCAGGGGTCAGCGTGATGTATTCCGGTTCCATGTCCTGAGCGATACTTGCACCAGGCGCGAATGCCCTGACGCCAGCCGGGAGATTCGCTCTGGTAAACGAGCGGAAATCCGCAGTCATCACATCGGCTTGAGTCAGCGCCTCGACGCCCTTGCTAATGTCGATGATGCTGACGCTGCCCTCGGGGTCTGTTTTGTAGTCGTCGCTTGGCTCGCCTTCATTGGCAACCAGCACTTTTTTGCCATCTGGCGAAAAGGTGATCATGTCCGGGAGCGCACCCACCTTCAAGCTCTTCAAGAGCCGGCCGTCGGCATTGTAGAAGGCAACCGAACCGGGATCGGTCTTTGGGCTAGCCTCAACAGCAACTGCGACAATACCGTTTTTGACGGCAACACTATTGGCGGCAAAGCCCACTTCGGCGGCAAAGCTCAATCGATTGATGCGGGTCATGTTCGACGGATTGCGCATGTCAAGAACGTCGATGGTTCTGTCTGCGCCATTCACGACAAAGAGCCTTTGCGTCTGCGGATCGTGAGCGGCGATTTCAGCCGCTGAAACGTTATAAGATCCTGTACGGTAGGTTCCCAATACGTTCAGCACGGGGTCCTGCGCCGAAGCAATCGCAGCAGCGCTCAAAAGCACCAGAGAATGGGTGAAGTAACTTGGCATCTATCAAATAGTAATGTTGCGAACTTCAATCAAAATGAATAACGCGTTACTGTAAGGATAATTTTTGATGACAACCGGTCCGTTGAATCGTAGAAAGTTTTTGCTCACATCTGCCGCCGTGGCCGCTCCGTCAGACCCGGTTTCCCTCGGCGTGATCGGCGCTGGCGGTCGCGGCACCTTTGTCATGACGGTCTTCCAAAAAGACCCATCACTCCGCGTCAACGCGATCTGCGATGTCTATGAGCCAAATCTTGAGCGCGGGCTCTCCACTGCCAATAAGGCGCAAAGCACATCCCCAAAAGCCTATCGCAAATATCACGATCTGCTCAACGACAAATCTATCCAGGCCGTCTTGATCGCAACGCCCGAGCATTGGCATGCCCGCATGGTTCTCGATGCACTTGCTGTCGGCAAGGACATCTACGTCGAAAAGCCGCTCTGCCGCACTCCCGAAGAAGGCGTTGCCCTGGTGGAAGCAGAAAAGAAGACAAAGCAGATCATCCAGGTGGGGATGCAGCGTCGCAGTTACGACCTCTACCAGCAAGGCCGGGAAATTATTGCTTCTGGTGCTTTGGGCAAAGTCCGAATGGTGCGCTCCTGGTGGCTCAACAACTACCTGGGCGGCAATCCTGCCTCATCCAAACTCGATGGCCCACTCGACTGGGAACAATGGCAGGGCCCGCTTGAGAAGCGCATAGGCCTCAACCCGGACCTATTTCGAAACTGGCGCAATTATGCGGATTACGCAGGAGGCATCGTAGCCGACCAGGGTGCCCATGTCTTTGATGGCATCCACCAACTAATGAACGCCAGTTACCCCGCTGCGGTGACAGCGGCCGCAGGCAAACCCCACCGATCGGGCTTCGACACCCCAGAATCCGTCGTCGTCAGCGTGGAATATCCGGAAGACTTCCTCGGTGTTTTCTCGATCAACTACGCCGCGATGAAATACAAGAGCCGCAACGATCAGATGAATCATCTGGATGGCGACAAAGCTCGCATGGATATTGGGCGAGAGACCTGTCGTGTTTACCCTGAAGGAGCCGAAGACAGCCCCACGATCGAGAGGACTTCGGCAAAAGGCTTCGGCTGGGCTACGGACCTTCACGTGCAGAACTTCCTGTACTGCGTGCGTACCCGCAAGAAACCCACTGCACCGATGGCATTGGGTTTTCAGGCTGCGCTGGTTGTGCAGATGGCCAATATGTCGCTCAAGTCTGGGCGGCGGATCCGCTGGAATGCCAGTCTGAGCAAAGTCGAAGTCTAGGGAAGAGCTGTACAGCTTCAAGCCGGGTGATTGCATTGCCGAGCTTGCCCTCAGTCGAAACCTCAAGGTAAGAAACTCTCACTGGCATGCGCCCTGCATCAATTCGATGGTGCATACGCTGGTGGCCCAATTGAGGTCGATGTGCGGATTCGCCCGGTTTCTCCGGCTTCAAAAACCGCCCCGGTTGCGTCTTCAAATCGACACAACACGAGGACGAGTTTATCTGCCCCTAAATGATCTACTGCCGCTGACATTGCATTCGCTCCAAACAGCTCATGCGATAGGGCACGCAAGAATCGATCAACTTAGCGGCGCGATTTCTCCGACGTGAGTTTTTGGATCAGATCCACTTCTTCCTGCCGGTAGGGCTTGCCATCTTTGCGAAAGATTTCATGAAACCAGACACTAGGCTCACGGCCCACATAGGGCTTCTGCCAGGAATCCCAGGGGAGATCGGTCTGCGTCTTGCCCTGCACAAAGCCCCAATTGTAGGCCGCCACATCATATTTGGCTGCAACTGGCAATATCCCTTCAAAAGTGCTGCCAGCGCCGCGCGCCATGTATTCGGTACAGAGCAGAGGCCGCTTCAGCCGCTCAAGCGCCTTCATCCGTTTTTCAAACTCCGGCGCTGCGCTGTAGTTATGGAAAGAGATCACGTCTGACATCCCGATAAGCATTCGGTCCACCGCGCTCATCGATTCGTTGTTCGACCAGTCTTTGCCCTGCCACACACCCACGGTTAGCGGCTGCACCGGCTTGGTGGATCTGGCCCACGCAAACACCTTGGGAATCCATACTTCCACATGCGTCGTCTTGTTTGCCAACTCTTTCGACTTATAGCTATTGCCGTTCCCGTTGTCCGGCTCGTTCCAGAGATCCCAGGCCAGCACCCGGGCATCTTTGGCAAAAGCGGACATCACTCCCGTCACATACGCTTCAAGTTTGACGAACTTCGCCGGGTCCCCCAGAATCTCCGCCCCGGGGCTCTGTACCCAGCCAGAGTTATGCACGCCAGGTTTGGGCGCTCGTTGCTTACCTGCTTTGGGCTGCGGATCCCAAACCGAATCGAAAAGCACAAACATGGGCTTGATCTTGTGCCGCTGGCAGATGCCGACAAACGTATTCATCCGCTTCACTAGGCCAGCGGAATCTGTCGTCCAAAGCAGGTCATGCAGGAAGACACGAAGCGTGTTTAGTCCGATTCCTTCAGCCATCCCCAGTTCGCGGTCGATTGCCTTCGCATCGAAGGTATCGGCCTGCCACATCTCGAGTTGATTGATCGCATAAGCAGGCGTGTAGTTGCAACCCAGCAGCCAGCCCTGCTTCTTGTACCAGGCCCAGGCCTGGGCTTCCGTCCAGCGCCCTGCCCCATCTTGGCTATGCAAACTCGCAGCCAGCGGCATCAGAATAAAACTTCTGCGGTCAATGCTCATGCCCGCATCATATATCCAGAAGAAAGTGCGTGCACGCCCTACTATTGGACATGCGTACCGGATATGAGATCAGCGAGAAGGACTTTGTGCGGCTCTGTAGAGACCACAGGAAAGAAATGGTTCCCTTGCTTAGAGCCTGGTTTCAGATCGAAATCGCACATGAAAATGATAGCTATCGCTTGCTGGATAGCGCTGGAGATGAAGTGTTGCCCATCGATCTCCATCAAATCATACAGGCCGATGCCGAAAAGCAGGGCACAATCTACCAGGTAGCAATGAATTTATGGAGATAGAATTCGGGTGGGAAAAACGATAGCTGCGGATCCACTAAATAGAAGTGGATCCGCAGGAATGAAAACTGGCGGTGAGGGTGGGATTCGAACCCACGGTACCCTTTCGGGTACGACGGTTTTCGAGACCGTTCGATTCAACCACTCTCGCACCTCACCGCTCACGATTATAGCCAATTTGGCTACGCAGATTTGCCCGACATCTTCAATTTTCCGTTGAAGCCTGCCGGAAAGAATCCGCCACCCATCGCGTTCTCTTTGCCATAGGCCAGAGAGAGAACTTGTGCCGGAGTTCTAATCGCAGCCAGAGCATTGTTATCGGTGGCAAAAAATTTTGCCCCGCTTGGCGGAGGCAGCACATCAACTCCATCCACCTTCATTGTGTTGTATCGATTCTGAGCAATGAGCAGACGAATGTTCCCGGCATGGAAACCCTCAACGGCGAGAATCCGTGCGGCAACGCCAAGAATCGCCTTGTCCGTGATCAGCGGTGCTGCACCGGTGTAGGCCGTCACGCCGATATCTTCTAGAATTCGAGCCAAAATAATAAAATCTACCTGTCCCCCAAAGCCGAATCCTAATCCGTTGAGATTGATCGCTGGTTTGGCCACTGGCATTACACCAGCACCAGTCAAAGCAGTGCGAATCACGGTAACGTGGGCGCGCTCGTCAAATGCCAGCTCTTCCATGATGTTGCTAACCGGGTCCGGGAAATTGTTAAAAATGACCCTGGAACCGCCCGTGGTTGCCCCTGCAGTGCCTTCGCCGGTGATTCCGACGCCGAACGTATCAATAGAACGGCCGCTAGTGGCTATGGTGTAAAATTCAGCTTCCAGGTATTCCAGATTCAAAGCGAACTGAAGTATGTCAACATCTGTAATTGCTGTATCTTGTGCCTGAACAGCACTGGCAGCACCAAGCACCGCAGTGGCGGCACCCAGCTTCTGCATGAATCGGCGTCTGTTCGATGACTGCTCAATCACATTGGTCAATAAAGATTGTGAATCCATGTTAGTGATGGACCTCCACTTTCACGAGCAAGCTGCTGGACAGATAGTTTTAGATCAAAAATGAATCCCCAAGCAGCTTTCGCTAAACTGCCGCTCCCATTTCAATCAACTGCTCGGCATAGCGCACTGCCTCATCGGTCAAGCGTTGCCCGCCAATCATCCGCGCCACTTCCTTCACCCGCGCCGCGCCGTCTAGCTCTTCCACTACGCTATGCGTCCGACCCTTCAATTCCTTCTTCGACACTGAATAGTGGTGATCCCCAAACGCCGCAATCTGTGCCAGGTGCGTCACGCACAGCAACTGATTCTTCCCGGCCAGCATCTTCAACTTCTTGCCCACCTGCTCTGCCGCACTACCGCCAATGCCTGCATCCACCTCATCAAATACCATCGTCCTGCCACCCTTGGCCGCTAGCGACACCTTCAGCGCCAATGCCAATCGCGACAACTCGCCGCCACTGGCCACTTTCTCAAGCGGCTTCGGCTCCTCACCCAAATTCGTCGAGATCAGAAAGCGCACATCGTCCGTCCCCGCTACACTCCACTCTGCCTCCTGCACCGCGATCACAAAGCGGCTACGCTCCATGTTCAGGTCCTTCAGTTCGCTTTCGACCTTTTGATCGAGCTTGCCTGCCGCCTTCTTGCGCCTCGCCGTCAGATCAGCCGCCGCCTTCTGATACTCATCCCGCAGCTTCTCAACCTGCTTCTTCAGATAATCACGCCGTTCATCGGCACCTTCCACCAGACTCAAGTCGGCACACACCTTGTCGTAGAAAACGAGAATGTCTTCCACCGTGTGCCCATATTTACGCCGCAACTTATCTACTTCGCCAATCCGGGTCTCGACAAATTGCAGGCGCCCAGGATCTGCCTCAAGCTTGCCGAGATAGCGGCTAAGATCGCTCGTTGCGTCATCGATTGAAACTTCTGCGCTACGCAAACTGTCGAGCACGCCGTCCAGACTCTCATCAATCCGGCGCAATTCCACGATCCGCTTGATCGCCACCTTCAACACAGACATCGCGCTCTCCGGACCTTCCTGCAAAGCCTCGAACGCCCCACCCGCCTGCTCCTTCAGCTTCACGACATTAGCCAGCACCCGCAATTCCTGATCGAGCGAAACATCTTCCCCTGGCTTCAGGTCGGCAGCTTCAATCTCCTGCTTCTGGAAACTCCACACATCCCGCTGCCGCAACATTTCCTGCTCGCGTTCTTCGAGTTGCCGCAACTCCCCTTCAGCCGCCCGCAACGCATTCCATAACCCACCCACCTTCTCAAGCACCGCTTCATTGCCGGCAAATTCATCGAGCATCGCCCGCTGCTCTACCGCGCTAAACAACCGCTGCTGATCATGCTGGCCATGAATATCCCCAAGATAAGGCTGTAGCTCTTTGAGAAACCCGGCAGAAACCGCGCGCGACCCAACAAAAGCCCGGCTCTTGCCACTGGACAAAATTTCGCGCTCCACCAGCAACTCCCCGTCTTCCATCTCAAGCCCCGCCCCCTCAAGCAGCGTCACCAGTTCCGGGGTCCGCACAGCCTCGAAGATCCCGGCGATCCGGGCTCTCTCGGCCCCGCTACGCACTACTTCTGCACTGGCCCTGCCTCCAAACAAGAGGCCCAGCGAATCCACGATGAGACTCTTACCGCTCCCAGTCTCACCCGACAATACATTCAGTCCTGCGTGCAGGCGCACCCGCACACGATCAGCCACCGCAAAGTTCTCGACCAGCAATTCGAGGAGCATCAGCTTGATTTTACTGGCAGTGGGCCGTCTTTGGCGTCCATAATGTAATTTGATAATGATTGCCTTCCTACTTCAGCTCAAGCTGGGCGAACTATTTGACCCGACAAAGCCGATCCCCTTTGCAGTCCTGTTACTTCTGATCGGTTCTTCTTTACTCAGTTGGTCGATTATCTTTGCGAAGTTTGGCCTGCTCAGAAAAGCCACAGCCGCCAATAAAGCCTTCCTGCGCGCCTTCCGCAAATCGACCGGCTTCGACACGATCGCTACCGCAGCAGAGCAAAACTCCACCGCCCCAATGGTGGTCGTTTTCGATTTTGGCTACGCCGAAGTGGAACGCCAGGCCCGTGGCCGGAATCAAATCCGTAACAAGCCCATGATTGAGCGCAACCTCCAATTAGGCATCAGCGAAGAGATCCAGAAGCTCGAACGCAACATGAACTGGCTGGCAACCATCGCCTCGGTCACCCCCTTCATTGGTCTTTTCGGAACCGTCTGGGGCATCATTGGGGCATTCGAAGCGCTCTCGATGTCAGCCAGCGTCAGCCTGCGTACCGTAGGCCCAGGCATTGCAGAAGCCCTCATTGCCACTGGTGCAGGCCTTGCCGCAGCCATCCCTGCCGCTGTCGCCTACAACTATCTGGGCGGACAAATCAAAGACATCGGCAACCGCATGGAAGACTTCGCACTCGAATTCATGAACCTGGTGGAGCGCAGCTTCGAAGGCTAGGCATTTATGGGATTTTCAATCGACAGCAGTTCAGGCTCGCGTCGCAACCGCCGCTACGGTGGAACAACGCTATCGGAGATGAACGTCGTCCCGCTGGTCGACGTCGTACTCGTCCTCCTGATTATTTTCATGCTCACGGCCCAGGCCATGCAATTTGGCCTAGAGATCGAAGTTCCCAAGGTAAAGACCGAAAAGGCCTCCGCCCAGGATCTGAACGTCGTGAACATCACCAAAACCGGTGAGCTTTACTTCAACGACAAGCCTGTCAACATCAACGAACTCGCGGCCACAGTGAAGGCCAATAAGAAGGCCAAAGAAAACCTCGTCTATATTCGCGCTGACAAAGCAACGACCTACGACCCCATTGCCAAGGTGGTCGCTGAACTTACAGATGCCAAGATTGGCGTCCGCCTCGTTACCCAAACCGATGACAGCCGCCCACGCCGCCGCTAGCCCACATGGCCTCCGCAATTCGGCCATCCTCCACATCGGGGTGATCGCGATCCTGATTGGCTATCAGTATTGGAGCAACCGCGTACGCGACAAATTCGGTGACCCGAATTCGCTAGGAGCCTCAGCAGGCGTTTCAGCCGTTGCCCAGATTCCGATCCCCAGACGCGACGGCCGTATCAATCGCGTCGCCAACGATACAGAGTCTCTAGTGGCCCCACCCGAAAAGACCGAAAAGAAACCTGCAGAGAAACGCGAAGACCCCGACGCGATCCCGCTCAACAAGCGCGACAAAAAGACAAAACAGGAAGTCATCGCCTCCAATCAGAAATATCGCGAAGATCCGGTTCTTCCTAACCAGGTCACATCCAATCTTGGACAGGCCGCCGTCTCGCCGATGATTGGCGTACAGGGCTCGGGCGGTGTCGGCACCAGCGCTTCCTCACCCTTCGGCAACCGCTTCGGCTGGTATGAGAAGCTGATCCGCGAGCGCGTCGCCCAACGCTGGCGCACTAACGACGTTGATTCACGCCTGCGCACCGCCCCTGTCGCGATTCTTACCTTCTCAATCGCAAAAGATGGGAACATATCTAACATCAAGATTGTCCAGTCTTCCGGTAACTACGCGCTCGACCAATCCGCACAGCGCGCTATCTACGATTCCAATCCCATGCCGCCGCTTCCGGCTGGCTTTGAACGTAACTCTGCGAACATAGAATTTTGGTTTGAACTGAAGAGGTAATTGCACACAATGAATCGACGCTCCGCACTACTCACCTGCCTGGCTCCGGCTGCATTCGGCCAGCAGAGTGCCGACATCATCAGCCGTATTTCTGGTGGCCAACAGCCAACAATTGCCGTTCCAGACTTTCGGGGTTCGGGTGACGCCCAGCCCTGGATGCAGATCTTCAACCTCACCCTCTTCGACGAGATCTCGAGCGCAGGTCTATTCAAGATGGCTCCCAAGAGCTTCTATCCCCTTCAGGTACCCCAGCAGCCGAACGATTGGAAGGCCCCGGTTGGTGGCCGCAGCGCTGGCCCAACCTGGCGGCGGCCACCACCGCGTTCCTGCAATTCGCGGACACCGGGGAATCGCTCGTGATCGACGAGATTTCGCGCAAGCGTCCCGTGGTCGCGCTGCACACGTTCCGCCTGCTTGGGGACGCCCGCGAGAGCGCGACATGATCGCGTGCCAGCAGCTCTCGGCCGCCTATCGAGATCCCCGCTCGCGTCCCCGATCTATCGCGCGCCGAGCGCGTAGCGCCGAAGCGATCACGAATCCGGCGTCCGAG
>ENA-ORBV01002464-ORBV01002464.1-microbial-mat-metagenome-genome-assembly--contig:-NODE-2464-length-38899-cov-8.138530_pt1 | contig 38899 bp, 37 predicted proteins | sample MGYA00237777_ERZ505514 | MGnify/ENA primary metagenome ERZ505514 (study PRJEB26160, sample SAMN06269048) | microbial mat metagenome | isolation source: Oligotrophic lake microbial mat | place... | reverse complement strand
CCACCACCGCGTCAGCCTGCCCCGGTCGCAACGCCCGACGACGATGCCCCACCCTTCTGAGGGCGCCCCCGTCTGAGGGCGCTGCCGCACCCGGCGGGCACGGCGACGTACAACGACGGGCCCACAGCGACGCTCAGGCGTACTCGGTGGCCGCGTCGGTGAGTAGGGCGTAGGCGTATCGGGCGAAGGAGGCGCGGACGTGGACGGCCACCCGATCGTCGGCCTCGCGGATCAGCAGCGCCTGCGCCCGGCCGAGCAGGCCTTGGGCGCAGGTGTCGACGGTCAACGTGGCGAGGTCGCGGGGCCAGACGTGGCGCAGCACATCGGCCCAGCGGGGGCCGATGATGTCGATGCGGGTGCGTTGCGCCGAGACGTCGACGGCGCTGCCGAAGGTCACGGCGGCGGTGACCTCGTCGACCGGGGCGGTGACCTCGTCGACCGGGGCGGTGACCTCGTCGACCAGGGCGGTGACCTCGTCGACCGGGGCGGTGACCTCGTCGACCAGGGCGGTGACCTCGTCGACCAGGGTGAGATCGTCCGGCTCTCCGGTGACCAGCCACCACTGGGGGCCGAGGCAGCACACCCGGCGAGCGAAAGTGCTGCGGGACCTCAGTCGACGTGTCTCTCCGACGTCCTCGGGCAGGTGAGCGCCGGCCTGAAGTGACCCGTGACCGCGGAGTTCGACGGCCGGCGTGAACGGGACCTCGGCGATGGCGACCGTGGCCGCGTCGCCCCAAGCCGCCCCGGCCAATGGTGATCGCCGCAGCTCAACCGTCACGGCGCGCTCCCTCGGGGTCCAAGAACACCGGCGAGGTGATGACGACTTCCGCGTCGTCCGCACCGAACGAGGCCAGCAACCGCTCACCGTGGCGGTCGGCGCCGCCCGCCACCAGAGCCAACGCGAACGTCCGGTCGAGCTCGGCCGAGCGGTAGGAGGACGTGACGTGACCCAGCATCGGCACCGGCGTCGTGGACAGATCCGCGCCCACCGCCACCAGCTGCGCCCCCTCCGGGATCTGGCGCTGTGGATCGACCGGCAGCAGACCCACCAGCTGCTTGCGGTGCGGCCGGCGGGTGTCCGCTCGAGCGAAGGAGCGGCTGCCGATGAAGTCCGGCGTCGGATTGCCGGCCCTGTCGACGGGCTTGCGCACCAGCCAGGACAGCCCCAGGTCATCGGGCGTCTGGGTCCCGTCGGTCTCCTGGCCCACGATGACAAAGCCCTTCTCGGCACGCAGCACGTGCATCGCCTCGGTGCCGTATGCCGTCACGCCATGAGCCTGTCCCGCCTGCCACGCCGCCCGCCAGACGTGATCGCCGTACCAGGCCGGCACCATCAGCTCGAAGGCCAGTTCGCCGCTGAACGACACGCGGGTGACTCGGCCCGGTGCCCCCGCGATGGCTGTCTCGGCATGAGCGAGGTACCGCAACGCCTCCTTCGAGACGTCGAGATCGGACACCACGGCGGCCACCACGTCCCGCGAACCGGGCCCGGCGACGACCACCGTGGCGATCTGGTCCGTGACACTCGTCGGCCACACCCGCAGGTCGGGCCACTCGGTCTGCAGCCACTCCTCCATCCACTCCAGCACCCGCGCCGCTCCCCCGGTTGTCGTCGTCACCAGGAAGTGGTCCCCGGCCAACCGCAGCACCACGCCGTCGTCGAGGACCATGCCGTCGGCGCCGCACATCACGCCGTAGCGAGCCCGGCCTGGCTGCAGCTTGGACATGACGTTGGTGTAGAGCCGGTCCAGAAAGGTCGCGGCGTCCGGCCCTCGCACGTCGATCTTGCCCAACGTCGAGGCGTCCATCATTCCGACACCCGTCCGAACGGCCGCGCACTCCCGCAGCACGGCATCGGCCATCGACTCGTCCTGCGTCGACGCGAAGTAGTGCGGTCGCTGCCACTGACCGACCACCTCGAAGACCGCGCCGTGCTCGACGTGCCAGTCGTGCATCGCCGTCACCCGCTCCGGGTCGGACAGCCGACCCCGGTCACGGCCGGCCAGCGCGGCGAATGGCAGCGGCACGTAGGGCGGCCGGAACGTCGTGGTGCCGACCTCACCCGGCGAGACGCCCAGAGTGGCGGCCATCAACCCGATGGCGAGCACGCCCGACGTGCGGCCCTGGTCCGCTCCCGTGCCGATCGTGGTGTACCGCTTGACGTGCTCGACGCTGCGCAGCCCTGCACCGAGCGCCCGGTGCAGGTCTGCCAGCGTGGCATCGCGGCCGGGGTCGATGAAGACCCGCGACGCGATGTCCGGGCCGTTCGCCACGGCACCGAAGAACGTGGCCGGTGGGTTGGCGGGCATGGGTCCGTCGCCCGCGGCCGAGCCGACCACGGTGACGTCGCTACGCAGGTGGGGCCTGGCCCGGTCCGCCACGAAGGCCACCCGGGTGGCATCCCATGTCACCGGCCCACCGACGTAGGTGAACAGAGCGACGTTCGGCGACCAACCACCGTTGACAGCGACGAGGTCGCACGGCACTCGTTCACCGGGCCCGAGGACCACCCCCTGCGGCGTGACCGGAGTCAGCTCGACTGCAGCAACGCCGCCGTCCGCGGCCGCGTCGGTGCCCACCGCGCTCCAGCCCTGCCGCACGTCGATGCCGCGCTCGGCGAGCGCCCGCACCGCGTCACCGACGAGACCGGTGCGGACGTCGGCGACCACTGCCACCGCAGTGCCCGCGTCATGCAGGGCGAGCGCGGCGGCCAGGCCGGTGTCGTCGGTGCACACGACGACGGCGCGGCCCCACGCGACGCCGTGGCGGGTGGCGTAGGTCGCGGCTGCGCCGGCGAGCAGGACGCCGGGCCGGTCGTTGTCGGCGAACGCGAGCGGCCGCTCGAACGCCCCGGTCGCGAGCACGGTGCGGGCAGATCGGATGTGCCAGACCCGCATGCGCGCCACGTCGGGCGACGGCTGCGCCAAGAGGTGCTCGGTGCGGCGTTCGAGGGCGACAGCGTGCCCGGCATCGAACAGACCGGTGACGGTGGTGCGCTGCAGCACCTGGATGGCGTCTGGCACGGCCATCGCCAGCGGGCCGTCGTGGACGAGCACGATACGGCCCTCACCGCGCTCGACCGCGTCCGTCGCCGCCTGCACCCCCGCCGCGCCGCCGCCGACGACCAGCACCTCGCAGTGGAGGTACGCGCGGTCGTAGCGGCTGGGATCGGGCGCCACGGGCAGCCCACCGCGCCCGCCCAGGCCACGGACGACCAGCCCGGCCACGACCTCCACCCGGGTGGAGGGCCGCATCGGCTCACCGACGCCGGAAACGATCTGGACGAACGCTCCGGACTCCTCCTCGCCGATGCCGGTGACGCCACGCGGGCGGTCGAGGTAGGGGCTGGTGGCCACTGCCCGCTTCCCGACGCGCAGCAGCGCCGAGGCAACCGTGTCACCGGGACGAGCGGCGATGGGCTCGCCGTCGAAATGAAAGATCATGCGGCGATGGGCTCGCCGTCGAAATGAAAGATCATGTCGGTTCCGGGAGCGCTGCGCGGATCTCGTTGGTCACGGTGTGCCGCGCCACCGCGAACCAGCGGCGGCAGCCGGCGCTGTGGAACCACCGCTCCTGCCACCACCCCCTGGGGTTCTCCCGGACGAACAGGAACCGCCCCCACGCCTCGTCGTCCAGTGCGTGCGGGTTGTCGGGGTAGGCGACGTGGGCCTGGCCGCCGTAGCCGAACTCGTTCTCGTCACTCGGCCCGCACCACGGGCAGGGGATGAGCATCATCAGTGCGCCACCCCGGCGGCGCCGTGCTCGTCGATCAGTGCACCGGTGGTGAACCGCTCGAGGGCGTACGGCTGCGCCAGGGCGTGCGGCCTGCCGTGGGCGACGGTGTCGGCCATCACCCAGCCCGAGCCGGGCGTCGCCTTGAAGCCGCCGGTCCCCCACCCCGCGTTGACGTACAGGCCCTCGACTGGCGTCAACCCGATGATCGGTGAGGCGTCGGGCGAGACGTCGACGATGCCGCCCCAGGTCCGCAGGACGTGAGCCCGCGCGAAGATCGGGAACAGCTCCACCGCTGCGGCCATCTGGTGCTCGATGACATGCCACGCACCCCGCTGGCCGTACCCGTTCCAAGCATCGGTCCCGGCCCCCATCACCAGCTCGCCCTTGTGGGCCTGACTGACGTAGACGTGCACGGCGTTGCTCATCACCACGGTGTCCAGGACCTGCTCCAGCAACTCCGAGACCAGCGCCTGCAACGGTCGGGACTGCAACGGTAGATCGACGCCCGCCCGGGCCGCCAGCACGCTGCTGTGACCGGCCGCGACCAGCGCCACCCGGTCCGCGCCGATCGGGCCCCGGTTGGTCTGCACCCCGCTCACCCGACGCCCGTCACCCGATCCGCAGACGTCGAACCCGCTCACCTCGCACTGCTGGATCAGGTCGACGCCGAGGTCGGCGGCGCGCCGGGCGTAGGCCCACGCCACCCAGTCGTGCTTGGCGATCCCGCCGCGCGGCTGGTAAGTGGCACCCAGCACGGGGTAACGGACACCGGCCGAGATATTGATGATGGGCGCGATCTTGGCAACCTCGTCGGGCTCCAACCATTCGGCGTCGACCCCGTTGAGACGGTTCGCGAACACCCGCCGCTTGGAATCGCGGACATCACTGAGACTGTGCGCCAAGTTGAGCACGCCTCGCTGGCTGAACAGCACGTCGTAGTCGAGGTCGGCCGCCATCGTCTCCCACAGCTTTAGACTGTGCTCGTAGATGGCGGCACTGGCGTCCAGGAGGTAATTGGACCGGATGATCGTGGTGTTGCGCGCCATGTTCCCGCCGGCCAGCCATCCCTTCTCCAGGACGGCGACATCCGTGATGCCGTGATTTCGCGCCAGGTAGTACGCCGTGGCCAGACCATGCCCGCCGCCACCCACCACGACGACGTCGTAATGCCGCTTCGGTTCGCCCTCGGCCCAGAGGAAGTCCGGGTGCGTCGGCAGCGTCGGCACAGCGACTCAGTCCATCCAGTGGTCGTCGATGTACTTCTCGCCCTCGTCGCACAGGAACGTCACGACCGTGTCGCACCCGCGTTCGCGCAGCCGCCGGGCCGCAACCAGGTGCGCGCCCGACGAGGGCCCGACGAAAAGCCCCTCGTGGCGGGCCAGCCGGCGCATCTCCGCCACGGCCTCAGCACCGCTGACCGCGACGAACTCGTCGATGTCCGCCGCATGCCGCTTGACGATCCCCGGCACGAAACCGTCGGCGATGCCCTCGATGAGGTGACTGCAGACCTCGCCGCACACGATCGTGCACGACTCGTCCGGTTCGAGCGCGACCACCCGGCAGGCCGGGTTGGCCGCCTGCAACGCCTGCCCCACACCGACGATGGTTCCCCCCGTGCCGATCCCGCCGACAACCGCATCCGGTAGCACGCCTGCGGGCAGTTGCCGCAGGATCTCCGCGCCGAGCCACTCCCGGTTCTCCTGGACGTTCCATTCGTTGTCGAACTGCTGGGGCGCGAACCAGCCCGGGTGGGCGCCCAGCCGACGGCATTCGGCCAGTGCGTCCGTCACATGGAAATCCCCGACCAGGCGGACCTCGGCGCCGAACGCGCGGGAGATGGCGGTGCGCTCCCGGCTCATCCCCTCGGGCATGACGACGACCATGTGATAGCCCTTCGCCGCGGCGACCATGCTCATCGCGTTCCCGGTGTTGCCACTGCTCGCTTCCACGATGGTGTCGCCGGGCACCAACAGCCCCTCACGCTCGGCACGCTCGATCATGTAGAGCGCGATCCGGGCCTTGATGGAACCACTCGGGTTGAGGAACTCGGCCTTGGCCCACACTCCGTCGACGAGCAGCAGTGGGGTGTTGCCGATCGCGCCGAGGATGGATGTGTCGGGCGGGGAGGGGTGACGATGCGAGGGGCGCTCGACCACGGTCATCTCGCACACCTCGCGCGTGATGACACAATCGCGGATGCGAGGGTTGACCGACATTCAGGAGATGCGATGACGCTACCCCTTACGGACCGTGACCTCCCTGTCGAACTGCATGACGTCTTCAGGGTCACGCAATTGACCAACGACACCAAGCTCGCAGACGTTGTCGCCGCGGACGTCGTTGAGATGGAGCCCGGCCAACGCTCCGGCATCCACCGGCACAACGACGCCGAGACGGTGCTGTACTTCACCCGGGGCGACGCGACCGTGATCCTCGACGACGACGAGGTGGCCGTGACGCCCGGAACCCGGGTACGGGTGGGCGCCGGGGTCTTCCACGGCGTCGTCAGCCACACCGAGGTCCAGTTCATCAGCGTGCAGTCACCACCCATCCTCGACACCGCCAACGGCCGGCTGGACTTCGAGCGCAAGGAACACTGACCCGCGGTGGCTGCGGGGACTCTGGTCACGAGCGGAGTCTCCTCATCTCGGGGTCGTAGCAGACATCGGGCGTGACGGTGGCGGGCAGCTTCCGGTCGAACCACTGGATCGCCAGCGGCGTCTCGACAGCAGCGTGATCCGCGGCGACCCAGGCAAGGGCGATCGGGTGTCCGACGGTGTGGCCGTACCCGCCGCTCGTCACGTAGCCCACGACTCTGTCGCCGATCACGACCGGCTCCTTACCCATCGGCACAACGTCGTCGCGGTCGATGCTCAGCGTCACGAGGCGGCGGGTGGGGGGCGGCGCCGCGGCGAGGGCGTCCGCGCCGACGTGACCACCGCCCGGGCGGACCGCCCAGGCCAGACCGGCCTCGGCCGGGGTGTGCTCCGCTGTCATGTCGGTGCCGTAGGAGCGGTAGCCCTTCTCCAGCCGCAGGCTGGTGAACGCCGCCCGGCCGGCGGCGACCAAACCGTGCGGCTGCCCCGCCGACCACAGCGTGTCCCATAGCTTCTCGGCCATGTCGGCAGAGGTGTAGACCTCCCAGCCCAGCTCGCCGACGTAGGACACGCGCAGCACCGTGACAGGCACCGCGCCCAGGTGGGTACGGGCGGCGCGGAAGTAGGGCAGGCCGGCGTTCGAGAGGTCCATCGACGTCAGCGGCTGCACCACATTCCTCGCGTGGGGCCCCCAGACCCCCAGGCACACCGTGCCCGGGGTGATGTCGACGACCGTGACGTCGCCGCGAGCCTGCGCCGCCCGCTGCAGCAGCGCCACGTCGAGCTGGCCGTTGGCGCCGAGCTGGTAGTGGTCGCGCCCCAGGCGGGCCACGGTGACGTCCGAGAGGATCCCGCCACGCTCGTCCAGCAGCAGGCAGTACGTGACGGTGCCGAGACTGCGCTCGACTCGACCGGTGGTGACCTCTCGCAGCAGGTCGACCGCGCCCCGACCGAGCACGTCGATCCTGGTCAGCGCGCTCATGTCGTACACCGCCACGCCGTGACGCGTGGCGAGCGCCTCGGCGGCGGCGATCGGCGACCAGAACCGCGCGGACCAGTCGTCGCGGACGGCGCCCGGTGCCCCGGCGTGGACGAGTGCCGCGTTGGCCTCGTACCACTGCGGCCGCTCCCAGCCCGCAGCCTCGCCGAAGACCGCGCCGAGCGCCTCCTGCCGGGGCCGGTAGGCGGTGGTGCGCAGCGGGCGTGGGTCGGCCATCGGCTGCAGGGGGTGGATCAGGTCGTAGACCTCGACGTAGTTCTGCTGGCCGCGGGCCTGCACATAAGCCGGTGCGTGGTGGTGGCGCTCGAACCGCGCGAGGTCGCACTCGTGGACGTCAGTGCTGGGCCGACCGTCGACCACCCACTCGGCCACGGCCCTGGCGACGCCGAGGGAGTGCGTGACCCAGACCGCCTCGGCGGCCCACAGCCCTGCCACATCGGGTACCGGACCCAGCAGCGGGGCGCCGTCGGAGGTGAAGGAGAAGATGCCGTCCATCGCGTCGGCGACCTTGGCATCGGCCAGGCCGGGGATCAGACGGAGGCTGCGCGCCCACGCCTCGTCGAAGTCCGCGGATGTGAACGGCAGCACCGAGGGCATGATCTCGGCCTCGTCGTGGCGCGGCAGGTCGGTCGAGCTGACCGGCTTGGGGTCGTGGCCGTACCAGCCGATGCCGAGGCCGTCGCGGCGTTGACGGAAGTACAGGTCCGCCTCCTGCCAGCGGACGATCGGGGTGGAAATCTCGCAGGTGGCGCCCTGATAGGCCGGCAGTGCCGTAGTCCAGGCCAGCTGGTGGGCGAGCGCCTGCAAGGGTGCGCGGGTACCGAGCCGGTCAGCCAGTTCGGGTGCCCACAGCCCACCGGCCATGATCACGACGTCGGCGGGGAGGTAACCGCGGTCGGTGATGACGGCGGTGACCCGGGGGCCCGCGGGAGTGTCCTCGGTGGCAAGCCCGGTGACCATGGTGCGGTCGGCGAAGGTCGCCCCGCGGGCGATGGCGCGCCGGCCCAGCGCCTCGCACACCCGCACCGCGTGCGCGACCCCGTCAGTGGGCACGTACAGCGCGGCCGCGAAGGCGGTGGGGTCGAGGGCGGGGTTGCGCGCGGTGGCGTCGGCGGGGCTGATGACAGTCGCCTCGATCCCCCACGCGGCCAGCCAGTTGCGGCGGCGGTGGAGTTCTCGCACGCGCTCCGGGGAGTCGGCCACCTCCAGGCTGCCGACCTGCTCGAAGCAGGCCTGACCGGCCAGGTCCAGCGCGAGCAGGGCCTGCACCGTGTAGGTCGCGAAGTCGGCCATCGCCTTGGAGGCGTTGCACTGGAACACCAGCCCGGGCGCGTGCGAGGACGACCCGCCCGCCGCCCAGAGCTCACCCTGCTCGACCACCGTCACGTCGGTGGCACCGCGGGCGGTCAGCTCGTCGGCGAGGCCGCAGCCGACGATCCCCGCGCCGATCACGACGATGCGCTGCGCGGCAGCGCTCATGGCAGCTGCGAATCCCTGAACCACCCCGAGCGCACTGCCTGCTCGCGGGTCCAGATGTGCTTGATCTCCTGGTACTCGGCGAGCCCCGCGTGGCCGAGTTCGCGCCCCACCCCCGACTGTTTGTAGCCGCCCCACTCGGCCGCCGCACGGTACGGGCCGGCGTCGTTGACCCAGATCGTGCCGTGCCGCAACGCCGCCGCGACCCGGGCGCCCCGCTCGGCGTCCGCGGTCCACACCGCCCCGGACAGCCCGTAGACGGTGTCGTTGCCGAGCCGGATCGCCTCGGCCTCGGTGTCGAAGACCTCGACGGTGACCGTGGGGCCGAACGCTTCGTCCTGAACGCAGCGCATCTCGGTGCGGCAGTGGTCGAGGACTGCGGGGCGCAGGTAGTTGCCGGCGGCCAGCGCCGGGTCCGTGGGGCGGGTGCCACCGCTGACGAGCACGGCGCCCTCGGCGACGGCCGCGGCCAAGTACCGCTCGACCTTCTCGCGGTGGCCCGCGCTGATCAGGGCGCCGGTCTCGGCCTGCGGGTCGTCGGGGCCGCCGAGGCGGATGGCGTCGGCACGCCGGGCGAGTTCGGTCACGACACGGTCGTGGATCCCGCGCTCGACCAGCAGCCGCGAGCCGGCGCTGCACACCTGGCCGGAGTGCAGGAACGCGAAGGTCACGGTGTTGTCGATGGCGGCATCGAGGTCGGCGTCGGCGAAGATGATGTTTGGGTTCTTGCCGCCGAGTTCCAGCGCCACCTTCTTCACCGTGGCCGCGGCGGCTGCCATCAGCACGCGTCCGGTCGCGAGGCCGCCGGTGAAGGAGACGATGTCCACCCGCGGGTCGGTCGCCAGTGGGGCACCGGCCGCTGCTCCGGCGCCGAGCACCAGGTTGGCCACGCCGTCCGGTAGCCCAGCCTCGGCGAGCAGCCGCATCAGATGCACGGCCGTGGACGGGGTCAGCTCGCTGGGCTTGAGCACGAACGTGCACCCGGCGAGCAGTGCCGGGGCGGCCTTCCACGAGACCTGGAGCAGCGGGTAGTTCCACGGGGTGATCAGGCCCGCGACGCCCAGCGGTTCGTGGACCACGACGCTGCTGACGCCGGCCTCGGTGACCCCGGAGTCCGCGGGCCCCGGTTCGTCGACCCCGGCGCAGTAGCGGAACACCGAGATCACGTCGTCGATGTCGAAGCCGCTTTCGACCAGGCGCTTGCCGGTGTCCTCGCTCTCCAGCCGGGACAGCTCGGCGTGGTCTCGCTGCATCAGGTCGGCGACGCGGGAGAGCAGCGCGCCCCGCTGCAACCAGGGCAGCGCCGACCAGCGACCGTCGTCGAACGCGGCACGGGCGGCGGCGATGGCCCGGTGCGTGTCGGCGGCCGTGGCCTCGGCGACGACTCGCACCAGCGAGCCGTCGTGCGGGCTGTGGATCTCCCGGGTGCCACCGTCGGCTGCGGCTGACCACTGGCCGTCGACGAACAGGGATTGCTTGGACCAATCGTTGCCATGGACACCACTGGTCACGTGAACACCACTGGTCACGTGGACACCACTGGTCACGTGAACACCACTGGTCACGTGAACACCACTGGTCACGTGACACCACTGGTCACGTGAACACCACTGGTCACGTGAACACCACTGGTCACGTGGACACCACTGGTCACGTGAACACCACTGGTCACTTGAACACCACCGTTCGGTTCCCGGCCATGAACACCCGTCGCTCGACGTGCCACCCGACGGCTCGGGCCAGCGCCTTGGCCTCGGCGTCTCGGCCCAGTGCGGCCAGATGCTCCGGCGTCGATTCGTGGGTGACCCGCTCCACCTCCTGCTCGATGATGGGTCCTTCATCGAGATCGGTCGTGACGTAGTGCGCGGTCGCCCCGATGAGTTTCACCCCGCGCTTGTGGGCCTGGTGATACGGCTTGGCGCCCTTGAACGACGGCAGGAACGAGTGGTGAATGTTGACCGCCCGACCGTCCAGCGCCTTACACAGGTCGTCGGAGAGCACCTGCATGTACCGCGCCAGGACGACGAGGTCGATTCGCAGGTCTGTCACCAGACCCAGCAATCGGGCCTCGGCCTCGGCTTTGGTCGCGGGCGTCACCGGGACATGATGGAACGGGATGCCGTATGAGGCCGCCAGCGGCTCGAAATCGCGATGATTGGAGACGATCGCCGGGATGTCCACCCGCAGCGCTCCGATGCTGTGCCGGAACAGCAGGTCGTTGAGGCAGTGCCCGAACCTGCTGACCATGATCAACAGTCGGTCGCGCTGGTCGACCGGCGATATCGACCACGTCATGCCGTGAGCGACCGCCACCGGCACGAAGGCCTCACGCAGCGGGTCGGCCGATTCGCCGATGAGCGACTCGAACTCGACCCGCATGAAGAACAGGCCGGACTCCGGGTCGTCGAACTGCTGGCTGGAGGCGATGTTGCAATTGCGGGCGACCAGCAGGCCCGCGACAGCGTGGACGATGCCCGGCCGGTTCTGGCAGGACAACGCGAGAATGTACCGGAAGCTCACCGCTCCACCTCCGTCTTCCGTTTCGCGACGAACTCCGTCAGTTCCGCCAGCACCGCGTCGTCGATCGGGGGCGCCTGGTACTCCGCCAGCTTCTTGTCGACGATCTCGCCCGCCCGGGTTGCGGTGTCGCGAGCGCCCAGCCGGGTCCACCGCTCGAAATTGTCGCTGCTCGAGAGGAACGGGCGGTGGAAGCAGGTCCGGAAGCGCTCCATGGTGTGCGCCGCACCCAGGAAATGACCCCCGTGACCGACTTCGAGATGGGCGCCGAACGCCAGCGTCTCTTCGCTGATCTCGATCGGGGTGAACTCCACCAGCAGATTCTGCAGGATCTCGACGTCGAGCACGAACTTCTCCGGGCTCGCGACCAGCCCGCCCTCCAGCCAGCCGGCGGTGTGCATCACCCAGTTGGCGCCGGTGAGGAACGTCGGCAGCATCGTCATCAGCGACTGGTAGGCGGCCTGGGCGTCGGGCACCTGCGAGGAGTTGAGACCGCCACCGGTTCGGAACGGCAGGTTGTACTTCCGCGCGATCTGACCGGTGCACAACAGCCCGATCGCGGATTCGGGGGTGCCGAACATCGGGGACCCGGACTGCATGTCGATGTTGGACAGGAACGAGCCGAAGACCACGGGAGAACCCGGCCGGATGAGTTGCGACAGCGCGATCCCGGTGAACGCCTCGGCCATCTGCTGCACCAGAGTGGCAGGGATGCTGACCGGGCTCATCGCGCCCATGAGCAGGAAGGGCGTGATGAGCACCGCCTGGTTGGCCTCGGTGTACTCGAACTGCGCATCGAGCATCCGGTCGTCCCACCGCAGCGGGGAGTTGCAGTTGATGAGCGTGATCGTGGCGGGGGTGTGCTCGATGGCCTCGCGCCCACCGTGCAGGATCTCGGTCATCGCGATGACGTCGCGGGCCCGGGGCCCGGAGATCGCGCTTCCCATGAAGAACTTGTCGGTCAGCGTCGCCTGGGCGAACGCCATGTCCAGGTGACGGCTGTCCAGATCGAGATCGTTCGGTTCGCAGACCACACCGCCGACGCTGTCGATCTCGTCATATGACTGTGCGAGTCGACAGAAGTCCTGGAAATCGGCGAATGTCGCATCTCGGCGGACATCGCCACGGCGGACGAACGGCGGACCGTAGACGCCGCCGAAGACCATCGAGTCACCGCCGATGTGGACACTGCGCGCAGGATTGCGGGCCGCGACGTCGAACTCGGCCGGGGCCTTGGTGACCTGTTCTAAGACGAAGTCGGGGTCGAACCTCACATTGTTGCCGTCGACGCGCTGCCCGGCGCGGCGGAACAGCTCCAGCGCCCGGTCACTCATGAACTCCACACCGATCTCGCTGACGATCCGCCGCCAGCCACCGTCGAGGGTCGCCATGGCGTCCTCGCTCAGGATCTCGTACCGGGGCATCCGATTACGGAACATCGCACTCCTTGCCTGGGCCAGGACGTTGACGGGGCGGCTGACGACAACTTACTGTCTTGATCTGGAACAGATGTCCCACATGATGGAACATTCGGAGGCGCAGAAGTGTCAGGCACGCAGGCGGTGGATCGCACGGCGGGACTGTTGCTGCACGTGCTCGGCGCGCGGGGGCCGGTGACCTTCGGCGAGCTGACCCAGAGCTCGGGGCTGGCCAAGAGCACCACCTCGCGCCTGCTCACCGCCCTGGAGCTGCACGGCCTGCTGCGCCGCGACCGCGCAGGGGCGTTCCTGCCCGGGGCGGCGATCGACCGCTACGCGCGCAGCCAGGAGCACGCGATGGCTCTGGTGCAGCTCGTCCGGCCGTCGCTGTCCCGGGTGGTGGCCGCCACCGGCGAGACCGCGAACCTCGCGGTCGCCTCCGGCGGGAACGTCGACCTCATCGACCAGGTGGACGGCACGTACATGCTCGGCACGATCAACTGGGTCGGCCGCACCATCGCCTCGCATGCCTCGGCGCTCGGCAAGGTGCTGCTGGCCGAAGGGCTGCTGCCCAAGCCGCGGTCGCTGCCGCGACTGACCGAGCACACCATCACCGACGCCGAGGTCCTCGACCGCGAGCTCGCCCGGGTCCGACGCGACGGGTACGCGGTCATTCGCGACGAGCTGGAGATCGGGCTGGCCGCCGTCGCGGTGCCCGTCTTCGACGCCGGCGCCCCCGCGGGCGCGGTGTCACTGTCCGGGCCGACGGGCCGGTTCGACGACCAGCGGGTCCGCACCATGGCTGTGCTGCTGCGCGAGGAGTTCAAGGCACCACGACGGAGCAGGGAAGGCGCGGCATGAGCCCTGACGACATCATCAAGGCGCTCTACGACGAGACGATGGTCGGCAACGCTCCCGCCGTGCTGGCCTTGACGCAGCAGGGTCTGGCGGCGGGGATGACGCCGGACACCATGCTCTTCGACGCGTTGATCCCGTCGCTGGAGGAGGTCGGCGCCCGGTTCGAGCGCGGTGACTTCTTCGTCCCCGAAATGCTCATCGCCGGCAAGGCGATGGCCGGGGCACTGGACGTGCTACGACCGCTGCTGGCCGAAACCGGCGTGGAGACGGTGGGCAAGTTCCTCATGGGCACGGTCAAGGGCGACGTGCACGACATCGGGAAGAACCTGGTCAACATCATGCTGGAGGGCGCCGGGTTCGAGGTCATCGACGTCGGGGTCCAGGTCTCGCCGGAGAAGTTCCTTGAGAAGATCGTCGAGCACTCCCCCGACATCGTCGGGATGTCGGCGTTCCTTACCACGACCATGCCGATGTTCAAGGTCAACATCCACGAGATGACCAAGGCCGGCCTTCGCGAGCAGGTCATCGTCATGGTCGGCGGTGCGCCGGTCACCCAGGAGTACGCCGACGTGGTGGGGGCGGACGGTTACGCCGCCGATGCCTCGACCGCGGTCCGCAAGGCCAAGGCCCTGCTGGCCGCCCGGCGCGCGATGGCCAAGGTCTGACGGCGGCGGTGAACCCGTGCCCACCTTCCTGCCACTGATCGAGGACGCGATCAAGAAGCCGATCTGGAACTGCCGGACCTGCGGTCAGTGCGTGCTGCACGCCACGGGGATGACCTGCCCGATGACATGCCCGAAGGAATTGCGCAACGGCCCGTGCGGCGGCGTGCGGGAGGACGGCTCGTGCGAGGTGGTGCCCGGCATGCGTTGTGTCTGGCTCAAGGCCTACGACCGCAAGGAGTCCTGGCCCCTGCTGCCGGCATGGAAGCGGCATTTCGATGACCTGCGGCCTCCCGTCGACCACCGGCTGCACGGCACGTCGTCGTGGCTGAACCTGGTCACCGGGCGCGACCGGGTGCAACCGCGTGGGTGGGCGTGGGCCCGCGAGGCGCGCGCCGCGGAGCTCGGAGCGCTCGCCTGATGTCGAGGCTCTCCGATGTCTTGGTTCGCGGCGTCGATCAGGTGTTCACCGCCGAATTCCCGGCATTGGATGCGGGCGGGATGGCCGTCGTCGCCAAGCACGCGCAGCGGCTGCGGCCGTGGTTCACCGCCTGCAACGCCACCGACAACCCCGCGGCGCACGCCCACGCGTCCAACGTGGCCACCGCGATCGCGATGCGGCAGCACGGCCTGGAACCGATCATGCAGATCGTCTGCCGGGACAAGAACCGGCTGGCGATCCAGGCCGACATGGTCGGCGCGGCGTTGCACGGCGTGGAGAACCTCTGCCTGTTGACCGGCGACGACGTCACCGCCGGCGACGAGCCCGAGGCCAAGCGGGTCTTCGACCTCGACGGGCCGCAGGCCATCGCCGTTGCCGACACCCTGACCCGAGGCACGTACCTGTCCGGCCGTGCGCTGCAACCGCCACCGGTGCTGTTCCCGGGCGCGGTGGAGAACCCCGGCGCGCCGCCGTTCGATCACCGCATCGAGCGGGTCGCCAAGAAGGCCGGTGCCGGGGCTCGCTTCCTGCAGCTGCAGATCTGCTTCCATCCCGATCGGCTGGCGGGCTTCTGCCGGGGCGTCGCAGCAGCCGCTCTGGTGGGCCATGCCCCCGGGACGGTGTCGCTGCTGCCGACCATCGTGCTGGTCAAGGGCGCCAGGGCGCTGCGGTACATGCACGAGAAGGTGCCTGGCATCGACGTGCCGGAGGACACGATGCGACGGGTGTCCGCTGCAGCCGACCAGGCGGAGGCGGCCTACCAACTCACGCTGGAACTCGCCCGCGAGGCACTAGCGCTGCCCGGGGTGCGTGGCCTGCACGTCACGGATTTCCGCCACGACGACTCGGTCGAGCGCCTGATGCGCGACCTCGGCCGAATCCCGGCCGCCCACCCTGAGGAGAGCGATGCATACCGTCCTGCAGTCGGCGTCCAAGACCGTCACGATCGGCCATGACCAGCCGTTCTGCATCATAGGTGAGCGCATCAACCCCACCGGTCGGAAGATCTTCGCCGAGCAGTTGCGGGCCGGTGACTACAGCCGCATCGACATCGACGTCGCCGCGCAGGTGGCCGGCGGCTGCGACGTCCTGGACGTCAACATGGGCGTGCCGTTGACGGACGAGGCCGAGCTTCTCGCGGCGGCGATCAAACGGATCCAGGGCCTCACGGACCTCCCGATCTGCATCGACTCCTCGGTCGTGGAGGCGCTGGAGGCGGGACTCGCGGCCTACCAGGGCAAGGCGCTGGTCAACTCGGTCACCGGCGAGGACGATCGGCTCGAGCTCATCCTGCCGCTGGTCAAGCGGTACGGCGCAGCGATCATCGCGTTGCCCAACGACGAGACGGGCATCCCGGCCACTCCCGAGGAGCGGATCCGGATCACCGAGAAGATCCTCCGGGCCGTCGAACGGCACGGCATCCCGATCGAGGACCTGGTCATCGACCCGCTGGCGATGACCGTCGGCGCCGACACCGAGGCGGTGACCATCACGCTGCAGACCATCGCGGCGATCCGCGAGCGGTGGGGCCTGAACATGACGCTGGGCGCCTCCAACGTCTCCTTCGGACTGCCCAACCGGCACGCGCTGAACGCCGCCTTCTTGCCGATGGCGATGGCCCACGGCCTGACCAGCGCGGTGATGGACGGCCGGACACCGCAGATCGTGCAGGCCGTGCGGGCATCGGACCTGTTGCTGGGATTGGACCCGTGGGGCGGCAACTGGATCAGCGCCTTCCGCGCCCAGCGGGCCAAATGACCGAAAGCCTCGGGCGCGTCGGCATCGAGTTCCGGCTGCTGCCCGGATCCGGCGAGGGCGAGCGGCCGCCCCGCAAGGTCAGCGTCCCGCCGGGCGTGACGGTCTTCGACTCGGCGTCGTGGAATGGCGTCGCGATCGATTCCACCTGCGGCGGTCACGGCACCTGCAAGAAGTGCAAGGTACGAGTGAGATCCGGGACCGCGCCGGCGGGCCGCCTCGACCTGCGGGCCTTCCACGCCGAGGAGGTCCGCGACGGCTGGCGGCTGGCGTGCGTGGCGCGCGCGGTCGATGACCTGGTGGTGGACGTGCCGGCGATGACGACCCGCCCCAAGGCGGCCACCGTGGGCGTCGGCCGCCAAGTCATCCTGCGGCCCGCGGTGCAGAAGCGGTTCGTCGAACTCGCCGAACCCACGCTGGCCGATCAACGGACCGACGTCGAGCGGCTGCTCGATGCCTTGACCGACCTGGAGCCGAAGGTCGACGCCGAGGTGCTGCGCGCGCTGCCCCAGCTGCTGCGGCGCAACGACTTCGCCGTGACCGCGGTGGTGGTCGACGAGGCACTGATCGACGTCGAACCGGGCGACACCACCTCCTGGCGGTACGGCATCGCCTTCGACCTGGGGACGACGACGGTGGTGGCCACCCTGCTGGACCTGGCGACCGGCACGCCCGCCGCAGTGCGGTCGATGCTCAACCTGCAGCAGCCGTTCGGCGCCGACGTGATCAGCCGGATCAGCGCGGTCATGCTGGACACCAAGGCGCTGGCGCGGCTGCAGGCGGCGGCACACCAGACGCTCGCCACGCTGGCCGCCGAGGTCTGCGCCGAGGCCGGCGTCGACCCGCACCATGTCTACGAGGTCGCCGTGGCCGGCAACGCGACCATGGTGCACCTCGTCCTCGGTATCGATCCCGAGGCACTGGGGGTGGCACCGTTCGTCATGGCGGCGCGGGCCTTCGAGGGGCTGCGGGCCGCGGACCTCGGGCTGAGCCTGCACCCCCGGGCCCGGGCCGTGGTGCTGCCGGCGCTGGGCGCCTACGTCGGCGGCGACATCATCGCCGGGGCGCTGGCCAGCGGGATGGACCGCGACAACCGGGTCCGGCTGTTCATCGACGTCGGCACGAACTGCGAGATCGTGCTCGGCGACGGCGCCCGGCTGGTCGCGACCGCAGCACCAGCCGGCCCGGCGTTCGAGGCCGCGTCCATCAAGTGCGGAATGCGGGCGGCGCCCGGTGCGATCGAGACCGTCACGCTGGTCGAGGGTGAGCTGCTGATCGGCACCATCGGTGGGGAGCCCGCGGCGGGGATCTGCGGCTCCGGTCTGGTCGACGCGTGCGCGGTGCTCGTCGGCGCAGGTGTGCTGGACCGTTCGGGGAAGTTCGTCACGGTCGAGCAGGCAGCGCTGGCCGCGCCGGTGCTCGCGCCGCGGCTGACCGTGCTCGCCGGCACCGGTGAGCGGGTGTTCGTCCTGGACTGGCGGGGTGGGGACGACCCGGCCGCGTCGATCTACCTGTCGCAGCGAGACGTGCGCGAGCTGCAGTTCGCCAAGGCGGCGATCTCGACCGGCTGGGCGCTGCTGCTCGGTGAGCTGGGGCTGACCGAACAGGACCTGCAGCAGGTACTGCTGGCCGGCTCGTTCGGGTCCTACCTGTCGCCGACGAACGCGATCCGGATCGGGCTGGTGCCCAGACTGCCGGTGATGCGGATCGTCTCGGCAGGCAACGTCGCCGGCGAGGGCGCCAAGATGGCGCTGCTGTCGATGAACGAGCGCAAGGGGGCAGACGCGCTCCTGGAAGAGATCACCTACGTCGAGCTGTCGGACCGGGCCGATTTCAACGACCTCTTCATCGACAAGCTGGCCTTCCCAGGGTCGAGCTGAGACGTGGCGACGGAATTGGCCGATGTGGGCGTGGTCGCCTGCGGAGCGCTGGCCCGGCACGTGTCGGACGTCGCCCGCGACCGGCGTTGGACCGTACGGGTGTACCCCCTGCCGCCGCTGCTGCACAACCGGCCCCAGCGGATCGCACCCGAGGTCGACGCGGAGCTGACCCGGGTCCGGCCGTGGCACGACCGGCTCTTCGTCGCCTATGCCGAGTGCGGCACCGGCGGCGCGCTGGAGGAGGTGCTCACCCGCCACGGGGTCCAGCGACTGCCGGGAAGTCACTGCTACGACGTCTTCGCCGGGGTGCAGCGGATCGCCGGCCTGTTGACCGAGGAGCCCGGCACGTACTTCCTCACCGACTACCTGCTGCGCTCGTTCGCCCGCAGCGTCGTCGTCGAGCTGGGCCTGGACCGCTTCCCCGAGTTGCGCGAGGACTACTTCGGGAACTATCGGCGAGTGGTCTGGCTGGCGCAGGACGCAGGCGATGGGGACCTGGTCGGATCCGCGCGAGCGGCGGCGGCCATTCTGGGGCTGCCCTTGACCATCATCGATGTCGGCGTCGGCGGCCTGGCTGCGGCGCTCATGCCACTGCGCTCGGGGGGCGGATGCTGACCCGCGGCCGCCGCCGCCGCCATGGGTCGCCAGGACCGGCCCACCCAGGTCCCTTCCCCAGCGTCCCCGATGAGTTCGGCGTGCGGCCGTCGTCCGATCAACATGACTACCCATGTGCTCCGGACTCCCGAGGTCGACCTGGCCTATGACATACACGGCCCCCTGCCCACCGCCGAGGGCCGCCCGCCACTGCTCATGATCGGTCAGCCGATGTGCGCGGACGGGTTCGCATCGCTGGCCGCGCAATTCCCCGATCGCACCGTGGTCACCTATGACCCCCGCGGCCTGGGACGCAGTACCCGCAAGGACGGGCGGCTCGACCACGTACCCGACGTCCAGGCCGCCGACGTGCACGCGCTCGTCGAGGCCTTGGGCGCGGGCCCGGTCGACCTGTTCGCCAGCAGCGGCGGCGCGGTGACCGGGCTCGCCCTCGTTGCCGCGCATCCCGGCGATGTCGTCACCCTGGTCGCGCACGAGCCACCCCTCAGCCCGGTAGTGGCGGACGCAGCCGCGGTCGAGCGCGCCCGCGCGGCTGTGCGGGAGGCCTACGAAGCGAGGGGCTCGAACGCCGGCATGGCGGCCTTCATCGCCATGACGTCATGGCTGGGCGAGTTCACCGATGAGTACTTCGCCCAGCCGGTACCGGACCCCGCCGCGTTCGGGATGCCGACCGAGGACGATGGCACCCGCGATGTCCCGCTGCTGTCCGACCGGTCCTGGGCAGTCAGCGACTACCGCCCTGACGCCGAGGCACTGGCGGCGGCGCCCACACGGGTCGTGATCGCGGTCGGCGAGGAGTCCGCCGGCACCTTTACCGCGCGCACCGCGGTCGCCACCGCGGACCTGCTCGGCCAGCAGGCGACGGTGTTCCCCAGCCACCACGGCGGCTTCTTGGGCGGCGAGCACGGCTACGCCGGGCAGCCCGAGGCCTTCGCGGTGAAGCTGCGGGAGCTCCTCTGAGCGAGTCGGGCCGACGCCGGAGCGCAGGAGGAACTCATCACCACGGGGGTCCCTGTAGGTCGTCCCTCATGCGACTCCCTGCGGGCGGAACTGGATGCTGATGCGGGGGCCGACCTGACGAGCGGTCTTGGGCACCGCGTGATCCCAGGTGCGCTGGCAGGAACCACCCATGACCAGCAGGTCGCCATGACCCAACAGGTGACGCACGGTCGCGGCGCCACCACGGCCACCGTCACGGCCGTCGCCACGGGCCCTCGGCCGCAGGTGCAGGGCCCGAGGCTCGCCGATGGAGAGGATGGCGACCATCACGTCCTCGTGACGGCTGCGCCCGATCCGGTCACCGTGCCAGGCGACGCTGTCGCGACCGTCGCGGTACAGGCACAACCCGGCGGACACGAAGCTCTCGGCCGGCGCAAGCTCGTAGTGGGCATCGAGGGCGTCGCGGGCCTGCGTCAGGAGCGCGTCGGGCCAAGCCTGGCCCTCGCCGAACCAGGCGAGCAGTCGCGGGACCGCCACCACCCGGTCGTACATCGGCCGCTCCTCGGCCCGCCAGGCGACACTGTCCATCAATGCGTCGAACAGCTGATCAGAGCCGCTGACCCAGCCGGGGCGCACGTCGACCCACGCACCATCGGCGAGCCAGGTCCGCTCGATGCGGCCGGCCAACGGGCCCAGCCTGGCGGTCGTCCCCGGAAGGAGTTCATCGAGCAGGGACGCCTGCACTGCCCACGTCACAACGCGATGGTACTACCGTCCTCGTACAGACGTTCTATGTGGTGGCGGTGCGATCGATCTGGTCGTAGAAGGACCGCAGGTCGATGCTCGTCCCGGCCAGCACCACCACCGCCCCGTCGGTGTACCGCCGCCAGGTCAGGCCGCCGCCGACCACAGGGGTGGCCACATCGAACACCCGCTCGTCGGGGTCGACGAGGACGTAGGCCTGCAACCCCGCAAGACCCGAGTAGACCCCGGCCTTCTCGCGGCGGTCCAGGTCCGTGGTGCCGGGCGACCGGACCTCCGCGATGACCCCGGCGTCGGTCTCGTACAGCCGGTGGGCCGCGGGCCCGCACACCACCATCACGTCCGGGTAGTAGGCGGCGTGCTCGGTGCGCAGCAGGCGGTTATGCGTGAAGGGGCGGCATCCCTCGGACAGGGCCGAGGGCGCCAGCAGGCGATACAGCAGGCCTGCCGCGAGGTCGTGGCGCTCCGAGCCGCCGGACATCGCGTACACCTGCCCGCCGACCCACTCCGAACGCACGCCGTACTGCTCGGCCGCCTCGGCGTCGAGGAACGCCTCGAACGTGAAGCTCGGCAGGTCCACGATTGCAACGGACATGTGACGAATGATATGTGCCGCCCGCCAGCGCTGGCCGGGACCGCACGGGTGTGTGAAGGTCAGCCTCGTGCTTGGTCTGCCCGACACCGTGACCGCCTGCCTCTTCGACCTTGACGGGGTCCTCACCGACACCGCCTCGGTCCACAACACGGCCTGGACGCAGACGTTCGACGACTTCCTGCGGGTACGCGCGGAGTCGTCGGGCGTGCCGTTCGTGCCGTTCGACCCTGTCGCCGACTACCTGAGCTACGTCGACGGCAAACCGCGCGAGGCCGGCGTCCGGGACTTCCTGGCCAGCCGAGGGATCACGCTGCCCGATGGCACCCTCGACGACGAGCCGGCCACCGCCAGCGTGCACGGCATCGGCAACCGCAAGAACGAACTGGTCCTGCAGGTGATCCGAAGCGGTGGCGTCGTCGTCTTCGAGGGCTCCCGGCGCTATCTGCAAGCGGCCCAAGAGGCGGGGCTGCGCCGGGCAGTGGTCTCCTCCAGCGCCAACACGGCTGCAGTGCTGGAGGTCACGGGGCTGGCACCCTATGTCGAGCTTCGGGTCGATGGGGTGACCATTCGCGAGGAGGGCCTGGCGGGCAAACCCTCGCCCGCCACGTTCCTCGAGGCGGCCCGGCGGCTGGGAGTGGCTCCCCAGCAGGCGGCCGTCTTCGAGGACGCCCTCGCAGGGGTCCAGGCCGGCCGCGCCGGTGACTTCGGGCTGGTGGTCGGAGTCGACCGGGTGGGTCAAGCCGACGGGTTGCACGACCATGGCGCCGACATCGTGGTGAGCGACCTGGCGGAACTGCTGTGACCGGATCATCGCCCTTCCCCAACGAGCCGTGGCACGTCCGCGAGCCGCGCCTGGACCTCGACGGCCTGGCCCACACCGAGTCGGTGTTCGCGCTGTCCAACGGGCACATCGGCCTGCGTGGCAACCTCGACGAAGGCGAGCCGTTCGTCATTCCGGGCACCTACCTGAACTCGTTCTTCGAGCTGCGGCCGTTGCCCTATGCCGAGGCGGGCTTCGGCTATCCGGAAGAGGGCCAGACCGTCGTCGACGTCACCAACGGCAAGGTGATCCGGCTGTTGATCAATGACGAGCCCTTCGATGTCCGCTACGGCCAGGTGATCTCCCACGAGCGCGTGCTGGACATGCGCGCCGGCGTGCTGCGCCGCGACGTCGAGTGGGTCTCGCCGGCCGGATGCCGGGTCCGGGTGCGCTCCACCCGCCTGGTCTCCTTCGCGCAACGCGCGGTCGCGGCGATCGAGTACGAAGTGGCGGCCATCGGTCAGGACGTGCGCGTCATCCTGCAGTCGGAGCTGGTCGCCAACGAGGACCAGCCAACGCTGTCCAACGACCCTCGGGTCGCCGCGGCGCTGGGCAGCCCACTGGAACCGGTGGAGCAGGACACCACCGGATCCGGAGCCATGCTGGTCCACCGCACCAGGGTCAGCAAGCTGCTGCTGGCCGCGGCGATGGACCACGAGGTGGACTCCTCCGTGGACTACGAGGTGGGCACCGATACCCGGCCCGACTGGGCCCGGACGACCGTGCTCGCCACGCTGGCGCCCGGCGAGCGGCTTCGACTGGTGAAGTACCTCGGTTACGGCTGGTCCAGCCAGCGCTCCACTCCGGCGATGCGCGACCAGGTCGCTGGGGCGATGAGCGGAGCGCGCACCCTTGGCTGGGAAGGTCTGGTCAAGGAGCAGCGGGAGTACATGGACCGCTTCTGGGACGCCGCGGACGTCGAGGTGGGCGGCGACGCCGACATGCAGCAGGCGGTGCGGTTCGGCCTGTTCCACGTCCTGCAGTCCGGCGCCAGGGCCGAGCAGCGCGCGATCCCCGCCAAGGGCCTCACCGGTCCTGGGTACGACGGGCATGCGTTCTGGGACACCGAGGGCTTCGTGCTGCCCGTGCTGACCTACACGCTGCCGTCGGCCGCGGCGGACGCGTTGCGCTGGCGGCACTCGACGTTGCCGATGGCCCGGGAGCGTGCGGCCACCCTCGGCCTGGCGGGCGCGACGTTCCCCTGGCGGACCATCCGCGGCCAGGAGTGCTCCGGGTACTGGCCGGCCGGCACGGCCGGTTTCCACGTCAACGCCGACATCTCCGATGCGGTGGAGCGTTACCGGATGGTCACCGGGGACCTGGCGTTCGAGCGGGAGTGGGGCCTGGAACTCCTCGTCGAGACGGCGCGGATGTGGGTCTCGCTCGGTCATCACGACGCCCGTGGCACCTGGCACATCGACGGGGTCACCGGGCCCGACGAGTACAGCGCGGTCGCCGACGACAACCTCTTCACCAACCTGATGGCGGCCCGCAATCTGCGCGCCGCCGCCCAGGCCTGCGAGCGGCACCCGCAGCACGCCGCGGACCTGGGCGTGGACAACGAGGAAGCGGCGTCATGGCTGCATGCCGCGGACAACGTCCACGTCCCCTACGACGACCGGCTGCGGGTCCACCAGCAGTCGGAGTTGTTCACCCGGCTCGCGGAGTGGGACTTCGAGGCCTCTATCGGCCGGTACCCGCTCCTGCTGCACGAGCCATACGTCCAGCTGTACCGCAAGCAGGTGATCAAGCAGGCCGACGTCATCCTGGCGATGCACTGGTGCGGTGAGCAGTTCACCCCGGAGGAGAAGGCCCGGGCCGTGGACTACTACGAGCGGCGCACCGTGCGCGACTCGTCGTTGTCGGCGTGCACCCAGGCCGTGATGTGCGCCGAGGTGGGCCACCTCGACCTCGCCTACGACTACGCCCACGAGGCCGCGCTGATCGATCTGGCGGACCTGCATCACAACACCAGGGACGGGCTGCACATGGCTTCCCTCGCCGGCGCCTGGCTGGCGCTGGTCGCCGGGTTCGGCGGCCTGCGCGACCACGGCGGCGGGTTGGCCTTCGCGCCGCAGCTGCCCGACGGGATGACCAGCTTGTCCTTCCGCGTCATGTGGCACGGGATGCGGCTGCAGGTGGAGGTGGCCGGTGAGGAGGTGACCTACCGATTGCGTGACGGCAAGGACGCCTCGTTGACCCTCCGCCATGATGGGCACGAGGTGACCGTCATGGCCGAGGAGCCGCTGGTCATGCCCATCGTGCGCCGTGAGCCGCTGCTGGCCCGCCCGCGGCAGCCGGTGAGCCGGGAACCGATCAAGCGGTAGCCGGTGAGTCGCGAACCGATCAAGCGATAGCCGGTGAGTCGCGAACCGATCAAGCGATAACCGGTGGCTCCTGTCTCGCCGGAGCGGACCGCTCGTCCTCGGCGATGTTGGGCCGGCTGTCGTCCTCGTCGCCGGGGTCCGGGCGCTGGCGCCCCCTGGCGCGATCGAGCGCCTCCATCGCGGGGGTGGCCGAGGCGCCGTGCACCACGACAGACAGCAGCACCGTGAAGGCGACGGTGGCCCACAGCTCGTCGACGCCCTGGAAGGACTCCTCCCCCGCGGCATAGGCGAGGTAATAGAACGAGCCGATCCCACGGACCCCGAAGAAGGCCAGCGCTGCCCGTTGCCCGGTGCCCGCCCGGGAGCCGCGCAGTGACAACCAGCCCGAGATCGGCCGGACCAGAAAGACCACGGCAACCCCGGTCAGGGCACCGGCCAGGCTCAGGTCGGACAGCAGGCCACGAGCGATCGCCACTCCGAACAACAGCAGCAGCACCAACTCGAACAGCCGCTCGACCTGACCGATGAACGAGTGCAGCACCTCGTGGTACTCGTGTTCCGGATCGGAGCGGCGGGCCATGACCGCTGTCGCGAACACCGCGAGGAACCCGTACCCCTGCAGCGTCTCGGCCAGGCCGTAGGCCAGGAATACCGCCCCGAGGGCCACGATTGCGTCGCCCGCCTCGGCGAAGCTGACGGAACTGGAGTGGGCACGGAAGGAAAGCTGTCCCAGCAGCCAGCCCACCGCCACACCGACCACCACCCCCACCACGACCTTGCCGACCAGCTCCCACGCGAACCACCGCGGCCCCCACTCCACCACGCTGCTCCCCGCCGCGACGAATACCGCCAGATACACGAACGGGAAGGCCAGCCCGTCGTTGAGCCCGGCCTCACTGGTGAGGCCGAAGCGCACCTCGTCGTCGCCGCCCTCGTTCGGTCCCTGCAACTGCACGTCACCGGCGAGCACCGGGTCGGTGGGCGCCAGCACCGCGGCGAGCAGCAGGGCGCTCGCCGGGGCGAGGCCGATCACTCCCCAGCCGAGCAAGGCGATCCCGGCAATGGTCAGCGGCATGGCGATGGCCAATAGCCGCCATGTGGTCGCCCAGTTCCGCAAGGACAGCTTCCGGTCGATCGAGAGCCCGACGCCCATGATCGCGATGATCACCGCGACCTCGGTGAGCCGCTCGACCACCGCGGAGTTGGCCACCGGGTCGAGATCCGGCAACGGGATCGGCAGCAGCCCGGCGACGACACCCACGGCGACGAAGGCCATGGCCGTGGACACCGCCCGGCCTCGCACCAGCAGCGGCAGGATCGCCGCAGCGAGGACACCGAGACCCCCGGCCACATAGAGCACATCGGCGGTGGTGATAGCGGGCAAGGACATGAAGTCGAGCGTGACACCCGGCTGGTGGATGCGCGCGGGGGCCCGTGTGATCAGGCGCGGCCCACGAGGAGGTGGTGGGGGTGCGGCCGGCCGCGGTCGACGGCCAGGTCGACGGTGACCTGCAACCCGGCTTCGCGCATCGCGCCGGCCAGCTCGTTCGGCGGGAGGAACGTCAGGTCTCGGCCCACGGTGATCCGCAATACCCGGACCGACAGCGTCTCCTGAACGGTGTTCCACCGGAACTTCCAGCGGGGCCGGGTTCCCATCTCCTTGACGACCAGCACTCCTCCCGGAGCGAGCCGGGCAGCGCACTGCGCGATGAGGTCGCGCTGACCGGCCGCGTCGAGCAGGTAGAGCACGTCGACGATGACCACTGCGTCCCATGGGCCGGCCGGCACCGCCCCCGACGGTGCCGCCGCGAACTCAACGGACGCCCCGAGCCCGCGCGCTCGGCCGGCCGCCGCCCCCGCGTCGTCGATCTTGTCGGGGTCGAGGTCCACGCCGTGCACCTGCCGCCCCGAGGACGCCACCGCCAGGTAACAGGAGAACAGACCGTGGCCGCAGCCGACCTCGAGCACCCGTCCGACGGGGGGGACGACCGCCGCCACCGCCGGGAACGGGCAGGTGACCCAACGGATGCGGACATGGGCCCGAGTGGCGACGGAACGCCCGGTGTAGAGCCCGAGGACCGCCCGGCTGACCCTGCTCATCAAGGGATCCCTTCGCCGTCGGCCAGATCGGACCAGGAGGCCAGGGTGAAGCCGGCGGCACGGATCCGTGCGGGGAGTGTGCGGTCACACAGCACCGCGAGCTCGTGCTCCCACCGGTAGCCCCAGGCGAAGCGGTCATGCAGACCGTCACCCGCCTCGCCCGGGTGGGCGTTGAGCTCAGCCGTGGGCCGTCCCCGCCGGGCGAGGCCCGCCAGCACGCGTGGCATCGCCAGATCCAACGCTCCCGCCTCGTCGAGACCGGCGAAGTCCGACGTGTAGCGCAGCCCCGCAGCCGCCAGCCGGGTGGCCAGCGCCCCAGCGAGGGCACGGACGCCAAGACCCAGCGGACTGTGTCGGTGACTTCGCGGCAGGCGCACGGCGGGGATCCCGTATTCGAGGGCCAGGTCCACCACGATTCGCCCGATCACCGGCCACAGGTGAAGATGTTGATGGGTGTCGAGGTGGGTGACCGTCAGGCCCTCGCCCCGGACCCGCTCGATCTGGGCACGGAACTCGCGGCGGACATCGCAGGGATCGAGCCGCCCCAACGCGGCGCTGCGCAGCACCGAACGGTAGGAGAGCGGGAACCCGCCCGAGGCGCCCACCAGCGACGGCACTTCTGCCGGGGAGAGCAGGGGCGGGTCCTCGCCGACCGCGGCCAGGTGGACACCCACGGCCAGTGACGGCGTGCGCCGGGCCAACTCGACGGCCCCGTCGTAGGCACTGCCCACAGCGAGCAGCGACGCTGAGGTGACCACGCCGTCGACATGCGCGCGGACGATTCCCGAGTTGACACCGTCGGTGAGCCCGAAGTCGTCCGCCGTGACGAGCAGCAGCCCGGTCACGGCTGCAGCGGAGTCAGTGACCGCAGCTCCGACCGTAGCCGCCGCATCTCCCGCAGGATGCCGATGATGACCTCCGGCGAGGACAGCGTGGACTGCCCGCGGGCGCGAGGGAAGTAGTCGACACCAATCTGCAGCACGGCGAACCCCTGCCGCTGCGCGCGCACGATGAGTTCGGCGTCGACGAACGACCCCTCGCTGCGCAGTTCGACGGCCGTGAGCACCGTGCGGCGCATCAGCTTGAAGGCGAAGTTGATGTCCCGCATCCGGGTTCCGAACATGACCGTGATCAGCCAGTTGTAGACCCACGAGTACACCGCTCGCCGGGGCCCCTCGCTGGTGCGGTCGTGGCGGAACGCGCTGACGAGGTCGGCGTCGTAGTCGCGCATGATGCGCACGGCCCGATCCAGTTCGACCATGTCGAAGGGCATGTCGGCGTCGGTGTAGAGCACCAGGTCCCCCGTCGCTGCGCCGAGGCCGGTCTTGATGCTGCCGCCGAGCTTGCGGTTGACCGGGTGGTGCACCACGAGGACGTGGTTGTCCTGCGCCGCCAGGGCGTCGGCCAGCTCGGGCGTGGCATCTGTGGAGGCGTCGTCGACGAGGACGATCTCGTGGTCCTCGATCAGGCCGGCGGCGCGCAGCCGCTCGCCGGCGCGGGTGCAGATCTCGACGCTGCGGTGGATGTAGTCCTCCTCGTTCCACATCGGCATGACGATGCTGAGCCGTTTGAATAGTGCCGGGACGGCAGCGCTCATGACACCTGTGCCCCATAGCCGTACAGCGCCGTGAAGAGGCCGAGGATCACGGCCGACGTGGCCGGCACGACAACGCGCACCACCCGTGGCCGGGAGTCCAATATCTCGGCGAGAACAACGAACAGCGGGAAGGCGACGAGTAGGTAGCGGCCACTTCCCATGAAATCCTTGGTGCCGATCACGGGGATCAGCACTATGACCGCAGTGAACGCCGCGTATCCCCAGCCGAAACGGCGCAGCACGCGCGGCAGCATGAGCAGCGCCCCCAGGCAGAGCAGGGCGGGCAGCAGCAGCCTGGCGATCTCCCACGGCGTGCCGTGGACCAGGACGTAGAAGAAGCCGAACTTGAACCAGGCCTCGGGGCCGGTGCCCTGATCCCAGCCGGGTGAGGACTGCGCGAGCACGAACGCCACCGGCGTGCCGAACGCCGACCACTGGTAGATCATGTAGCCGACCAGGCCGAGACCGGCGAGCAGGACGCCGGCGTCCGACAGCCGCAGGTGGCGCAGCGCGACGCGGAACGCGTCGCGTCGGCTCGCTCCCCGCGGCCCGGTGTCGAGCCCGCGTTCATACGCCAGTTCCAGCGCCCGTAACGCCAGCCCGAGCGCCAACGCCACTCCGATGGGTCGGCCCGCGGTGGCCAGGACGCCGACCAGACCGGCCAGCCACGGGTGGCCCCGTTCCAGGAGCAGGAAGGCGCTCAGCGCGCAGGCGAGGAAGAGCGCGTCGGAGTAGACCGCGCCGTACAGGAACAGGGCGTAGGGATAGAGCAGTACCAACCACACCGCGGACAGCGCGACCCCTCGGGGGACCCGGTCGGCGGACCACCGCGTGAGCAGCAGCACCGATGCCAGGCCGGCGGCGAGCGTGACGATCACGCCGGTGAGGTAGTACCCCATCACCGGACCGCCCAGGCTCATAAGAACGGGGTAGGTCGGGAAGAAGGCCACCGACGACTGCTGTCCGGGGATGTAGAAGTAGCCGTCGCGAGCTATCGAGTAGTACCAACCGGCGTCGTACCGGACCCACGCCTCCAGCCGGCCCAGTTCCTCCGCCGGGGGCACGGCCACGGAATCACGTGCACCGAGATTCACGAGTAGCAGCGCCAGCAGGCTCATGGCCAGAAAAGCGAGGGCAACCGCCGTGAACGTCCACCGGGCAACAGATAGCTGCGGTGGTGCGGTGACACTGCTGGCCGATATCGAGACGTGGACCGATGCCGGGGCGGTGACGTTCCGATTTGTCCCCATCGCCGAGCAATGTAGCTTAGGGCGGCAGTGCTGAGCGAGCACCGAAATCGCACACCCGCGACGAGACCCCGGGGGGCCGGATGCCGTGGTGACCGGGTTGTTGGCAGCTATCGCGTCGGCCCTGTGTTCGGGTGTTGCCAATGTTCTGCAGGCGCGTGGGGCGGGCAGGTCTGGCGTCGCCGAACCGCTGGTCGCCCTCGTGACCCGGCTCGTTCGTTCGCCGTCCTACCTGGCCGGCCTGCTGCTGGTCGCCGCCGGTTCCCTGCTGGCACTGGTGGCGCTGCGCGAGCTGCCGGTCTTCGTGGTCGCCGTCGCGCGTGCCACCAGTCTCGGCGTCACGGCGCTGCTGGCGTGGCCGATGCTCGGCGTGAGGGTCGCGCGGCGGGATTGGGTCGCCCTGGCCGCACTGGCCCTGGGGCTGGTGGTGGTCGTCACCGCCGCCGCACAGGGGCCCGCCGCCGGTACGTCGATCGGGACGCGCTGGGGGCTGGTGGTCGCCGTCCTCGTGCTGGGGGCGGCCGCCGCACTGGTGGCGCGCCACCGGGGACGGCAAGCAGGCGTGGGGCTTGCTGTGCTGGCGGGGCTGTGTTTCGGGCTGACCGGCGTGGCGGCCCGCACCTTGACAGGTAACGGTGTGGCAGAGCTGCTGCGCGATCCGGCACTGTGGGCCATCGGCGCCGGCGGGGCGCTTGGTCTGCTGGGCTACGCCGCCGCACTGCAGCGCAGCTCCGTGACCGCCGCCACCGCGGCCGTGGTGGGAGTCGAGACGCTCGTCGGGGCCGTGGTCGGCCTCCTGCTCCTCGGCGACGCCACCAAGCCGGGCTGGGAGGCCGCCGGCGTCGTCGGTTTCACGCTGGCGCTGGGCGGCGCCGTCGCGCTCGCGGGATCCGAAGCGACCCGCGCCACCCACCCACCGGCCACCGGCTAATCCGGCTCCGGCGTGCGCAGCCCGGCCTCTTCCAGCACCGGCCGCAGCACGGCGTCGTACTGGGCGATGCCGGCCTCGTAATCCAGCCAGGACAGCGCCACCCCGGCGACGCCGGCGGCGGACAGCTCCTGCAACTGTTCGGTGATGGTCTGCGGAGAGCCCACCAGCGGTAGGGCGAAGAACCCGGCGATGGCGGCGGCCCGCATCGACTCCTGGTCGAAATCCGCGCTCGCGGAGTTGGGGATCAGCAGCCGGATGGCGTTGGCCGCTGCCTCGTGATCGCCGAGCTCGACAGTCTGCCGGCGGTATTCCTCCTGCGCGGCGGCATCCGTCTCGGCGCAGACGATGTGCCCCGCGACGAACACCGACAACTCGCGGCCATGCCCCGCGGCCATGTCCCGCACCGCGGTCACCGATTCGGCCGCGGCGCCCGCATTCGGCAGCAGGGCGAACGACACATCGGCATGCTTCGCGGCAAACCCACGACCGGCAGGACTGCCACCCGCGTTCATGATCACGGGCGAAGGTGACTGGAGCGGCTTGGGTTCGCTCAGGACCCTGCGGCCGTGGAAGAACTGTCCCTCGAAATCGAATTCCTCGTCGGCGTCGAAGATACGGCGAAGGAAGGTTATCCACTCATCGGCCATGGCGTAGCGATCATCGTGCGGCCGCTGCTCGAGACCGAACATGGCGAACTCGTCGGAGTTCCAACCGGCCACGATGTTGAGCCCGAACCGGCCGCCGGAGATGTGGTCGACTGTCGCGATCTGCTTGGCGGCGCTGACGGGGTGGTGCACGGGTACATGGAAGGTGGCGAACACGCCGATCCGCTCGGTCACCGCGGCCACCCCCGCCGCCCAGGTGAAGGTGTCGTACGAGCGGTGCGCGGCCCGATTGCTCGGTGAGGTCATGCCCCGCCAGCGGGCCACCGGGATGATCGCCTCCAGCCCGGCGACGTCGGCGGCCCGGGCGATCCGCACCGTCTCGGCCCAGGTCACCCGTGGTGCCTGCGGCGATGTCGTGAGGTTGGCACCGCCAGCCATGTTGGGGCTGAACACCGTCAGCTTCAGCCGGTTGGGGCTGCCCAGCACGGGGTGGTCCCTGGTCGCGGGCCGCCCGGGGGCCGGGGCGGTCATGCCGCCGGCGTCGGAGGCTCGGTCGACCCGCCGGCCACCACTTCGGGGATGTGCCCCAGTGCCGTCGGCAGGTCCCGGCCGTCAGCCAGCCGAACCACCGGTTGGTGCTTGGGTGCTGGGATGGTGGCGGCCTGCTCGGCATTGGTGTACGGCACGGCCCGTTCCTCGCGCAGATGGTCCGGCTTGCCGTCCGGTTCCCGGAACGCCGGCATGACCTCCTCGGCCATCAGCTGGAGGTTCTTCATCACCATCCAGTTCGGCATCGCCCCGAGGTGACCACCCGCACTGACCGCCATCCCGAGTCCGTATTCGTCGGCTTGCTGGCCGTACTTGTCGATGACCGTCTGGGGCGAGCCCACGATGATGTGACCCGATTCGATGAGATCGTCGTAACTCATCTCCCAGAAGTTCTTCACCCCGGCGGCCGCCCGGCCCTGAATGGTGCGCAGCATGGCTGCCGACGTGTTGTAGCCCGGCGGCATCAGGTGGTGCATCGGGATCTTCAGGCCGGTCCGGAAGAACCACATCGCGTGCGGCATGAACTCGCGATACGCCTGCGCGTCGGTTTCGGCGACATAGGTCGGGATGACCCGGCCCAGCTGCGTAGGGGCCGGTGAGTACTCGTACTTCTCCTCGCAGATCTGCCGGAACAGCGCGAACGACCTCTTGGTGATCCAGTTCGACGTCGTGGTCTGCATATATGAGAAGCGCCGTTTCGCCACCTCCTCGATCGTCTCCGTCGACCCGGTTCCCGGCATCCAGATCGGCGGGTGCGGTCGCTGCACCGGCTTCGGCCAGATGTTGGCGTACTCGATGTCGTAGTGCTCGCCCTGCCAAGTGAAGGGCCCATCCTCGGCCCAGGCCCGGAGAATGAGATCGTGAGCCTCCCAGAACCGGCCCTTGCTGCGGGTCGGGTCCATCCCGCTGGAGTGGTACTCGGCCCCCATACCGCGGACGTGACCGGAGATGATCCTCCCGCCGGAGATGATGTCGAGCATCGCGATCTCCTCGGCGACCCGCAGCGGGTTCTGGTGCAGCGGCAGGGCGTTACCGATGATGCCGATCCTGATGTGGGACGTGCGAGCCGCGAGGTACCCGCCCCAGACGTTCGGTGCGGCGATCGTGCCGAAGGCGTTCTGGTGGTGCTCGTTGACGATGATGCCGTCGTAGCCGAACTTCTCGGACGCGACCAGCTGTTCTAGGTACTCGGTGTAGAGCCGGTGGGCGACCTTCGCGTCGAACAGCGAATTGGGGATGGTGATCCAGCTGGACTCGAGGTCCTCGCCGGGAGGGATGAACGGGTAAGGCATCAATGTGAAGTTGTAGAACTGCAGGCGATTGCTCATGCCGCCACCTTCTCGACCGACTCTATGAATGATGTGACGGCCTCGGCGGTCTGCCGGGGCGCCGTGAACGGGAAGGCGTGGCCACCAGGGATCTCGACGGTCCGCGCGCCCAGCAGCTGCGCCCACCGCTCGACCTGGGCGGCCGGCAGGATGCGATCGTCCGCGCCACCGACTACCAGGCTCGGCAGACCGCGCTCGGCCAGTCGAGGCAACCGGTGGTCCAGCGCCAGGTCGTATCGCCACTGCCACATCAGCCGGGCGGCCGCACCCATCTCGCCGTAGCGGTGCGCCCACTCTTCCATTCCGCCGTCGGCCGGCGTGCCGACTCCCGGCACCAGGCCGTCCACGAGGGCGGCGTCGGCGTCCAGCAGCCCGTACGCCTCGGCGAACCCGGCCGGGTTCATCAAGAAGATGTTCGCCAGTGGATGACCGGGGACGCGCAATCCGTACGGCGCCAGTAGTGACAGGCTCCGCACGCGTTCCGGGAACCAGATCGCCAGATCGGAGGCGATCCAGCCGCCGAGCCCGTAGCCCACCAGATGCACCCGTTCCAGGCCGAGAGCGTCGAGGGCGTCACGCACCAGCAGCAGCACATCGTCGATGCCCTTGACCCAGTCCGGAAGCTCGCTGGAGCCGAATCCCGGCAGCTCCGGCGCGATGACTTCCGACCGCTCCGCCAGCGCCGCGTGCAGCGGCAGCCACCGCCGGCTGCCCCAGTGCCCGTTGAGCACGACCACCGGCCCACCGGAGCCACCCCGGCGGTAGGCAACGGTTACGCCGTCGACCGCCATCGTCTGCGCCGAGGAGGTCATTGCGCGCTCTCGGCGATGACCAGTTGCACGTCGACGTTGCCGCGGGTGGCGTTGCTGTACGGGCACAGCTGGTGTGCCGCCTCGACCACCTCGCGCGCTGTCTCGACGGGTACGCCGGGCAGGGACACCTGAAGTGTGACCGCGAGCCCCATGCCTGGGCGATCGTCGAGCCGCCCGATCCCGACCTCGGCCGTCACCGAGCTTCCGGTGACCGCCACCTTCCGTTCCCGGGCGACGTTGCGCACCGCGGAGTGGAAGCACGCCGAGTACCCGGCCGCGAACAGCTGTTCGGGGTTGGAACCCTCGCCGGAGCCACCGAACTCCTTGGGATGCGCCAGCACCAGGTCGATCCGGTCGTCGGCGGTCCGGACGCGTCCCTCGCGGCCGTCGCCCTGCGACGTGGCGGTGGCGATATACATCACCTGCATGTCAAACCTCTCGTTCTTCGGTGGCATCGCTGGCAAGGAACGCCGCGACAGCGGCGACGAATGACTCGGGTGCTTCCAGCTGGGGGCAGTGCCCGGCCGCCGGCTCGACATGCAGCCGGCCCTCGGGCAGCGCGGCGACGAGCGGCTCTGCCCAGCCAGCCGGTTTGATGGCGTCTGCGCCGCCCGCGACGACGAGAACGGGAAGTCGCAGCCGGGCGAGCTCCGGCGGGGGCGGAGCAGGCGCCGGCCTGGGGCTGCGGATGCTCAGCGCGGCGAAGGCCTCGTAGGCCCCGGGCAGCAGGGCGGTCTCGACCCGCTGCGCAACGAACGCCTCGTCCCGCGCCCACGAGGGATCGGCGAAGGCAAGCGCGATCTGCGCCCGCATCGAATCCGGGGTCCCGTCGAACGCGGCGAGCCGCACCCTCATCGCCGGCTCGATCGGTGCCCCACCCGCGCTGACCAGGACCAGTCGTCGCGCCTGAAGCAGGGGTGGCTGTGCCGTCAGCGCAACCAGGCACAGCGAGCCACCCATGGACAACCCGACGAGGTCTACGACACCGAGGTCGAGGGCGCCCGCCAGGGCCCCGAGATGGGCAGCCATGAACCCCATGGGATCGGCGAAGTCGCGGATCTTGTCGCTGTGCCCGAACCCGGGGACGTCGTAGGCGATGACATGGCGGTGCTCCCCCAGTGCGGCCAGTGTCGGCTGCCAGGCCGTTGCGGCGGACTCGCCCCAGGCGCCGCCATGGACGAGCACCACCGCGGGCCCCGGCAGGTCGGCGCCCGCCCGCAGCAGCGCCGTGCGCACGCCGGCCGCCGACACTGTCTCCGCAGCGATGTCCGCCACCAAGCCTCCTTGCGTTCAGTTGACGACCGTCACGACGGTAGCAGCTCCCTGTTGCTGGACGACAGCGCCATTGTCATAGCGCCACCGTTGCGCCCGTCGCATCACCGTCATACTCTCAAGCACTCAATTCCCCCGCTAGGAGGTCGCGATGGCGCTTCACAGGACCGAGCAAGAACACCCCAACGCTGATCTGGTGCGCCGCGCTCACGCTGCGTTCAAGGCCGGCGACCACGCCGAGGTCTCGGCACTGTTCGCCGACGACATCCTATGGACGGTTGGCGGCGAGGGGCCGCAGACCGGCACCACGATCGGCATGGCCAACGTCATGGCCAACTTCGGTCAGATCATGGAGATGACGGAGGGCACCTACTTCGCCGACCCGGTCGACTACGTGGGCAGCGACGACCACGCCATCAACATCAGCCACCTCACGGCCAAGCGGCCGGACGGCCGCAGCATCGACATCTACGAGGCAGTCATCTTCAAGGTGCGTGACGGCAAGCTGGTCGAGGCCCAGCACATCGCCTATGACGAGAAGGCCTGGGAGGACTTCTTCGCCTGAGCGCGCCTGGTTCCGTTGGCAGTTCGTTATAGAGCAATCGTTGCGCTCGTCACGTGGAAGCCATACAGTCCGACCACACAGAGTCGTGACGGTCGTCACCCAAGGAGGCACCGATGGCATATCCCCCCCGTTGGCTGGCTGCGGTTTTCATCGCCCCGGCCCTGCTGCTCAGCGCCTGTGGCGGAACGGACGAGGACTCGGGGGCGGCGGACACCGCTGCCCCGGAGTCGTCCGAGCCGGCCAGCACCCCCGACACGGACACCGCCGCCAGTGAGGCCGAGAGTTCGGCACAGGCGGCTGATATCGGCTGCGATGCCGCCGACGGCGCAGTCGTCGGCTACAGCGAGCCCCTGCCCGACCCCAACTTCGAGAGCATCGGCGCCATCATCGAGGCGAAGCTCGCCGAGTACGGCGCTTCGCTGACCCGGGTCAACGCCAACCTCGACCCAGGCAAGCAGATCGCCGACATCCAGAGCCTCATCCAGTCCGAGGTCGACGTCCTCATCGCCAATCCCATCGATGCCAACGCGACCGTGTCGGCCTTCGACGCCGCACGGGAGGCGGGCATCCCGATAGTCGCCCAGGAGACCACCATCGGCGGGCCGTTCCTGACGAACATCACCGCGGATGTCGAGTCCGCCGCCACCACCGGCGCGGCGTTGCTGGCCGAGGCGGTCGGTGACGGTTCCGTCGGTGCGATCAACGGACCGGACTTCGTGCAGGTCATCCGCCGCGAGAACGAGGCTTTCGCGGCGGGCGCGGCCGAATCCGGCCTCACTGTGGCGGACACCCAGGTCAACCAGGCCATCACGCCCGATGCCGCACGAGCCATTGCCGATGGCTGGAAGCAGCAGTTCGGCGCCGACCTGGCGGGCATCTGGACCTTCAACGACACCTCCGCGGTCGGGGCAGCGTCGGCCGTCGACGACACCTTCAAGCCGGTCATCGTCTCGATCAACGGCCAGCCCGAAGCAATCCCGCTGGTGGAGAGCGGCGCCATCCTCGCTACCTTCGATCTGCAGCAGGACAAGCTCGGCCAGGCACTGGCGTTCGCGGCCCTGGCGGGCATCTGCGAGAGCGAGGTGCCCGAGGAGATCGTGATTCCCGTCAAGGAGATCAACGCCGACAACGTCGGCGAGTGGCGGCCGCTGACCGATCGAATCAGCGACCCGTTCGACGTCCGGTTCGAGGAGATCGACGGCCGCACCTTCCTCGTCACCGAGTGACTCGGTGACGTGAGCGCAGCCACGACACCGGCCCCCGGGCAGCTCCGCCCGGGGGCCCCGGTGCTGCGCGTGCACGGGGTGTCCAAGAGCTTCGGGGCCGTGCGGGCCCTGAGGTCGGTCGACCTCGAGGTGTACCAGGGCGAGGTGCTCGCCCTGGCGGGCGAGAACGGATCCGGGAAATCCACCCTGTCCAACATCATCGCCGGGGTGATGCCGGCAGACGTCGGCACGATCGAGGTCCGCGGGGTGGCCGCCGGCTTCGCCCGGCCGCGTGACGCGCTGGACGCCGGTATCGCCCTGGTCCGGCAGGAGCCGGCGGCCGTGGCCCACCTCAGCCTCGCCGAGAACGTCATGCTGCCCAGCCTTCGGCGCCTGGTCTCACTGGTCGACCGGCGCCGCCTCGCAGCCCGGGCACTGCCGTACCTGCGCCGGGTCGGGCTCGATGACGACCCGATGACCACGGTCGCTTCCTTGCCGACGGGCCGCCGCGAGCTCGTCGAGATCGCCCGGGCGCTGGCGACACGGCCACGAGTGCTCGTCCTGGACGAGGTCACCACGCGACTGCCCGACCCCGAGCGACTGTTCGAGGTGGTCGAGGCCGAGTGCGCGGCCGGGCTGGCCGTGGTCCTCATCACCCATCGACTGCGTGAGATCCGCCGGCTCGCGCATCGCGCGGTGATCCTCCGCGACGGGGTCAAGGTGGCCGAGCTGGAGCGCGAGGAGTTGAGCGACGAGCGGATCAGCTCGGCCATGGTCGGCCGCGAGCTCGGCGCGTACTTCGCCAAACGCGAGGTCGAACTGGGTCCGGTGACACTGCGCGTGCGCGGCGTGGCGACCGACCGGTCGCCGGCACGGCTCGACCTCGAGGTGAGGGCGGGTGAGATCGTCGGGGTGGCGGGGCTCGTGGGCTCCGGACGCAGTGAGCTGCTGGAGACCATCGCCGGCGCCCGCCGCGCGCACCGCGGCACCATCACCGTCAACGGCACCGCGCTGAAGTCCGGCAGCACCCACTCCGCGGCGAGCGCGGGGGTGGCATTGGTGCCCGAGGACCGGCTGGCCCAGGCCCTCATCCCGCCGCAGAGCGTGACGGCCAACCTGACGTTGCGCCATCACCGGCTGCACGGGCTGGCCGACGCCAGGCGCGAGCGGCGGCACGCCACTGACAGTGTCTCGCGCTTCGGGATACGCGCCGCCACGGTCGATGCTCCGGTTTCGGCACTGTCCGGGGGCAACGCCCAGAAGGTGGTGCTGGCCAGGTGCCTGGCCGCCGAGCCGGCCGTGCTGCTGCTGGACGAACCGACCCGGGGTGTCGACGTGGGCGCCCGGGCGGAGATCTACGACCTCATCGGCCAGCTGGTGGACGGCGGGGGCGCGATCGTGCTGGTGTCGTCGGATCTGCTGGAACTGCTGGGACTGTCCGACCGCATCATCGTGCTGCACGATGGGGAAATCGCCGGGCAGCTCGGGGCGGGCGAGGCCACCGAGGAGAGCGTCACCCTGCTGGCCGCGGGCGGCCGCCGAGAGGAGACCACGTGACCACCACAGTGCCGCCCCGGACGTCGGCAGCCACGGCCCCCGGCCCGACCCGGCTGCGCCAGGCCGGACGAGCCGTCAATCAATACGCAGGCGTGCTGGTGGTCCTCGCCGCACTCGTCGTCATCATCGGGGCCACGCAGCCGCAGTTCATCTCCAGCGGCAACCTCATCATCATCCTGGAGACCAATGCCGTCCTCCTCGTGGTCGCCGTCGGCCTGACGTTCGTCCTGCTGGTGGGCGGGATCGACCTGTCCCTCGGCGGCACGATGGCGATGTCGGCGATCGGGATGTGGGGACTGCTGCAGAGCGGGTTGCCGGCCTGGGCGGCGATCATCCTGGTCGTCCTCGGTGGCTTCGCCGTCGGCGCCCTGGTCAACGGGCTGCTGATCGGCTGGGTCGGGCTCTCCTTCCTCGTCGTGACGATCGGCACGGCGTCGTTGTACCGCGGCATCGCCAACCTGGGTGCCGGAGGGCAGTCGCAGTCGCTCTACGAGAACACGTTCCTGACCGGCCTGGGCCAGAACCAGGTGTTCGGGGTGCCCATCATCGTCGTCATCGCCGCCGTCGTGTTCCTTCTGGGTGTGTTCCTGCTGCGCTACACCGGGTACGGCCGGATGGTGTACGCGGTCGGCGGCAACTCCGAGGCGGCCCGGCTCGCGGGCATGCCGGTGGTGACGATCCGGGTCTCGGTGCTGTCTCTTATACACATCTGACCCTGCCGACGAATAGAGAG